>Ga0272446_1000890_pt1 | contig 45372 bp, 37 predicted proteins | sample YNPCB0061_FD_194587 | JGI IMG/M metagenome (GOLD analysis project Ga0272446, IMG submission 194587) | Hot spring microbial mat communities from Yellowstone National Park, WY, United States - YNP-CB-006-1 | ecosystem: Environmental > Aquatic > Thermal springs > Hot (42-90C) > Sediment | place...
CTGAGGGATGATCCCTGGTTCGCCCCTGATACCGCTGACACTAACCTTGCCCAACCAATGGCATGACAACCCAGCAGCCGGAGGTTTTATGATGGCGAAAAGGGGATACAGGGGCTGAAAGGAACTGGGGCTGAAAGGAAACAGTGATGGCTAGACGGTAGTTCTACGGCTGGTTGCTGCTGCTGGTCTGCATCAGCACCTTTACGTTGACAGCTTGCAACCCCCAGAAGGTCGGGTAAAAGGGATTACTACCGTCTCTGCGACAGACCGGCAAACGGCAAGTTGAATCTATCTTGCCTGAGTCCTTTGCTCCCTTTTTGCAGGCCGTTGGCGGGGCGGCCATCTTACCTGCCCATGTGTTGCGGTCCACAGTCCTCCAGAAAGACGCCAAGGGCCATCCCACATTTCTCTCTACCTGGGGCACCGATACTCCCCCTCAATCAAAAACCACAGCCAGGTCAAAATCCCATTCAGGACTGGCAGGTCGCGGATTGGGAACGACGAATTGGCGACCTCTTTATTCAGGCCGCCAGGGAACTGGATGAGGCCAAACGGAAAGCGCTCTATGGCGAAATGCAAAAAATTGCCCAGGAACAGGTCCCCTGATTTATGGGATTAATCCCTATTGTTCTGTCAAACCTTAATTTTAAGGTGAACCCATTGGCTCGTAGTCGGCGCTTTAGCGCTGAAGTGCTGACTACAAACCCTAATTTCTAGAGTGGACGCTGCACTATGTTCTTTCAGCGGTGCGAAACCGGATACAAGGGGTAGAGTTGTCTTCCCTGGCCTATGAACAGTCGCTGTGGAATGTGGCCCAGTTAAAGGTTGCGGATTAGGGGGATCTCATCCAGGGCTACCGCAGATTGGCTAGGCCCGGATGCTGCGAATCAGTAACTCAAAGTCTGACCAGTCATCGGATTCCACAATGGGTTGCCAGGCCGCTTCGATCAGCGGACGCACCGGTACCGTGCTGGGATTGCTGGCCTGCAAGCGATCGCCCATTCGGGTTAACTCTTCCGGTGGCACTTGCAACAGGTGATGGAAGTATTGAATTTTCCATTGCTGCCAGAGATTGCGGGTGGCATCATCGACGGCGGTCACCGCGGGCAAGATGTGGTCCAAGTCATCGCGCCAGGTTGCCGAAAATTGTCGGCTCAATTCCGCAAAGAATGTGTGGTAGCCCATCTGGGTTTCCTTGAGCAGTTTCACCGTTTGCTGCACCAGGGACGCTGCATCGGGGTCAGTGGTCGGACGAAAGCCCAGCTTACGCAACATCTGTTCCTGATAAGCGGCTTCAAACTGTTGCCAGAAGGGCTCAATGCCAGCCTGCAGGTCTTCTGGCGCAATCACCCATTCCAGTGGTCGTTGCAGCCGTAATAAATTCTCCCGGCAAATGGCGGGTTGGTTGCCGTAGGCATACAGGCCAAAGTAGTCGAAATAGGCGGCTGTAAAGCTCAGGTTGTAGGTCTCAATGAAGGCATAGGGACCATAATCAAAACTTTCGCCGGTAATGGACATATTGTCCGTATTCAAGACCCCATGACAAAACCCGGCTGCCATCCATTGGGCTGCCAATCGAGCCACCCGTTGCACCAGTTCAGCATAGAAGCGGGGGTAGCGATCGCGATCACTGGCCAAATGGGGATAGTAGTGCTCAATCACATGATCCAGCAGAATAGCCATCAGGTCTTTGCGTTTGACATACAGCAACCGCTCGAAGGTGCCAAACCGAATGTGCGATCGACTCAGCCGCACCATCACCGAAGAGCGAGTCGGAGAAGGCTCATCCCCTCGCCAGAGCGACTCGCCCGTCTCCACCAGACTGAGACAGCGAGAGGTGTAAACGCCAGCCCGATGCAGCGCTTCAGCCGCAATCACCTCCCGCACGCCCCCTTTCAAAGTCAATCGGCCATCCCCGCCACGGGAATAGGGCGTGGTTCCCGATCCTTTGGTCCCCAAGTCATAGAGTTGGCCATCGCTGCCCCGAACCTGGCCGTAGAGGAAGCCCCGACCATCGCCCAGACGGGGATTGTATTCGCCAAATTGATAGCCGTGATAGCGCAGGGCCAGAAAAGGACGGGGAGGACGTCGAAACTGACCAAAGGCTTCCAGGAAGTCCGTATCCTGAACCTGCTGGGGATCGACGCCCAATTGGGGCAACAGGTCATCATTCCGGAACCGCAACACCTGTAAAGGGAACTCAGCCGCAGCCACTGGATCGTAGTAGTCATCGCCCAACTGTTCCAGGGCCGGTTCATAATTTAAGGCCAGTAAGGGATTGGCCCGTTCCAGTTTTACAGCCCGCTCAGAACTCATGGAATATCTGTTGGCAGAAGATCATTTTTCATCCTAGCGGTTTCAATACCGCAGATTAGCTCGACAGGGAGCAGGGACTGACTTTATTAACCGCTCAACTGCTTAATCTTGGCGTTTCTCTTCCAACCGCTGAACCTGTTCTTGAATTACTGCTTCCATCAGCGCAATTGTTTCAGGGGAATCTGGAGCTGGGTATCGGACCGTATGATCAGAACCAGCTTCTAGCCGATCCGCCAGTTTGTAAAATGCCTCGTTATCGTTGCGATGAGCAAGCAAATAGGCCCGAAGTTCAGCGACGCTCATCCGATCAAAATCTGGCTTCATCTAAACCTCCCTGTGCCATCCCGGTAAATTACAGCTTGCAAATCCTCACCGGCAAAGATGTAGACCGTGACTGTCGTTCATCAAACCGTAGAAGGTCGATAGAACGATAGAAATTGGTCAAATACTGACAAATCCTGATACAAGACTTTCCCTACTCACCCGTCGGTAAAATAATTCCGTCTCCACAAACTCCTCGTTTTCATTGTAATTTCCAAGTCAAGCTGACGATCTCTGGCCTGGAATTTCAGTAAGTCAGTCCGAGGTCTTATGATGGCCAAGAGATGAGATGAGACTTTGGCTATGGGAATTGGAATTGCTCGACGCTGGGTGTATGGTGGGCTGATGTTGCTGGCTTGCATCTGCGCGATCGCGGTTACCGCCTGTAACCCCCAGGGGCAACTGGCCCGCTCCACCCAGGCGCCCCAACTGGTCAACACCATTCTGAGTGACCCCAAAACCTTTAATTACGCCCTCAGTAAGGAGGCACCCAATGTCTTTCAGCTCATTTATGAGGGCCTGATTACAGAGAATGGCTTAACTGGCGAAGTGGAACCGGCCCTGGCCGAATCCTGGGAAATTGCCCCCGACAAAAAGCGAATTGTCGTCACCCTGCGGCCCAACCTGCGCTGGTCCGATGGCCAACCTCTGACCGCAGATGATGTTCTCTTCAGCTTTCGAGATATTTACCTCAATCCCAATATCCCCACCGATATCCAGGATGTACTGAGAATTGGGGTTGAACGGAAGCTGCCCACTGTGCGTAAGCTAGACAATCGCCGGATAGAATTTACCATCCCAGAACCCTTCGCCCCCTTTCTCCGCAGCTTGGGCCTGGCGATTCTGCCGGAACATGCCCTGAAACACACGGTTACGACCAAAGGGTCGGACGGTAACCTGCTGTTCATGTCCACCTGGGGGACTGGCACCAAGCCCAAAGATATTGTCTGCAATGGCCCCTATCGGCTGGAAAGCTACGTCACCAGCCAGCGGGTCACCTTTGACCGCAACCCCTACTACTGGCGTAAAGATGCCCAGGGCAACTCCCAACCCTATATCCAACGGATTGTTTGGAACATTGTGGAAAACCAGAACACCGCTCTGCTGCAGTTTCGCTCTGGTGGCCTGGATATTTCCGAACCGATTCGCCCAGAAGATTTCACCCTGCTGAAACGGGAGGAAAAGCGGGGAAAATTCACCATTTACATTGGTGGACCACGACCGATCACCACCTTCATGGCCTTCAACCTGAATCAGGGACGCCGCAAAGGCCAGCCATTAGTTGATCCGATCAAGTCCCGCTGGTTTAATAACGTCAAATTCCGGCAAGCTGTTGCCTATGCTATCGATCGCGAAAAGATGAACAACAACATCTTTCGGGGTCTGGGGGTCTTGATTAATTCACCCATTATGGAACAAAGCCCCTATTTTCTGCCACCGGAGAAAGGACTCAGGGTCTACAACTTCAATCTGGAGAAAGCCAAACAATTGCTGCGAGAAGCCGGTTTTAAATACGATACCAGTGGCCAGTTATTGGATGCGGATGGTAATAGGGTCCGTTTTACTCTGATGACCAATGCGGGCAATACCGTCCGGGAAGCCATGATTGCCCAGATCAAACAGGACCTGGACCGACTTGGCATCCAGGTGGATTTGAACCCGATGAACTTCAATACCCTAATTGATAAGCTGGACAATTCCCTGGACTGGGAAGCCTATTTGCTGGCCATGGGAAGCTCACGGGAACCCCACGGTGGATCGAATGTCTGGCTGCCGGATGGCTCCTCCCACAGCTTCAACCAACTGCCCCAAAAGGGTAAACCGCCGATCGAAGGGCGGGTTGTGGCGCCCTGGGAAGCCAAAATCGGCCAGCTTTACATTCAGGCGGCGCAGGAACTGGATGAGGCCAAACGGAAGGAACTGTACGGTCAAACCCAGATTCTGAGTCAGGAATATCTGCCCTGGATTCCACTGGTGAATGCTCGGGTGATGGCAGCGGTACGCGATCGCATCCAGCCCATCCAGTATCCTGAGTTGGGCGAAGCCCTCTGGAATATCCATGAACTGCAAATTGTGGACTGATTCCCAGCAGCGGCGCTCTTCCACCTTTCCCAGGCAAATGGGACAGTGGACAGGTTTATTGCCGATACTCATTGAGGAGGGGCAGCAAGTAGTCAAACCCATCCACACCAATCTGTTGCAGAAATTGCGGCCGATACTGCATCAGAATGGCCTGGAAATTTTCTGCTCCCAATTGCCCCAGCAGAATGCTGAGGATCCCGGCAGCCTGCCGCCATTGGGAAGATTGGATCTGGTGCAGCAAATACATGCCCAAACAACCGGAGAAGACTGCCATTTCTGAGTTGTTTAAGCCACGAAAGGCTTCCGCCAGATAGGTCAGATTCATTCCCTGCAATGCCAGGTCACCAATAAACTGGGCAATTTGCAACCCATGTTGTAAGCAGGCGATCGCATCCTGGTATTGCCCCAACACCACTTTCACAACTCCCAAACTGTGGGCGCAAAGAGCCTGACTGGGGCGATCGCTGAATTGTTCAGAGAGTTGTAATCCCTGTTCCAAATACATCAGCAGGCGATCGTATGGCTCCGGGTCTAACTGGTTTTGCTGCTGGGCCTGAAAGACTTCGCTGTAACCCAGATTGGCAAGAGCATTGGCTTCTCCCTGGCGATCGCCCATCTGACGCGACTGGATCAACGCTCGTTGGCTATAGTCAATGGCAGCGGCATAGTCTTGTTGCGCAACCGCTGTACGGCTCAGATGGTTCAGGTTAGCCACTACACAGGGGCGATCGCCCGCCGCCTGGGCAATCTCCAGAGCCATCTGGTGAAATTGCACCGACTGATCAACTCGTCCCAAGGCCCGTTGAGAGTAGCCCAACAAGGTCAGGATGCGGGCTTTGCTCTGAGTATTGGCGACCTGTCGCAGGGGTTGATCCAAGTAGTCCAGCATGGTTTGCAGCGATTCCCCCGACAAAGCGGCAAACAGCCCACCATATAGCGGGAAATAGTCCTGCTGGGCAAACTGATAGAGCACCTGCAGCACCATTTGAAAACTGGCTTGGGCCAGCAGAGCCTGATTCAGGGAACTAAATCGCTGGGCCAGTTGGCTCCAAACAACCGTGAAGGTTAAAAAGGTAGCGATCGATAACCGTTTGCCTGCCCTGACATCATAGGGCTGCTTGTCAAACCAGGTGACCAACCCCAACTGCAACCGTTGTAACACCAGCGCCACTTCCAGCCAACTGGCAAAGTCCCATTCAGAGGGTATCCCCTGGCTGGTCACGGATTGATGTTGAGCCAGATCGGCAAACAGTCGCTTTAGTTCCGGGGATCTGACAACTTTAGCCCAACTGCTCCAGGGTTCCTGTTGCCCTGGCTCTTTGCCAAAACCCAAAGAGGATTGAGCGTTTTCATAGATCCAGGTGACTAACTGCCCTTCCAGCAGTTGCCAGGAACTCAATCCAGCCAGCAACCCCGTTGCCAGTTCCGTTAAAGAGGCCGGATCCTCAGCTAGCTCGGTAACTGATTGCAAACTTTGGGCTAACTGCCGAATTTGCGGATTACTCAACGGCTGGGATTGGTTCGGATCCAGCGCTTGCAGTAAAACCGGCAGGCGATCTGCGGGTGCTGCCGTCGTCAGGGTTTGAACAACCACCGCAATGGCAGAGTTGGCCTGATTTTGTTGCTGCAAACGCTCCCATTCAATCTGAATCGTTTTTAAAGCCCGCTGCTGACGCGTCGCCTTTGCTTGCTTCAGTTCATCGGTTTCAGTGCGGAGTTGGGTCTGCACCGCATCAACCCGCTCTTGCAAACACCGATCAAACAGTTCCCCTGTGCCACTCCTTACTTCTTTCTGTAACCGTTGATAGACCTGCTCCTTGGAGCGAATTTCGCCCTTGAGGGTGGCGGTCACAATGTGGTCAATCCAATCCAGGTAGCGATCGCGCATAGGGCCAATCTGGTCAATCTCTCTGTAAGGCCACTGTAACAAGCTCTCCTTCGATTCACCAAGCCAGATACCGTTGACCTAACCAGAACTGTGTCACCGATCCCGTTGGCTTGCGCCGCCTCATCCCGCAAATTGGAGCATTACCCAAACCTCTCGTTGTCAGGATTAGCGCTTTCACTGACTCAAATCGAAACTTTAACAGAAGCCCTTCTCAATTTTCAGGCGATCGCGGATGGGAAAGCATGGCTAGGAAATGTGTCCCAAGAGCTGCTCACCTCTCTGATTAGCTACTCCAGCCCACGGCAAACCCTGCAACCAAATAGGGAGAGCTTAAGAAACGGAGAGGGAGGGATTCGAACCCTCGGTACGGTCTTACGATTCGTACAACAGATTAGCAATCTGCCGCTTTCAACCACTCAGCCACCTCTCCAGGTGACAAGACACCATGATAGCAGATTTCTTTTTATCACCGACAAGTTCCTCTGCCCCAGGCAGCATCATATTTCACCGAAACTTGAGATCCAGGATAGACCTGATTGCGCGATAGGTTGACAACTGCCACATCCGCCATACCACCGACACTGCCCCGAAAAATATCCTGACCATTGTTGTCCTGACCGTCATAGTTCAGCAAGGCCTGCCCAACCAACTGATTCGTTCCCTGTCGCCAAAAATCGACCCGGGTAAAGGCCTGGCGGCGACTGTCATAGATCACCACAAAGTCGAGATTATTTAACATGCCGGTGCAGGAACGCTCAACCTGGGGCGGTGGCGGCGGGCTTGGCGGGGGAACTGGCGTCGGTGGCTTGCCCCATTGCTGGACTCGAAATTCAACCACCCGATTGGTGGCATCGACTCGGCAGAGGCCCGTTGCCCCCGTCTGGGTGCCCCAGTTAATCACCGCATTGCCAGCGCTATCGGGAGCGACTGGAAAAACAGAAATAGCCGACAACGATAGGCCCGTAAACTCTGAACTGACCCGGCTCTTGCAGCGGTTTAACTGGGTCGTCGTGATCTGGGAGGGAATGGGCGAGGGTGAAGGCGAAGGGACAGGGGTTGGCAGCCCACCAGACTGGCCCATGCCTTCCACCACAAACCCCACCAGTTGTCCCCTGGGACTAATTCGACAAAACCCCGATGCTCCACCGCGGGTTCGCCAGTTGACGATCGCATTGCCGCGGGCGTCATTGGGCGCTGGATTGACCGTGATATCCGCCAATGGCACTGTTTGAAACTCCAGCATCACCTGGTTCCGACACAGCATCAGCGGATCAACGGGAGACGCAGGCCAGGGATTGAAGGTGGGTTGGCCATCCCGGACAACAACACACCCTGGTAGGAGCAACAGGGCGATCGCAAAAAAAAGTCGTCGAACCATATCCTAAACCGTTGGGTCTTGAAACGGGTTCTGCCTGGTCAAAACCCGATAACTAGGCCAGGGCGACTGACAGAACCGGATGGGAGAGGCAATTTTCACCCTCACACCATACTGCTTTTCAGCCGGTTCGCACCATTGTGTCTTCGATCACATCACCGGCCATCAACAATCACCTGTCTCCGTTTCCTTGCATCACCAGTCAGCCCAGGGAAACGGGCGATAGTGAAAAACATCAACCCCCAGGAGTGAGAAACCAATGTCTAGCCTACTGCGCCGCTACGCCATCAACCCTCTGCCAGAAGCCACCCCCCGCTATATGGAAACCTTGCTGACCGGAGCCCTGCTGACTCTGGCCATCAATTTAACCGTTGCCAGTCTACCGGGTCGGAGTCAGGAAGCGCCAACCGCGACATCGCCCCTAGCCACCAGTACTTTAACCGCGACGGCCCAACCGTCTCCCTTACCCGATGGCGTATATCTCTACGGCCAATCTGCCAAAGCCAACCAGATCGGTTCTGCCTACCTGGTGCTGAAGGTCAATCAACGTCAGGTGGTAGGAGTCTTTTACATGCCCGCTTCCTCCTTCGACTGCTTCCAGGGACAGGTGGAAACCGCCAAACTCGATCTGACGGTGGTCGAAAGCTATGAGCAAAAAAGCTATCCCTACTCAATTGCCCTGAACCAAACAGCAAGGGTTGCTGCCAATCAACCTCAAGCTGCGATCGCCGAGTTGGTCGGGTACCACCGCTTGCCCACCATTTCCAGCAACGATCGCCGCATGCTGGCAACCTGCGAAGCAGACCAACAGAAATCCCTGCTGGTACAGAAATAGAAATTGGCCATCAGCGGTCAGCCTAACTCCTGTGGAGTCGCTTCGCGTACAGCGGTCAGCCCTGAACTCCTCCACCCATTGCTCTATTCCCTACTCCCTACTCCCCTCACAGCCCCGTGCGATCAGTCAGGATCTCATACCCCGTTTCCGTTACCAGAACCGTGTGTTCAAACTGGGCCGAGAGGGCATTGTCTACCGTCACTGCCGTCCAGCGATCGCTGAGGGTGCGGGTATGTTTTGACCCAGCATTGACAATCGGTTCGATCGCCAGGGTCATGCCTGCCCGCAATTTGACATTGGGCATCTGGTGAGTGCGGAAGTTAAAGACGGATGGCTCTTCATGCAGATTGCGTCCCACGCCGTGCCCCGTAAAGTCTTCTACCACAACAAAGCCATTGGCTTCGACATAATCCTGAATGGCACCGGCCAGATCCAACAGAAAGGCACCCGCCTTCACTTGCTCAATCCCTTTATAGAGAGCCCCTTCGGCCACTTCAATCAGCCGCTGAGCTGACGGCTTGACTTCGCCAACGGCAATGGTAATGCAGGAATCACCATGAAAGCCTTCATAGTAGGCACCCGTATCGACCTTCAGCACATCCCCTTCCCGAATCACTTTTTTGCGGCTAGGGATGCCATGCACCACTTCCTGGTTCAGGCAGGAACAGATGGAAGCCGGAAAGCCGTGATAGCCCTTAAAGCTAGGTGTAGCGCCCATTTCCCGGATTCGCTTTTCAGCATGGGCATCCAGATCCGCGGTCGTCATGCCCGGTTCCACCAACTCAGAAATTTCTTTCAGCACGGTTGCCACAATCCGAGAGGCCTGCCGCATAATCTCAATCTCGCGGGGAGACTTGATTTCGACTCCCCGGCGCTGTTTTTTGGGAGCAGGCAGAGCAGACGGTTGAAGGATCTGGCTGAGGAGATTCATGTGGCTGTGAGGTCCTACTTGAAAAAATTTATCGGATGGACAAGTCAGAAAGGTTGCTCTGTCCAGAATTGCCAACAGGAAGATGAGGATGAAGGGCTAGTGCAGCGTCAACTCTAGAAATTAGGGTTTGTAGTCAGCGCTTCAGCGCTAAAGCGCCGACTACGAGCCAATGGGTTCACCTTAAAATTAGGGTTTGCCAGGACACTAGACAGAACTAAGAATTTTTACTTTTTTTAAAGTACCTTAATTTGCCAGCGCCATGCCAGCGGATTTTCCAGGGCGAAGTGGAATCAGGGACTAATGACCAGGCTGCCGACCATGCCAGCGGCGGCATGGCCCGGAACGGAACAGTGCAACTCGTAGGTGCCCGATTTCATTGGCACAAACACCCAATCCGCCTGGGTGCCGGGTCGCAGTTCCAGTTCGTGAATTGCGCCCTTGATTTCCACATTGCCCGCATCCACTTTCTGGCTCCAGATGTTATCAGCGAAGTCCTTGGCCGTGAAATAGTGTTTGACGGAACTGGGATTGCTCAACAGCAGCTTGTAGCGCTTGCCAGCGGTGAATTTGAGCTGATCCGGCACAAATTTCAGCTCACCCGTCTCGGTTCCCAAGCTGACCTTGACTTCAATCGCCGGTTGTTTAGCGGGATCAGTCCGACTAAACGGAGCCGCCAGGGCGGTTTCACGACTTAGAAAACCTGCTGCCAGAAGACAGACAACCATCAACAGGCCGCCAGCCCAAAAGGAACGCACAAGTTTAGCCATCAAGCGTTGAACGGACCCTATCCACTGCAATAGCGGCTCCATAAGCGATCCCCACTGAAATATGTCCTATAGCAATCCTAATTTGATTTGTGAATGCCTGGATGGTGAACGGGCTTTGTGAGAAGGATTTCCTGCGGAAACCTTTCACAATCCTGATTGGATCGCTATATTACTTTTCACCCTACATCGGAACGCCTCACTTTTGAGAACTGGCTGTGGGTGGCCCAGCCGTCACAATCACCACCCGATCTGGGTGCAGCAACGATTGAATGGCCTGATTGACCTGTTCTAAGGTCACTGCCCGCAGTTGTTCCGGATACTGACGCAGTTCTTCCCGGCCTAGCCCATACACCGCATTCAACGTAATATTGCCGGCCAGGTTGTCAGGATCGGCCTGCTCCACGGAGTAACTGCTGATCAGCGATCGCTTCGCGGCTTCCACTTCGCTGGCTGTGACGCCGGTTTGACGCAGTTGCTGCAAGAGTTTCAGGGTGCTGTCAATGGCCCGTTGGGCATCTTCAGGAGCCGTCTGCATGACAATCAGGAAGGGCCCCGAATAGACACCAGCAACAAAGTAACTGTAGATGCCATAGGTCAATCCCTGGCGATCGCGAATCTCGCTGCCCAAGCGGCTGGAAAGAGTATCGCCACCCAGGATCTGGTTTAAGACCATAACCGCATAAAAGCGCGGATCCCGGCGATCGATGCCGTTGTAGCCGATGTAGGTGATGGATTGTGTCTTGCCAGGTAGGGTAGGGTTGCGGCGTTCGATCTTGGGCGGCAAGGGAACGGTTGGGACGGTTACTTTCGGGTCATCCGAGCGATCTTCCCAGTCTCCCAGTTCCCGATTGATCAGGCGGCGCACCTGACCGGCATCGAAATTGCCCACCAGAGCCAGAATCGTAGCATCGGGATGATAGTGCTGGCGGTAGAACTGCACCACATCCTGGCGAGTAATGCCCTTCAAACTGGCCTCGGTCGGAAACGTGTGGAAGGGGTGATTGGCCGGATATACCGTTTGCTGGAACACACGACGGCCTAGGGGCGAGGGACTGTCCAGATCTTCTTTGAGTTGGGTCAGGGCTTGTTGGCGGGTTAACTCCAACTGATCCGTCGGGAACTGAGCATTTTTCAGCACGTCGGCCAGCACCTGAATCAGGGTGGGTAAGTCTTCCGACAGGGCCGCCCCACTGATGTCCACCCCTTCGCGACGGGCGGCAAAGTTCAGATTCGCCCCCCGATCAGCCAGGGTATTGGCGATCGCCAGATAGTCCCGTTGGCGGGTGCCATTGAGTAAGTTGCCAGCGGTCAAACTAGCCAGACCAGCCGTTTCTGGCCGGTCAAAGACAGAACCAGCCTGGATATGGCCGCTGAGTGTGACGGTGGGCGTACTGGGGTCTGGCAGCAACAACACCTGCAAGCCATTGGCCAGGGTCAGCTTGTCCGGTAGGGGCAAATTACTTTGAGTCCGACCAGGCGGGATGGGGGGAAGATATTTGGCCACCTCGGCTGGGTCAATCGGTGTGCCGACGCGCCCCAGGTGTTCAGTGGTTTGGCCTGCCCGCCCGCTCGTCGCTGGTTGACCGTCGGGTTGGCTGGGTTCAAAGAACCCAACAGTCCGCTTGGCATCCGCTAAATAGGTCCGGGCCACCCGTTGCACATCCGCTGCAGTAACCTGCTGAACTGCCTGCAGGAACTGGTCGGTAAAACGGTAGTTGCCGGTGGAAACCTGATCATTGCCCAGTTGCATAGCCTGGTTCGTGATCGTGCGGTTATTCAGGATGGTGTTGGCTCGCAACTGGGCCTTGGCTCGATCCAGTTCCGCTGGGGTGACGCCCTTTTCTCGCAGATCGGCGATCGCCTGTTGCAGCACCCGATCAATCTGTTGCAGTTCTTTTCCTGGCACCGCTGTCACCGAAACCTCATACCAACCACCGCCAATCAAATTGGCTGCATAACTGCTGGCATCACTAGCCAGACCTGACTCCACCAAAGCCTGATTCAGACGGGAACTACGGCCACTGCTGAGAATGTAGTCCATGACGCTTAAGGCCGCCACATCCGGATGCCGGATATTCGGCAGGGGATAGATGGCATTCAGCAAAGCAGCACTGCCTGGTTCCCGCAGAATGATGGGAGATTTCGGCGCAGCGGATGGGGCGGGGCTAGCAGCGGGGCTGGTGGCTGTCGGAGTTGGCAAGGGCAGGGGCGGATTGGCAATGGCGCCAAAGCTGGACTTCACCTGACCCAGGACCACTGCCGGATCGATATCGCCCACAATCACCAGGGTGGCGTTATCCGGGCGATAGAAGGTGCGATAGTATTGCCGCACCTGATCGACGGTGAATTTTTCCACATCGGCTTTTGTGCCACCAACCGGCAACCCATAGGCACTGGTGGGAAAAGCGGCCCGCATCACGGCCCGTCCCAGCCGATAGGACGGATCGTTTTCATAACCCTGCAGCTCAGAGATCACCACGCGCTTTTCACTATCCAGCTCTTTTTCATTGATCAGCGCATTCTGCATGCGATCAGCTTCCAGGACAAGCAATGCTTCCAATTTGTCCCGTTCGACCGTACCAAAATAGGCCGTCATGTCATAGCTGGTGAAGGCATTGGAATCACTGCCCAGAGCGCTGAAAAAGCGGCCGAATTGGATGGGCCGATCCTTGGTGCCTTTGAACATCAGATGTTCTAGCTGGTGGGCAATGCCATTCACGCCCGGCGCCTCGTTCCGTGACCCGACCCGATACCAAACCTGAACACTGACCACTGGGGCAGTCTTGACGGGCTTAAGCAAAACCGTCAAACCGTTGTCCAAAACCACCTTTTGGGCAGTCGTTTCTGGCTCGACTGGGGACTGACTCACCGATTTGGCGATCAGGGAAGGCGTTGTCTCAGCGGTAACAGCCCCCGGCTTTATTTGGGACGGCAGCGAATTGGCTGGCAGGTTGCCGCTTGCCACCACCGCCAAACAAACACTGAGCAGGAGACTAACCCACTGCCAGGAACGAAAAGACTTAAGTCGGAACATAGGGCAACTTCAGGCGAACAAGAATCTTGGGACGAATGTCTTGGGACGAATGTCTTGGGACGAATGTCTTGGGACGAATGTCTTGGGACGAACGGAGCGATCGCAGGTGAAGAGGCTTCACTTTACTCTAAATCAGGTTGGCTGGTTCTGTGGCTTCAGGCGGCCGGAGCATGCTCCAGCAGACAATAGGGGCGACTATAGCTAAGGGGGGGTTCCAGGCAGTGCTGGTGCAAAAAGTCAGAATTGCTCAAGACCGCTTCGGTCTGGCCATCCCACACTTTCTGGCCCTGGCTCATGACGACGGTGCGGTCACACAGTTCCAGGGCCAGGTCCAGGTCATGGGTGGCAATCAGTTGGGTCAGGGGTAACTGCTGCAACAGGTGGATCAACTGCCGCCGCGATCGCGGATCCAGTTGGGCAGAGGGTTCATCCAGCACCAGCACCTGCGGTTGCATGGCCAGCACCCCGGCGATCGCCACCCGCTTCTTTTCCCCCCCAGACAGATTGGCCGCATTGCGGGGACCGTAGTGCTTGGGGTCCAGCCCCACGGCCTGCAGGGCCAGAACCGCCCGTTCGGTCAGCGACTCTCCCCGTAAACCCTGATTCATCGGGCCAAAAGTGACGTCTTCCCAGACCGTGGGCATGAATAACTGGTCGTCTGGATTCTGAAACACCAGACCGACAAAATTGCGGATGGCCTTTAAGTTAGCGGGGGAAATCGGCAGTCTGCCAACCACCACCTCTCCCTGCTGGGGTGTCAGTAAGCCATTGAAATGCAGTAGCAAAGTTGATTTGCCAGAGCCGTTGGCGCCCACCAGAGCCACCCGTTCCGTTGCGGCGATCGACAGATCAATTCCCCGCAAGGCCACAGTGCCATCAGGATAGGTGTAGTGCAAAGCCTGGATATTGATCGGATTGTGATGCACGGTTGAATGCCTTTATCCACCTCTCAAATCCCAAACATAGATGATTTGGCCCAGCAATGCCAGAAACAGAACACATACTAGCGCTAGCCGATCCTGTTTGCCTGTTGTCGGCAGAGAGTTGACTGGTGGCAGCCCAGCATAGCCCCGAGACAGCATGGCCCAGTAGATGCGCTCTCCCCGGTCGTAGGTGCGAATGAACAACGCACCAATCATGTGACCAATCACCAGTCGCTGCCAGTGCCGGTTAGCCATCAAATTACGGGACAGGGCCGCCCGCCGCATGGCCTGGAATTCGTCGATCAGGACGTTGAGATAACGGTACATGGAGGCCAGGATGGCAACCAATAGGGGCGGCATCCTCAATTCCGTCAGCGCATGCAACAAGGCCGGGACCGAGGTAGTCAACACCAGAATGTTCATCATTAGCAAGGACAGCATGGCCTTCAGCGCCACACTGCCCAGAACTGTCAGCCCCTCTGAGGTAATCCGCAGCCAGCCCCATTGCCAAACGACATCCTGGCCATCGCGGAACAGAGTTCCCAGCAGCACCAAACTGAGAAAGACAAATTCCACCGCCACGCGCTTCAACAAAACGGGTAGAGTAACCCGGCTCAGCAACGCGACCAAACCCACACCCATGCCATAAATGGCCCAGGCTGTCCACCGTCCATTAGGTGTCAGGGCGATCGCAAACACCAACAGCCCGGCACAGAGGACTCGGGTCCGGGGAGCCAACCCATGCCAGGCAGTCTCCCGTTGACTGTCAATGTCTAGATGAAACCCACCAATGTGCAGCAGCACCATGTATTCTTGCCTCTGCGAGCGAGTTCACCCGTGCAACTCGATGGACAAAAGTTAGGGTAGAAAAAAGAGTCGGCTTGCAGCGGCCAGCGGTCGGGTTAATCCTGCTTAAGTTTCCTAGTTATCCTCTGAGGGCGATCGCGAAGAGCGCAGGAGAAGCTTACCCGCGCCCCAGGCCAGCCCAAAGGTGATCAAAGTCCCTACCAGACCAGCAATGGGGGTTGCAATTGTTTCTGGCACCCCCCTAGCCGCATATTCATCAAAAAGGGCGTGAAAGGGTAGCCGTTGGGCCGGTGTTTCCTCTAACGCCTTTTTATCAAACTGATGATCTTGGGAAACCCGGTCCAGCCCATCCGGAGCCGGACTAGCAAACGGCGAGAGCAAAACAGCAACTAACAGCGACAAACCGAGACCAGCCAGAACAATCGTGCGATTGCTGGGAGCAGAGTGATGGTTGGAATCAGAGGGACGAGTCATTTAAGATGAAAAATCCTAAAACAGCAATTAAAGTGGGTCAGCCAGACCTGAGAAAGGTTCTAACAGGATCTAAGGCAGCGGCAGGGGAGACGGTCGCTTAACCATCCTCGGCGGCTGATAAAGCAACTCGGGACGGCTGCGCCAGACAAAACTGACCGCCACCACGGTGATCATAGCTTCGCCCACAGCAATCATGACGTGCCAGAACATCATGGCTGGCAAGGCCACCTGCAACGGTACGGTGTTAGAAAGGGCTAGTTGGAGGGAGCAGGCAAAAGCCGCCAGCATGACGCTCACCCAGGCAGCCACCGCAGTTCCAACACTAACGCCCCGCCAAGTGTTCCATCCCAACGCCCGCCGAATAGCCGCATAAAGGTAATAACCGCCGAAGGTGCCAATTAAGCCCATATTGACCACGTTGGCGCCCAGCACAGTGAGGCCGCCATCCTGAAACAGAACAGCCTGCACAATAAACACCACCGTCATCACCAAAGACCCTGCCCAGGGACCCAGCAAAACTCCGGCCAGGGTGCCACCCAGCAGGTGGCCAGAGGTGCCGCCGGGAATCGGAAAGTTGATCATCTGAGCTGCAAAGATAAAGGCAGCACAAACCCCCATCAAGGGCACCGCCCGTTCTTGATACTCCTTTTGTACCCGTTGAATTGACATGGCAATCAGAGCGATCGCCAAAACCCAGGTCAACAGACTCACCGGCAGGCTGAGGAACCCATCCGGAATATGCATGGCCAACGGCCCCGTCGGTGCTAATTGCAGGAGACTCAGCCCCAAACCAGCGAACCCCCCATTGAATGGCATCAAGGCTTTTACCCTCCTAAAGGGTCGTCAAGTGAACATTCTTAAACCGCTTGATACTAAACAACCCATAGCTAAAGATTCAATCCTCTCCAGGGGCATTTCCAGCCAGAATTAATCAGGATTTAAGGGTTAAGCGGTGGGCTACTGCCGTCGGTTTGGTCAGAGAAGATTTCAATGTCTAGACTTTTTGGCAATCCTCAAGCTATAGTTAAAGACTGTGAGTTTTTGCCAGGCCTATGCACGCTCAGGAAATCATCCGCTCCATTGAAGCGGAACAACTGAAAACAAATTTGCCTGAAATCCATGTCGGCGACACCGTCAAGGTTGGCGTCATTATTCAGGAAGGAAATAAAGAGCGGACCCAGCCCTATGAGGGTGTGGTAATTGCCAAGCGAGGAGCTGGCACCAATCAAAGCATTACCGTTCGTCGAATCTTTCAAGGGGTCGGGGTAGAACGAGTGTTTCTGGTTCATTCCCCCCGAATTGAAAGCATCAAAATTCTACGTCGCGGTAAGGTGCGTCGGGCCAAGCTTTACTACCTGCGCGATCGCGTGGGCAAAGCAACTCGACTTAAGCAGCGGTTTGATCGGGCCCTTTAGGGACAACGCAACATTCGCCTTGGTGTTGCCAACTTCAGGGATCTGTAGCACCTTTGCTTCGATCTCCTAACTGGTTGTAATCAAGACAGGTAGAGCGTTGATCCGGGTCGGCAAACTGTTAGACTGAGAAAAGTGGTTAGTCGCTATCTCAGCGCGTGCGCCCTTAGTTCAGTTGGTAGAACGCAGGTCTCCAAAACCTGATGTCGGGGGTTCGAGTCCTCCAGGGCGCGCTGAGTAGTGATGAACTAGCCGTTTCAGAGCGGTTGCATCCGTCGAGTGTAGAAGAGAGGTTGGGTTGGTGGCTAAAAAGGACGCAGTGGAGTCGCAAGAAACGACATCTGGATTCAATATTGTCACTTTTCTCCAGGAAACAAAAGAAGAGTTAGACAAAGTAGTTTGGCCCAGTCGCCAGCAGTTAATCAGCGAATCCTTCTCCGTCATTTTGATGGTAATTCTGTCTGCAACCCTCATCTATTTAGTCGATCAATTCTTTGCTTGGGCAGCAAAGCAGGTGTTTGGATGACCTACACATCAGATGAATTTTCGGATGTCGTACAGGCAGAACCTGGCGAAGGTGAGCTTCAGGAAGAATTCCTGGGTAAAGCTCGTTGGTACGCGGTGCAGGTTGCTTCTGGCTGCGAAAAGCGGGTCAAAGCCAATCTGGAACAGCGCACCCAAACCCTGGATGTGGCCAACCGCATTCTTCAGGTAGAGATCCCGCAAACCCCTGCTGTTAAGCTACGGAAAGACGGCAGCCGTCAGAGTGCGGATGAAAAAGTCTTTCCAGGCTACGTGTTGATCCGCATGGTAATGGATGACGAGACTTGGCAGGTGGTCAAAAACACCCCCAACGTCATCAACTTTGTCGGAGCGGAACAAAAGCGTCGCTATGGCCGAGGGCGGGGGCACGTCACCCCCATGCCGCTCAGTCCAGCGGAAGTAGAACGGATCTTCAAACAAGCCCAGGAGCAAGAACCCGTTGTCAAGATCGACATGGCCGCTGGTGATAAAATCCTGGTCCTTTCTGGTCCCTTTAAGGACTTTGAGGGTGAAGTGATTGAAGTCAGTCCTGAACGAAGCAAGTTGAAAGCGTTGCTTTCCATCTTCGGACGGGATACGCCAGTGGAATTAGAGTTTAACCAGGTACAAAAGCAGAGCTAAAAATGGCAAAGAAGGTCGTTACAATCATTAAGTTGGCGCTTCCTGCCGGAAAAGCCAACCCAGCCCCTCCTGTCGGCCCGGCTCTGGGTCAACATGGGGTTAATATCATGATGTTCTGCAAGGAATACAACGCCAGGACTGCCGATCAGGCGGGTATGGTAGTTCCTGTAGAAATCTCGGTTTTCGAAGATCGGAGTTTTACCTTTATTCTCAAGACCCCGCCAGCTTCTAAGCTGATTGCCAAGGCCGCAGGCATTGACCGGGGATCAGGAGAACCCAATCGCAAAAAAGTGGGTTCAATTACCCGAGCTCAGCTACGGGAAATTGCCCAAACGAAAATGCCAGACCTCAATGCCAATGACGTTGAGGCAGCAATGAATATTGTGGAAGGAACCGCCCGCAACATGGGTGTAACCGTTAAAGACTAGTCCACGTAGTGGGGGAGAGGATGACCCCTCGCCATGACCCCAGGAGATGATTCAATGAAAAAACTCTCGAAAAGACTGCAAGCACTGAATAAAAAGGTTGAGGATCGTCCCTATCAACCCTTGGAAGCACTGGAACTGCTGAAAGAAACAGCTACTGCAAAATTCCCGGAATCGGCTGAAGCCCATATCCGTTTGGGGATTGATCCGAAATATACGGATCAACAATTGCGAACCACAGTGGCCCTTCCCAAGGGAACGGGACAAACCGTTCGGGTGGCAGTAATTGCCCGAGGTGAGAAAGTAACAGAGGCCGCCAATGCCGGAGCTGATGTGGTGGGTTCTGAAGAACTGATCGATGAAATCCAGAAAGGTCGGATGGACTTCGATTTGCTGATTGCTACACCGGATATGATGCCGCAGGTTGCTAAGTTAGGTAAGTTGCTGGGTCCACGCGGCTTAATGCCATCTCCCAAGGGCGGTACGGTAACTTTTGACCTGCCGCAAGCAATTTCCGAATTTAAGGCTGGTAAGTTGGAGTTCCGGGCAGATCGAACTGGGATTGTCCATGTTATGTTTGGCAAGGCTGGGTTTACAGCGGAGGATTTGCTGGTCAACCTGAAGGCTTTGCAAGAAACGATCGACCGTAACCGCCCATCGGGCGCCAAGGGCCGTTATTGGCGAAGTGTGTATGTTTCCTCCACGATGGGCCCTTCCATCCAGGTCGATATCAACGCCCTTCGGGAGCTAAAGCTGGGTGATGCGGCATAGGAATTCCTGGAGGAAAAGAGTTTGATCTGAGTTCCCAACTGAATAGCACAACCAAAGACAGTAGGTGCGTTGAGCTTAATATCCTGCCGAGGTTTGCAACCGTTTTCCAGCGATTCCCGCTTTCATCTGTGTGAATTCGTTGCTTGAACTGGTTTGTCCCCCCCGGCAGTCACTGTCTGGGGGGTTTTGTTGGGTGCCAGACTTCGGGTTTGTGCGTGATTTCCCAAATCAAGGAGGTGAGAACGAATGGGTAGAACGCTCGAAAATAAGCAGTCCATTGTGGCGGAGTTGAAGGACACGCTGAGCCAGTCTCAGATGGCCTTTATCATCAACTACCGGGGCCTGACTGTGGCTGAAATGACCGATTTGCGGAAGCGCTTGCGTCCGTCAGGGGCTGTCTGCAAGGTCACGAAGAATACCCTGATGCGGATTGCGGTGCAAGATGACGCTAACTGGGAACCACTGAACCAATTTCTGAACGATTCCAATGCTTTCTTGCTGGTCAAGGAAGATATTGGCGGAGCGCTCAAGGCGTATCAGGAATTCCAGAAGGCGACCAAAAAGACTGAAATCCGCGGTGGCGTGATGGAAGGGCGCGCATTGTCGGAAGCCGATGTCAAGGCGATCGCCAACCTGCCGTCTAAGGAACAACTGATGGCTCAGATTGCTGGTGCCATCAATGGAGTCGCTACCAAGCTGGCTGTCGGTATCAACCAGGTGCCGTCTTCTTTGGCTCGTGCCGTCCAGGCCATCGCCGACAAGGAAAAAGAGGCTGCTTAGTAATTGTGAAGGGTTACAACCCGTTCAAAGTACTCGAGGGGCTCTCAACCCGGTGACTTGGATTTTCTGGGTTAGATTGCCAGGCAAAGTTCCTATCCTGCCCCCCTAAGGGAAATGAAGGACTATCTGCTGACCGCCTCATTCCAGTCCATTTTTGACTGTTCATTGTTTACCACTTGTACTTAGGAGTTAATCCATGTCCGCAGCAACCGATGAAATTTTAGAAAAGCTGAAAACCCTTTCCTTGCTGGAAGCCGCTGAGTTAGTGAAGCAGATTGAAGAAGCCTTTGGCGTCAGTGCCGCTGCTCCCGCTGGCGGGATGATGATGATGGCTGCTCCAGGCGCTGGCGCTGCTGCAGTGGCTGAAGAAGTAGAAGAAAAGACCGAGTTCGATGTTGTCCTGGAAGAGGTTCCAGCCGACAAGAAGATCGCTGTACTGAAAGTTGTGCGGACTTTGACGGGTCTGGGTCTAAAGGAAGCCAAGGACCTGGTAGAAGCAACCCCCAAAGCAGTCAAGGAAGGCGTTGCCAAGGCCGATGCCGAAGACGCCAAGAAACAACTGGAAGAAGCTGGCGCCAAGGTTGCTATCAAGTAACCTACCTCAATGTCAACTTGAGGATTTTAAGTGGGGGAGTCCTCAGGACTCCCCTTTTTTAGCCATTGCTGCATGAAAGGCGCCAGTCAATTACCACCTGCTGTCAGTAGAGCATCTCGATAAATAGAAAGAATTCCTGTAGATGGCCCGGGATGGACAAAAGGTATTTCAAGCTAGAGGCAAGATGAGTCGAGAGGCTTTGAGATGAGCAAAGGGTTTGGCAGGATTCAGAAACGTCGGCAACGGCTGGAAACGATCAAAGACGCATTGAGCGACCTCAATGAGATGGAGCCTTGGGAGGTCTTCCGTAATTTGATAGGATCGAATGGCAAGCACTCTATGAGAAATGCAAAGCAGCCTGACGCTGGCCAGCTTAGAGCCTATCTGGAAATGTAAGGAGCTTACGATCGACGATTAAACACGCCGCAACTTGAATGAAACCCGATAAGATTCGACAGATTTTGCCCAATGAATCAGAATTCCTCGGAAGCGATTGAACCAGGGATGCGCCACTTTTACCAGCCAACGACAACAAGGATGGCGATTCGGGTCGGTGGAGGCAGGAACAGGGGCATCTTTGGGGGGAATATGGGAAATATAACCACGTTCCACTGCGGCTTGACGACAGTCGTCATAGTCATAGCCATGATCCAAACATAGGTGTTGTTCCACCTCCTCTAGATCGGGGGCAGGCACCACTTTGGCATCCAGCAAGTCGGCCAACTTCTTCATATCATGGCGATTGGCTCCACTGAGCACCGCCGCCAACGGAATGACCTTGCCATCGGTGAGCAGGTGACGCTTGGACCCCGACTGGCTGCGGTCAGTGGGATTGGCTCCGGTAGCTTGGGCTTGCCCCTCGGCACTGCGTTTGCCCAAGAGTGCCTTGACAATGCAGCCATCCGCCGATTGCCACTGCTCGAATAGGTTCTAAGTGGCTCAAGTTGTTAACGAAGTGCCGCCTATTGTAGCGGTTCTCGCTGGTATGAGGTACATAGCGATGCCTATAATGCTTTTCCAGCAAAGCTTCCGCTATACCTCGTTCGATCAGCAACCGCTATAATTCTTCCTCTAGTGGCCATCAGCGGAAAAAGCCTGAAAAGAAACCGATCGGACCAACCAATCTGCCAATATAATCCAGCACAGATGCAAATGTCGTTTTGGGCACAACAATGACATCTCCATCCTGAATCTGGTTATCGTCAGATAAGCTACGCAAATTCAGTCTTTTCGCTTCGACCTGACCATTTTCATTCATCCGAATAAACGCTACATCTCTTAGTTTTGCATCTACCGTCGGACCACCAGCAATCGCAATGGCCTGAGAAATCGAACTATTCGGTGGAACCAAAACTTGGCCCGGTTGCCTAACTTCTCCAACGACTCGGACCCTAACTGTTATCGGTGCAAGGCTGGACTTCGCTAAAAGCCGCTTATCAACTTCGCCAGATCCTTCAAGTTTAGGGACAAAAATAGCATCTCCATCCCGTAGAATGACATCCTGGGGTGCATTGGCAGAGATAACAGAGTCCCACATATTAATCGTGATACTATCCGTCTGACCATCCGGCAGAAAGCGATTAACTGTCACACGGCGAATATCCGCATCCCGACTAATTCCACCCGCTGCAGCTAGTGCTGAACTCAGCATAGGTGCTCTGGGGCCCGTATTGGTTTCATTAAAAGCTACATTTCTGGAGTCGTTCAAACTGGTGAGTTGTTGAGGTCCCGGCCGCTGAACCTGGCCAGCAACCACCACTCGCACCGGCCGTAAAGTTACTAAACTTAAACTTACTGCCGGATTTACGAGATATAGCTGTAACTTTGAGGTAATCTCTTGAGTTAATGAGTCTAAAGATTTTCCGGATGCTCTCACAGAACCAATTAACGGGAGAGAGATCGTTCCGTCTGGCAAAATATCTAATTGATCATTCTTGAATTCTTCAAAGCCTAAAACTGACAGTGACAATCGATCTCCTGGTCCCAGGATATAGGCCCCAGCCACAAAAGTGGAGGTTTCAAGTCTGTCTGATAAAGGGGATTGACTACCAGAAGAAGAAATTATATTTCCCGTCTGATGCATTGGGGCAATTGAATCAGATGGTCTACTACTAGCAGAAATCTGAGCAATTACAACCTCAGGTACTGAAGAAAAGCAGGCAGAGATAACTAAAACCGCTTGAAATCGAAGGTTAGACCAAGAGGGTAAGAAGAACATATGAAATTAAGATGCTTTCTAAATTTTCAGCGAAATAACCTACTACTAATACAAAGCCTGAAACTTACAGGCTTCTTATAGAGGAAGCCAATTCAAGACTTTGAGCATCCGGCGGACTAGCGGAGTAGAAGTACGTGTCAGGCTCATGCTTTACATTCACGCCATTCGCAACTAAACCCAGAATATTGGGTTCCGATCTCATCAGGAGAGACTTGGCAGCTCCTGCACTAGCAGAATCAACCAATCCTGGTTGGACAACCAGTAAAACGCCATCTACCATCTTGCCTAAAATAGCAGCATCAGCGACACCAGCCAGTGGCGGAGTATCAAAAATAATATAGTCATATTGAGTCGAAAGCTTCTGAATCAAAGAAGACATGCTCTCTGAATCAAGTAGAGCCATCGGATTGGGGGGAACGACTCCGGCAGGTAATACCGAAAGATGAGTGGTAATAACCTGCACTGCATCAGTCACCTGCGCCTGGCCAGCAAGGATATTACTCAGCCCGATCTCGTTCATCAGTCCCCACAAATGATGCTGTGAGGGAAAACGGACATCGGCATCCACTAGTAAGACTCGACGTCCTGCCTGAGCCAGAGTAGCAGCTAGATTTGCCGAAACTTCGGTTTTCCCCTCTTGCGGCACAGAACTAGTTACAACAACTGTTTGAATCTGTTTATCCTGGCAAACGAACTTCAAGTTCGCCAATAGCATTTGGTAGGCTTCATGAATAACTGTTCGAGGAGAAGTTGTTACAATCACCCGAGGTGAAACCCCTGCTAAAGTCTGTCGCTGTAAACTAGACGTTTCACCTATCTCAAATTTAGGAATCAGCCCTAAGAGGGTATAACCAAATAACTCTTGCGCCTCTTTAACTGACTTCACAGACTTATCAAGTAGATCAACAAGGATTGCAGCTACTACGCCTAGCAACAACCCAACCAGCCCTCCACCAATTAGGAACCCTAACTGCTTCAATGGTGTTGGCAACTTCTCCGAAACTATTGCCGGCTGGATGATACGAGCATTACCTAAATTTTGATTCTCTACAATCTGAATATCTTGCAATCTGGTTGACAACGTATCGTAGTTTTTCTTAGCTGCTGTTAATCTACTTTCCAGATAGACTTGCTGTTTTTCCAGATTAGGAAGAATATCTGCTCTCTGCTTATAACTATTACGCAGTTGCACCAGAGCAGCCAATCTATTTTGTAGGCCCAGTCGCTGCGTTTCTAATACGACAAAGTCTGAGGTCAACTTTTGTTTCAGTTCTCCCGCTTGAAGAGCACCTGGGGGAAACTGAATACCTCGCCCGATAACTTCTCGAATCCGCTGTTGCAACAAAACATTCAGCGAAGCCTCCTGACTCTCTAACGTCACAATGGATGGATGTTTCCCCCTATAACGGGAGCGCTCGGTCGCCAGTTTGGTCTGCACCTTTTGCAATTCAAGCAGCACCTCTCTAACGCCAGGTGCCTGACTCAAGGAGGTAAGATTAACAGCCTGATTTACACTCAACCCGATCTGTTGTCGTAATGCAAACTGTTGAGCAGCGATATCTGCCAACTGGGCTTGAACATCATTTAACTGGTTATTCAGTGCACTCATTGTTGCAACAGCAGCAGTAGATTCTCCAGTCAGATCAACCACCTGATTCCTAGTTTTGAATTGCCGCAATGCTTCTGCCGACTGATCTAATTCCGTCTTAGCTTTGGACAACTGCTTTTGAATAAAAGTAGCAGCGGCAGAAGTTTCTGCACGATTCGCCAGCAGATTTGAGGCAATGTAAGCTTTCATCGCCTCGTTTACTACAGCTTCAGCTAATTTCGCATCTTTGGAAGTGTAGGAAACACCTAAAACATCTGTCCCAAGTTTCGACTCAGTCTTCAGCTTGAGCGATGCTGGACTAAGGGGTTTTCCGTCCTTGTCTTTAAGTTGTAATGTTTCAATTACTTTGAACGCTACTGCTTGAGACATCAGTATTTCAGCTTGTGTCCCAATTGGATCCCCTTGCCGTAGCGATGGCAGATCGCCAATGCCTTGACCGACGCCAGATAGAGCTGGAGCACGATTAGACTGGAATAATAGCGCCCCAGTCGCCTGATAAGTCGGACGTTGTAACGATGCGACAATAGCAGACAAACCCAAGCAAGTTGCCATTACCCCTACAATCACTGGCCACCTGCGCTTCAGGGCCAACCAGTATTGTTGAAGATCCAATTCTTCAGAATCGACTTTTGTTTCCATAACAATTTGTCTTGCTCCTGTCAGGCATTAATATCTAGAAATCTATAGGGATCCCAACCCATTTGCTCGATAAAAAATCATAGTCGAAATGTATAACCAACTATACTGGGAATAATATCAATTTTTCATAGAAATATATAGTCGTTCTTAAGCTGGTAAAATCAAGTCGATTCTCAACTGGCAAAGGTTTCAGCGGTGAAAGTGTACCGTACTCGACCGGGAACCGCTATAGTAACCCAGCCAAGAAAACAATCACAAAGCACTTGTGCGAGTAGACTATCCAGTCTAACAGCTTAAATAGCGGCTTTTGCTAATGTGAGACACATGATGATGCCTGCAATGCTTATCCAAACAAGGTTCCGTCCTGTCCCTTATTCTTCGATCAGGAGCCACAATAGTAGTATAGTTTCTTAAAAGACCTCATGCCTACAAAGAATATATTTTGCATCTTTAATCAGTATAAACATACATATCATACCTCTTTAAGAATTTTACATAGAGGCGAGATTTAATTTGGTAAAAAATATTTAAAGTTCCATTACCTGGATGGGCATCTCGAAAAAATAGAAAGAATTCCTATAAATAGCCCAGGATGGGTAACATGCATTTCAAGCTAGAGACAAGATAAATCAAGAGGTTTTGAGATGAGTAAAGGGTTTGGCAGATCTCAGAGGATGTTTCAAAAGTCGGTCAGGCAGTAAAAAAGCTAACTCAGGGTAAGCTGCAATAACAAACTATTGAGTCCTGAAAAAGCCATAGGAGTAAAGCATACCCCAGCAATCTGACCCAAGCCGAATTTGACTTGCTCAGCGATTTACTGCCAGAGCCAAAACCCACCGGCCGCCCTCATAGTGTCGATCTGTAGGAAGTTCTCAAATGCCATTTTGTATGTTCTGGTAGAGGGAGTTCGATGGCACTCCTTACCTGGCGATTTCCCAGCCTGGCAAACGGTGTACACCTATTTCCGTAACTAGCGCAAAGATGGAACCTGGCTGATGATCCACAACCGCCTGCGGGAATGTAACCGGATTGAGCAAGGGCGACACAAAAGTCCATCTGAAGGGTGCCTGGATCGTCAGACGGTCAAATCTGCGGCCATGGTGTATGAGGTGGTGGGCTTTGATGGTGGCTTTAGTGGGCCAGACTTCCTGATGTGGGTCATGGATGTCTGTCGATGGATTGTCCAGGTGGTGTTACGACCGGAGCAAACGAAAGGCTTCATGTTGCTCAAAAAGCGGTAGGCGATCGAACAGACTTTTGGCTGGCTTATGGGATACCGACGCTCGGACGGAGACAGAGCTTAAACAGTCTATTTGTCAAGTACATTTTGTACAGAAGAGTTATTGGGTTATAAGCTCAAAAAACCTTGAAACCTTATCCCAGCAAGACTTTCAGCGATCTTTGATTAAAATGACCAAAACTCAACCCTGGCAGGCTTTTCAGCGATTTCTCCTATTAAATCCCAACAAGTCTAAAATAAGTGCGATTACCCATCCTTGGTTTCAAGATCCACTTCTATTCTATATTTTCTAAAGTGACTTAAGAGGAAGATTTCCACGCTTTCGCTAGTTTTTTGCGGAAGTGATATTCTCCCGTTGTTGCCTGTGAGGCGATAAGCCTCCTAAGGAGTCTGAAATAATTACGGGAGTACGCTTTGCAACCGAGAAAGCAATAGACATATATAGAATCAAGAATATCCCTCCAGTCTGAGTTTCGCTGATGTTATTCAATAACATAAATATCAGGAAACTAATAGGCCAAAGAAGCTCTAAGGAGTACTTTGTAACGTATATAGTTAGAATCATAGAACGGATTAGGGCTATTATGAATGTGATTGCAAGCAAAGCAAATCCGAGCAAGCCAACGTCTAGTAAAATATTAATATAGCCGTTGTGGGGGTGAGGCGCAAAAAAACCCACACTAGAATAATAAGCCCCAACCCAAGTCTTAGTTCCAGGCAAAAAGAACTGTCCTGATCCAAAACCCAACAAAAACTTATCCTGATTCTGAAGTTGATTCAAACAGTATGTCCAGAGTGGAATACGACCAGTTAATGTCGCATCTTTCCCTAGCATATCGACTAACTGAACCCAATTTGCAGCAAGCAGAAAAATAATACTAAACAGCGCCAGTATTCCCAAAGATAGGGAAACAATTCTGATTTCAACTTTCCTAGGTAGCTTTTGCAAAAGAAGGATCAAAAGTGTTGTAAAAGACAAAATAAAAAAACCTGTTCCTGATCTGGACAAAATAATAAGAGTAACAAATAGGAAAACACCGAGCCATTTATAAAACCTTGATTTTAGACTCTCCATAGACAATGAAAAAAACGAAATCAATCCGACGATCATTAAGCTAGAGAAATAATTCTTTTGGACATAGAGTCCTTTCCAACTACCTATGTGAGGGCCTGATGTATGAACTCCAATTGAAGGTCTGATGGAGGCGACGAAAACACTACCTAAAGCCTGGATACCAAAGGAGATAGCAATTATTCTTACTTGATCCCTGAGGCTAAAACTGGTGGCAAAATACAAGCCAAAGGTCGCAACTTGAAGAACATCTCGCAAGTTTATTGAAAAAATCCAACGTTTCTCATCGGCCCAAATAAAGGAAAAAAAGAGTATGAAAATGTATAGACAGAGAATTAAGTCTCTCTTCACTGTTTTAAGAGCACCCCTCCATCTCACAAGCAAAAAGATAGTGGAAGTAACCCATATTGAATATCTTAAAAGAGTTAAGATAATCTTGGGAAGTATAGGAGCAGCATCATCTGGAGCGAATCCAAAGGCTCCTGCGTAAAAAGCTATACCGACAACAGCAAGTACTGTTTCAAATGACTCCAAGAGTTTCTTTTTAGTCATACAAACGGCACCTACCAGATATGTAAGAAATACTGTTAATCAGGTACGTAACTTAGCACGTGGGAAAAATTCAATCCCACGATTGGTTGCAATCTTTTTAGAACCAAGCCACCGTCCTATGAGACCTCCGACCCTAAAATATAAGCCTTAAGTCAGAGAAGTGAAAGTAACCTATACGGTACTTTTTCCATGACTGGCTTGAGATACAAAACCCAACGTAATAGCCTAATGTTGTTGGATTTTACTGCGTTCTATCCAACCTACAAGGTGTGCCTAATCTTACTGAGAACCGCTATATAAGCTTACGCAGTATAACTTACATCTGTCATTGGACAGAATGAACAACCTCCTCATATAGTCCCGAACGTATAACCCGACCCTTATCCAACATATAAATACAGTCACAATGCTCGATCGTTGTAAGTCGATGGGCAATGACAACCAATGTTTTGAGTCCTGCAAGTGATTCAATTGCAGTATTGACAAGACGCTCAGTTTCATTGTCAAGCGCTGATGTTGCTTCATCTAATACTAGAATTTCTCGCTCATGGTAGAGAGCCCTGGCAATTCCAATTCGTTGGCGCTGACCACCTGATAGACGAAGCCCACGCTCTCCAATTTGAGTATTAATTCCGTCAGGCATTTGTAAAAGAACTTCTTCAAGTTGAGCTAAATGAATTGCCCGACTTAAACGGTCATAATCAATCAACCCATCAGGGACCCCTAAAGCAACATTTCGTTTAATTGTATCATCTAGAAGAAAAATATTTTGAGGAATGTATCCAATATTTTTCCTCCAGGAATCCAGGTTTTCATAAATAGAATGTCCATCCACCTTAATATCTCCAGATTCTGCTTTAAGCAAACCAAGAAGCAAGTCAACTAAAGTTGTTTTACCAGCCCCAGATTTGCCAATCAGACCAATAGATTGACCTTTCTTAATTAGAATGTTAACGTGATCGATCGTTAGACTGGATTCACCAGGATAGCGATAAGTAAGATTTTGAATCTGAATTTGCTGTTCAAATCTAATTGAAGTGATTGGATTGATTCTTGAAGAATGCTGACCAACCACATCGCAGTTCTGGTTAACATTAAGGCTAGATGAGCGGCTGACACCTTCAACTTCCTTGAGGTCTAAATACAGCAAATCAACTGTATGAGTAGAATTCCGCATGGCAGACAGAGAAGTAATCAACAAGCTGGCGGCAGGAACAATCCTCATGCCGGCGATTGCAAAAACCCCTACTGACGCCAAAACCTCTTGAAATTCTTGTTCTACAAAAAGCAACGAAAGACATAAAAAGGAAATTATGCAGATTACCAACAATGTTTCAATCAAGGAGCGTGGGATCGCTTGGATTGTATAAAAAAGGGTTTCAGATCGGGCCAACTGTTTGGTTGAATTTCGCATTTTAAAATTGAAATAGTCTTCGCAACCAAGTACACGAATTTCTTTAACCCCTGCCAAAGCATGATTAACTAAATAAGCTATTCCTTCATTTGAAGATGTAAATAGCTTACCCCAGTCGCGAATTTTTCTGCTTAACACGAGAAACAAAATACAAACAGGCAGAAGAGAGATTAAGACACCAACTAATAAGTTTAGATCTGTTTTAATCAGAAGTAGTATCAGAGTTGCCAGCACGAAGAATTGAGATATTACAATTAAAAATGGATTTGCAAATGTATATATAAATCTGCTAGTTTCAACAACCACTTTGTTGACAAGGTCAGACGAACTACGACTCAAATGCAACTCATAAGGGGCAGAGGAATAGGCCTCGAAAAATTTATCTTGAAGAATCCTTCGCTGTTCAAGTGTTATTTTGAAGGTAAAATACTGACTTGCAAGAAAGAAAATCGATTTAAAGATAAAAATCAAAATAATAAGCAAACCGATTGCAAGTACAAATTTCTTTTCATTCTCAAATTCCAAACTCAAGTATAAATGACGCAGCAAAGAATTCCTATTTATTGTTGATTGGGGGCTTTCAGCTAGCTTCAAAAAACCACCAACCATTCCAATACCAAATGCTTCCAGTATTGAAGTAAGCAAAAACAAGAAAACAAGTGCGAAAAGCGCCCTCAAGTTTCCGGAGAAGAGATAAAGGAACTTATTCAAATATCCAAACATCTTATTGTTTCCCCACATACTGCCCAACTCTAACTTGCACTATCGTAACTAAAACAATACAAGAAAGAAATTAATATATCGCCAATTCAAGCCTGAAAAGTACAACCTAAAAAATCCTTGGAGTAGTCCACAGGGCAACTATCTATATTGAAATGTCAGATTGTCGAAATTTTCGAGGGGGAGCCAGGCTAATGCCGCTTAGCAGAATACCCTTTAGTATCACCATTGCACCGAGCCTGAAAAATCCTGAAAGCTTCATATAAACCTATTCTGCCAAGAAGTTGAAGGCGCATCCCCAGAAGATCATCGAAAATATATGATTGACCAGCCTTTGTAAGGATTTCTGTTTATCAGATATGCAGGATAATCACGGATAGTTGTTAGAGGCTAAAATTCAGTATGCATGCATTTTGCACTTCTGCCAGGGTCACATGCTGTCGGAAATCTCTCAAAATGGCATTCCTCCATCCTCCCGTAACTGTAGTTGTTCCAACCCCCTATCACTTCCTTATATATTCCGAATTTGCTACCCCCTACGACATCTTGACTTTATATTTCCCAATTATTGAGCTATCTTAACCATGTCCCTAGGGCTTTGTTATTATAGCGGCTCCTAATCGAATGAAGTACAGCAGAAACCTTTTCGGGCAAGCATTGAAGTCTTGTCTATGCACCTCACGCCAGCGAAACTGCATATATCGGTTCATGGTTGGACAGGGTACACTAGAGGCCTTGCTAGACAAGCGTTACAGGCATCGCCATGTACTTCACACCAGCGAAAACTGCTATGGAAAATGTTTGATATATAGGTGTATTCCTTTATGCATGTTACGGGATGCTCAGGTTTTATCTTGTTTAGCCATGCTCATGGCCTGTGCCACGCTACTGGCGATTGTCTCGGGCATGATGGTGATTTTACAGGGGGAACGCCTTGATTGGCACCCGCAGAGAGATTTGAATTTTCAGCTAAGCTCACCTTTTAAGGATTGGTTCCAATTACCTAATCCGGTTCTTATAGATATATGGTGATAAGCCAATCTTATGAACAGCATATCGATGGTTTCAGATGTTAATTTTCCGATAAACAGTATTTTAAGTTACGCTTTCAACCCAAAAACCAGGAGAAGTTTAATCTCTGGAAAATTTACACACCTAGAGTCTATGTACTTCTATGTACGGACAGCTTAACTTGAGACTCAAAAAAATCTGCATCAATAAGGCTCTATCCTAGCCAATCAATGTCAATCAATATATATTTCACCTAATGAGAATTCTATTTGCTTTGCCTGGTCTACACCGTGTTTCAAGAGGTGCAGAAATAGCCTTCGAGCAATTAGCACGACAAATTGCAGTAATGCCTGACTACCAGGTTACGTTGATCGGCTCAGGCTATCCTCAACCAGATTGTCCATACAAATTCATCCATGCACCTTGTATTCCAAGGGAAAAATTTACTAAGTGGCCAATTATACCGTACCTTCTGCGCGGATACTTTGTTTATGAGGAACTGACTTTTGTACCAGGACTGCTTAGGAGCTTCGATCCTGATGCTTATGATATAACCGTTACCTGTAGTTATCCATATACCAATTGGGTCTTACGAGCAAGAAGGCAGAATGGTTACCCCAAGCACGCCTTTGTGACACAAAACGGCGATTGGATGTGCTATTCGAACGATTGGGAAAATCGACACTTTGACTGTGATGGCTTAGTTTGCACAAACCCAGAATACTTTGAGCGGAATTGCGATCGCTACCCTTCTGTGTTAATTCCGAATGGAGTTGATCCAGACCTTTTCAAGCCTGGATATGGGGATCGCACAGCGTTCAAGCTTCCTAACCAGGTACCCTTAGTCCTAATGGTGAGTGCTCTAATGCCGAGTAAGCGGGTACTGGAAGGGATTGGGTGTGTTGCGAAGCTGCCAGAGGTTCATTTAGCAGTGGCTGGAGATGGCACATTACGCAATGAAGTTCAGACTGTTGGTACAGAACTGCTAGGTGATCGCTTTCATTGGCTAACTGTCCCAAAAGAAAAAATGCCAGATCTCTATCGTTGTGCAGATGTTGTCCTCCACATGAGCCAGGACGAACCATTTGGAAACGTTTATATTGAGGCTCTAGCCACGGGTCTTCCAGTCGTAGCCCATGATTGGAAAGTAACTCGCTGGATCCTCGAAGAGCAGGCTATTTTTGTTGATACCTCTAACGAGGAAGCGGTTGTAGACGGTCTCCATCATGCTTTCAGCGCCCAAACAGAGATGGCTATTAACAATCGTCGCAATCTAGTCGAAAGTCGCTTCTCCTGGACTCACATTGCAGAGCAGTACTGTAATTTTTTCGAACAGATCTGCAGTGAAAGTTCGAGAGGATAAGGCAGGATGAAGTAGATTCAGGTAGGCATACTCACGTTTTTTGCGCATACCTTACATATTTTCTATTCCCTAACGATAAAGGGGCTCTACTGATGGACATTCCTGACTCCATTGTAAATCATGATACTAAGATCCTTTGGAGCCGTCTCCAAGACCAACCTATTTCCCTGCAGCCGCTTCCCCACCCAGTATATTTTGTCTGTAATGACCCCGACTTGTGCGAAAAATTTGCCCATGTTTCAGAAATGCCGAACTTTGAGCACTTTTACCGACCAGAGCGTGGGGGCAGTTGTTCGTGGATTGTACAGACCTACCTCCAGTTAAAGTGCCGAGGTTTAGACGTGAGACTTGTTTCTCAATATATCCCCGATGCTATTTGTGTTGTTGCGCGCGAAGAGTTAATGAAAAAGAGGCTCCTGAAAAGTTTACCTTTCAGGAGTTATTTAGTAGTTTGTCAACAGGATCGACCACGCCCATTTATTTGTGAGCATCGAGTCGTGCAAAATCTTTGCAATGTGCTGGATGAAATGGATCACTTTCTCCCTCTTTGGAGTCAACCAGATCTGAAAAAACGAGCTCCACAACGGGGTAATCTCGTGAAGAATCTAGTATTTAAAGGGCGCTTTTACTATTTACCACAGACCTATAAAAGTCCAGCTTTTCTTGAACAATTGCAAGCTTTGGGTTTTTGTTTTTTCTTAAGAGAAGACTACTCTCCTGATATTAAAGACTGGATGGATTACTTTGAAGCGGATGTGGCTTTGGCTATCCGGCATACACCGCAACTATATCTAGAATCTAAACCTGCAAGTAAATTGATTAATGCTTGGTTTGCTGGTTGCCCCGCTCTATTAGGCCCTGAGCCAGCCTATCAGGCCTTACGCCAATCGGAGTTAGACTATATAGAAATCAACAGTCCGGAGGATGTGCTGCAAGCATTGCAACAACTTCGAGATGAACCTGGCCTGTATCGAGCTATGGTTGAGAATGGGTGGCGACGAGCTCAGGATTTTACTCCAGAGAAAATTGCTGGTCTTTGGCGAAATCTCCTAGCAGGGCCCATTGCATCTGGCTATGAACAATGGAAACAGCAATCGTTCATACAGAAAAAGATCAACCGACCATTGCAATTCACCTATCGGTTGATGAAACAAGAGCGAGAACGACGTCGTTTTAATCTTTTAACAGGCCGGACTAAGCTTTATCGGCCAAAGTAGCAACTGTTTTGCAACAAAGACTGCGTTTCCACTTATTCCTTGAAGGATGGCATTCATTTGGACTTGCAGCCTCTCGGAGAGAAGATTGGACCTGGCAAACTGTCGGAATATTGAAGTTGGCATTTGACAATCCCTGTCTTATCCCACTAACTCGCCCTGACTTGAAATTTGGACAACAGCAGAAGTTGTTGAAATGTACTGAAAGATTTTCCGAAGGGCTTACAGTCAATTTCAATGAACTTTGACTGTTGACCTGAAGACAAGTCCTCCGACAATCTCCTGGGATGTCCGAAAATGGTTTGGTTGGCATCCTGACATCTTGCATCGATATATAACGGTTCTCGCTGGCATGAGGTACATAGCGATGCCTGTAATGCTTTTCCAGTAAGGTTTCTGCTATACCTCGTTCGATCAGAAAACGCTATATATTCGCTTCATATTTTTCAGGATTTTTAACCCGATCAACTTCCTTACTCTGTAAAGACACATTGAAGAAGAAGCAGAAGTTGACGTATTTCTCGTAAGCACTTAGTACTATACAAGTAATGTCTAATGGTCAAATATAACGGTTCTCATAATTATGAGACATAGGAAGGATGCTGAAACCCTGTCTGAACATGGGTTTCAATGTTCTTGTACTTCTGAAATCTGCTACATAGTCGTTCTTAAGCTGGCAGAGTACAGTCGGCTCCCAACTGGCAAAGATCTCAGGAGTGAAAGTGTACTGCACTCGATCGGGAACTGCTACAAGTGTCATGAAATCTACGGACTACAGTGACGCTGTAGTTACTGGCAAGGAAGACAGACGAGCGGCTAATTCACTCTTTGAAAAGTATTGGCACATTCTATGTTAGCTGGCTCCCCGGACCAGTAACCTTTATTTTAATTGATTACACAAAAAACGTAGAAGGAGTAGAGTGATAATGGCAACCCCACTAAAGTCTGCTGTGATTGGCACAGGGGCTATATCCAAGGAACATCTTAGTTTTCTGGAACAGTCAGAGCATTCACATCTGATTAGCGTATGCGATCTCTCTCTTTCAGCTGCAAAATATGCTTCTCAGCAATTCCACGCAGATACTTACTACACTGACTATCGCCAGATGCTGGTTGACACAGAACCAGATGTTGTTCATATTTTGACCCCACCGCAAACGCACAAACAAATCGCTAGTGACTGCCTTGAGGTCGGCTCTCATGTCATTTGCGAGAAGCCCATCACACTAACCTTTAATGATTTTAAAGACTTGTGGTTGACTGCCCAAGCTCACAACCGTTATCTAATCGAAGATCATAATTATCGTTTCAATGAACCTATCCTTAAAATTGAACAATTGGTCGCAGATGGAACACTTGGTGAAGTTCAAGATGTTGAGGTGAGAATGGCGCTCTCTGTGCGTGATAAAGGGCCTTTTTCTGATGAGAATTTACCTCATTCAATACATAAATCACCTGCAGGTGTTATCCATGATATTATTACTCATCTCTGCTACTTGACCTTACGATTTACCCCAGATTTTGATCGAGTCAAGGCAGCCTGGAGTAATCATGGTGGAGGTGACATATTTAAATTCGATGATCTGGATGCTCTCTTGATTGGTGGTTCAGTTCATGCACGAATTCGGTTCAGTTGCCATACTCAACCTGATTGCTTTACCGTGATTGTTCGAGGGTCGAAAGGATATGCAGAAACGGATTTATTTCAGCCTTATCTTCGTTGTGTAACGCCACGCATTGGCGGCAAGCAACTTTCTCCTCTGATCAATCACTTTGTTAATGGACGGGAGCTAATAGGAGCCAGTATACGAAACTTTCAACGAAAAGTAATGCAGCAGACTCCCTATGAAGGTTTGCATAGGTTTCTAGAGAAGACCTATATGGCGTTAGTGAATGGCGATCCCCCACCCATTAGCTTTGAAGATATGGCTCGAACAAGCCGTCTAGTTGATGAATTGTTAATGGAGAACAATCGTATATGAAAATATTAATTACAGGTGCATCAGGATTCCTCGGTCAATATGTTGTTTGTGAAGCGCTCAGACGGGGACATCAAGTGCGCGCAATTGTTAGACCAACAGTCAGCGAAAAACAACTACCATGGCATTCCCATCCCTCCGTAGATTTAGTACGTCTTGACCTGCGGCAACGGAATGGATTGAATGAATCACTGCAAGGGATTGATGCAGTGATTCATCTTGCGGCGGCAAAAGCGGGAGACTTCTATTCGCAATTTTCAGGTACAGTCATTGCAACTGAGAATTTGCTAGATGCGATGGTCCAGGCAGGGGTTCAACGACTTGTAGCCATTAGCACATTCTCGGTTTACGACTACTTGAATTTAGGTGTTGGCAAATTACTGGATGAGAACTCACCCTTGGAGAAAAATCCTCTTCAGAGAGATGGGTATGCACAAACCAAGCTGATTCAAGAGCAACTTTTCCGAACATTTGAACAGGATCATGGCGGCAAGGTTACAGTGATTCGACCAGGTATAATCTATGGGCGCGAAGATCTGTGGCATGCTTTAGTCGGCATAGAGCTTAGTGACACTTTATGGCTTTGTATTGCACCCAATGCACACATGCCACTCGCTTATGTTGAGAATTGCGCTGACGCAATTGTTACCGCATTAATTTGCGAGAATTCTATTGGGAAGACCATTAATATTGTTGATGATGACTTACCATCACGACGCACATATATTAAAGAACTTTGCAAGAAATCACCAACTAAGTCACCACGTTTTATCTCAATTAACTGGGTCATAATGGACCTTATCGCGCGGGCAACCCAATTAGCTAATCAAATTCTATTTGAGAACCGAGCTAAGTTGCCTGGGTTGCTTGCACCAGCAAAGCTCCATGCGCGGTTTAAGCCCTTACGCTATAGCAACAATCAAGCAAAGCAATTATTAGAATGGATGCCTAGATACAGTCTAGAAACTGCTCTTGATCGGTGTTGTAGTAGTGCCGATTTACTAGATGTTTCCCATCATCATAACCTTGATAATCCCGTATTATCTACTCTATCTTCTAGGAACTGAATCTATGCGTATTGCTTACCTGACAGGTGAGTATCCAAGGGCTACAGATACATTTATTCAACGCGAAGTTGAGGCTCTCCGCAAACAAGGAGTTGAGGTATATACATTTTCTGTTCGTCGGCCAGGGGATGAACAGATCGTAGGGCCCGAGCAGGAAACTGAACGGCAAAATACTTTCTATATCTTGCCACCTGATCTTCTTTTTTTGCTTTTTGCCCATATAACCCTAATCCTTAGTTCGCCGACGCGATATCTACGCGCTCTAAGATTGGCCTGGTCTACTCGACAGCCTGGTCTGCGGGGTCTCATCTATCAGTTAATCTATTTTACTGAAGCAGGAATTCTAGCCCGGAAAGTTAGCGTTCTGAACATTCAACATCTTCACAATCACTTAGCTACTTCCAGTGGTACCGTTGCCATGATTGCATCCGAGCTGGGTGACTTTACCTTTAGTTTTACCCTTCACGGCCCCTATATTTTCTTTGAGCCCTATCGCTGGGCTCTTGAAGAGAAAATTAAACGTGCATTATTTGTTTGTTGCATTAGTTATTTCTGTCGCAGTCAGGCGATGGTTTTCGCTCCCTTAAGTAAATGGGAGAAAATGCATATCATTCACTGTGGTGTAGATCCCGATCTTTTCAGTCTTGTCTCACACCAGGCATCGACAAAACGGTTGTTGTATATTGGTCGGCTAGCTTCTGTTAAAGGCTTGCCAATTCTAATCGAAAGTCTGGGCCTATTAAAGGAGTTACATCCAACTGTGACACTGACAATAGTCGGTGATGGCCCAGATCGTTTTGAACTTGAACAACTCACTGAAAAGTTTAACCTGAAAGAAAGCGTGAGATTTGTTGGTTATCAATCTCAATCCAGTGTGCGCCAATTCATCCAACAAACGGATGTTTTTGTCCTGCCAAGTTTTGCTGAAGGAGTTCCTGTCGTTCTTATGGAGGCAATGGCTGCTGGTCTTCCTGTAGTGACCACTCGAATTGCCGGCATCAGTGAATTGGTTGAAGATGGTATCAGTGGATACCTCGTACCACCAGGCGATGCAGCTTCTCTTGCCAAATCTATTAGTTTATTACTAGATGACCATGAACTCAGGAAACTGATGGGTAAAGCTGGGAGAGCTAAGGTTCAGCAAGAATTTAACCTTCAATGGGAGTCAGAACGTCTCTATCGAGTGATAGATTCAGCCCTTCAAGGAAAGGCTGAACCAGTTCGCCCAAGCTGTATGGAAATGGAAGCACTGGCGATGAGCCAAGTTTAATGCAGAATGTTAAGGAACACTGATTTGCGAGTCCGTTAAGAGTCAGTAAAGATAGTTAATGAGCGACGGACGATGACCGTTAGCCAGGTAAAGTGTGATAGGGAGTGGATGAAGAATTCTTTCCTAACGCTACGCCGATAAATCATAATTATTTTGCCCAAATGCCATTAGTCTCTCCACCGTCTATTTCTAAATAAACGGGGGTTAATCTTGCAAATTCATCAGATTATCCTTCGAGGGATCGAGATTATTCTGACTGCGATCGCCCTGGGGTTGTTGGTTCCCATTACGGTTCTGCTTATCGAGTGCTGTGCGGCTCTTCTGCCCAGTCGAAAGGCCAAAAAGCCGGTGGGGCAGTTGTCTAGACCCAATGTCGCTATTTTAGTGCCAGCCCATAATGAAGCGTTGGGGATTGAGGTAACGCTCAAGTGTCTATTACCCCAGTTAACAGAACAGGATCAGTTGGTCGTAATTGCGGATAACTGCGAGGATGAAACCGCCGCGATCGCCCGGATGACTGGGGCTCAGGTGGCAGAACGCCAGGATCCAGAACGCCGCGGGAAGGGGTATGCCCTGGATTATGGTTTGAAGTTTTTGGCGCCTGATCCTCCCGATGTCGTGGTCGTAATGGATGCGGATTGTATCGCCCAGGCTGGCTCAATTGAGCAGATTGCCAAACAAGCGGCTACTACTGGAAAACCCATTCAGGCGGCCTATCTGATCACACCACCCACCCAGCCAACCGCCAGAGATGCCATCTCCTCGCTAGCGGTTATTGTCAAAAATCTGGTTCGACCCAAAGGACTGGCTCGTTTAGGATTTCCCTGCCTGCTGACTGGAACTGGCATGGCTTTTCCCTGGTCTGTTATCCGCCAGGCTCCCCTGGCCAGCGGCAACATTGTGGAAGATATGCAGTTGGCGGTGGATCTAACGATTTCTGGTTGGGCACCTATTTTCTGCCCAGAAGCAGGTGTTACAAGCCAATTGCCTCAACAAGAGCAGGCAGCCAAGAGCCAGAGAACCCGATGGGAACATGGCCATCTTCAGACGATCAAACAACAAGTGCCCCGTTTGTTAAGGGCAGCCTTTCATCAAAGGCGATTAGATCTACTCGCGCTGGCCCTCGACCTGAGTATTCCGCCCCTATCACTCCTGGCTATTTCATGGGCGGCTGCAACAACTCTTGCATTGCTTGCCACTGTCCTTAGGGTTTCCTGGCAACCGCTAGCTCTACTGAGCTTAGAAGGCGTTCTGTTGATGGGTGCGATCGCCATTTCCTGGGCAAAATTTGCTTCAACTCAGCTTCCCATCCAAACCTTCTTATCGATTCCTCTCTATATCATCTGGAAAATTCCCCTCTATTTAAGCTTCATCCTACACCCACAAACGAAATGGGTGCGGACTGACAGAGACACTGTCAGTGCTCCAGACAACCAGTAGTTGACATTCCAGGCCAAACAAAACACTGATTGGTGGAAGATATACTGACAAAAGATCTGAATCCAGGTTAGCGTTGAACAAGACAAAACCCAACACCAACAATAGTTTCGATGGGTCACGCGCAGCCAACCCATCCTACGGCAGAACAGGATTTCAAGAGTTTTGTCCTAAGTTGACGGACAAAACATCATACAAGAATTAAGGTAGCACCTGGCATCCTTTACAGCATTCTCATACATTTTTCCTTATGTTGTTAGCCAGGGCTGTTAATGAGGGCAACCTTATCTAAGTATCCATTGCACCCAGTTACACTATCCACACTAATAACCAAAAGCTAGCTTTATGAAAGCAGTCATACTGGCTGGGGGACTCGGCACCCGCCTTTCTGAGGAAACTACAATTAAACCCAAACCAATGGTTGAAATTGGTGGTCGCCCGATCCTGTGGCATATCATGAAAATTTATTCAGCCCATGGGATCAATGATTTTATTATTTGTTGCGGCTATAAAGGCTATGTGATTAAGGAGTATTTTGCCAACTATTTCTTGTACATGTCTGATGTAACATTTGATATGCGCTTCAATCAAATGAATATCCATAAGGGCAACGCAGAACCTTGGAAAGTCACTTTAGTTGACACCGGAGATCACTCATTAACCGGTGGACGGTTGAAACGAGTTAGAGAGCACATTGGGTCTGAAACCTTTTGCTTCACTTATGGTGATGGCGTTAGTGATGTCAACATTACCGACTTAATTGAGTTTCACAAAAAGCAGGGAACGCAAGCGACCCTAACAGCCGTCCAACCAGCCGGCCGTTTTGGAGCCATTAATTTAGAAAATGACCAAAACAGAGTTTCCCATTTCCATGAGAAGCCTGAGGGTGATGGCGCGTGGGTTAACGGTGGTTTCTTTGTTCTGGAGCCAGAAGTAATTGACTACATTGCGGATGATTTTACCATCTGGGAACAAGAACCATTACGAAAACTAGCCTCTATGAACCAGCTCTCTGCTTATAAACATAACGGTTTCTGGCAACCAATGGATACTTTAAGGGATAAAAGATACCTGGAGGACTTATGGCAAAGCAATTCTGCTCCCTGGAAAATCTGGTAATTTGGGGCAGCCATTTGCCAGCAAGGGAAGATACTTGTGATCCTTTCTGGACGAGCGTTCTAAGGCTCTTAAGGCTGATTGACTAAAGCCCTTGTCAAGTAAACCTTGCAGCGATTTATGCCAACTCAAGAAACTAGTTCAATCCCGTCAACTCAAGCAATAATTTATCCCCCATCTTCATAAGCAGCCGGAGTTTGTAATGGGTTAATAAGTTATTCACCTAATATTGTATGGACTTGAATGGATACCATAGCTAATTCTATCATATTGGTTTGTGCGGCAGACGATTTGTATGCCATGCCATTATCTGTAACAATAAGATCAGTGTTGGAAAATCTATCAAAAGACAGAACCCTATCTTTATTTATTTTAGATCAAAATATCCAACCTAGTCAAAAGGATAGAATACTTCAGTCTATTGATTTTGAAAATATTCAGGTCGAGTGGATAAAAGTCGCATCACCAACTCTGGCGAAAATTCATATTTCAAATCCATCTTCCTATCCACTTTCTTCCTATTTCCGGCTTCTGATTCCTTATCTCTTACCTGCCGACATAAAAAAAGTAATTTACCTTGATACTGATGTTATCGTTAAGGGTGACCTGTCAAACCTGTGGGATATAGATATTCAAAACTACTACGCCTTAGCTGTTCAAGATGTAGCTGTCGGTTGTTTCAGTAAAGTTAGTCATATAGACTGCCAAAAGCTAGGTGTTTCTCCTGATCAAAAGTACTTTAATTCAGGTGTAATGGTCATCAACTTGGAGCAATGGCGGATCCATAACATTCCAGAAAAGGCATTGAGTTACCTTGAGCATTATCCGCTTCGATTTCCAGATCAAGATGCTCTTAATATTGTACTGGCACAACATTGGAGAGAACTTGACCCTCACTGGAATCAAGGGCATGCCATACATTTACTCTCTTCCTGGAAAGAAAGTCCCTATGAGGAAAGTGCCTTTTTGAAGGCTCTCAATGAGCCCTATATTGTTCATTTCTCAAGTCAGCCAAAGCCCTGGATGTTTGGTTGCACCCATCCAGAAAAAGATTTATTCTTCCATTATTTAAGTCTGACAGATTGGGCTGAATGGAAGTTAACTCCTTTTAACTACCTACTATCTTTGCAGAAACGTGCACTTCGGAAAATCAAAAGGCTATCACAAAAAATCACTCGTCTTAGCTTTTAGCCTTGTCAAGGCTAAAAAGCTCGGATGATAGATCATCTAGCTTTGAAATATTTGTTTTAATCAACTTAAAGATTGAGGTGAAACATGAAAATTCAGACTCCCCTAGTTAGCATAGGTTTGGCAGTTTACAATGGCGAAAACTACATTAGAGAAGCTATTGATTCTATTCTGGCCCAAACTTTCGAGGATTTTGAACTGATCATTTCTGATAATGCCTCAACTGACAGAACTCAAGCGATCTGCTTGGAGTATGCAGCGAAGGATAGCCGCATACAGTACCACCGGAACAGCTATAACAGAGGGTGTGCCTGGAATCAGAGCCGAGTCATTGAATTAGCTCAAGGCAAATATTTCAAGCTGGCTGCACATGACGATCTGATTGCTCCAACCTTTTTAGAAAAATGTGTCGAGGTATTAGAGAAAAACCCTAATATAGTTTTAGTTCATCCTTGGACTCGCTCTATCAACGAGATTGGAGAGATGATTGCTGATGAGCGAGATGGGAATCGTAGTAGTCTTGCTCCGCCTCTCAATAATCCTCTTAGGCGATTGTTAATTCCCATATTAGGGGATGGGACAATGTATATTGATTCCGCTCAACCCTGGATCCGGTTTCGCAGCATGGTACTGACAGCCCACCAGTGCTACCATATCTTCGGTCTCATACGTACCAGTATCCTCAAGCAAACTCCACTTTTTGGAAGTTATAGCCATGCAGATGGCATTTTATTAGCAAGACTGGCCCTGTTGGGTTCCTTCTATGATTTTCCTGAGCATCTGTTCATGATTAGAAAGCACCCTCAGCAGTCATCAGCGGTATTCTCGAAAGACGGATTTTGGGATTACAAAGGTTTTACTACAGTTTTTTGGGATCCCAGTAAACAGGGAAAACTCACATTTCCATATTGGCGTCAGGTCGGAGAGTATTGTAAGGCGATTTTTAGCTCTCCGGTGAGTCTGTACGACAAAGGTTGGTGTTTATTTTGTGTAATACGGTTCGCATCTCGCTGGAGAAAATACCTAGTGCAAGAATTATTATCTGGAGGGTTTCAACTCCTGGGGTTTGGGAAGAGGCAAACTTCCCAAACCCCAGTGGCAGGGTCAGATCCTCAGCTCAATACTGATTGATCCGGAACCCATGATTTATCAAATCAAGCGGGGTCTTCCCTGTTTTTCTGTCATACCGACGTCAGAGAAAGGAAATAGTAAACACAGAATCAACATCTATATATCCTACGTCGCTGACGTTTATTCACAAAACTAGTCACAATCAAGGAACTGAATTTATGAAAGTACTTGTAACTGGAACTGAAGGCTATCTTGGCTCGCTCCTAGCCCCTTTGCTTTTACAAAAAGGATATGAAGTCCTTGCAGTTGATACAGGTTTTTATAAATCTGGCTGGTTATACAACGGCACACAGTTGACTGCTCGGACACTCAATAAAGACATTCGCCAACTCTCAATCGAGGATTTTCATGAGGTTGATGCAGTGGTCCACATGGCTGAGCTTTCCAATGATCCGACTGGAGCGTTAGCACCGAATATAACTTACGACATTAATCACAAGGGGTCGCTGCATGTCGCTTCCCTGGCAAAGGCAGCCGGGGTGCGCCGCTTTGTTTATATGTCATCCTGTAGCGTTTACGGTGTTGCCACGGAAGGGGATGTAACAGAAGCATCCACTGTTAATCCTCAGACCGCTTACGCCATCTGTAAGACTCTGGTGGAGCGTGATGTCCAGCAGATGGCCGATGATGATTTTTCACCAACCTTCATGCGGAACGCAACAGCGTTTGGCGCCTCGCCCAGAATGCGGTTTGATATCGTGTTGAATAACTTAGCTGGCCTGGCCTGGACCACTCACGAAATCAAAATGATGAGTGATGGAACTCCCTGGAGGCCTCTGGTGCATGCCCTAGACATTAGCAAGGCAATTATTTGCGCCTTGGAAGCCCCGCGAGATATTGTCCACAACCAGATCTTCAACGTGGGAGATACCGCTCACAACTACCGGGTGCGGGAAATTGCTGAGATTGTTTCTGAGACTTTCCCTGGATGCAAATTGAGCTTCGGGGATAGTGGATCAGACAATCGCAGTTACCGAGTGTCATTCGAAAAGATTAACACCCAGTTGCCGGGCTTCAAATGTGAATGGGATGCTAAACGAGGTGCCCAGCAACTCTATAACGTCTTCAAGCAAATTGATATGACCCCAGAAATGTTTGAATTCCGTGGATTTACACGACTGAAACAACTGGAGTATCTGATTCGGACTCAGCAAATTGATCAGGATTTCTTCTGGAATTAGTTGTCCTCTAAAAGGGTGTTTGAAAAGGTATACGCTGGGGTGTTAGGCACCTCAGGATTCCTCCTAGCCCCTTGAAAAGGGGGGAAACAGGCTTCTAAGGCTCCCTTTTTAGATGCTGCTGGCGAAATTCATAATTAGCAACATAACCTGGAGAGAAATTGCCGCCGTTCAGTCCCCCCAGTCCCCAAGGTTGGGGGAGCAACGGGTTCAAAATCCCCCGGCTATGCCCTTTGGGCACGTTGCGCCAACGGGGAATTCAGGGGGCTAAAAATACAGCCACATTATTGAGGATTATCCGCAAGCCTTCACGGGTTTCAGCTATCGACAAATCTATTTTTGAGGTGCACTACTTGGGTTAATTGCAGGTTACCCTTTTAGCACGAATTCTCCAGTCTGTTATGAAGTATCACATCTTACTTAGCCGTCCATTTGATCTAGAGGCATTTCATCGTCAATCACAGCTTGACCAATCTCCTCGGCACAATGCCTGGGATCTAAGCCAGCAGCTAGAAGCAACCGTCCATCAACCCGATATCACCCTGGTCACCCCTGCCGATAGAGTTTTGTCCAAAATCACCAGTCAGCCAGCCCATTGGCAATTGGCACGCAACCTGGCTTCCTCTCTAAGTTCAGAAGACTTCGTATTCTGTACAGGGGAAGATGTTGGATTACCCCTGGCTATTCTTGCAAAAAGGATGCGAGACCGGCCAAAAATTGCCATACAAATTATGGCCCCCAGACGAATTCGAGTCCGCACGTTGATCAAACTCCTAGCTTTGAAAGACGTAATTGACTTATTTATCGTTAATTCAGATACAAAGTTCAGGTTTCTGGAAAAATACCTTAATTTATCAGATCGGCAGATCTGTTTATTGCCAGACCAGACCGATGTAAAGTTTTTCCGTCCGGGGCCAGTTACACCTGGAAAGCAGCGTCCTCTGGTTGCCAGTTCAGGCTTAGAACAGCGGGATTACAAAACTCTAGCAGAAGCGACCTCTGACCTTGACGTAGATGTCAAAATTTGTGCCATTTCACCCAATGCTTCCTCCAG
>Ga0272446_1000891_pt1 | contig 45360 bp, 35 predicted proteins | sample YNPCB0061_FD_194587 | JGI IMG/M metagenome (GOLD analysis project Ga0272446, IMG submission 194587) | Hot spring microbial mat communities from Yellowstone National Park, WY, United States - YNP-CB-006-1 | ecosystem: Environmental > Aquatic > Thermal springs > Hot (42-90C) > Sediment | place...
TTTGGCAAGCAGTCCTTCAAGCGTGGTGCGGTCGTTCTCTGTCAGAGTCAGGTGATCTTTTTTCATACCACCAGTCTATCCGATATCACCTCGGAATGCAAGAGAACTTAGTTTACGGACTAATCAGTCGTGGGTGTGAAGTCTTTGCGATCTATGAGGGCTATCAGGGCCTGATTGAAGGGGGCAAGTTCATCCGGCGTATGGATTGGAGTTCGGTGGGGGGGATTATTCATCGCGGTGGCACAATTATTGGTACCGCACGGAGTAGTGCCTTTCGCACTCGCGAGGGTCGGCGTCGGGCGGCGGCTAATTTACTGACCCATGGCATTGACCGCCTGGTTGTCATTGGTGGTGATGGTAGTCTGACCGGAGCTGATCTCTTTCGCCGTGAATGGCCAGAGTTGCTGGCCGAATTGGTTGCGGCAGGTGAAATCAGTGCCGAACAGGCGGCGGCTCATCCTAACCTGCTGATTGCCGGAATTGTTGGCAGTATCGACAATGACTTTTGCGGTACTGATATGACGATCGGCGCCGATACTGCACTTCATCGCATTACCGAGGCGATTGATGCGATCAGTTCAACGGCTGCCAGCCATCAGCGCACCTTCGTCATCGAGGTGATGGGCCGTAATTGTGGGTATCTGGCATTGATGGGGGCAATTGCTGGTGGCGCAGACTGGGTATTTGTCCCGGAAATGCCTCCCCAGATGGACGATTGGGAGCAGCATATGTGTGATGTGCTGCGAATCGGACGTGAGCAAGGTCGGCGCGATAGTATTGTTGTGGTCGCTGAGGGTGCTCGTGACCGCCATGGCAAGCCTATCACTGCGTCGTATATCAAGAAGGTGCTGGAAGAGCGACTAGGGGAAGATACCAGAGTCACTATTCTCGGCCACGTTCAGCGTGGTGGTGCACCAAGTGCATTTGATCGCTGGATGAGTTCATTGTTGGGCGCAACGGCTGTCGAAGAGCTGTTAACCGCCAGTCCAGACGCCGAACCGAAATTGATCGGTTTGCGTGAAAATCGGGTGATGCGCTTGCCGTTGTTGACCTGCGTTCAGGATACGCATCAAGTTGCCGAGGCTATCGCGCAGCACGATTACGAGCGAGCGCTGGCAATGCGGGGCAATAGTTTTGCAGAAGCGTATCGGACGCTGGGGACCCTCATTCAATCACAGCCCTCGCCACCTGACCGCCTGAAGCGCGGTTATCGCTTTGCAGTGGTGCATAGTGGTGGGCCAGCGCCCGGTATGAATACGGCAGTACGGGCGGCAGTACGCATTGGAATCGACCGTGGTCACACCATGCTCGGCGTTCGTAATGGATTCCAGGGCCTGATCGATGGTGAGATCGTTGAGATGGATTGGATGAGCGTCAGTGGTTGGGCAACGATGGGGGGGGCCGAACTGGGTACCAATCGCAAGATTCCGCATGGCAGCGAGCTGTACCAGATTGCGCGTAACATTGAGCGTTTTGGGATAGATGGCATCCTCATGATCGGTGGCTTGAGTGGGTATCAGGCAGCGTACAAACTCTACAGCGAGCGCCAGATCTTTCCGGCGTTTCATATTCCGATTATCTGCCTGCCGGCAACCATTGACAACAACCTGCCCGGTTCTGAACTGAGTCTAGGCGCAGATACAGCACTGAATAGTATTGTCCAGGCCATTGACCGTATCAAACAATCGGCCGTGGCATCACGCCGCTGTTTTATCGTTGAGGTTATGGGTCGCGATTGCGGTTATCTGGCTCTGATGAGCGGATTGGCAACCGGCGCCGAGCAGGTCTATCTTCCCGAAGAAGGGATTAGTCTGCGCAAACTACAGGCCGATTTGGAAGAGATGATGTATTGGTTTCGGGCTGGGAAACGGTTAAGTCTGATCGTGCGTAACGAAAAGGCGAATCCGGTCTACACAACATCGTTCATCTGTTCACTCTTTGAAGAGGAGGGGAATAAGTTGTTCGAGGTACGGCAGGCGATCCTTGGTCATTTGCAGCAAGGCGGTGATCCATCGCCATTTGACCGTATTCAGGCAACGCGGTTAGCGGTGCGCTGTATCGAATTTCTGATCGAGCACGCTGATCGCCGTGAGCCGGTCGGTGCGTTCATCGGTTATCGCGGCGGGAAAGTTCAATTTCATCAGCTCGACGATATGCCTCGCTTGATGGACCCCACCCATGCCCGACCGCGTGAGCAGTGGTGGTTGGCGCTGCGTCAGATGGCCGATTTGCTGACGACGCCGCCCGTAAAAAGTGAATCGACAACGTAAATCTGTCGGGGCACGGGTCGCTGAACCGCCAACACAACTGTCGCGTTGACTGGCAAAACACAGCGAGTCTCCAAAGTTATTGGACGTGGAATGAGGTCATAGTTCTGCTGCGCTGCTCACGTTCTCAGTGAGATCGCTGGAACCCCAGCAGGAAATTGGCCCCCAATGTAATTGCCTGTAGACAACATAATGTAAGCGTAGCAACCTCAGATATCTATTCGCCAGACTACTGCCGCCAACCTGGCCATTTCGCGTTGACGGGCAGCTAGTCGCTCTGGCGTCCATTCCTCTTCCTGCGCCAGTTGTTGGGTTAAGCGAAAGCGACTTTCTTGATAGATCACGCGCTTTTGTGCGAATGATTTGTTTCCTGCATCTCTATTCCGGCTGCTCTCAATAATCGTCATGTTCCCTAAACGATAGACAAATTCCTCTAGATCGCGGTCACTAAAAGCCTCCCATCCGGCTTCAGGCGACTGAGGCAAGATATGTTCAATGGTATAGGCAGGAGAATCGTAATCAAACTCAACGCCGCCTACCTGTTGTTCTAGTTTGCTGAGAATGTAACGTACAATTCGTGCATTTCTGCTCTGGGTCGTTTTGATCGACTTTTCACTAAAATCGGCCTTAAACGCGGCATCACTTCGATAGATAGGGCGTAGCGTCTGCACGGCGAGCGTGTAATTATTGATTGTTCCCTCGTGTATCTTCTTCGCCACTTCATGATATAGCCGTTCGGACTCACCGGTGTGGAGCGAACCAATGACATTGTAACGAAACGATATAACAACGGTTGCCCGTAACAGTCTAGCAAAATCATCGTCGGCCAAGCGGCGTTTGGCTGCCATAAGCATCGGGTATGGCTGGCGAACCGAAAAGAGCCGTAGTTCTTGAGCACAGACCTTCCAATCTGATGGCCAACTTGAACCTTCGGGTTGGTTGAGTGCTAGATATGTATCAACATCCTCGTCCATTTCACGCAGCAGCCCGAACACGGCTTCACGGTTTTGGATTCGATTCCGAATTGCTTTGAACAGCTCGGATTGGCGGGCAAAACTGTGTCGGCTATTCCAGTGCATCCGAAGAAAATCCGGCAGACTCTCGCTCCCTAACCGGCTAACCAGCGTATCCCACCGACGTTCCAGCTCTTTTAGCTCCACTTCCGATTGTGAATGGCGAGCCAGGACTGCAAAGAGATAGTTCTTAAGCAGATCGGTGACCGACAAACGAACTCCACGGGCATTGAGCGTCTCGAAGACACGGTAGGCGTTTAGTTCATCAGACACGGTGATAACGGTGAAGAAGAGCTTATCACTCATCGTCTCGATAAACTGCGCTAACGCCCGACCCTGATCGCGTTGCGTGCTGGTATACTCATTGAGACGACGCTCAAACCATTCAAATGCCTTTCGCATAGTGTTGGTTGAAGCCGGAAATCCGCGCTGCGGGAGTGGATCGGTCAATGTGACCAGATACTGACGGTAATACGGATCATTCTGGCGGTTCAGCGAGAGTTTATTTTGCGTGATGAGGGTCACCGGATCGAGGTAACCGATGTAGCTTGTCCGTAGCTGTCCTAGCCGCATCTGATTGGCTTCGGCGGCAATACCGTTATCGATCAGGCGTTTGAGCAGGCGCATTGCCGCCAGAACAATCAGACTCAACGTGGTGAGGCGCTGTTGACCGTCGATAACCTCAAATACCCGGTTATCAACCGTTTGGAGAACTAGATACCCCATGTAGTGCGCAGGTTCACCATCGGCAGAAAGTGTGCCCTGAATATCGAGCCATAAATCCTCCCACTCTTCTTCATCCCAGGCGTAATCGCTCTGAAATGGTGGAATCCGGTAGGTCAGCCCATTGCCCATCAACTGGCGGTAGGTTCGGTTGTCTGTACTAAAAAAATTTGGTGGCCGTCATACATACCTCAACCGTTGTGCTGTCAGCATTGCAAACGCTCAGGTTGCCCATATGCCGGTTGTTACATCCGCTCAGGCGCCTTGATCCCCAGCAATGCCAATCCATTCTGCAACGCATTCGCCGTTGCCGCAACCAACCGGAGGCGCGCTGCCCGTAACGTGGGTGGCTCGGCGCGCAAGACCGGACATTGCTCAAAGAAGATACCAAATTCGCGGGCCGTAGTGTAACACCAGTCGGCGATGACGAATGGTGCATAGCGTGCAGCGGCCTCGCGGACTGCTTCAGGTAGTCGGGCTAGGTGGCGGATGAGACGTTGCTCGCTCGAATGGGTCAGGAGGGTAAGGTCAGGGGGCGCCGATTCCACCCCCTCTTCGGCTGCCCGGCGCAAAATTGAACGGCAGCGAGCGTGCGAATATTGTAGATAGGCGGCGCTGTTCCCCTCAATCGAGAGCATCCGATTCCAATCGAGGGTGATATTTCGGCGCGGGTCTTGATAGAGATCGTTGTAGATTACGGCGCCGATGCCAACCGCTTCGGCAATTGCTGCTCGTTCTTCAGGCGATAGGTCAGGACTTTTCGCATCAACCAGGGCGCGTGCTCGTGCTACAGCCTCATCAAGTAGAGCTTCAAGATAGACCATGTTGCCTTTTTTGGTCGAAAGTGGCTGACCATCGGGAGTGGTAATAACTCCGAACGGAACATGAACCAGCTCTACATCGTGCGCATAGCCCATCGCCCGCACAATAGCGAAGAGTTGTCTGAAGTGCAATTCCTGTCGTGCGTCTACCACATAGATAATGTGCGAGGGGTTGAACTCCTGAATCCGAAACTTGATCGTGGCGATGTCGCGTGTCATGTAGACGGTACCACCATCGCTACGCTGGATGATAAACCGAGGGAGTTTGTCAAGTTCGGCTACAACGGCGCCATCGACATCTCGGAATGCGGCTTCCGAGCGTAAGGCTTCTTCAATGACACCGGGCAGCATCGGCTCGTAGAAACTCTCGCCGTAGGCATAATCAAAACGAATACCTAGCCGGTCGTAGTTACGCTGTGCAGCCCGTAATGTCAGATCAACACACCATTGCCAGAGCGCACGCGCCGTCGGATCACCCTGTTCGAGTGCCAGCGACCAGCGCCGGGCCTCCTCCTCAAGGGCAGGATCATCCTTCATCTCGGCATTGTAGCGCGTATAGAGTGCCTCAAGCTCGGCCATGGCCGCTTCGCCTTCGCTCTGCGGACGTCCGTAGCGCTGCATCGCAGCTAAAATAATGCCAAACTGAGTACCCCAATCGCCAAGATGGTTATCGCCGATCACCCGATAGCCAAGGGCGCGAAAGATATGCACGAGCGATTGCCCGATGATCGTCGAGCGAATATGACCTACATGCATCCGCTTGGCAATGTTGGGCGAAGAGTAATCAATCACGACCGTTCGACCGGCGCCGTCCGTCAATGTCCCGTATGCCGTACCGCTTGCCATAATCTCTTCGAGCACGGTAGCAGCCAGACGTTGCGGGTGCAGTGAAAAGTTGAGAAACGGGCCGCTGGCCGATATTTCTCCGATCAGTGAGTTGGGAGGAACCGTCAACGTTGCAGCCAGATCGGCGGCCAGACGTGCCGGATCAACACCAAGCGCCTTCGCCGCTTTGAACGTCACAAAAGTACGGTCAGCGGGAATGTTGGGTTTCGGAGTCGTAATTTCAATCAAATCAGCCGGTACTTTACCGGTAGCCAGAATAGCATCTTTGATTTCAGCAATAAACCGTTCGAGCGCATAGTGCATAGACATCTCCTCAAAGTGTGTCTGCAAACCGCACTCCTTCCGCATACTACGGTATATCTTCCACTCCTAACGGTATGGTAGGAAGGAAAGCGGGGGATGGCGCCGACCACCAACGCCATGTTTTCCAGACACACGCGCTATCTTTTCTGCTGTCTTTTAGTATACCGCATATCAAAGCATCGAAGAGACAGCGGGTTTATAGATGCCGATGTTCGTAGGAGTGCAGGTCGGCAGACCTCCTTCTGCGCTGAGCGGGGAAGAGCCATTGCAAGTTGTGTCAGCAGGCTGGGGGGAGAGAGAACCTGAACCCGCTGCTGTGTCTCCTCTGCTCTCCTGGCGAACGTTCAGGCGAACGTTCGCTTTTTCCTCTTGACAACTCAACCGGCAGGGTGTATGATAAAGGCGAACGTTCGCCTAGAGAGTTCGATACGCCTATGACAGCCACCAAAGTTACGCTCAAAGATGTAGCGGCGCACGCCGGGGTCAGTTACCAAACCGTTTCTAAGGTGCTGAACGGCGATATGCAGGTTGCGCCCGAAACGATGGAGCGGATTCAGGCTGCGGTACGGGAATTGGGCTATCGTCCCAATCGTATTGCCCGCAACATGCGAGCCGGGCGGAGTTTTATGATCGGGTATTCGTGGACGCAAACCGAACCCGGTCAAGTCAATCACATCCTCGATCAGTTTCTGAGCAGCATGGTGCGTGAGGCAAGCGCGGTTGGGTACTATGTCTTGCCCTTTCCTTTTCAAGAGGGTAGTGCGCAAATTGATGCGTACCGCGATTTGATTCGGAGTGGCAATGTTGACGGATTCGTGCTGTCGAGCGTTAACTACAACGATCCACGGATTCAATTTTTACTGAAACAGAAGTTCCCTTTCGTAGCTTTTGGTCGTTCCAACCCCGACTGGGATTTTGCTTGGGTAGATATTGATGGTGCAGCCGGAACACGGCAGGCTATCGAGTATCTCATTGGGCGTGGTCACCGGCGTATTGCGATTCTTGCCTGGCCGGAAGACTCACGAGTCGGGAATGACCGCCTGCAAGGGTATCTGGATGCGATGCAGGCTGCTCAGATTGGTATCGAGCCTGGGTACGTGTTGCGCGGTGAAGGAACTTTTGACGTTGGGCGGGCGATGACCTTGCACTTGCTTGATCTGCCATCCGAACAGCGGCCAACCGCGATTATGGCCCTGAACGATACGATGGCTATTGGGGCGATGGCCGCTGCCCGCGAACGTGGCCTGGGGATCGGAACCGACCTGGCGATTATCGGCTTTGATGATGCACCGATGGCCCAATACCTTTTCCCGCCGCTGACGAGTGTGCGCCAGCCAATTGCCGAGGCCGGTCATAAATGCGTTGAGTTGCTGGTGGCGTTAGTGGAAGGGCAACCGGTAGCGCAGAAACATGTTCTTCTCCAACCTTCGCTGATCATTCGCGCTTCTGCCTGATACAGTACGCCAATGTTCGTTCCCGATCATCGTCTGGCGATGATTGGGTGGTTGGTTGTTGTTTCAAAAAGGAGGGTAAGAAATGATCTAAACATGCAACTTTTTTACGGTCGTTGGTCTTTATGTTTTCTTTAGTCTTTGAAAGGAGAAGCTATGAATCGCCTGATCAAGCTCCTACTCGTTCTGACTGTGCTGGCGCTGGGTTTGAGCGCCTGTGGCCAGACCACCACTCAACAGACTCAACCGACTCCGCAGACGGTGCGTGAAACGGTAACGGTGCGTGAAACGGTTGTCGTTCCAGCGGAAAAGGTTACGGTGCGTCTCTCTGGATGGGCTTCCAGTCCGGCCGAGACGGCTCTGCTCGAATCGCTGCTGTATAAGTTCTCGGTAGAAAATCCCGATATTCTGGTCAAGTACGAGCCGATTACCGGTGATTACAAGCAGGTGCTCCTGACATCGATTGCTTCGGGTACCGAGCCTGACATCTTTTACGTCGATATTTTCTGGTGGCTTGAGCTGGCGGCGAACGATGCACTGCTCCCGCTCGATGATCTGATGGCGACCAGTGGTGTTTCGCGTGACGACTTCATCCCGGCGCTGATCGATGCTTTTACCTATAAAGGCAAGACCTACGGTATTCCAAAAGACTTCAACACGCTCGGTATGTTCTACAACAAAGCATTGTTTGACAAGGCTGGTCTTGCCTATCCAACCGACGATTGGACATGGGATGATCTCCGTGCGGCTGCCGAAAAGCTGACCGACCTCAGCGATCCTAATCGTCCGGTTTACGGTTTCTGCACACCGCCTGATCCAGGTCGGTTCCCGGTCTTTGTCTTCCAAAATGGCGGGATGGTGATGAAGGATGACTATAGCGACACGATGCTCGATAATGAAGCAGCAGTGAAGGCCGCCGAGTTCTACACCTCGTTCCGCACTGCCCAAATTGGCGCGTTGCCTTCAGATCTCGGCGAAGGCTGGCAGGGCACTCTCTTCGGCAAAGGTCAGTGTGCAATGGTGTACGAAGGTGGCTGGTTGATCCCCTATCTGCGCGATCAATTCCCGAACACACAGTATGGTGTGGTGATGCCGCCGGCCGGGCCGGGTGGTGAAGGCAACCTTATCTTTACCGTCGCCTGGGGTATCTCGGCTAATACGAAGAATCCGGATGCGGCGTGGAAGGTAGTGAATTTCCTGACCAGCGAAGCCAGTCAGAAGACGGTGCTCGAAAGCGGATTTGCGCTGCCATCACGGAAGTCGTTGCAGAACAGCGACTATCTGAAGAACAATCCCAACTCGGCAGCGATCTTTAACGGTTCCTTTTTCGGTGCGCATCCATTCTTCTGGGGCACTGTCGGTTCCGATGTCAACGATCAGATGGCGAAAGCCCTGGAGCGCATCTTCAAGGAAAACCAGCCGGTACCTGACGCCATGAAGCAAGCGGCGGATTCAATTCGGAAGGCGTTGCGGTAATTGCTGCGCGCAGCGACCGGTCAATTTCGGTCGCTGCGCCCCACCAAACGACGGGAGTATGTTATGCGATCGAGAACTGACCGCCGCAAGGTTGTTGAAGCGTTGAACGGTTATCTGTTTATTTCGCCGTGGCTGATCATCTTTATCATCTTTAGTTTGATCTCTCTCGGTTACGCGGTCTATCTCTCATTCACCGAATACAACCTGCTCCGACCGCCGCGCTGGTGGGGATTAGAGGGGTATCAGCGGGTGCTGGAAGATGAACTCTTTCTGGCAAAAGCACTGCCCAATACCTTCAAATATGTGCTGATCGTCGTGCCGATCCAGACCTTTCTCAGCCTGGTGCTGGCCTTTGCCATGGATCAGAATCTGCGCTTTCAGCGCTTTTTCCGCACTATTTTCTATTTGCCCTCGGTGACATCATCGGTTGTCATTTCACTCATCTTTATCTGGATTTTTGCGCCGCAGGGGATTTTCAACCAGATCACAGGTCTGACGGTCAATTGGCTCGATGACCCACGTACCGCGTTTTATGTGATTATGGGAATGAACATCTTCACGACGAGCGGTACGTTGATGCTGATTTTCCTGGCTGGTTTGCAAGATATTCCGCTGGCAGTTTATGAAGCAGCCGAAATTGATGGCGCCAACGGTATTCAGAAATTCTTCTACATTACCATTCCGATGTTGCGACCAGTCATCTTCTTTGTTGTGACGGTAGGCGTAATCGGCTGTTTCCAGGTCTTCGACCAGATTTATGTGATGACTGCCGGTGGGCCGCTCGATAGTACGACGACGATTACCTACCTGATTTACAAGTGGGCTTTCCGCGATACTCGTATCCAGATGGGCCAGGCGTCGGCATTAGCAGTGATTCTGACGTTGATCATCCTGGCAGTGACCCTGTTGCAACGAAAAGTAATCGAGGGCAGCGGCAGCGGCGCCGAGCGCTAGAAAGGCAATACCGATGGCAGTCACCACCCAAACCCAAACTCGTGTGTACGAGCAGACCGTTTTCTTTGACCGGCTGCGTAAATATCTCTTCTTTGCGATGCTGGCCTTCTGGGCTGTTCTTTCGGTAGCGCCGCTCTATTTCACGCTGGTCTTCTCGTTTAAGCCAGTGGCCGACATCTACACACCACCGATCTGGGCGCCGATCCCCTTTACGCTCGAAAACTACCAGACGATCCTGGGCACCTTTCAGCTCTTCCCGCGCTGGGTGTGGAATAGTGTCTTTATCTCGGTCATCATCACAATCTTCCGCGTTCTCTTCTGTGCGATGGCCGGTTACGCCTTTGCCCGTATCGAGTTTCCTCTGAAGAACTTCTGGTTTAACCTGCTGCTCATTTCGATGATGATGCCCGGTGTTGTCACGCTTATTCCATCGTTCCTCATCATTGGACCGGGTCTCATTCGCGGTGGGATTGATCTGGGGATGTTCAAGCTGCCTACCGGTTTTGGCCTCATCGACAATCCCTGGGGGGTGATTTTACCCGGTATGGCCGATGCCTTCGGCGTCTTTATGATGACCCAATTCTATAAGTCGTTCCCCAAAGAATTGGAAGAGGCAGCGATGATGGATGGATCAGGGCGATGGGGAACGTTCTTCCGCATTGTGCTGCCGATTAGCCAGACCCAGTTGATCACCCTTGCCCTGCTGACGTTTCAGGGAGCCTGGAACAACTTTATGTGGCCCCTGCTAGTTCTCCGTTCACCCGAGCAGTTTACGCTGCCAATCGGCTTGCAATGGTTCCGTGGTGAGTACTATACGCTCTATTCGGTGATCCTTGCCGGATCGATCTTCAACACGCTCCCAATTTTGATCATCTTCTTCGTCTTCCAGCAGTATTTCGTGCGGAGTATTGCTGCTACCGGTTCAAAAGAAGGATAGGGCACGTGCACGCTGCAATGTGAGTAACACCGTAACACCGTACAACCTGGTAATGGGCAGCGCATGGATGCGCACGATCGCGTCTCGGCTGCCCAGATCGTTTTCGCCGCTTCACAAGACAAGAGAACAGGTATGTGGATACTATCTGAGACATCATTCGATCCAACGAAACAACACCACAAAGAGACCATTTTCACCATCGGGAATGGCTATCTCTCAACTCGAGGTACCTTTGAGGAAGGGTATCCCAACGATCGACGGGCTACGTTTATCCACGGCGTCTTTGATGATGCACCGGTTGTCGTGACCGAGCTTGCCAATACACCCGACTGGCTGGCTACGCAGGTTGTGATCGACGGCGAGAAGTTTTCGCTGGCAACCGGTACCATCCTGGCTTATCGGCGTGATCTTGATTTACAGACTGGCGTTCTGCGCCGAGAGGTACGTTGGCAATCGCCAAACGGCCGCGTAGCGACCTTGATTTTTACTCGCTTCGCTTCATTGGCAGACGAACACCTGCTGGCGTTACGCTGTGAGATCATTCCCGAATTCGATGGTCAGATCGAACTCCGAAGTGCACTCAACGGCCAGACCGACAATGAGGGACTGCTTCACTGGCGGCATATTGCGCAGGGTCAGCTTGCCGATGGTGCAATCTTCTTGCGCACTCGCACCCGCAAGAGTGGGATTGAGCTGGCCCTGGTTATGCGCCTGATCGGTGATGCTGCACTAACCACCACATTCTGGGATGTTGAGAATGTGCCGACTCTCCAACAGGTCTATCAGGCCAGGGCCGGTACGCCGATTGTCGTGAATAAGTTTGTTGGCGTTGCCACTTCACGCGATACCGGCAACCCGCTGGAACTCGCTTATCGCCATCTACAGCTTGTTACTGACTGGGATAGGGTGCTGGCTGAGCAGCAGCAGGCCTGGGCGCATGAATGGGAACGCTGCAATGTGGTCATAGAAGGCGACGAAGAGGCCGATCTGGCCGTGCGCTTCAGTATCTTCCAACTACTGATTGCTGCGCCACGCCACGATCAGCGTGTCAATATCGGCGCCAAGACCCTCTCGGGGTTTGGTTATCGTGGGCATGCCTTCTGGGACACCGAAATCTTTATGCTCCCTCTCTTCATCTACACAATGCCTGAAGTGGCCCGCAACTTGCTTGATTATCGTTACCTGACGTTGCCGGCAGCCCGTGCTAAAGCGCGTGCCGCTGGTTATGAGGGGGCGTGGTATGCGTGGGAGAGTGCCGATACTGGTGAGGAGGTAACGCCGACCTGGGTGCCAGATTTTCACGACAAGAAGAAGCTGGCTCGCGTCTGGACAGGTGATTTGGCGATCCACATCTCTTCAGATGTTGCTTACGCCGTTCAACAATACTGGCAAGCGACCGGTGATGATGCGTGGTATATCGAACGTGGCGCTGAAATCATACTGGATACGGCCAAATTCTGTGCGTCGCGTGTCGAATGGCTAGCCGACCGGGGGTGCTATGGCTACACCGACGTCATTGGCCCCGATGAATACCACGATCACGTGAACAACAATGCCTATACCAATCTGTTGGCGCAATGGAATCTGCGTGCCGGTTTAGAGACATTGGCATGGCTCGAACAGCATGCACCGCAGAAAGCCGCCGAACTGCGGCAGACGCTTGATCTGACTGCTGAACGTTTGCAACACTGGCAGACGGTTGCTGAAAAGATGTGTGTGAATATCGCGGCCAATGGCCTGATCGAACAATTTGATGGCTTCTTCAAACTCAAAGATGTCAATCTAGCCGATTATGAACCACGCACAAAATCGATGCACGAGATTTTCGGGATCGAAGGTGCTAACGAATATCAGGCCATCAAGCAACCCGATGTCTTAATGTTGCAATTCCTGCTACGCGAACACTACAGCGACAGCCAGATTCGGGTTAACTACAATTACTACACACCACGCACCGATCACACCTACGGCTCATCGCTCGGCCCGCCGATCCAGGCCATTGTCGCTTGTCAGATGGGAGATGTTGACGAAGCGTATGAGCACTTCATTCGTGCGGCGCGTGCCGATCTCCGCGATGTGCGCGGCAATGCCGGTGATGGTATTCACGCCGCCTCTGCGGGTGGTGTTTGGCAGGCCGTTGTCTTCGGGTTCGGTGGGCTGCGCATTCATCCAGACGGTACCTGGGAAGTTCATCCACGTCTGCCACAACATTGGCAACGGCTTACTTTCCGCTTTACCTTGCGCGGTGTCATGCATATCGTTACCTGCTATCCCGACGGTCGCGCTATCGCTGCGTAAACAACGAGCGGGTGCAACGACTATCGCTGCATCCGCTTCTGCGGGCATATAATAAATGTCGAAATGATTTTTATTCACAAATGTGAGCAAAGACATGCCAATTCAGGGCTTCATTTTCGATCTTGACGGCGTCATCACCGATACCGCTGAATACCACTATCGGGCCTGGAAACGGCTGGCCGACGAACTAGGGATTCCGTTTACACGCGAAGAGAACGAGGCGCTACGCGGTATTCCGCGTCGTGAGTCTCTTCTACTCATGCTCAAAGGCAGATCCTATCCTGAAGATGTGCTTACTGAGCTAATGGAGCGGAAAAACGGCTACTATCTTGAATTTATCCGCGAAATATCACCACGTGATCTCTTGCCGGGCGCCCGTGAACTGCTGCAAGAGATTCGCGCTGCCGGACTAAAAATTGCACTCGGCTCGGCGAGCAAAAATGCCCGCGAGGTGATCGAACGGTTAGGTATCACCGACCTGTTTGATGCCATTGCCGACGGTTACAGTGTCACGCGCCAGAAACCAGCGCCTGATCTCTTTTTACACGCTGCACGCCTGCTCGATCTACCACCAACTGCCTGTGTTGTCGTAGAGGATGCGGCTGCCGGTGTTGAAGCTGCATTAGCCGGAGGATTTTATGTCGTTGGGATTGGTCCGCAAGAACGGGTGGGCCGGGCACACCTGGTTATCCCGAGTCTGTCTGGAATACGCTTACAGGACATTTGCCGTCGGTTAGAACAGTAGCAGGGTCGGTGCGACGATAATGATCCTGCGCCGGAACGTAATCGCGCGCTGGGAATGACCGGATTCGACATAACAACGTGACGAACGGCTGATAAACCGTTGTTGTGGGGCGGGTTGGAAACCCGCCCCTACCGATTCTCCGCACCTCTCTTTCTGTTATTGCTTCCCTGGTTCAGATACACTATTCAGACCACGCCAAATGACTGGGGTGTGGTATACAATGTATGTGGAGTGCGTGGAATAAATACCCTCTGTGCGGAGATCACCTTTCCCAAGAGAAAAGGGAAGAGGGGAAGATGATGACCACAAGATACGCTATGGCGCGCTGTTCGCAGTGAGTTTATACTCATCACCGGTTTACCACTATTGCTACGAAACAAGAGGAAAAGAGACGATGTCAGAACCACTCGTTATCACCCCTGAACCTGCTCCTATGCGGCGACCAGGTATCTGGCTTGCCGGTGTAGGCATCTACATCCTTCTGCTGAGTATCGGTGCTGCTATTGGTGGCGAGATCGGGAATTTCACCTCCGCCAGTCTCAATGCCTTACCCTTTGTTGGTCTGGCAATTCTGGCCTATTTTGCCGGTACGTCTTTCAATTGGGCCTGGATTGCTACTGGCGTGTGGCTGACCATCCTCATCGGTGCATCTGCCGTGTATGCGTTTGGCCTGGGGGTATTGAATATCGTTGACATACCACCGGGTGGATTTGATCCGAACAATCCGCCGACACTTCAGCCGGCTTCTCTCTTCACGATCCTGCTCCTCATTTTTGGTATCTTCCTCAGCTTTGGAATAGGCTTGTCAACGCTACTTCCACCGGTGCGTCGGTGGTTAACACGATTTCTTCCGCTCGATCCAAACTCATTTGTGCATAGCGTGGCGCTGGCAGCAATTGTCACTATCACGCTGATCATGGTAATGCCACTGCTGGTAACCGGCCAGCCACCACTACTCACCCTTGTGCGAGCTGTAGGTAGTGAAGAATTGAATGCTGGTGATCTCAGCGCTGGCGCTCAGTTGCGTAGCCAGGTTTATGGCCTGGTCTGGACGATTCCGGCTGCGTTTCTCGCAGTCGGCTTTGGAATTCGCCGCAATCTATCGGCGACGCTCCTGCGCATCGGTCTGGTACGACCGACCGTTAGCCAAGTTATCACTGGTGTGGGGATCGGTCTGGCTCTGGCCGGTTTGATAACGCTCACATTGCCATTAATAGATACAATCTGGCAGACATTTGGTTGGCCTACCACCGACCATGAGGCGTTCAGTGAACTGATAGCTTTTGCGATTAGCCCACTTGGAGCATTGGTGATTGGTGTCACAGCCGGGTTAGGTGAAGAACTGGCAATCCGTGGAGTTTTGCAGCCCCGTCTGGGCATTTTCCTCTCGAATCTTTTCTTCGTCAGCCTGCACGCTTTTCAGTATCATTGGGATGGTCTGCTGGTCGTCTTTGTTGTGGGTCTCATATGTGGTTTGGTAAGAAAACGTACCAATACGACGACTGCTGCTATCGTGCATGGAGTGTACAATTTTGTGTTAGTTATGCTCGAAGTCATTGCCGGTTAATACCAGGTCTGGATATGTGACCTGGCTTGCCTGGACATCCATGGGTATGCAGGCGACCAGGTTGATGGCAGGGCAGCAGGTATAGCAATGCTCTGCCGTATCATTGATGTGCTGCCTCGATCACCTGGCGTCAGGGTACCTGATAAGAACTCACCAGCCGCCCTTGCGCATCGAACAATTGCGCCGTATCTCCTTTCCGCCAGACTGGTGCTGAGCGCCCCCAGTAGAAATCACCGGTGTTCAAATTGTTTGTGCCGCTACCTGTGTAGAGGTATATCTCAGTTTCAGGTGACAGCACATAATTCGGAAAAACGAATGTTGGCCGTTCAGGGCGTGAAATGTTGATAATCCGCCAGCCACCGATTGTGAGGTCGTTCTCTTCGTTACTTAGCAATGTCACATATTCATCGTTAAGTGAGTTTGATGTATCTGGGTCGTAAGCAACAATTTCAAGCGTTACCGAAATGCCGGCCGGTATTGGGGTCGGCTTAACACCTGGTACACCGCCAGAGGTTGGTGTAGGAGTAAAGGTACTTTGGGGAGTTCTTGTCGTTTGAACGGTTGGTGTCGCGGTGATGGTAAGCTGGGGTGTTGCCGTGACTTGACCTGTCGGTGTCGTTGTGCGGGTTGCTGGTGGTACCGTTGGCAGTGCAGTTGTGGGGCGCGGAACTGACGTTGGCGTTGGTGAAGGTATTTTCGTTGGTGATGGAACAACAGTAGCTGGCAATGAAACATCAACGTAGCATACCATCCTGGCAAGCAATTGTTGATTATCCCGTAGTCGCACCTCAACCGGATAGATACCAGGAGGTTCGTTCACCCGCAGCGGGATTTGCCAGCGTCCGGCAGCATCACTGACCCCGCCGCCGACCGGCAAATCGGCGAAGAGTACGATCAGGCCCTGAAATGGTGGAGCCTGATCGCCACGGAGGGTAATCGTCTGATTCCGCGGACACGCAAGCGCCTCCGGCTGGGCGTACATCTGTTGCGTGACAACAGCAGAAAAACCAGCCAGTACGAGAGCGATGAAGAAACTCGCGATAAGACGGTGACGAGGATAATTCATGAGGCGTGTTACAATAAATGTGGTGGGCGATAGTGGATTCGAACCACTGACCTCCACGATGTCAACGTGGCGCTCTAACCAACTGAGCTAATCGCCCGTGCGAACTCTATCCTATCATTGAATGCCTGCTCTGTCAAGCGCACATGGACAATCTTATCACCAGACTTGAACCAGAACTGCGGCGTCTGCTTGCACGTGCCGTTGATCTGGCATCGTCGGTTCAGGCAACGTTATGGCTGGTTGGCGGTGTCGTTCGTGATCTGTGGCTCGGTGTACCCATTGGACGTGATATTGATCTGGCCGTCGAAGGCGACGTTCATCGGATTGTTCCCCTGCTCGCAAATGTCTGGGGTGGCGACATCGTGGCGCAGCATCCATCATTTGGCACAGCTTCAATAACCGTCGGCAATTGGCTGATCGATTTGGCCCAGACGCGCACCGAACGCTACCCACGACCGGCTGTCTTGCCCGAAGTGCAACCGGCGCCGTTGGCCCTTGATCTTTTCCGCCGTGACTTCAGCATCAATGCGATGGCGATTCAACTGGTCGCGCAGGGCAACGACTTGTTACCGATGCCCCTCTTCGATCCGCTGGGGGGGGCTACCGATCTGGCAGCTCGCCGCTTACGGCTTTTGCACGAGCAGAGTTTGCGCGATGATCCTACCCGCCTGTTACGTGGTCTGCGCCTGGCCGCTCGTCTTGATCTTACTCCTGATGCAGCGACCAGGGCGCAGTTTCAGGAAGCTATCGCAGCTCAGTATCTGGCGCTCCTCACCCCTGAACGAGTACAGACTGAACTCTGCCTGACATTGAGTGAACCCGATCCGGCAGCGGTTGTGGCGCTGGCCGACCGATGGGGGGTCACGTACCAGATTGTGCCCGGTTTACACTGGACACCGGCCATGACCGAGCGATTAGCCCGCTATCAGCGCGATCCGGCGCATGTGGCAGCCGTCGCGCCGACTGATCTGGTTATCGCCGGACTGTTGCTCTACGATGTCAGTGATGCTGAGCTGATGATGTTTCTGCGCCGTTACCACCTACCTACCCCGGTGCGTCGAATGCTCAACGACCTGATTGCACTGCGCGTCCGGCTACCAACCATCGCCTCGGCATCCAGACCGAGTCGTCTTGATGCCCTGTTACAGCCCTATAGCGTAGCCGCGATTGCTGTGCTACACTACGCGACAGATGAGCTAATTCAGCAGAACATCGCCCGCTATCTGCACGAATGGCGGCTGCTGCGCCCGCCGCTCAACGGTGATGACTTGCGTCAGTTGGGGGTACCGCCAGGGCCGCAATTAGGACAACTGTTACGGCGTCTGCGGGCAGCGACGCTCGATGGTCTGATCACTGATCGCGCAACGGCTGAACAGTGGGTACGTCAACAATTGGTCGATTCCTGAATAGTTGAGCGAGGAAAAATCTGTGGATGCAATGATGCAACTTTTGAAGGAACTCACCGAGGCTCATGGTGCCTCTGGTTATGAAGGACCGGTTCGCACTCTTATGCGGCGCTACCTTGAGCCGGTAAGTGAGATCGAAGGTGACAATCTGGGAAGTATTATTGCTCGTCGGATCGGCGTACCCGATGGGCCACGGATCGCGCTGGCAGCGCATCTTGATGAGATCGGATTGCTCGTGACCCGTATTACCGACGATGGCTTTCTCAAGTTTCAGCCGCTTGGTGGCTGGTGGGATCACGTGTTGTTGGGTACACGAGTGGAAGTTATGACCCGCCAGGGATCGATTATCGGTGTGATCGGCGCAAAACCTCCGCATATCTTAAGCAACGATGAACGGAATCGCCTCGTTGACAAAAAGTCAATGTACATCGATATTGGTGCCTCTAGTCGTGAGGAAGCTATGGCATGGGGAGTGCGACCGGGCGATTCAGTGGTACCGGTCGGTCCATTCCTGCCGATGCGCAATCCCGATCTCTTCATGGCAAAGGCATTAGACAATCGCGTTGGCTGCGCTATCGTGGTTGAAACCATTCGTCGCCTGGTCAATGAACGCCACCCCAACATTGTCTACGGGATCGGTAATGTTCAAGAAGAAGTCGGTCTGCGTGGCGCGGCTACAACAACGTATCTGGTCAAGCCTGATATTGGCTTTGCTATCGATACGGCGATTGCTGGCGATGTTCCTGATGTTGGTGCCGATGATGCGATGAGCAAACTTGGCCGTGGTCCGGCAATGCTACTTATTGATGGATCGATGATTGCCCATGCAGCTCTCCGCCATCTGGTCATTGATGTGGCAGTAGAAGAGGGTATCCCGCTGCAATTTGATCTGATGCCAGGGGGCGGTACTGATGGTGGACGGATGCATATTTTCGGGAGTGGGGTACCAACCGTGGTTATCGGGCCGCCAGTACGTTATATCCACTCAACCTCAGCCATCGTCCATCGTCGCGATATTGAGCAGACGGTACAACTATTGTTGGCGCTGGTTCGGCGTCTCGATGGCGAGACAGTGCGACGCTTGCAGAAAGAGGCATAAGAAGGCTATGTATGGCGTGATTCGTGTGCTGCAAATTCGTATTCCCATCTGGCTTACCGTGCCCCTCTTCCTCGTGACCTTGATCGGCGGAATCAGCAGCGGCGTCTGGTTGGGAGTCTGGTTAAGCAATCCAAAAACGACCGTTGCCTGCCCTGAAACAACCGAGATTTGTGACCAATTTGCCGTCTTTTGGGAAGTGTGGCAATTAGCCCGTGAGCGTTACGTCGATTCTACCGCCGCCGATCCAGATCGGATGATCGAAGGCGCGATTGATGGCATGTTAGCTACGCTCGGCGATGAGGGTCATACCCGCTTTTTGAGCGCGACCGAGGCCAAAATCTGGCAAGAGTCGCTGAGTGGTGCTTTTGAGGGTATCGGTATCTACATCGGCAAACGCGATGGCATGCTGTTGGTGCTGGCGCTGATTGAGGGTTCACCGGCAGCGTTGTCTGGCCTGCAAGCGGGTGACCGCATTATCACTGTCGATGGGCATCCGGTTGAGGGGTGGTCGATTGACGATCTGGTTGCACGTGTACGTGGCCCTGCTGGCACATCAGTTACTCTTGAGGTGAATCGACGTGATGCCGGATTGTTACGCTTTACCATCACCCGCGCCAAAATTACGGTGCCGAGTGTCAGTTGGGCATTACTGCCTGATCAGATTGCATTGATCCGGATCACGTCGTTCGACGAACAGGCTGTTGATGGCTTACGCACCGCCCTCGCAGAGGCGAAAGCAGCAGGTGCCGAGCGGCTGATACTTGACCTGCGGAATAACCCCGGTGGTTTACTCAGCGTCTTACTGAAGGTTGCCGGTGAGTTCTTACCGGCGGAGACACCGGTGCTGATCGAACGGAGTCGAGACGGCAGTCAGCGCGTCAACACGACTCGGACTGCCGGGATCGCCCAGGATATGCCGCTGGTCGTGTTGATCAACAGTGGTTCGGCCAGTGCAGCCGAGATTCTCGCCGGAGCTTTGCAAGATGCTGGTCGGGCAGTGTTGGTTGGTGAAACGACGGTCGGTACCGGTACCGTTCTAACGCCCTTCCGCCTTGCGAACGGCGCTCAACTCTTGCTTGGTACGCAAGAGTGGCGTACCCCAACTGGCCGTCAGATTCGGGGGAAGGGAATTACGCCGGATCGTATCGTTGGACAACCCCTCGAAGCGCCCATTGTAACCCCGTCTGAAGTCCGTAATTTGAGCGCAGCCGAACTGGCGAACATCGGTGATGTGCAGTTGTTGGCTGCAATAGATGTATTTCACGAACATTAACGATGTCTATCGAAGGTTACTAAGAGCCTATCTGGAGTACCCTGTCGCAGAAGAAGATCAATTGGGGCGCAGCGGCGCTGCGCCCGTACATCTATGATCAGGTTTCATCCGCCGTACCGTGATACGATTATTCGGATCGGCTCTTGGTCGTGTTCGCCAGCAGATTTCATTCACACCCGCATGATGAGATTGCGAACCTGCGTTGTGTGGCAACGTGTGCCCGTTTCGGGATCACACTATCCTCTCTGTTTGCCTGAGCATCCGCCCCTCCCAACGCATGAACGGGCATCGTCGGTGAGCGGAGAGGGAGGACTTCTCTCCTCCACACCCTCCACTCACCAGGTGAGAGCAGCCGAACGCTGCAATGCAGCACTTCCCCCGTTCAATTACCGGCTGCGAGCAGCCGAACCGCACAGCGTAACGCATTTACCCTTCCTCTCGCCGCGTGGGTAAGGAAGGGGCCAGGGGAAGGTGAGGGGACGTCCATGCTGCGGCAATACCAAGTCGGTAACGGGCATCATCGGTGAGAGAACGGACGGCCTGACCGCAGAGCACTGTTGGAACAGAAAGCTGCTCCTGCGGCACTCGTTTCGCTTTCCTCTTTCTGTTCCTCAACGCTGCCAGTCAAGATGAAAACGCTGAAACGCCCTATAGAAGACGAGCGTCGGCGTAGGAAGCTGTGGATGGGTTAGGCCGCTGGCTCTGCCAATCATACGTACCCACTCTTCCCGCCCTCCTTGTAAACACAAAGACAGCCAGAACATTCTGGCTGTCTTTGCTTCCGCCTCATTTGGCGGGCCCGACGGGATTCGAACCCGCGACCTCCACCTTGACAGGGTGGCATCCTAACCGCTAGACGACGGGCCCTGGTGACCCCAGCGGGATTCGAACCCGCGATCTCCACCTTGAGAGGGTGGCGTCCTGGGCCGCTAGACGATGGGGCCAACCCGCTCAACACGTTGGGAGTATACCATAGGTTGAAAAAGATTGCAAATCGGATCACGTAGGCGTAGGAACTTTTCTAGGTTTTCTGTTTCTGCTCGTATTCAATGACTAAGCCGCTCAAGAACGGAGTGCCTCCGACGAACGTCACGTACTCATGTACGACGCCGCCGTGTCCCTACTCGTCTCGGCGGGGTGATGCGGCGCAAGCATGGCACGATGGCGCTTACCTCTCTGAAGCTGTTATGGTCGAAACGAAGACCGTCTGCCGTCAGTCTTCTCTATCTCATCGCCATGCCAGACCCATTACTCCAGTCATCCCCGCTTGCGCCAGATCGTGACCCAGGTTTAGCCGTTCGCTACTTCTCTTTCTGGTGCTCTTCCCCTATTCTTGTGACAGACAGAACTCATTTCGTTCAAGGAGTAGATAACCTATGGCTCGCACCGTTCCTGCTACCGAACCAAAACTGGAAAAGTCGCCGCTCGAAAAATTTGTTGTCTTGCTGATTGTTGTGCTTCCCTTCCTGGGCACAATCTACGCGATGGTAATGCTCTGGCAACAATACGTTGATTGGCTCGATGTAACGTTGATGATTGTATTCTATGTTATATCCGGTTTAGGCATTACCATCGGTTTTCACCGGATGCTTACCCACAAGAGTTTTGAGACTAGTCGACCGCTCAAGGCCCTATTTTTAATTATGGGTTGTATGGCGCTCGAAGGTGATCCGACCTCTTGGGCTTCCACCCATATTCAGCATCACGCTCACTCTGATGATGAAGATGATCCGCACAGCCCCCTCGAAGGTCTCTGGCATTCGCATATCGGCTGGCTCTTCTCGCACAAGCACAACATTGAAATGTACGGTAAATGGCTTACCAAAGACCCAACTATTGTCTGGGTAACAAAAACCTGGTACATCTGGGCAGCCCTCAGTATCTTGATCCCGACTCTCATTGCCGGTTGGAGTGGTCTGATTTGGGGTGGACTTGTTCGTATCTTCCTGACTCACCACATTACCTGGAGTGTTAATTCGATCTGCCACACCTTTGGCCGCCGTGATTACAACACACGAGATGCCAGTCGTAACAACTTCATCGTCGGTCTGCTCGCCTTCGGTGAGGGATGGCATAATAATCATCACGCTTTTCCACGTTCAGCGTTCCACGGGTTGCGCTGGTGGCAGATCGATGTCTCGGCCTACATCATTCGCGGTCTGGAGAAGCTGGGGTTAGTCTGGAATGTGCACCGGGTCAGGCCTGAAGATATGCAAAAGCGCCAGATTACTCCAACCTTACAGGAAGTGATGGGTGATTAGTCCTGGTTGAACATACAGAGCTGTCGATAGGCGACCGAGGGAGCAACGTTATTCCCTCGGTTCGATTGTTTATTAACTATTGGCGAACAACCCTTTTCACTGAAAGAAGGTATTTCAGTCGCGTGAAGTGGCCGATAGTAGACTGTTATCACTTTGGCCTGTTTGACGAAGATCGAGGTAAGCGTTACCATTATCATAATATGCACGCTGGCAAGAGAAGACGACCGGGCAACGTCGCCCACGGCTCGCCGGGCGTAAACGCTCATCAGTTAGGTTATGATTGTGGATGCGACGACTATGCCTGAAGCCACGGATCCGGTTATTGGTCAACCTCCGTTTGAAAACTATACGCTCACCAACGCCTATGACGAGATGTTTGCCCCGGATGGTAGTATCCGACCGGCATACATTGAGCTGGCTCGTCGTCTGTGCAGCCTCAGCCCAGATGAATTACAACAACGGCAACGGTACGCCGATCTGACCTTTCTCAATCAAGGGATCACCTTTACAGTTTACAGCAATGAAGCAGGTGTTGAGCGGATCTTTCCATACGATCTGCTGCCCAGGATTCTCACCACCACTGAGTGGCAACAGATAGAAAGTGGTCTCCATCAGCGTATCGTCGCGTTAAATGAATTTCTGCGTGATTTGTACCATAACGAATATATTTTGCGTGATGGGATCATCCCCCGCCATCTGGTGTATAGTTGTCGCCATTATCGACGAGAAATGCGCGGCTTGACGGTGCCACGTGGCGCTTATACAGCAATTGTTGGCACCGATTTGGTACGGCTACCCGATGGTCAGTTTGTAGTTCTCGAAGATAATCTGCGCGTGCCAAGTGGAGTCAGCTACATGCTGACTAATCGTACCGTAATGAAGCGAGCGCTTCCGCTCTTGTTCAGTGCGTATGGTGTCCGGCCAATAGATCACTACGGCCAGGTATTGCTTGCCACGTTGCGTGCTCTAGCACCCGCTCATCGTCCTGAACCGACGATAGTGTTGTTGACACCAGGAGTGTTCAATTCGGCGTACTTTGAGCATACGTTTCTCGCCCGGCAGATGGGCATTGAATTAGTTGAAGGACGTGATTTGCTGGCGCATAATAACATCATTTACATGCGCACGACAAAGGGACTCCAACGAGTAGATGTTATCTATCGGCGGATCGATGACGACTTTCTCGATCCAATGACCTTTCGCCCCGATTCGGTTCTTGGGGTACCTGGTCTCTTCAATGCCTATCGAGCCGGCAATGTGGTATTGGCAAATGCAATCGGTACCGGAGTTGCTGATGATAAAGCTATCTATTCCTACGTGCCGGCTATTATTCGCTACTATCTCGGCGAAGATTCGATCTTGCCGAACGTACCAACCTACTTGTGTGATCGGCCTGATGAACGAGCGTATGTGCTCGAACACCTTGACGAACTGGTCGTCAAGGCAGTTGGTGAGTCGGGTGGTTACGATATGTTGATAGGGCCACACAGCACTCGTGAGGAACAGGCACAGTTTGCCGAACGGATTCGTGCCAATCCCCGGAACTATATCGCGCAACCGACATTGCAACTCTCGCGAGCACCATGTTTTGTCAATGGTGTGATTGAACCACGTCACGTTGATTTGCGGCCATTTGTGTTATTTGATGGTGAGCGAACAACGATTGTACCAGGTGGGTTAACCCGAGTTGCTCTACGACGTGGTTCCCTGGTCGTCAATTCATCACAAGGCGGTGGGAGTAAAGATACCTGGGTTTTATATTGACGTGACAAGCGCATCACTATCAGCTAACGAGCGCCGCTTCTGCTACGTCGGGCAAAAACATATTGACAGGTGCTACTTATGCTTTCAAGGGTTGCTGACAATCTTTTCTGGATGAGTCGCTACCTCGAACGAACCGAGCATACTGCCCGTCTTATCGGGGTGGGACTAACGCAAATTCTCGATCAGACACCTCAAGCCATCGCACCGCGTTGGCGACGTTTGCTGGCAGCCTTGCATGTCGAGCCACCAGGCGACAATTTAGACGATCCTCAAATCATTACTCGTCTGCTTACCACCGACGCTACCAATCCGGCCTCGATTATGGCCTGTATGACATTAGCACGCGAGAATGCCCGACAGGTACGCGAACAGATCAGTTCGGAAATGTGGGAGCATATCAATCAGCTTTATCTGAATGTACGTTCGACCAGTATCGAGCAGATCTGGCAAGATGAGCCGGTTGAGTTTTATCAAATGATCAAAGAACGACTACACCTGATCCAGGGCATAACCGATGCGACGATGAACCACGGAGAAGGGTGGCACTTTATTCAGGTGGGACGTTACCTTGAACGAATCTGGGCAACCACGCTTCTGCTCGAAGTCTTCTTTCGACCCTACCTCACATGCAATGAAGGTGTCATCGATGCCATCGACTGGGTCGCACTTCTCAAATGCTGTACGGCGTTCGAAGCCTACTGCAAGGTTTATACTGCTGATGTACAGCCAGCGCGAGTGGCCGAATTTCTTCTGCTTAATGCCGAAAGTCCGCGTTCAATCAGATTCGCTGCCGATCAGGTGCAGACAAGTCTCGATCAAATTGGCCAGTTTGCAGGCACTCGCCATGCGGCACATGCCGAGCGCCTGGCCGGAAGACTTCGCGCTCAACTCGATTACGGTCAGGTTGATGAGATTATCAGCCAGGATCTACTCCTGTTTCTCAGCCAGATTCGCCAGCAGTGTAGTGCAATCCATGATGCAATTTACCAGGCATATATCAGTTATCCGATCAATCAGGCACTGCCTCAGTAGTGCCCTTTGATGAGGCGTTTGACAAACATCGACGTATGTTCTATTCGATCCTCCATAAGACTCGTTTCCGCTATAGCGCACCCGTAACCGAAAGCCAGACCGAAGTTCGAATGTGCCCGCGGAGTGAAGGAAACCAGCGTCTTCTCGAATTCCAATTAACTACGGCGCCTTTCGCCCACATTCAACACTATCGTGACTGGCTTGGTAACGAGGTTTACCATTTTGACATAGCGGCAGCCCACCGGCAGGTATTGATTATCGCCGAAGCAATTGTACAGATTACTGCCCCACCCCAGCTTCCTGATCAACTTGATTATACGGTGTGGCGTGCACTCGACCTTCTGGCTGAGCAGGGAGAGTACTGGGATTTTCGCATGCCCAGTCATTTTATTCAGGCTACTCCTACCTTGCTCGATCTGGCCCGCGAATTGGGAGTAGAACGTCGTACTGATCCATTGAGTCTGCTACGTGAACTGACAAGTCAAATCGCGGATTCGTTTGTGTATGCGCCACAAACCACGCGCGTCGATTCACCAATCGACGAGGCACTATTGGCGCGTCGGGGAGTTTGTCAGGATTTTTCCCACATTATGATTGCGTTGGTACGACGCATTGGCATCCCTTGTCGTTACGTGAGTGGCTACCTCTTCCACCGAACTGAGGATCACGACCGTTCGGAGGAGGATGCGACTCATGCCTGGGTGGAGGCATTTTTACCCGAGTTGGGTTGGGTGGGGTTTGATCCAACCAACAATTTAATCGCCGGTGAACGCCATATTCGTGTCGCAGTTGGTCGCGACTATGCCGATGTACCGCCAACTCGTGGCATCTACCGTGGTCAGGCTACCAGCCAACTTGAAGTTGGTGTGAAAGTTCTCCCCTCTGCCATCCATATTGATGAAAGTGAAGTATTGCCACAGGGAACAACAGCAAGTGTTCGAGCCGAATTGATGGATCAACAGCAACAGCAACAATAGAGTCCTGTTAGGGCGTGTCTGAAAAATGCTCCTGATTGCCCGAAGAGTGCGGGCCGTTAGCCCACGTCTTGAGGTAAGAGGATAAAACCCGTCGCACTCCAGGCCGTGCGTCCCTACACTTCATCATCACTGCCAGACAGACAATACTCAAACACACTCCTAAACTCTCCGTGGTGAGGAGAGACTTTCTCAAGATAATGGGTTTCTAATCTTACGGTACAATAATCTCTATGAACGTCTTGCTTATCTCAACCTACGAACTCGGTCACCAACCACTGAGTCTGGCATCACCAGCCGCCTGGTTACGTCGGGCAGGAGCTAATGTCACTTGTGTAGATGTCAGTGTCACGCCATTGACTGAAGCGATGGTCGCCAATGCCGGCCTTATTGGGATTTCGGTGCCGATGCACACCGCCACTCGTCTGGCATTGACCCTCTTACCACGCCTGCGCGCCACTGCACCGGAAGCGTTTATTGTCTGCTACGGTCTATATGCACCACTCAACGCGAGTATGCTGCGGGCCGCCGGTGCTGATTGCTGTCTTGGTGGTGAAGTCGAGGCGGTACTGACTGCCATCTGGCAACGCCTGGCTGCCGGTGAGCGGCCACCGTCTATTGATACAATAGCGCTGCATCGCCTTGATCTCATTCAACCTGATCGGAGTGACTTGCCGCCCCTCAATCGCTATGCAACCCTAGTCACGGCCACCGAGATGCGCTATGCCGGTTATACGGAAACAACTCGTGGCTGCAAGCATCTTTGCCGTCACTGTCCGGTTGTTCCGGTCTACAATGGTCGTTTCCGGGTCGTCCCTCGATCAACGGTTCTCGCCGACATTCGCGCTCAGGTCGCAGCCGGCGCTCGCCATATCACCTTTGGCGATCCGGATTTTCTGAATGGTCCTGGCCATGTGTTACCGATTGTCAGGGCTATGCACGCTGAGTTTCCCGATGTTACGTATGATGTAACCATCAAGATAGAGCATATCTTGCGTTACGCACATCTGCTCCCAGAACTGCGCGCAACCGGTTGCATTATGGTGGTCAGCGCAGTTGAGGCGCTCGATGATGCAATTTTAGCGCGGCTTGCCAAGCGTCATACGCGGGCCGATGTTGTCCGTGCCGTTGAATTGCTGCGTGCGCACGATATTGCCTTGAACGCTACATTTGTCGCCTTCACTCCCTGGACAACCCGGCAGCTTTATCGAGAGTTGCTGCTTGGTATCGCCGAATTTGGTCTGATCGAGAGTGTCGCACCGGTACAGTATGGCCTGCGTTTACTCATACCGGCAGGCTCGCGGTTGCTCGAATTACCCGACGTGCAAGAGTTGATAGCGCCATTTGATCCCGTAGCTCTGGCTTACCCCTGGCAACATCCTGATCCGACAATGGATGAATTGCAGCGTCAGGTGATGGCGTTGGCGCAAGCGAGTGAACAGTGCGGCGCGTCACGCAGCAGTTTTTACCAACGCTTGCTTGATCTCTGCGATCAGATCATCGGCCCGGGTGAGCGCCCAATCGTGTTACCAGAACCAACACCGATCCCACGCTTGAGTGAACCATGGTATTGCTGCGCTGAGCCATCTGGTAACCAATTGATAACAACCTTCTTGTAGCAGGGTGAGCGTATACGGCAATGACCAGAACTTTCTCATCGAGGTGGTTATGCAGCCCCATCTCCTGTTGCTGACAACCCCATCTTCGTACCGCCTACCGGCTTTCTTAGCTGCTGCCGGGCGGATTGCCGTTCAGGTCACGGTAGCCGAAGACACACCTTCAGAGTTGATCCGCCCGCTCCCGACACGCCTGTTGATCGATTTTCGTGATCGGGAAGCAGCGTTGAAGGCGATTCGCGATCTGCACGAGGTTAAACCGCTGACTGCAATTGTACCGGTGGATGACAGTGGGGTTGAGTTGGCCGCCATCGTATGCGCCGAACTGGGATTAGCGTGTAATCATCCCGAAGCAGCCGCAGCCGCTCGCGACAAGCACCTCATGCGGCAACTCTTTGCCCGCGCTGGCGTACCGTCGCCTGCTTTTCGACTCTGCTCTACCACTGATGATCTCACGACGCTGGCCCAGACAGTCAGGTTTCCCTGTGTCGTAAAGCCACTACGTCTCAATGGGAGTCGAGGTGTTATGCGGGCTGATAATCCGCACCAGTTTGTGGCAGCAGTACACCGGCTGAACGCGCTGCTGGATCGGATTGAAGGCATAGGTAAGCATGAATTTCTGGTTGAAGACTTTATACCGGGCTTTGAGGTTGCATTAGAAGGGTTGATGAACAACGGTGAAGTTCAGGTGTTGGCACTGTTCGACAAGCCCGATCCGCTAGACGGGCCATTTTTTGAAGAGACTATCTACGTTACACCTTCACGCTTACCTGAAGCGACCCAAGCGGCTATTTGCGCTGTTACCGCATCGGCGGCGCGGGCGATTGGCTTAGAGCGCGGCCCACTCCACGCCGAACTTCGCATAAATGAACGTGGGCCGTGGATGATTGAGTTGGCGAATCGGAGCATCGGCGGTCTATGTTCGCGCACGTTACGCTTTGGTACCGATGCAACGCTGGAAGAGTTGATTTTGCGGCAGGCTGCTGGCTTACCGATTGACACCCTTAGTCGGGAAGGTCGGGCAGGTGGGGTTATGATGATCCCTATTCCGCAGGTAGGGATACTACGTGCGGTTGATGGTGTGGATGAAGCACGTGCTATTCCTGGCATTGAAGCCGTCGAAATAACTGCCCCTCTGAACTACCCGCTGGTTCCGCTTCCAGAAGGGGACAGCTATCTCGGCTTTATCTTCGCCCGTGGTTCTGATCCGGAGACTGTCGAAACAGCGCTCCGCGCTGCTCATGCTTGCCTGCGGTTTACGATTGTACCGGCAATTGAACTACAACCGGTTGCCGGATAACTTTAAATGATCACAGCACTGTTTAGCAAACGAGTCTGATCACTTACGCCGTGGGCCACCCTTCGCCGGTGCCGATGTTGGCGGTGTCCATCCTTCAGGCATTTGGGCATTCTCGCCAAAAAAGAACTCTTCCATCGCCTGCATCAGGATGCGCTGTGCGTTCGGATCACCTAAACTAAGGCCGTAATGATTAATAATCAGTGTTGCCTGCTGCGGCCACATACGCCACGCCTGTGCTGATACCTGTTCGTAGATGCGTTGACCGAGTGGCCCAGGAAACGGCGGCTGATCCAGGCCCGGCAATTCGCGCCCAAGTTTGACACATTTGACCATGCGTGCCATATGTTTTTCTTTCACTCGTGCAATTGACGATACCATATCTATTATACCTGAAAGCAGTGAGTGACTATGCGCCTTGTGATGTTTGCAATGCCAGGCCCTATGGCGTTGACGGTCTTGCAAGGGCTTCTGCGGTTACCGGTAGAAATCGTTGGCCTATTTCAGCCAGCGCTGCCAGACGTACCCATCCTTAACGCCTTGCCGACAGCAGAGACGCAGGCAAGGACAATGGTTCTTGCCCCGCCGACGGTTACCGCTGTCGCCGATCAGGCTGGTATTCCACGCTATGCGGTTCGCCGTGATGCAGTGTTGGCGCTGAGTGAACAGTTGCGTCAGCAACGGGTTGATCTGGCAGTGGTTGCATGCTGGCCGTGGCGTATCCCATCAGCACTCCTCACTGTACCCAGGATTGGCTGGCTGAATCTCCATCCATCACCGCTCCCTGAATTGCGTGGGCCAGAACCGCTCTTTTGGGCTTTACGGCAAGGGTGGAATCGTACCGCAATGACGCTTCACCTGATGGATGAGCTGCTTGACCACGGCCCAATCGTGCTCCAACACTGGTTTGATCTGCCGATTGGCGAGCGACTTTCCACCATCGAAGCTCTGGCCGGTTCGTGGGCGGCGCAGATGCTTCCCATAGCCTTGAAAAACCTTGCCGATCCGGCCTGGCAACCATGTCCACAGCCAGGCGATGGGAGCTTTTTCCCATCGCCTCAGCCGCAGGATTTTATCGTTACCGCCGACTGGCCAGTGCAGCGAGCGTATGCGTTTGTGCGCGCAGTGGCTGAATGGGGGCAACCGTTCCCCTTCATTGCTGCCAACGGTCAGACGGTAACGATCACCGATGCAGTTGCTTATCGCCTGCATCAACACCTGGCAGCGCCCATTGTCGAACAAGACGGGTATCTTATGCTGCAGTTGCGTGATGGATACCTCGCAGGAGTTCCTGAACCGTGAGGTTGTTTAGCGGACGTGTAAATCCTGATCAACGCCTTCATTCTCCCCGGCAGAGGTGCGGTAAGGAGAGAGGGGAGTGGAAAGAGAGAAGAGAGAAGAAACTGTCCGCAGCCTGTGCGGAGGTACGCAGCGTCCCGTTTCAACGGTAGCTATGCCGGCCAAAGACCTGCGCCCCTAGGTATGTTAAAAGCCTCTCTAAAACATTCTCATTCCAGAACATGACGGTCAGCATCGGTTGCCCCTCTCTGTACCGATGCGACCGCAGTGATGTCAGGATGTGCCGACGGCTAACGTGCCAGGGTAGGACGCAGCGGTCACCACGCGGGAGGCCAACGCGATGCACCGCTATCCATATAACACTGGTCGCAGATGCATCCGCTGCACCCCTATCCGCCGGTACGATGGCCGCGATACGGGTCGGGCAGCGTGGTCAGGTCGATGCGTCGGTGGGTGGGATTCCGTCGGCGCCAGGTTGGTCGTCCATCGTGTGGGAGCGGATAGGGTTCATCCGTCGTGGACGTGACGACACGATATTCGGATTGGCACTAGGCAAAGGTTGCGTGATGAAAGATTTCATAAGTAGTGTTACAATAAAACAAGTGAGTGCACTGCAAAAACTCACCACGGAGCACACAGAGTACACAGAGCGTGTAAGGTTTATAAATAAAAGGATCATTTTTGGCCATTGGGCGCATGGAAGAAAAATGTTCACAACCCTATGTTCAATGAAAGATAAAATTATCTTTAGTCTCTGAGATCTCCGTGGTCTCTGTGGTGGAAAGATCACCTTTTTGCAGTGGAAGTCATAAGTTATTCTCAAGACACTACAATATCAAGGCGCCAGAGAAGTTTTGCGAACACGACCAGGAAATACTCATGGATAACGCGCAGTTGTCTACCGCAAATGCTCCAAAACAAGGTATTAGAATTGTGCAGGAATGGCGTGTACAGATCCTGAATAATTTGCTGTGGGCAATTGTGGTACTCGGTGGTATTGCGTTGATAACCGGATCGTTGTCAGATTACAATACGATGGGCGAGCGAGCGTTTCCCTACATTGGGGTATACACCCTTTCGTACCTCGCCATTGGAGCTGCGGCTATCCTGCACCGGTTGAATGTCACCATTCGTGCCCTCATTCTGCTGATCGTTTTGGGCGGTACTGCTACATTTCTCACGATTACCTTTGGGCTGACAGGAAGTGGTCGTCTGCTTTGGATTGGTGTTATTACGCTTGCGCTGATTTACTTTGATATACCTGGTGGTCTTATCGGGTTTGTATCGTCGCTGCTCGTAATGATAGGCGCGGCAGTGATCTATGTAACCGGGAGTGCACCCTTTGTCGCCCCAGAATTGCTAGTGGTGCAGGATACTATTGAAGATTGGGCCGGTTCTATTACCCTGTATGTTGCCATTCTTGTACTGACCCTCGTTCCAACCTATTACCTGATTAAACATCTTGAAGTGCTTGCTCATCAGGCCACGGCTGAAGCAGCACGGGCACGCCTGCACGCTCGGCAGGCTGAAGAACAGGCCCAGGCCTTAGCACAGCAGACCACTCAGCTCCAGCAAACGGAGCAGATGCTGCGTAACTTAGTTCAATCACTTGAAACACCCACAGTTGAGATTGCTGATCATGTTCTGTTGGCGCCGATTGTCGGTCAGCTCGATCAGCAACGTGCAGATGCTCTATTAAAGCGCTTGCTCGATGTCGTCAGTGATCGTCGGGTCAGACAGGTTGTGATTGACGTTGCCGGTGTGCCAACCTTCGACACAATGGCTGCCCAGGGTTTGCTGCAAACCGTGCAGGCATTGCGCCTGATCGGCTGCGAGGCGGTGATTACCGGTATCTCACCAGCGATGGCGCAGACAATCACCACCCTGGGCATCGATATGAAAACGATTACTACTGCCCGTTCGCCCCAAGATGTTTTGCTGCGCCAGCTATAACACTATCCCAACGCTGCAAGCGCACGTTTGACACTATCAGCAGGACTGACTTTTATCTCAGCCTGTACAATCCGACCTGATTCGTCGATAACAAAGTGAGAGCGGATGATTCCCATATACTTCTTACCCATCATCGACTTTTCACCCCATACACCATACGCCTCGGCCACGCTATGCTGTTCATCGGCGAGCAAGATGAAAGGCAAATGGTGTTTGGTCTTAAATTTCGCGTGGGATTTGGTCGAATCCGGGCTGATACCGATAACGACTGCATTCTTCTCTGTGATAATGGGGTACGAATCGCGGAAGCCACAGGCCTGCGACGTGCATCCAGGTGTGTCATCTTTTGGGTAGAAGTACAGAATGACCCGCTTGCCGCGAAACTGACTGAGCGAAACCAGTTCGCCTGCCTCATTCGGGAGCGTAAAGTCTGGAGCCAGATCGCCTACTTGTGGTGGGTTTGTCATAGTGATCCACTTCCTGTTATGTATCGAATCCTGCAATAGTATGCTACCACAAATTACACTCCATCTGGTCTTGAGAATGGAACGATTGCAGAAGGGGCGGAATGTTTATCACTCCCCGCCCTTTCTGGGTGCAGAGAGTACCAGAGCGCGCTCAGGCAAATGGTGCTGATCAGAGGATTCCTGTGAGTATGTGCAAGACACGCATTGCTGGGTACGACCGAACATTGAAGATGTTAAACACTTCTGACGAGCTGCGACACGATGCCGTACACACCTCATATTCAGCTATACTAAGAATAATCGGCTTTGTGAGGAGGATTTCATGGCAATTGTCATTGTCGGTGGTGGCGCCATCGGGTTATTGTTGCTCTCACGTCTGTCTCAAGCTGGTAATCCGCTACCGGTTGCTTTGTTGACACGACCAAACGGAGTAGCGGCATTGCGGGCGAACCCGTTGCAGGTCAGTGGAATCGGTGCGTGTACACTTAGGAGTGTAATTGTTGCCAGTAGGGTAAGCGATCTTCCAGCAGTGTTTCATCAACCGGCGCTGGCAATTCTTTGTGTTAAGGGGTACGACACCCATAGCGCAATACCTACACTGTGCGATCTCAATCCAACGGCTATTCTTACCCTGCAAAATGGGCTTGGGAATGAAGAGATACTGGCGCAAGCCCTTGGCGCCGACCGTATTATCGCCGGGGCAATTACGACCTCGGTTGATGCTACCGGCCCCACAACGATTACGGTAACAAAAGCAGGAGGCATCGGGTTGGCACCGGTAGGGAATGCCGGTAATCTCACACTGGCTGAGTCGGTGCTGAGCAAGGCTGGTTTTATCGTGCGGTGCTACACCGATTACCGGGCAATGAAGTGGTCGAAAGCGCTCCTGAATATGCTGGGCAATGCCACGGCTGCCATTCTTGACTGGCCGGTGACGCGGGTCTACTCCGATCATCGCCTAATTGCCCTTGAGCGGGCAGCCGTGCGTGAGGCGTTGATGGTGATGCAACATATCGGGATAAAGCCGGTCAATTTACCCCGTTACCCGGCAGCTCTGCTGGCTTTTGGCATCCGCTGGGTGCCACCGTTGATCCTTGATCCGATCCTACGGCAGCGTGTTGCGGGGGGGCGGGGTGGCAAAGACCCTTCCCTCCTTCGCGACCTGCGTGCCGGACGTTCACGCTCTGAGGGTGAGTTTCTCTACGGCGCGGTAGCCGCCGCCGCAACCGGGCATAATCTGAGTGCGCCGGTGAATGCCGGTTTGTGGCGTGTTCTAGGCGGTATTGCCCGTGGTGAGTTGTCTTGGAACGAGTATCGGGGTCGTCCCGAACGGTTGCTAGCTGCGTGTAGTATGGGATAAACTGTTAGTGCGTGGGATGTGCGCACGAATACGTGGCAGAACACACAGCGGGTTGGATCTCGCTGTGAATCGGTACCCTGCATAACATGTTCGTCAGGTTGACACAATATCTTACCAAAGCGCGAATATCACATACGTACTGACTGTTTCAAGTATCATCTTCCGGTGTACCTATGATCCAACCGGCTATTGTAAGCTATGATCGGGCCTGCGTGATCGAACTGATCCGTACCCAGTCACCTGAAGCGGTACGTGCCCGCCTGCGCGCCGGTGATTTCGATGCTATGCTTGACCCAGAGGGACGTGCCTTATTAGACGAACTCTTGACGGCCTGGATTCAGCGTGCTCTTGGCTCGCTGACATTGCGGGATGCGATGCTTATCGATCCCTACCGGGCACGGCAGGTTTATGGGTTACTCTGCGCACTCTATGTTCGGCAGCGGGTAGCAATTAGCCCTGATCTGGCTGTCTACTTGCCAGCCGCACCGGCCGATCTCCCTTCCTTACCACCGCCTCTCGCCGCTTTACCCGAACTAGCAGCGTTGGCCGATCAGGCAGCACGAGAAGGGCTTGTTTTGACCTGGCAGGCTCAATACTACGATTTTGCACCGCCGGGGAACTTGAACGATCTGACACCACCGTTGCCACAGCCATACCGTGATGAACCACTGTTCGAGCAACCTACCGGGCTGCGGCGCAATCTAGCGATTGCCCTGGCCTCGCTCGGTGTTGCCCTGTTAGTGGTGCCGTTGTTGTTCGGTTATATTCCCAGACACCCGGCCGGTTTGCCGTTAGCGCTCCTCACCCTGGCCCTATTGATTGGGATCAAGGCCGGCTTCTTCGGATACCTTGGCGCGTTATGTATCTGGTTGATCGCCAATCTACCCGCTTTTCGCCACGGTACCGCGTTAATCGATCTCTGGCCTGCTCTCCCACTGCTCATCGTCGGTTTGTGGCTCTTACGGCTCGACCGTCGGGTGTGGGCGATGTGGCGCTTTATTCATCGCCAGTTTCATCGACGACACGACGCAACCGGAACAGGCTGACTTCCGGTGGACAGCCAAAACGTAGCGGTAGGCCGCCAACACCGCGACTCACAAATAGCTGCATTCGGCCGACCCGGAAATGTCCCATATCGTAGCGCCAGCCATGACGGGGAAGACAGAGTGGCCCGAGTCCGGGAAAGCGCACGTGCCCGCCGTGCGTGTGACCAGAGAGTTGGACATCGAAACCGGCTGCTGCCGCTTCGTCGGCAATATCCGGGCAATGGGCGAGCAACAGGCGAAAATCGTGTTCTGTGGCGCCACCGAGCGCCAGCTTCAGATCAGGACGACCATCCCAGTGATCATCTACTCCGGCCAGTAACAGCCGAGCACCGTTACGCTCGATAATGCGGTGTCGGTTGAGCAATAACTGGACATTGTGGTCACGCAGGATGGTTGTGATATACGGCATACCTTCCCAATAGTCATGATTGCCGGGGACGGCGTAGATACCGAGTGGAGCTTGCAAGCGTTTCAAGACCTCAGGCAGATGAGAGATAGCTGATCGACGATGCACCAAATCACCGGTTAATACGATGATCTCTGGTTGAGCAGAGCGTAATTGTTCGATTGCCTGATGAGCGTTGGTCAAACTGTAGCGATGCCCCAGATGTAGATCACTCAATTGGCCGATAGTTAAACCGTCGAGACCGACAGGAAGGTTGGGAAAGCGTAGTTCATGGATGTTTAACTGTACGCGGCGAGGTTCGATAGCCAGGGCATAGCCGGCGCTGACCACGCCTGCTCCGGCCAGGGTCATTGCAATCGGTAAACCGCCGTAGAAACTGGCAATACCGGCCAGCATACTCCCGGCCAGACCAGCCCCGATCCAGCGGAGCGAATAGCGCAAGCGTGGCTGCTGTTTCGATTTGGTGCGTGCTGATGAGAGTGTCGTTGTCATAGGCGATACCTGTATGTGATGTTTCATTGCAGTGAATATACCATGTCTTTTACCGTCAGTAGTCAGTGAGTCAAGGAAATGGGGCAGGCTCGTCTATTCACAAAGAACACGCAGGATAGGCATACTCCATACGATTGCAGCCCATCCTGCGTGCTTACTTCCCCCCTCGCTGTTGACAATATACCATTAAGATGAATAATAGCTGAACAAGCGAACAGGAATGTTATACTAGGCACTATGGATCTCAGTCACACTGCTGTACGCGATCATGCCGCTTTTCTTGAGCGGCTCCGCTTAGTTCCCGATCAGCCGGGCGTCTATCTCTGGAAAGACGCACAGGGTCGTTTACTGTATGTGGGCAAGAGTAAACGCCTGCGCGACCGCATGCGCTCGTATTTTGGCTCGCCGCGTAGTCTGAATGGCAAAACCCGACGGTTAGTCAGTCATATTGCCGATTTTGAAATTATTGTCACTCAGAGCGAGTTAGAGGCGCTGTTGCTGGAAATGAACTTGATTAAACAGCACCGGCCGCCGTATAACATTCTGCTCAAAGATGATAAAACATATCCGTACATCAAGGTCACGGTCAACGAAGAGTGGCCACGGGTGTTTGCGACTCGTCAGGTGCTGAATGATGGCGCACGTTATTTTGGCCCCTACGCCAGTGCCGGTTCAGTCTACCAGGCACTCGATATTCTTAATCGGCTGTTCGCATTCCGGCCACCCTACGAGTGCAAAGACGATAAATTCAACCGCCATCGCAAGCAAGGAAAGCCATGCCTCTACTACCAGATGCGCCGTTGTCTAGGGCCGTGTGTACCTGGTCTGGTGACAAAAGAAGCCTATCGGCAGGCGATTGACGCTGTTTGTCGCTTCCTCGAAGGCAAGAGTGATCAGATCGTGCGCGAATTACGTGCGCAAATGGAGCAAGCCGCCGAACAATTGGAGTTCGAGCGAGCGGCCTATCTGCGTGATCGGATACAGGCAATCGAGAAGATATCGGAACGTCAGCAGGTGTTGCGCACCGTAGATACCGATCAGGATGTGATTGCCTTTGCCCGCGAAGACGGGAGTGCCGTCGTGCAGGTGCTCTTCATTCGCGGCGGGAAGCTGATTAACGCCGAGCCATTTACGCTGCAAGGCACAGAAGGCGAAAGCGATGAGGCATTGCTCGCTTCGTTCATTACCCAATTCTACCAGAATGCGCCAACCGTTCCACCTAGTTTACTGCTCGCTGAGCATATCGAAGAACCGTTGATTATCGCTTCGTGGCTGCAACAAAAGAGTGGTCATCGCGTCGAAATTACCGTTCCACGGCGCGGTGAGAAGCGGCAGTTGGTGGAAATGGCGGCGAATAATGCCCGCCAGAAGTTGCGCGAAATTCGCGAGCAGTGGCTCAATTCTGAACAGCGAGCCGTTGCTGCGCTGAGTGAGCTGCGTGATCTGCTTGAATTGCCTGCTCTACCCCGTCGGATCGAGTGCTACGATGTCTCAAATACTCAGGGACAGCATTCAGTGGCCAGTATGGTAGTGTTCGAGCACGGCGAACCGCGTCCTGCTTATTACCGCCGTTTTAAGATCAAGACAGTGAGTGGGGCAAACGATGTGGCTTCACTGCGCGAAGTAATCAGTCGGCGTTTCCGCCGGGCAGCCGAAGCATTAGGTGAGCAGCAGCTTGCCGTCGAAGAAGAAACCTCGACCGGTGAAGCATCCAGTACCGATCAACAGGCACTAGAACGCTGGGCCGAGTTGCCCGATCTGTTGTTGGTCGATGGTGGACAGGGACAGGTTGCGGCTGCTGTTGCCGCGCTACAGGAACTCGGTTTTGACCAGATTCCAGTAGTTGGTGTTGCTAAAGGCCCTGATCGTAACCGGTTTGATCTGGTGCGTATAGGGTGCGAACCGATCGTGCTGGCCCGCGATAGTAAGGCTCTGGCGCTGATCCAGCGGATTGATGAAGAAGCACATCGCTTTGCGATCACGTATCATCGCAAATTGCGTAGCAAAGCTGCGCTTCGTTCACCACTCGAAGATATTCCAGGGATCGGGCCAAAACGGAAGCGAGCGCTGCTCAAGGCGTTCGGTTCGATAGAGGGTATTCGGCGGGCCAGTATCGATGAAATTGCTGCCGTTCCTGGGATGACGCGCAAGCTTGCCGAAGAGCTGAAGAATCTATTGTAGTCGTCGGAGAGCATACTATGTCGATCATTCATTCGCACATTCAAACCAACAGTCCTGATTTTCAGGCCAATTTCGCTTATCATCAGGCGTTAGCCGCCGACTTACGTGCACGGCTGGCTGAGATACGCCAGGGTGGTGGCGCCGAGCAGCGTCGGCGTCATGAAGAACGAGGCAAGCTGTTCGTGCGTGATCGCATTGATACCCTGATTGATCCTGATAGTGCATTTCTTGAAATTGGGGCGCTGGCTGCGTATAAGGTTTACGATGAAGAAGTTCCATCGGCTGGTATTGTTTGTGGTATTGGTCAGGTGTCCGGTCGACCGGTGATGATCATTGCTAATGATGCGACCGTCAAGGGCGGTACGTACTTCCCGCTTACCGTCAAGAAGCATTTACGCGCACAGGAGATTGCGCGGGAAAATCGGTTGCCGTGCATTTATCTGGTCGATAGCGGCGGCGCCTATCTGCCGCTGCAAAGCGAAGTCTTTCCCGACCGCGACCACTTTGGGCGAATTTTCTACAACCAGGCTCAGATGTCAGCCGAGGGCATTCCCCAAATTGCCTGCGTGATGGGCAGTTGTACCGCTGGTGGTGCCTACGTACCGGCGATGAGCGATGAAGTGGTGATTGTGAAGGGTAACGGTACCATCTTTTTAGGTGGGCCACCGCTGGTCAAGGCCGCTACCGGAGAGGAGGTCACTGCCGAAGAGCTAGGTGGGGCTGATGTTCATACTCGTATCTCTGGTGTCGCCGACTATTTTGCCAACGATGACCGTGAAGCATTGGCAATTGTGCGCGATATTGTCGCTCATTTGGGGCCGCGTCAGCGTGCACAATGGGAACTCCGTGATCCGGAACCGCCACGCTACGATCCACGTGAGATTTATGGTATTCTACCCCGTGATTTCCGTCAGAGCTACGATGTTCGTGAGGTGATTGCGCGCATTGTAGACGGCAGTCGTTTCCATGAGTTCAAAGCGCGTTATGGTACAACGCTCGTGTGTGGTTTTGCCCACATTGAAGGATTTCCGGTTGGGATTCTGGCCAATAATGGTATTCTGTTCAGCGAAAGTGCGCTGAAGGGTGCTCATTTCATCGAATTGTGTTGTGCCCGCAGTATTCCGTTGGTCTTTTTGCAGAATATCACCGGCTTCATGGTTGGCAAGCAGTATGAAAATGGCGGGATCGCCAAAGATGGTGCGAAACTTGTGACCGCAGTGAGTTGCGCAAACGTACCAAAATTTACCGTCATTATCGGAGGGAGTTTCGGCGCCGGAAATTACGGTATGTGTGGGCGCGCCTACCAACCGCGTCAGCTCTGGATGTGGCCTAACGCTCGTATCAGTGTAATGGGGGGAATGCAGGCGGCAAACGTGCTGCTGACTATCCGGCGTGACAATCTGCGTGCCCGTGGTCAAGATATGACTCCCGAAGAGCAAGAGCGCTTTATGGCACCGATTTTGGCTAAGTATGAACAGGAGGGACATCCGTACTATGCCAGTGCCCGTTTGTGGGATGATGGGGTGATAGATCCGATAGAGACCAGGCGGGTATTGGCACTCGGTCTGGCAGCGGCAGCCGAGGCTCCAATACAGCCGACCCGCTTTGGTGTCTTCCGCATGTAGGTCGGCTATGACGCTGCTCCGCTCGATAACCATCATTGCCATCGTCTGGATGATACTCGATCCGAATTTGATCATCGGGATGGTGGTATCCGCTTTGATCGGTGTTCAAGTGACAGGCTGGGCCTGGCCGCGCTTTGTGCGCAACCAGATTTCGTGGCAACGATCCGTACCCTCGGCATTGGCACCCGCTGAGCAGGCAGATGTCGTGCTACGGATTGTCTACCGTGGATGGTTACCCCTACCATACCTGATTGTGCGCGAAGACATTCCTGCCAGTCTGAGTGAGATGCCGCGTCGGCAATGGGTCGTTAGCTTACGTCCGGGTCAACAGTGCACACTCCGCTACCCGATACAGGGGCGGCAGCGTGGTTTGTATTGGCTCGGACCGCTCAAGATGTGGGTTGGTTCGGTGTTCGCGATCAACGAAGTGCAGCTTGGCGAACCGCAACAAACCCCGCTGACTATCGTGCCAATGGTGCTACCGTTCCAGTCGTTTTATCTACCAAATGCGTTGCCTTATAGTCAGGAGCGTTATCACCTGAGCCTGTTCGACGATCCGGCGCAGAAGATTGGGGTGCGTCAATACCAGACAGGTGATCCGCCGCGGCGTATTGATTGGAAGACCAGTGCTCGTGTGGGTGAGCTTCAGGTTCGCGAACTGGCACCAGTGGTCGCTCGTGAAACGCTGATCGTGCTGGCCTTCATGAAAAGCGAATACCCCGGTCGATTTTCGTATAACAATCGTGAGCGTGCGGTCGTTGCGGCTGCTTCACTAGCCGCTGCCTTAATCTATCGGCGTCAGCCGGTTGGTTTTCAGAGCAACGGTTATGATCCGCTGCTCCGCCAGCCTGTGGCGACACTGGCGCCAGCAGCCGGTGTCGAGCATCTGCGTGAAATCCTGCTCAGACTGGGACGAATCGAACCGGCAACCGACGGTGCGCCAATCGATCATATGCTCTCAGATAATCTGGCCCTGAGTCGCGGTGGAACATTGGTGCTGATTACCAGTTCACTCAATGCGCGTATTCTAGCGATCCTGCTGACCATTCGGCGCAGCGGAATCAAGGTTTCCATCGCGCTGGCCGATCCAGGCCCAACCGATCTGCTGCAAGCCAGACAACACGGCATCACAGCGTTCCAGATCAATCGCGATGGGGCAATTGTTCCAGATGTGTAAAACGTCGCGCCATCGAGCGTTTATGCCTGCGGAAGGTACAAGAGGAGAACTGTGTATGTTGCGCATTGCCGAAGAAGTCTCTACTGCTCTCGAAGAGGGCCGTGCCGTTGTTGCACTTGAAAGTACTCTCATCAGTCACGGCTTACCCTATCCACACAATCTGGCCGTTGCCGAGGGGTTGGAAGCTGAAGTTCGGGCAGCGGGTGCCGTGCCGGCAACGATTGGGCTGATTGAAGGGGTGCCGGTCATCGGGTTGAATGGGAATGAACTGGAGCGACTGGCCGCAGGTGGTGAACGAGTACGGAAGTTGAGTCGGCGCGACATCGGAGCAGCTATTGTAGATCACGCCGACGGCGCAACGACCGTTGCAGCGACCATGGCGCTGGCTGCGGCTGCCGGTATTGAAGTCTTTGCAACAGGTGGGATCGGTGGCGTTCATCGTGGTGCGATTCATAGCTGGGATGTCAGCGCTGATCTGACCGAACTGAGTCGCACGCCGGTGTTGGTGGTCTGTGCCGGTGCCAAGGCGATCCTCGATCTCCCGGCCACCCTCGAATACCTGGAAACCCATGGGGTACCGGTCGTTGGCTACCAAACCTCCGAGTTCCCCGCTTTCTACACCCCTCAGAGTGGCCTGCCGGTAGCCGCAGTGGCTGATAATGCGTTGACTGCCGCACGGATGTGGCGTATCCAACGCCGCTACAGTGCCTTTGCTGCCCCAGGTGGTATGGTACTCTGTGTGCCACCACCGGCCCAATATGCGCTTGACCGTGACGTCATCGAGGCTGCAATTGAGCGGGCGTTAGCGCGGGCTGAGGCCGAGGGCGTGCGTGGGCCGTCAGTAACCCCTTTCCTGCTCGCAGCAATGGCGGAAGAGACGGTTGGTGAGAGTATTGAAACCAACATCGCCTTGTTGCGCAACAACACTCGCGTGGCTGCTGAAGTAGCGCTTCGGATCAGCGAACTGGGCTAACCTTCAGGTGAACAAATGGTGTGCAAAGTACTTGACAAATTGTGTTATTGCTCGTATACTAACAAATGCTGTTATTAGATGTAACAGCGTAAACCGTCACATCCTCGACGGTTCACACCTCACACGTTACCCCGTTTCGTTACGTGCTGGGTGCCTCTGGTGGCGTCTCCGCAACGGCGGAGAAACTTGCTATTTGTCCCTTTGGTTGCATAGTTAAGCAGGAGTGCCCGCCAATGCTCAAGCGTCGACCATCAAGCTGGGAAAAAGAAGAGATAACGCTCTACACCCACGAGCACGATGAAAGTTTTGGGCACGAAGAGTCACTGTTTTCTCCCGATCTGAGTGATATTGATCGGGCAGAACCGACACTCGATGCTGTGCAACACTATTTGCAAGAGATCGGGCGTGTTGCGTTACTAACCGCTGCTGAAGAAGTTGAGTTAGCTGAACAGATCGAGCGTGGGAATGAGGCAGAAGCACGTCTGAACAGTGCCGTTGATCTGACCCCCCAGGAACGCTACGAATTACTTCAGGCCGTTCAGCGTGGTCAAGAGGCGCGTCGCCATTTAATTCAGGCGAATTTGCGTCTGGTAGTCAGTATTGCCAAGAAGTATGTTGGTCGTGGTCTGGCCCTGCTCGATCTGATCCAGGAAGGAAATATTGGGTTGATGCGGGCAGTTGAGAAGTTTGATTACCACAAAGGTAATCGCTTCAGCACGTATGCCACGTGGTGGATACGCCAGGCGGTAACGCGAGCACTAGCCGAGCAAGGGCGCACAATCCGGCTACCGGTGCATATGAGCGAGTCGGTTGGTCAGGTGAAGCGGATCGCCGAGCGTCTGGCTCAGTCGCTCGAACGCCAACCCACCGCAGAAGAGATTGCGATGGCGCTTGGTCAGCCGGTCGAACGGATTGAGCGTATCCTCGAAGCAGCACGGCGACCGGTTTCACTCGAAACACCGGTCGGTGATGATGGTGAGCATACGCTGGGCGACTTTCTGACCGACGAAGGACTGCCTACACCCAGTGAAATAGCGGCGCAAAAGCTGCTGCGTCGTGATCTCTGGGCAGCTCTCGACCAGCTCAACGACCGCGAACGGCGAATTATCGATTTGCGCTACGGCCTTTTGGACGGTCGCCGGCGAACCCTGGAAGAAGTTGGACGAGCACTCGGTATGACCCGTGAACGGGCACGGCAGATCGAAGCCGAAGCGCTACGACGGTTGCGTAGCCCAGAGGTTGGTCAGCATTTGCGCGATTATTTGGAGTGAGCAGTGTTGATTCATTGCTGCGCTGTTATCTATCTCCACTTTCATCGCTCATATTCATCATCTGAGTACGTCTGAAAAATTCTTACCCTTCCTCTTTCATTGTGAGAGAGGAAGGGTCAAGAGTGTTTATCGCTCCGTATCCTTTGGTACGGCATTGTACCTGTAACTCAGATTGCATCACGAACATTCCACTCTAAGTACAGACCGGATCGGCACGTCTGCCCATTGACCAATAATTGCTCTTGTTTAGAGAGTATCTGAACATTCTATGAAGAGTCGTTGGCATAGATGTGGGCCAACCGTCTCACCATCACGGGAGTCATGGCGACATCCATGAGCACTTCGCTCGTATCGGTGCGCGCTTCGTCGTCTTTCCTCAAGCGGTGATACTTACCCAGCCAGGCAACCGTCCGTTCCACCACCCAGCGCTTCGGCACCACCTGGAAGCGTGATGCCCCATTGGGACGCTTGCTGCTGTCCAGCGTCCAGCCACCAACGTGCTGTGCCCATTCCACCACCTGGCCAGCATCGCCCCCATCGGCCCACATCACCCGCACGCGCGACTGCTTCCCGTGGGCGTTGCCCACCACCAACCGTGCCCCGTCCCGGTCTTGTCTATCGGCGGCATAAACCACCACTGTCACCACCACGCCCACGGTATCCACCAGCAGATGGCGTGTGCGCCCGTGGACGGTTTTGCTAACATCATACCCCCGAGGCCTCCGTTTTCCATCGTGTTGAACGACTGGCTATCCAGAATCGCAGCGCTCGGTTCTGCCTCCCGCCCTGCGGCAACGCGCACGTCTGTGCGGAGCGCAGCATGCCGGCGCCGAACGGAATGAGACACGGTCTGCCAGGGAGGCACGTCGTGGGGAAGCATCAGCCAGGCGCAACCGCTTCGCAAGATAGAGAAGATGGCGTTCAACATCTCACGGTACGAATGGACTCAGTGTCGCCCCCGCGGCGATGTCCGTTCCGGCAGAGCGGGGGCAATCCGTTGCCATTCGGCGTCTGTACGGTCGGTAGGATATGATGTTCGTCTGTTCTGTTTGCTCATATCATTACGTATCCATCAAAACCGTCGACCAGATAAAATTTCAGACACTCTCTCAGAGCAGGCTAGTACCAGAATTACCTGCTTCGCATCATCTCGCCACTGTTTGCTTAGTACGCGATTGACCTGCCCTCGGTAGGGTACGTTTTCTGAAAGAACAGGTCGGGGTCGCGGTACTCTTCTGGCCCACGGCTGTGATAGACCTCCCACAGGTCGGCAGCGAACACGTCCAGGGTCAGACGGTCCTGCAAGATGTCATCGTGTGGAACGGCAATGGTGTGAAAGGGTTTCATGATTGTCCTCACTTCAGAAGATGGCGTGATCGATCTGCTCCCTGTCTTGCCCCAGTGATTTTGAATGTACTTCGCGGTTTCTTGGGGGGCGAGATCGCGTGTGGTGGTATGAACCTGAACGTAGAATTACCTTTTTGCTCCCTTTGGGGGTTTGGAGATAGACAGGGTCTGAGGAAGGGCGAATTTCAAAGACAGAGATCATCTTTCCGTCTACCTCTTCAAAATGCCCCTTCAGAAACGGAGCATACTGGCTTCCCAAATATTCGCCGATGAGATTGGCCAGCAATTGCTCGAATTTGTCGCGTGAATTGCCCACTAGTTCCAGGTCTTTCTCCAATCCCAGAATGTTGCCGTTGTCTTCGACACCGATTTGTAGCAGGCTTAAGCCTGCGCTACGTATGATTTGCTTTGTAGCACAGGCTTAAGCCTGCGCTACGTATGATTTGCTTTGTAGCACAGGCTTAAGCCTGTGCTAGGTATGATTTGCTTTGTAGCACAGGCTTAAGCCTGTGCTACGTATGTATACGGCCAATCTTGCCAGTTAGAAACCAACCCGGCTTTGACGGGATTGTTG
>Ga0272446_1000892_pt1 | contig 45335 bp, 39 predicted proteins | sample YNPCB0061_FD_194587 | JGI IMG/M metagenome (GOLD analysis project Ga0272446, IMG submission 194587) | Hot spring microbial mat communities from Yellowstone National Park, WY, United States - YNP-CB-006-1 | ecosystem: Environmental > Aquatic > Thermal springs > Hot (42-90C) > Sediment | place...
ACGCCACCTCCCCTATCTTCCTGCTCTCCGCGGGCTGGCGGTCCGGCTCCACCTTGCTGCAGCGGCTGGTCATGTCCGACAAGCGGGTGCTGATCTGGGGCGAACCCTACGACGAGTGCGGCGCCATCCAGGCCATGGCCCAGACCGTGAAGGCCTTCCGCCCCGACTGGCCGCCCGCTGAATACTTCTACGACGGCACGCCTCCCGGGCAGCTCACCGGCAGCTGGGTGGCCAACCTTTTCCCCGCCCCCGATGCCCTATGGGCCGCCCACAGGCGGTTCTTCGACACCCTGTTCGACGCCCCCGCCTCCGGCGCGGGCGCCGCCCGTTGGGGCATCAAGGAAGTGCGCCTGGACATCGAGCATGCCCGCTACCTGAGATGGGTGTATCCCAACGCCCGCTTCGTGCTCCTGTACCGCAACCCCCTGGAGGCCTACAGCTCCTATTGCCGCTACGGGCGCAGCTGGTATGACATCTTCCCCGACAGCCCCGTGTTCACACCCACCGCCTTCGGCGCCCACTGGGGCCGGCTCATGCGCGGCTATCTGGATGGCGCCGAGGAACTGGGCGCCATGCTGCTGAAATACGAAGACCTGATCGGCCCCAACCCGCCCCTCGATGCCCTGGACGCCTACCTGGGCATCCAGACGGATCACGCCGTCATGGCCAAGAAAGTGGGCAGTTCCGTGCGGGGGGGAGAAAAGGCCCGGGTCAACGCCCTGGAACGCTGGTTGCTGAAACGCGCCACATCCCCGGTGGCACAAAAACTCGGATATGACTGGTAGCTCGCCTTCCCCTGTTCAAGCTGCTGCCATAGGCCACCCCATGCGGGTTGCAGTCATCATTCCCACCAAGGACCGCCCCGAGTTTCTGGCGGAAGCCATCGCGAGCGCGCGCTCCCAAGGCCACCCGCCGGAGGAAATCATCATCGTGGATGATGCTTCAGCCACGCCGGTGGACGCCGAACGGCTGCGCGAAGCACATGGCCCGGCTGTCCGGGTGATACGCAACGATGAGTCCAGAGGCCTTGCCTATTCAAGGAACAGGGGCGTCGAGGAAACATCCGCCGAGTTCATCATTCACCTGGATGACGATGATCTCCTTGCCCCGGATGCAATTGAACAATGCTGTTTGGTAATGCAGGCGCTGCCGGAAGCGGAACTGGTGTTTTTCGCCGCCCGGGGGTTCGGGCCCAACGCCGAGCACTTCAACCGCGTCCAGCCAGAGGGGATCAGGCGTGTGATCGACCTGGGGCGAGGCAGGGAGGTTCGGCCAAACGTCATCCTGTTCGGACCCGAATTGTTTGCCGCGCTCCTGAAAACCGTGCCGATCGCCTTTCAGCGCGTCATGGTCAGCACAATGCTATGGAAGAAGATCAGCGAACTGCGGAGAAACGTTTATCGCCTGGCTCCTGGCATCCTCAGCGATGACGATGCCAGGGCAAGCATCACAGGCCCGTTGCGAGACTCCGAGTGGGCACGCTACGCGGCACTGGTGTGTGGACGGACGGCCCTCATCGATCAGCCGCTGTATCTGCAGAGATGTGGAAACCAGGGGTATTCATCCTTGCCCGCCAACAAAGATCTTCATATGCACCAGGGGCTCGAGATACTCAACCATCTGGCCGAGGGCACCAGGCGCATGCCGGAACTTGCGCAGTGGCGATCGCAGACAAACGATGCACTGGGCCAAGCCCATTTTGACGCGGCATATCGCCGTCTTCAGGCTGGCAACCGGAAGGAAGCCTGGACGTACTTAACAAGGGCCATGTCATCAGGCATCAAAATGAAGCATTTACGCTTGGCCTTACGCATAGGGCTTTCCAGATGATGGACTGAGCCGTCTTGTCCGCCTTGATTGCCATCACAACGGAGGTACGTCATCGATGCATGACCCAAGACAACAACTTCAAGACGACGATTACTCGTTTTCATATAGCGAAATGCGGAGGGACATCCATATCCAACGCCATAACAAAAAATCACAAGCCCTGGCGCCTGGAAAACGCGAACTCGGTAGTCATAGCCTGCTCATCCACGGTAAATAGCTTTACCTTCACAATTTCTGTGTCGTGAACATAATTAACAACGACGCACAAGGCCCAAACCAGTGATACGAATTGCATTTAGATTTGACGACCCCTCTCCTGTAAGCAAGCAACACGTAGAGGAGATGGTTTTTGCCGAGTTTTATTCGAGAAACATCCCTTTGACCTGCGCCACCGTTCCTGTGCGACCCAGAGGCGGAACTGAAATAAGGTTTACACGAGACAGGGCTTCGCACTACAAGGCAATGCATCAAGCAGGCCTTATGGAGATTGCACTACACGGCTATACACACTGCGAGGCCAGATCAATCCCCGACGGAGCTCCTAGTGAGTTTGCCGGCATACCATTTGCAAGGCAAAAATCCACCATCGCTGCGGGCCAATCAATTTTAGAAGACGTTTTTCAGCATCCGATCACAGGGTTTGTCCCCCCATGGAATAATTATGATGCGGCAACCATGGATGCATTGGAGGAATTGGATTTCAAATATTTGTCAGCCGGATACCGCTTGCCACCAAAAACATCATCGAACCTACGCAACATCCCCCTTACAAGCCGATTGTCCTTAATTGACAAGACCATTGCACAAGCACGTAGGTTTGAAATGTTCTCTCCTGTGATTGTTATTGTATTGCATCACTATGACTTTGATCGCGACCCGGACGACCCACCTGCAAAGCAGTTTGATCGGCAGGAACTCTCGAGGATACTGGAACTTTTATTAGCAACCCACGGAGTACGATTCACCACCCTTGGTAAACTAGCAGAAGAAATGAGTCCACGAGCATGCGGCACATGGAACCATTATTTACGCGCTCAAGCCTTTCTCCCAGCCTCAGCCAGACGCTTACTCCCCAATACGTTCATTCCAACACAAAAGCTTCCATTCTTGAATTTCAAATAAAGCCAAGCATGAACCCTTACAATTTCATTTGCCATGCACCATCAATCTTACGCACTGTAATTGGTGCAACAATTAAATAAGCACACAATGGACGCCAGCATCATCGTCTGTACCTACAACCGGGCGGAATCCCTGAAGGGAACCCTCGCCGCGCTGAAGGCCCTCGCCGCCCCCGAGGGCTTGGCATGGGAAGTCCTGGTGGTGGACAACAATTCAAAGGATCACACCCGGCAGGTGGTGGATGAGGCCATGCAGGCATGGCCACGGTTGCACTATGTCTTCGAGTCCAGCCAGGGCCTGTCCCATGCACGCAACCGGGGCATCGCCGAAACCACCGGCAAGGTCATCCTGTTCACGGACGATGACGTGCTGCCGGAATCGGACTGGCTGGCGACCACGCTGGCGGGACTGGAGCGATACCAGGCCGATGCCTGCGGAGGCTATATCGCGCCCATCTGGGAGGTGCCTCCGCCGGCCTGGCTGACGGAACGCTTCTACGGGTTTCTCGCGGTACGCACCGAACGTGAGGACGACTATCCCATCACCACCCCGGCCCAGGCGCCCTTTGGCGCCAACATGGCCTTTGCGCGGCACGTATTCGACCAGGTTGGATTGTTCGACACCAGTCGCGGCCGCAAGGGCAAGGTCCTGGCCAGCGGAGAGGATGGGGAGATGTTCGAGCGCATTCTCGCGGCCAACCTGAAAGCGGTCTTCCTGGGCCGGTCCCGCGTGCACCACAAGGTGGAGGCCTTCCGCACCACCAAGGCCTACCTGCGCCGCTGGCGCACCCAATCCAGCCGCAATATCGCCATCAGCCGGGGGCTGCCGGGAACACGCAGGATTGCCAATATCCCCCTCTATCTGTACCCCCAGTTCCTGCGCGCCATCGCCCGGGCGGCCTGGGCCAAGCTCACCCAGCCCCAGGACGAGGCCTTCAATCGGGAAATGGTCGTTTGTCATTTCATAGGCACCTTCCAGGGCCTGTGGTCCACCCGCAACGGACAACCCCATCAGAAACACTGACATGGGCAAGCTGTCCATCCTGATCTGCACCCATAACCGGGCCGGGCTTCTGGCCAAGGTGATCGACTCGTTGAATCGGGCGCACAGGCCGGTGGGGTGGGACGTGAGCATCCTGGTGGTTCCCAACGCCTGCACGGATGAAACCCATGCCCAACTGGAGACCTATGCCAGGCAGGCGGGCAGCCAGGGCTCCCTGCCGCTGCAGTGGGTGCCAGAGCCCACGCCGGGCAAATCCCACGCCCTGAACCGGGGCGCCGCGGAGCTGAAGGAGGGCTGGGTGGCCATCGTGGACGATGATCACCGGGTGTCGGAAGACTTTCTTGTGGAAGTGGCACGGGCCATCGACACCCATTCCGAGGCAACCATGCTGTGCGGCCGCATCCTGCCCGACTGGGATGGCAGCGAGCCCGCCTGGGTGCACGATCCGGGCCCTTATCGCATCTATCCCCTGCCGATTCCTCGCCAGGAGTTCGGGGAAGCCAGTAGGGAACTGGGTCTGGAGGGCCCCATACCCGGCGGGGGCAACCAGATATTGAAGGTGGACGTCCTGGGGCGGGTGGGCGAGTTTTCCACCGAACTGGGCCCCCAGGGACACGACCTGGGAGGCGGGGAAGATACCGAATATATCCTCCGGGCGCTGCGCCAGGGGGAACGCCTGGTTTACGAGCCCCGCATCGTGCAGTACCACTATGTGGATCAGACCCGCCTGCGCTTGGGCTACCTCACGCGCAAGGCCTACCAACGTTCCCAGGCGGGGGTGCGCTTTTCTTCCCAGGCGGGCCGCGGTGTGCCGTTGTATGCCTGGCGCAAGCTCATGGGCTATGCCGCCCATACGGCCTTCTCCCTGTCTTGGACGAAGACACGTTTTTATCTCGTGCGATGCGCCGCCAGCCTGGGGGAGATCAGCGCCATGCGTTCGGGCGGCAGGGGGGAGTCCCTGCGCAGCGCGATACGTCAGGGGCAGCCCCATTGGACTGGCTGGTTAGCGCTGGCTTCCCTGGCCGTCTCCATGCTGTGCCTGGGCCTGGCCGGCCAGTTGAGGAACGCGGCCGCCCTCGGGCTGGTGCCGGCCGGCGTGGCTTTGCTGGCCAGCATGCTGTTGCTGGGCAGTTCCCTGGCCACATTCAGCCGCACGGGACCCAACCTGCGGCAGGAGATTCTTTCCCACTACTCCCGCTACACCCTGCTAGCCTTGGTCAGGCTGACCTTTTGGGCCTGGGTGTTGTTCTCGCTCATGGCGGGTCTCGGCGGCATTCTCTATGCGTCCTGCGCGGTCGTCGTCCGGCAGGACATCAGCCAGCTTGGCCTGGCGCTGGCCGCCATGGCCGGGATCGCCTGGATACTGGCTATCCAGTTCTGCAGGCATCTGCTCTACCTGCCGGCGAGCATCTGCGCTTCCCTCAACATCCTACCCAGCCGCCTGTATGGCCTCTGGCGATTGCTGACCCCCGCCAGGCTCAAGACGGCGATGCTGGGCTCCCTGGCAGCGGCCGCGGTGTTGCTGGCCATGGCCTCGCTCAGGTTGCTGGAGGAAGGGCGCACCCTTGAACTGGCTGCCCTGTGGGGCATCCTGGGCGCCTATGGGGGAATCGTCGCCTGGGCAACCTGGCAGAAAGACCCCGCCCCCCTGCCCGCCGGCAAATCTGCGGGCCAGCCCAACTTCCTCCTGATCGGCTCTGACACGTTGCGGGCGGATCGCCTTGGCGCCCTGGGCCACCCCCGGGGGCTCACCCCCAACCTGGACAGGCTTGCCGCCAGGGGCAGTCTGTTTGGCCAGTGTTATGTGCCCTGCGCACGCACCGCCCCCAGCCTTGTGTCCCTGCTGACGGGCATGTGGCCCCATCACCATGGCGTGCGGGACAACTTCATTGCCGATGCCGCCACCGATCTGCGTGTGCCCGACTTGCCCTCCCTGCTGCGCCAACATGGCTACACCACTGCCGCCGTGTCGGACTGGTGCGGCGCCGACCTGAAGAAGTTTCCGTTCGGATTCGACTATGTGGACGTGCCGGACGACCAATGGAACATCAAGTACCTGATCCGCCAGGGCCCCAAGAACCTGCGCCTGATCCTCAGCCTGTTCACCCATAACCGCTTCGGCAAGACCTTCCTGCCGGAGCTGTATTACCTGGCCGGCATCCCCATGACCACTGAAGTGGGCCGCCAGGGCCGCGCCGTGCTGAACGCCCTGGCCCAGGGCGAGAAGCCCTTCCTGCTGCATTTGTTCTACTCCACGACCCATCCGCCCTTCGGTGTGGAATACCCTTATTACACCCGGCTGTCAGACCCGGGCTACCGCGGTGAATCCAAGTTCGTCATGTCCCGTCTGACCGAGCCTTTCGAGATCATTCGCCGCCAGGGGCAACCCAAGGAAGAGTTCGACCTGGACCAGATCCTGGATCTCTACGACAGCTGCGTCATGCGCTTCGACGATGAAGTGGGCCAGTTGATGGCGCACCTGGAGCAAAGCGGCCTGGCCGGGAACACCGTCGTGGTGATCTACAGCGATCACGGCATGGAGTTCTTCGAGCACAACACCTGGGGCCAGGGCAACAGCGCCTTGGGAGACTTCAGCCCCCGTGTGCCCCTCATCATCGCAGACCCCGCCATGGCGCCGGCCAGGGTCAATGGCGTGATACGCAGCATCGACCTGATGCCCACCGTGCTGGAACGGGCACGGATCCCCACGCCCCCCGGCCTGGACGGCCAGTCCCTGATGCCCGCCATGAGGTCGGAACCCATGGAGCCCCGATCCGCCTTCAACGAAACCGGCATCTGGATCGCGGATATTCCGGGCTTGCCCGCGCAGCACCTGCGTTATCCCAATCTCCTGGAACTGCTGGAGGTTCCTGACCGGCAAACGGGCACCCTGGCCATCAAGCGGGAATATGAGGAGGCCACCATCCTGGCCAAGGACCGCATGTTGCGCCGCGACCGCTGGAAACTGGTGTACCAGCCCCTCACGGAAGGTTATCTGCTGCGACTCTTCGACACGCTCAATGACCCGAATTGCGAGCAGGACATCTCCGGGCGGGAGCCGGAAATCACTGGCCAGCTTTGGGCTTGTCTTGCGGCGTGGATGGCCCAGGACCCTTTGATGGCGGGACGACTGGGCAAAACCGGCACCAGGGATTGTCAGGTGTACCCATGACGGGGGCTGCTGGTGACGGCTCCTTCGCCTTGCCCATGTCCGGCTGTTGGGAAGGGGCATCGGTCCTGGCCGCATCTGCCGCCGGGGCAGTCGCTTTGGCCTTTTCAGCGTCGGACTTTTCAGCGTGGGCCATTTCCGATTCGCCCTTGGCTACCGGAGCGCCTTCCTGGGGCGGCTTGATGGCCACACGGGGTTCGGGATAGGGCAATTTTCCGCCGTAGCGCGTATAGCGCTGCTGCAGGGACTTCACACCCGGGTTGTCGCGCAGGCCTTCGGTAACCACTTCCAAGGCCTGTTCCGGCCTCCCCAGCTTTTCTGCGAGCAGGTCCGCCAGCTCCTGGATGGACCTCACATAGTGCTTGTCCAGGCTGATGGATTTCTGCCAGTCCGCCATGGCCAGGGCCGGGGTGCCCCGCAGTTTGTGGGTCACGCCCCGGTAATAGAGGATCTCCGGCATCAGGGGAAAGGTCTGGGGCAGATGATCGACCGAGTAGTTGAAATCCTGCAGCGCGGTTTGCAGGTGATAACTGCGTTCGCCGGCCGTTCGACTCTTGTAGTAGCGATTGAGGCGGTTGATGCCATAGCAGGTATGGTTGTTCCAGATCCTCGCCTCGCCGAGAATGGCCTTCCAATCCCCCCCGCCGGGGCCGCCGCAGTAGGGCGGCAACAGGGCGGTTTCTTCCGGGGTGGGGCCATAGGACTCCTGCCCGGCGAGCGCCCCTGTCGACGCCAGCAGGATCAGGCAAAATGGTATTGTACGCATTGTTCTCTCCTTACAAGGACTCGAGGGTCACGGCCGCGACCCGCTCCCAGGAAAACCGTTCCCGCGCCCGCTGCATACCGGCCGCCCCCAGGTCGCGAGCCCACGCGGCATCACTCAACAGGCGTTTCAAACCCAGTTGAACGTCCGCTGCGTCATCGCCGTTCACCAGCACCCCGGTAACGCCGTCTTCCACGGCAGAAGGCACACCCCCTGCCCGGCCGCCCAGCACGGGTTTGCCACAAGCGCCCGCTTCGATGAAGACCATGCCGAACCCCTCCGTGTCGCCATTGATCTCCCGGTTCGGCATGGCGAGCAGGTCGCAGGCATTCATCCAGCGGGGCAGGTCCGCCTCCGCCACCGGACCGATGCGATGCACGATGCCGTGCATGGCCAAATCGGCAATCAGTCCATCCAGGTATTCCGCGTCCTCGCCGACGCCGGCTATCACACAACGCACGGGCATCCCCTCCTTTCGCAGACCCGCCACAGCCTCCACCAGGCGGTCGAAGCCCTTGCGCCGTGAAAGGCGCCCCACGGCGAATATCAGGCTTTCGCCGGCGGCAATGCCAAGGCCCTCCCGCAGGCCCGTGGCGTCCAGCCCCGGGCGGAACCTGGCCAGATCCACACCCGGATGCACCAGGCGGATGCGATGGAGATCGACGCCCATGGCGGCCAGGGTGTCGCGGGTGTAGGTGCTGTTGGCGATGACCCGGTCCGCATGCCTCAGGGCGAAGCGCATGGCCTTGTACTTGCCGCCCTTGCCCCAGGTGGTGAGTTCCTCGCCGTGGGCATAGATCACCACGGGGCGGAAGGTGAGCCGGGCCACCAGCCAGGCCACCAGGCCCTCGGGCAGGGCACGGAAGGCATGGATGGCGCTGAAGCGGTGGCTGAGGGCCAGGGCCAGGGATTTCACGAAGAATTTGGCGTACATGCCCAGGGACTCGGGCCGGAGCCAGGGCACCCGCTTGAGATTCAGGCGATGGATGCTGTTGGGGTGAACGGCATCGACTGCGGCCGCGCCGGGCACGTCGGCGGTGACGATGTGGATGCCCTTGCCGCCCAGGCGCTTGTAAACCTCCGCCGCCCACACGGCGGTGCCGCCCTTGGTGGGCAGGAAGAGCTCCGTCAGGACCAGGAGGCGGGCGTCGGGGGGAGTGTTTGGGGTCATCCGCGCATCATGGAAAGCAGGCGCCGCAGGCTGGCGATGCCCGGATTTTCCCACAGAGAAGGCAGAACCGCCTTCAGGGCGGCGCCGCGCCGACCGGCCTTGGACAGGGCATAGGCCAGGTTGAGCCGGCCCTGACCCAGCCGCACGCGGACCCCGCGCCGCACCCCGTGCGGAAATTCCCGGGCCGCCTTGTCCATGTGGGTCAGGGTACGCACGTTGTCGAACTGGGCCCGCAAAGGATCCCGACGGGTGGCGCTGGCTGCGTGGATCACGTAGGCGGCCATGGGCCGGCATACGACGCCAATGCGCCGGCTGACGGCACATAGCTTCACCAGGAAGAACACGTCCTCGCACACCCGGTAGCCGGTGGGGTACCCCCCCAGGGCCAGAAAGGTCTGGCGGGGCACGGACAGGGTGTGGGTGTCGCCGAAGTGGTCGGCGACGAAGGGTTCCAGTTCTTCGGCGGTCATGACCACCGTGTCGCCGCCCGCCGCCTTGGCCAACATGGCCCGACCCGACGCATGCACCTCCATGGAGCCGGAGATGCGGCTGCCGTCGGGCCGGCGGTAGTCATAGTCCCCGGTGAGGAAATCCAGACCGCCGTCCCGTTCGATCCACTCGGCATGCCATTTCAGGCGGTCCGGGTAATACCAGTCGTCCGCGTCCAGGAAGGCCAGCCAGTCGCCCGTGGCCGCCCGGGCCCCGGCGTTACGGGCGGCGGACACGCCTGCATTCTCCTGGCGCAGGTAGCGCACCCGATCGCCGTAGCCCGCCACCACCTGGGCCGTGGCATCGGCGGAGCCATCGTCCACGACGATGATCTCGTGGGCGGGCCAGGTCTGGGCCAGCACCGAATCGATGGCCTGGGCGATGAAGGCGGCCGCGTTGTAGGCGGGGATGATGACGGAAAACCGCGGCGCGCTCATGCCCCCCCCCCCGCCAGCCGACACAACAGGGCCAGCCCCCGCTCCAGGCCGCTCAGACGCGCCAGCCGGGTAAAGCGCGGCACCTGGGCCATGCGATGGCGCCAGGCCCCCAATCGGCTTGCCCGATCATCAGCGAGCCCATCCGCCTCCGCTTGCCGGTATAGCCGCGCCAGCTCGGCCGCGCTCATGAAACGCAAATCAGGAAAGCGTTGCAGGGCCTGGCTCAGGAGCCGGTCCAGTTCCGCCAAGGCGGCCTCTTGGCCGGCGCCCGTAAAATTGAAGCGGTGGGTTTCCAGGAGGCAGGGGCGGCCCTGGGCGGTCTTTTCCTCCAAGGCCGCCAGGCCGGCCTCGGCCCGCTGTCCCCGGTCGGGCTCGAAATATCGATCGCGGACCAGATAGGTGATATCGCCCATGCCGGTCTGACCGTTGTGGAGCGGTGTTGCCTCGCAGCCGGGCAGTCCCCCGGCATCCCGCCCGGTGCAGCGGCGACCGGGCGTCACCAGGGCCCGGACCCCCCGGGCGGCCCAGGCCGCTTCCACCGGCTCGGTCCACACGAAGGTGGGGGGCACCACCACTTCCGGCACCTGACCAAACAGGGACCGATACAAGGCCACCTCCTCGTCCACGGCAGGCATGATGGCGGCCTCCGGCAGGGGGCTGGAAGGCAGCGTGCTGGCATCGACCCAGCGGGATTGCAGGGGGCTGGGCAGGCGCTCGCTTTCCTGACCGGGGCCGGCCAGCACCCAGGCCCTGACGGCCGGGTCCCGACGGGCCACGGCCAGCAGGGCATCGGGCCAATAATGCGCCATGCCATGGAGTTGGGGGGCGAACACGCCCGCCTGGATGCCCCGCCGCAGGGCGGCCAGGATGCCGGCGTAGGCGGGATCGGTGAGGGGGCGGGCGTGATAAATGGACAGGTCCGTGGCGGCGATGGCCTCGCTGTCCGGCAAGGACAGGATCAGGCCCAGGGTCATGACCGGCGCCCGCCCGGTGCCGTCGCGGTAGCGGGCCAGGCAAGCGGCAAGACGGTCCAGGGCTTCGGCATGCTCCGGCGGCCCCGGGCCCCAGTCGTCGCTCTCGATGATGAGCACGGGATGACGCAGCACCGGCTCCCGCCAGGCCGTCCGGGCCGGACCGGCGAACAGCAGCAGGATGCACAGCCAGACCGCCGGCAGGGCCAGCAGCGCCGCCAAGCCCCACGCCATCAGAGGTCGTATCCCATTTCCCGGGCCAGGGGGGCCACCCGCTCCAGCACCCGTTCCACCCGCTCCCGGTTGCGGCCCTCCTTCCATTTGTCCAGCTTGATCTCGCCGAACACGTCGTAGGGCTTGGACAACACCGCACGGCAATGGGCCTCCACGCCGGGGGTGAAATCCAGGCCGCAGCCCCGGTAGAGGGCGCGGTAGCCGGCCACGGGGTCCCGCACCAGGTCCTCGTAGAAGACCTCCACCCACTGGCCGGCGGGCACGGCGGCCCGGGCATCCAGGATGGCCCGGTTGATGGCCTGGTACTGAAAGGCGGCCACGTCCTCGATGGGGGCGCGCAGATAATCCCGCCAGCCCTCGGCCAGGAAAAAGCACCACTGGGTGTAGCGGCCGTTGTCGATGGCCACCGTCTCCGGAAACCGTTGGGACCAGGTGGCGTATTTGTCCGGCTTGCCCCAGCCCTCGATGAGCGAGTTGATGTTGTCGCCGGGGCCCCGCTTCACGTAGACGAACACCGCGTCCGGAAACAGGGCCTGGAGGTAGGGCACGCACAGGCCGTTCTGGTTGTTCTTGTCCACCCAGCGGGAACGGCCGGTCCAGCTGTAAAAGTAGCGGGCGACGTAATCCCGGTCCCTCTCGCTGGCATCTGCCGCGTCCAGGGCATGGGTATCCCAGTGCTTTTCCGTGAGGGGGTGGAGGTCCACCCAGAAGTCGTGGGTCTCCCGCTGCAGGGTGCCCAGCTGGGGGGATTCGGAGAGGGTCTTGTACACCACCGTGGTGCCGGCCCGGGAGCAGCCCAGCACGATCACCGGTCGATCCGCCGGGGGACGGGCCATGTCCCACCAGGCGGCGCGCAGCCTGCGCGCCACGGCCTGGCCGTGATGGCGCAAGGTCTTTTCAACCTTGTTGAGAAAGTCCGACATGCACCGCTACCTGCCCTTGAGTTGGCGGAAGCATACTTGCCCGCCGTTACAATGCCTAGCAGCCTGTCCCTGCCCCCATGCCATGAAACTCGCCACCTGGAACGTCAACTCCCTCAAGGTCCGCCTGCCCCAATTGCTGGACTGGCTGCCCACCGCCCAGCCGGACGTGGTGTGCCTGCAGGAAACCAAACTCGCCGACGACGCCTTCCCCAAGGCCGAGATCGAGGCCGCCGGCTGGCAGGTGGCCTTCTCGGGGCAGAAGACCTACAACGGCGTGGCCATCCTGAGCCGATCCCCCCTGGCGGAGGTGCAGGCGGGCATCCCCGGCTTCGCAGACGAGCAGAAACGGGTGCTGGCCGCCACCATCGCGGACACCCGGGTCATCTGCGTTTACATCCCCAACGGCCAGAGCGTGGATTCGGACAAGTACCAGTACAAGCTGCGCTGGCTGGACACCCTCATTGCCTGGCTGCGGGACGAACTGGCCCGCCATCCCCGTCTCGCCCTGCTGGGGGACTACAACATCGCCCCGGAGGACCGGGACGTGCACGACCCGGCGGCCTGGGCGGGCAACGTGCTGGTGTCGGAACCCGAGCGGGCGCGCTTCCGCGCCCTGGAGGCCCTGGGGCTGAAGGACGCCTTCCGCCTGTTCGCACAGCCGGAAAAGAGTTTCTCCTGGTGGGACTACCGGGCCGCCGCCTTCCGCCGCAACCTGGGCCTGCGCATCGACCACATTCTGCTGTCCCCACCATTGGCGGAGAAATGCACCTCATGCTCCATCGACAAAGCGCCACGCAAATTGGAACGCCCATCGGACCACACGCCTGTGATAGCCGAGATCGACTTGGCCTGACCCCGGGTATAGTCTTTGAATAAAGGGCAAGCAGTACCCACAGCAATTTTTCATCAGGATCCCAGCATGCAGGAAGCCCTGTTCCCCGAATTGACCGACCAGGCCATCTGCAGCGAGGTACTGCTGGATAAGTACGCCAAGGGGGACGAGCGCAACGTCACCGACGTGCGCGCCCGGGTGGCCCGGGCCCTGGCCTCGGTGGAAAAGAAGGCGGAGCGGGCGAAATGGGAGCGCCAGTTCTTCGCCGCCATGGAGGCGGGCTTCATCCCCGCCGGGCGCATCAACTCCGCCGCCGGCACGGAGCTCCAGGCCACCCTCATCAACTGCTTCGTGCAGCCCGTGGGAGACGCCATCTCGGGAGAAGTGGAAGGCCGGCCCGGCATCTACGTGGCCCTGGAAGAGGCGGCCGAAACCATGCGCCGGGGCGGCGGCGTGGGCTACGACTTCTCCGCCATCCGCCCCAAGGGCGCCCTGGTGAAGGGCACCCAGTCCCATGCCAGCGGTCCCGTGTCCTACATGCGGGTGTTCGACCGCTCCTGTGAAACCGTGGAATCCGCCGGCAGCCGCCGGGGTGCCCAGATGGGCGTCATGCGCTGCGACCACCCGGATATCGAGCTGTTCATCCACGCCAAGGACCAGGGCGACCTGAAGAACTTCAATATCTCCGTGGGCCTCACCGATGCCTTCATGCAGGCGGTGGAGGCGGACGGTGAAGTGGAGTTGGTGCACAAGGCGGAGCCCGGCGCGGAACAGAAGGCCGCCGGCGCCTACCGGCGCGCGGACGGGCTGTGGGTGTACCGCAAGCTGCGGGCCCGGGACTTGTGGACCCAGATCATGGCCTCCACCTACGACCACGCCGAACCCGGAGTGCTGTTCATCGACCGCATCAACCGGGACAACAACCTGGGCTATTGCGAACAGATCGAGGCCACCAATCCGTGCGGCGAGCAGCCCTTGCCCCCCTATGGCTGCTGCTGCCTGGGCTCGGTGAACCTCACCCGCTTCGTCACCCAGGCCTTCACCGACCACGCCGCCTTCGACTTCGACGGCCTCGCCAAAATCCTGCCCACCTGCGTGCGGGCCCTGGACAACGTGCTGGACCTGACCGCCTGGCCCCTGAAGAAACAGCAGGTGGAAGCCATGGCCAAGCGCCGGGTGGGCCTGGGCTTCACCGGCCTGGGGGATGCCCTGGTCATGCTGGGCCTGCGCTACGACACCCCCGAGGCCCGGACCTTCGCCGCCCGGGTGGCGGCCTTCATGCGGGACGGGGCCTACCGGGCCTCGCTGGACCTGGCCAGGGAACGGGGCCCTTTCCCTCTGTTCAACGCGGATCTCTATCTGGCCGGCGGCAACTTCGCCTCCCGCCTGCCGGAGGATTTGAAGGCAGAGATCCGCACCCACGGCCTGCGCAACTCCCACCTCTTGTCCATCGCCCCCACGGGCACCATCTCCCTGGCCTTCGCCGACAACGCCAGCAACGGCATCGAGCCCCCCTTCTCCTGGGCCTATACCCGCAAGAAGCGGGAGCCGGACGGCAGTTGGAAGGAATATCAGGTGGAAGACCACGCCTGGCGGCTGTATCGGGAACAGGGGGGCGATGTCAGCCAACTGCCCCCCGCCTTCGTCACCGCCCTGGAGATCTCCGCCCTGGCCCACATGGACATGGTGGCGGCAGTGGCGCCCTATGTGGATTCGGCCATCTCCAAGACCGTCAACGTGCCGGCGGACTATCCCTACACCGATTTCGAGGGCCTCTATTTCGCCGCCTGGAAGGCGGGCCTGAAAGGTCTGGCCACCTACCGGCCCAACGCGGTCCTGGGCAGCGTGCTGTCCACCAGGGAGGAGAAACCCGCACCAGAGAAATCAAAGGCTGCCGCGCCCCAGGACTTCGAGCTCTCCGACGTCAACCGCCGCATCGAGATCAAGGCCCTGCCCGCCCCGGTGCTGGAAAGCCTGAAGTGGCCCGGTCGCCCCAAGCTGCCCGGGGGCAACCCGGCCTGGAGCTACATGGTGGAAAGCGAACACGGCAGCTTCGCCCTGTTCGTGGGCCATACCGAAACAGAGGGCCAGGCCTGGCCCTTCGAGGTATGGGTCAACGGCGCCGAGCAGCCCCGGGGCCTGGGGGCCGTGGCCAAGACCCTGTCCATGGACATGCGGGCCAACGACCGGGGTTGGCTCAAGCTCAAGCTGGACACCCTGGCCAAGACCCGAGGTGACGATGCCTGCACCATCCCCTTCCCCCCGGATGGGGAACCCCGCCAGATGCCCAGCCAGGTGGCCGCCATGGCCCAGCTCGTGCGTTGGCGCCTGGACGAGCTGCACGCCCTGGAGGGCCCGGGCGAGGGTGAACACTACGCCCCGGTGCTGGACGCCCTGTTCAGCCTGAAGGAACCCAAGACCGGCACTGACGGCACCCTGTCCTGGACGGTGGACGTGCTCAATCCCCACACAGGCGACGATTTCGTCCTGGGGCTGAAGGAGATCGCCCTGCCGGACGGCGTCACCCGTCCCTACTCCGTCTGGCTGGCAGGGGACTACCCAAGGGCCCTGGACGGCCTGTGCAAGCTGTTGTCCCTGGACATGCGGGTCATGGACCCGGCCTGGGTGGGCATGAAGCTGCGCAAGCTGCTCAACTACCCGGAACCCTTGGGGGACTTCATGGCCTTCGTACCCGGGGCATCGAAACAGACCACCTGGCCCTCCACCGTGGCCTACGTGGCCCGGCTCATCATCCACCGCTACGCCATGCTGGGCATCCTCACCGAGGACGGACTGCCGGTGAAGGAGATGGGCATCCTGCAGACCCCCGCCCTGCCGCCCCAGGCTGACGGGGCGCCCACCCTGCTAAAAGGGAAACGCTGCAACGAATGCGGCAACGAGACGGTGATCAAGAAGGACGGCTGCGACTTCTGCACCGCCTGCGGCGCCGTGGGGACCTGCGGGTGACCGCGCCCTGCTGCTCTACAATCCGGGTGTGACCCTGACCGGATGCCGCCACCATGACCTACTACCTCCTCACCCTCGTCCACCTGCTGGCCACCATCGTCTGGGTGGGCGGCATGTTCTTCGCCCACCAGTGCCTGCGGCCCGCCGTCCTGGCCACCCTGGACCAGCCGCCCCAGCGCCTGGCCCTGTGGAACGCGGTGTTCGCCCGCTTCTTCCCCTGGGTGTGGGCCTGTGTCCTCACCCTCATCGTGACGGGCCAGGCCATCGTGCTGAACATGGGCGGCATGGGGGCGGTGCCGGTGCAAATCCACGTCATGGCGGGCATCGGCTACCTCATGGCCATCATCTTTGCCTTCATCTTCTTCGTGCCCTACGCCGCCCTGAAAAAAGCCGTGGCCGCCCAGGACTGGCCGGCAGGGGGCAAGGCCCTGAACCGCATCCGCGTGCTGGTGGGCACCAATCTGGTCCTGGGCCTCATCAACGTGGCGGTCATCTTCCTGATGCCCGGCTTGCTGCGCGCTTAGGTAAATGCTGAATAACTCCCCTACCCCTCGGGGGGAGGGGTGGGGGAGAGGGAGAGGACATGGGGTCATGCCCCGGCGCCGTAGTCCTTGAATTTCTCCAGCACCTCGGCCATTTCCGCGTCCGTCAGCAACACCGGCTCCCCCGCCTGGAGGCAGCGCAGGTACTGGCCGCACAGGGCTTCCACCTCCACCGCCAGGGCCAGGGCCCGGTCCAGGGTGGTGCCCCAGGCCACCAGGCCGTGGTTGGCCATGAGGCAGGCGCGGCGGTCCCGCAGGGCGGCGATGACTGCGTCCGACAGGGCCTGGGTGCCAAAGGTGGCGTAGGCGGCGCAGCGGATGTCCGTGCCCCCGGCCAGGGCCACCATGTAGTGAAAGGGGGGAAGACCCCGGCGCAGACAGGCCAGGGCCACGGCGAAGGGGGAATGGGCGTGGACCACGGCCCGGGCCTGGGGGAAGGCGGCGTAGATGTCCCGGTGGAAGCGCCATTCGCTGGAGGGCTTCTGACCTTCCGGCGAATGGCCGTCCATGGTCATGGGCACCATGTCGCGGGCCCCCAGGGCGGTCATGTCCCGGCCCGAGGGGGTGATGACGAAACCCTCCGGTGAGCGGGCACTCACATTACCCGAGGTGCCCTGGTTCAGACCCAGGGCCACGCTCTTGCGGGCGCAGGCGGCGACGCGTTCGGGCAAGTCGGAGAAATTCATGGCCATGGTGTTCATGCCCGCTCCGGATAAAGGGCCGCCAGGCCTTCCCGGCTGGCAGGGCACAGGCCCCGCTCGGTGATGAGGCCCGTCACCAGCCGGGCCGGGGTCACGTCGAAGGCGGGATTGGCGCAGGGGCTGCCCGCCGGTGTCAGGTGAACGCTCACCAACCGGCCGTCGTCCGTGCGCCCGGCAATGCAGCCCACCTCGTCGGGAGCGCGTTCCTCGATGGGGATGTCCTTGCCGCTGGCCAGGCTGAAGTCGATGCTGGGCCCCGGGGCCGCCACGTAGAAGGGCACGCCGTTGTCGAAGGCGGCCAGGGCCTTCAGGTAGGTGCCGATCTTGTTGCACACGTCGCCGTTGGCAGCGGTGCGGTCCGTGCCCACGATGCACAGGTCCACCCGGCCCTGCTGCATCAAATGCCCCCCTGCGTTGTCGGCGATGACCGTGTGGGGAATGCCCGCCTGGTTCAGCTCCCAGGCGGTGAGGCTGGCTCCCTGGTTGCGGGGCCGGGTCTCGTCCACCCACACGTGCACGGGTATGCCGGCCTCCCGGGCGGCATAAACCGGGGCCAGGGCCGTGCCCCAATCCACCGTGGCCAGCCAGCCGGCATTGCAATGGGTGAGGAGGTTCACTGGTCCGGCCTTGCGCTCGGCCATGGCCCGGATGAGGCCCAGCCCATGGCGGCCGATGGCCTGGTTCTGGGCCACGTCCTCGGCGCAGATGGCCTCTGCCGCGATCCAGGCTGCCGGTGAGCGCTCGCTCACCGGCAGCCGCAGCAACTCGTCCATGACCCTATCCACCGCCCATTTCAGGTTCACCGCCGTGGGTCGGGTGGCCACCAGCAGGCGGGCGGCGGCGTGGAGGCCCGCGTCCGAGGCATCGCCATGGGCCGCCAGGGCCAGGCCGTAGGCCGCCGTGGCGCCAATGAGGGGCGCGCCCCGCACCCGCATGAGGGCGATGGCCTCCGCCGCCGCTTCCGGGGTGGTGAGGACACGGGTGACGAACGCGTGGGGCAGACGGGTCTGGTCGATGATTTCCACGCCGCCCTCCACGGGCCGGATGGTGCGGGTGGGGATGCCGTTGATGTTCATGGGGAGGATTATCCTAGCTTGCCCTACAATCCCGCCATGCCCGCGCCCCTGCCCGAATCCGCCTTCGTCGCCGCCCTGAACGCCCTGCTGGACCGCCAGCCCATGGCCCGGGCACGCCTGCAACGCCACGCCGGCAAACGCATCCTCCTGGACCTGCCCCTGCGCCCCGTGGAACTGGCCATCGACGGCGATGGCCGGTTTGCCGTGCCCGGGCCGGAATCCGAGGCGGACGAAATGGCCGGCGCCCTCGCCACCCTGACCCTCACCCCCCAGCCCACTGCCCTGCCCCGGTGGCTCACCGGCGGCACGGTGGCCGACCTGTTCCGGACCGAGGGAGACGGTCTGCTGGCCGCCGACCTGGCCCACGCCCTGGCGGACTTCGACTGGGTGCTGGCCTTGCGCCCCTGGCTGGGGGATATCGCCGCCAGCCGGGTGGACCAGTTCATCCAGGGGTTCTCGCAATGGCGGACCCAGGCCGTGGAGGCCGCCGGCCGCAACCTGGCGGAATATGCCGTGCATGAGGCCAAGATGCTGGCGGAACCGCATGCGCTACGGGAATTCATCGCCGAAGTGGACCGGCTGCGGGAGGACACGGACCGGCTGGAGGCGCGGCTGAAACTACTGGAGCATCGGGACGCATGAACTCCCGCCCCCACGGACTTTCATGCCGGGAGGTGCGATATTCGCGCCATGCTTTCGAGCGCATGTTCCAGCGCGGCATTTCACCGGAAGTGGTTGGTACCTTGATCCAATCCGGCGAGATCATCGCGTCTTATCCGGATGACAGGCCCTATCCCAGTTACCTGATGCTGGGCTACCACGATGGCTTGCCGCTTCACGCCGTCGTAGCCCAGGACCCTGCAGGCCGTATTTGCCAAGTCGTTACCGTCTATCGACCAGACCCAGAGCTCTGGGATGCCTCCTTCAAGACGAGGAAACAAACATGAAATGTTCCATCTGCAAGACCGGGACGACCCACCCGGGCAAGACCACGGTCACCCTGCAGCGGGGTGACAGCGTAGTGGTCATCCGGGACGTGCCCGCCGAAATCTGCGCGGACTGCGGTGAGTACTACCTGGATGAAGTGACTGCCCGCCGGGTTTATACCAGCGCCGAACAAGGATTTGACCGCCACGTGGAAGTGGAAATCCAGCGTTACGCAGCCTGATGTACCTCTTCCGCCTCCTCCGCATCTGGCTCGTCGCCGCCCGCTACGGCCTGGACGAATTCTTCCTGGGCCACGAACGGGTGCGCCTGGTGCGCTGGGCGGTGCAGGCCCTGTTCTTCTGGCGCCGGCTCTCCCGCCCCCGGGGCGAGCGGCTGCGCCTGGCCCTGGAATCCCTGGGCCCCATCTTCATCAAGTTCGGCCAGATGCTGTCCACCCGGCGGGACCTGGTGCCCCCGGACATCGCCGATGAACTGGCCAAGCTCCAGGACCGGGTGCCCCCCTTCCCCAGCCACCAGGCCCTGGCGGTGCTGCGCAATGCCTATGGCCGGGACGTCGGCGAGGTCTTCGCCGAATTCGACCCCGTGCCCGTGGCCTCCGCCTCCGTGGCCCAGGTCCACCGGGCGCGTTTGAAGTCCGGCGAGGCCGTGGCGGTGAAGGTGCTGCGCCCCGGCATCGGCAAGGTCATCGGCCAGGACGTGAAGCTGCTGGATACCTTCGCCCACCTGGTGGAAGTCCTGTGGTGGGACGGCAAGCGCCTCAAACCCCGGGAGGTGGTGGCGGAGTTCGCCAAGCACCTGGATGACGAGCTGGACCAGATCCGGGAGGCGGCCAACTGCTCCCAGCTGCACCGCAATTTCAAGGACTCCCCCCTGCTGGCGGTGCCCGAGGTGTACTGGGACTATTGCGCCGGCGAGGTGATGGTGATGACCTGGATGGACGGCACCCCCATCTCCCGGGTGGACGAGCTGCGCCGCCAGGGGGTGGACATTCCCCGCTTGGCCCGGGCGGGGGTGGAGATCTTCTTCACCCAGGTGTTCCGGGACGGCTTTTTCCACGCCGACATGCACCCGGGCAACATCCTGGTGACGCCTGAGGGCAAATACGTGGCGCTGGATTTCGGCATCATGGGCACCCTCACCGACGTGGACAAGAACTACCTGGCCCAGAACTTCCTGGCCTTCTTCCGGCGGGACTACAAGAAGGTGGCCCAGACCCACCTGGACTCCGGCTGGGTGCCGCCGGAAACCCGGGTGGACGAGTTCGAGGCCGCCATTCGCGCGGTGTGCGAGCCGGTGTTCGACCGGCCCCTGAAGGAGATCGCCTTCGGCAAGGTGCTGCTGCGCCTGTTCCAGACCTCCCGCCGTTTCGGCATGGAGATCCAGCCCCAGCTGGTGATGCTGCAAAAGACCCTGCTCAACATCGAGGGCCTGGGCCGGGAGCTGGACCCGGACCTGGACCTGTGGGCCACGGCCAAGCCCTTCCTGGAACGCTGGATGAACGAGCAGATCGGCTGGCGCGGCTGGCTGCGCACCTTCAGGGAAGAAGCCCCCTACTGGGGCGCCCTGGTGCCCCAGCTGCCCCGCCTGGCCCACCAGGCCCTGCGGGCCGATCGGCTGGAAAAGCTGGAAAACGGCCTGGAGCGCCTGCTGCGCCAGCAGCAGGCCCGCAACCGCTGGCTGGCGGCCATCGCCGGCCTGCTGGCGGCAGGCCTCCTCATCCTCCTGCTCAAATAGGCGGAATACGCAGCCAAGTTGACCATGGCCCTCCTCGAAGTCCGCAACGTCACCCGCCGCTTCGGCACCTTCGAGGCCGTGCGGGACGTCAGCTTCGCGGTGGAAGCGGGCGAGTTCTTCACCCTGCTGGGGCCCTCCGGCTGCGGCAAGACCACCATCCTGCGCATGATCGCCGGCTTCGACCTGCCGGACGGGGGCCGGATCCTGCTGGACGGCCGGGACCTGGTGGACACGCCTGCGGAAAAACGGCCCATCCACACCGTGTTCCAGAGCTATGCCCTGTTCCCACACCTCACCGTGGGCCAGAACGTGGCCTTCCCCCTGCGCATGGCGGGGGTGGGCGAGGCGGAGCTGGAACGCCGCGTGGGCGCCACCCTGGAACAGGTGCACCTTGCGGAACTGGCGGACCACTATCCCCACGAGCTGTCCGGCGGCCAGAAACAGCGGGTGGCCCTGGCCCGGGGCCTGGTGAACAAGCCCCGCCTGCTGCTGCTGGACGAGCCTCTGGGGGCCCTGGACCTGAAGCTGCGGGAGGAGATGCAGCTGGAGCTCATCAAGCTGCAGCGGGAGGTGGGTGTCACCTTCGTCTTCGTCACCCACGCCCAGCCGGAGGCCCTGGCCCTGTCCCATCGCATCGCGGTGATGAACCGGGGCCGCATCGAGCAGCTGGACGAGCCGTCGAAAATCTACGGCTTTCCGAAAAACCGCTTCGTGGCGGACTTCATCGGCAACTGCAACCTCATCGAGGCCCGGGTGGCGGAACGGCTGGACGACCACCTGCGCCTGGAGGCGGCAGGCCTGGGGGATATCCTGGCGCCGGCTTCCGAGGGCGCTCAGGCGGGGGACACCGGCGTGCTGGCCCTGCGCCCGGAACAGGTGCGCATCGGCGCCGCCGACGCACCGCCCGCCGGTGAAAACCGCTTCCCCGGCACGGTGCGGGACTTCCTCTACGTGGGCGATGTCACCACCTATCAGGTGACCCTGGACAACGGCCAGGAGATGGCCGCCCTGCGCCCCAACGACGCCCCCGGCCGGGCCCGCTTCTTCGAGGTGGGGGACCGGGTGAACGTGAGCTGGGCCCGGGAGGCCGGGCACTATGTCCGAGACTAGCGAGCACCGTTTCACCCGGTGGGCGGTCACCGCGCCCCCCACCCTGTTCCTGCTGGCCTTCTTCCTGGTGCCGGCCCTCATCGTGGTGCTGGCGTCCTTCCAGTATCCCGGGGAGTTCGGCGGCCTGGCCCCCCTCACCGATCCTGGTGACGGCCGGGAACACGGCCTGACCCTGGAGAACTACCAGTTTTTCTTCAGCGACTTCCTGTTCACGGAAATCTTCCTGCGCTCTTTCGCCGTGGCCGCCGCCTCCACCCTCATCTGCCTGGTCATGGCCTACCCGGTGGCCTGGCTCATCGCCCGCAGCCCCAGGAAGCACCGGGACCTGCTGGTGCTGCTGGTGATCCTGCCCTTCGCCAGCAACTTCCTCATCCGCGTATATGCCTGGATGATCATCCTGGGCCCTCAGGCCGGCCTGGCCCAGGCGGTGAACAGCCTGCTGGGCGCCTTCGGCATTCCCCCGGTCCCCCTGCTGTTCTCCCCCTTCGCCGTGCTGGTGGGCATGGTGTACGTGCACCTGCCCTTCATGATCCTGCCCCTCTACACCAACCTGGAAAAGCACGACCCGGTGCTGCTGGACGCGGCCCAGGATCTGGGGGCCGATGCCTGGCGGCGCTTCTGGCGGGTGACCTGGCCGTTGAGCCTGCCCGGGGTGTTCTCCGGGTCGGTGCTGGTGTTCATCCCCGTGCTGGGCATGTTCGCCATTCCCGACATCCTGGGGGGCACCCGGGACATGCTCATCGGCAACCTCATCAAGGACCAGTTCCTGGGGGTGCGGGACTGGCCCTTCGGCGCCACCCTGTCCATCCTCCTGACCCTGTGCGTGCTGGCCCTGGCGGGCCTGGCGGCCTGGGCGGCCCGGCCCCGGAGGCGGCATGCGTAGGTTGCCGCTCTGGCTCATCCTCTCGGCGGGCGCCACCTTCGCCTTCCTCTATGTGCCCCTGATGGTGGTGGTGGCCTATTCCTTCAACGACTCGCGCCTGAACGCGGAATGGGTGGGCTTCACCCTGGAGTGGTACCGGGTGCTGTTCAACGATGAGGAAATGCTGCTGGCGGCCCGCAATTCCCTGTTCATCGCCGGGGTGTCCAGCACCATCGCCACGGCCCTGGGCACCCTGGCGGGCCTGGCCATGCACCGATACCGCTTCCGCTGGCTGCCCCTGCTGGTGATCACCCCCGTGGCCATGCCGGAGATCCTGCTGGGGGTATCCCTGCTGGTGTTCTTCATCCAGGTGCTGCACCTCACCCTGGGCCTGCTCTCCGTTCTGCTGGCCCACATCACCTTTTCCATCGGCTTCGTGGCCATCATCGTGCGGGCCCGGCTGGCGGGCATGGACGAGAGCATCTTCGAAGCGGCCCGGGACCTGGGGGCCAGCCCGTGGCAGACCTTCCGCCTGGTGACCTTCCCCCTCATCCTGCCGGCGGTGGTGGCGGGCTTCCTCATGAGCTTCACCCTGTCCATCGACGACTTCGTCATCACCTTCTTCACCGCTGGAGTGGGGGTCTCCACCCTGCCCCTGCAGATCTATTCCATGATCAAGATTGCCGTGACGCCGGAGGTGAATGCCGTCTCCACCCTGCTCATGCTGCTGACCCTGGTGCTGGTGATCGGGGCGTCACGCATGGACAAGGGTTTCATGAAAGGCGGGACATGAGGCGGTTGTTGCTGACCCTGGCCCTCTGGCTTGCCGGCCCGGCCCAGGCCATGGAGACCCTGTATCTCTACAACTGGAACAACTATATCTCCGATGCCACCATCGCCCGCTTCGAGGCCCGCTGCTCTTGCCGGGTGGTGCAGGACTATTACTCGGACAACGAGGAGATGCTGGCCAAGCTGGCGGCGGGGGCCAGCGGCTACGACCTCATCGTGCCCACGGGCAACGCGGTGGAGGCCCTGATCCGCTCGAAGCAGCTGCGGCCCATCGACAAGACCAGGCTGCCCCACCTCTCCAACATCAAGCCCGAGTTCCTGGACCGCTTCTTCGACCCGGGCAACCGCTACTCCGTGCCCTACGCCTACACCGTGACCCTCATCGGCTACAACACGGCCCGCATCCGGGCGCTGGGCCTGCCCACGGACACCTGGGCCCTGATCTTCGAGCCGAAATACCTGAAGAAGCTGAAGGGCCGGGTGACGGTGCTGGACTCCCAGCGGGAACTCATGGCCGCCGCCATGCTGTACCTGGGTTATGACATCAACGACACCGACGAAGCCAAGTGGAAACAGGCCCGGGACCTGATCCTGCGGGCCAAGCCCTACTGGGCGGCCTTCAATGCCTCCAGCTACATCAAGGAGCTCACCGTGGGCAACATCTGGGTGGCCCACGGCTATTCCAACGACATGTTCCAGGCCAACGCCGATGCAAAGAAAGCGGGGCGCCCCTTCAGCATCGCCTACAGCCTGCCCAGGGAAGGGGCCGTGCTGGCCCTGGATTCCATGGTGCTGCACAAGACCGGGCGCCATGCCGAACTGGCCCACCACTTCATGGACTTCATGCTGGAGGGGGAGAATTCGGCGGAGCTGACCAACCTCATCGGCTCCGGCAACCCCAATCGCGAGGCCCTGCGCTACATCCGGCCCGAAATTGCGGATAATCCCGCCGTGTTTCCCGATGCGGCCGCCATGCAGCGACTGCGGATGATGCGGGACCTGGACCGGAAGAGCCGCCGGGTCCTCAACCGCATCTGGACGGAAATCAAGCTGCGCTGATCAACACGAAACCCAAAAAACAGAAGGACCCGCCCATGCTGCTCGGCTTCGTCTTGCTCTACCTGGTCATTTCCATCGGCATCGGGATCTACGCCGCCACCAAGGTCCATAACGCCAAGGACTACATCGCCGCCGGCCGCAGCCTGCCCCTGTACATCGTCATGGCCATGGTGTTCGCCACCTGGTTCGGGGCGGAAACCGTGCTGGGCATTCCCGCCACCTTCATGGAGCAAGACCTGGGGGGGCTCATCTCCGACCCCTTCGGCGCCTCGTTGTGCCTGGTGCTGTTCGGCCTGTTTTTCGCACGCAAGTTGTACCGCATGAACCTGCTCACCATCGGCGACTTCTACCGGGAGCGCTACGACCGCAAGGTGGAGGTCATCACCGGCATCGCCATCGCCCTGTCCTATCTGGGTTGGGTGTCGGCCCAGGTCACCGCCCTGGGCCTGGTGTTCAATGTGCTCTCCGACGGCCAGATCACCCAGGCCCAGGGCATCCTGATCGGCGCCGCCATCGTGCTCATGTACACCCTGTACGGCGGCATGTGGTCCGTGGCGCTGACCACCTTCTTCCAGATGATCGTCATCGTCGTCGGACTTTTTTACATCGCCTGGCTGGTGAGCGGCCTGACCGGCGGCGTGGCCCCCGTGGTGCAGCACGCGGCGGCCAACAACAAGTTCCATTTCTGGCCGGAACTCAACGCCGTGGCCTTGGTGGCCTTCATCTCCGGTCTGCTGACCATGGGTTTTGGCTCCATTCCCCAGCAGGACGTGTTCCAGCGGGCCAACGCCTCCAAGAACGAGAACGTGGCGGTGTGGGGCACCGTGGGGGGCGGCATCGCCTACTTCATGTTCGCCGCCGTGCCCCTGTTCCTCACCTACTCCGCCCTGATGATCGACCCGGCCATGACCCAGCATTTCCTGGCCGAGGATGCCCAGAAGATCCTGCCCCTGCTGGTCTCCGGCCACCTGCCCCTGATGGCCCAGGTGATCTTCTATGGCGCCCTGCTCTCCGTGATCATGTCCACCGCCTCCGGCACCCTGCTGGCCCCCTCCGTCACCCTTTCGGAGAACGTGCTCAAGGGCTTCGTCACCCGCCGCAAGCACATGTCGGAGAAGAAACTGCTGGTCATGACCCGCTGGGTGGTGGGCGTGTTCTCCGTGCTGGTGACCCTCTATGCCCTGTGGGCCCTGAACCATGACACCGGCATCCACAAGATGGTGGAGAACGCCTACAAGGTGACCCTGGTGCTGGCCTTCGTGCCCCTGGTGGCGGGCCTGTACTGGAAACGGGCCACCACCCGGGGCGCCTACTGGGCCATCGCCCTGGGCCTGCTGACGTGGATTCCCCTGGAGTTCCTGGCGCCGGAAGGCGAAGGCCCCATCCCGCCCCAATTCGCGGGGTTCCTGGCGGCGACGCTTGGTATGCTGATAGGGTCCCTCAGCAGCAGGTCCCCCATGGTCGAACGTAAAGCCGTTTACCCCGGCGCCCCCCGGCAGGAATGAAAAACAACCTCATCACCCGCATACTGCCCGGCAAGGAGGAAATCTCCTGCCGTCATTGCGGCAGCACGGATGTGCGTCCCTCCCACAAGAGGGAGGCAGGCGAGGGATACGTGGTTTACCGTTGCCGCGCTTGCAAGCAGCATTTCAAGGTGGCGTCGGGGCGTCCGCGTCTGCGCGGGCCCGCCGGCGTGGCGCTTTTCCTCATCGCGGTGATTGGCGTTGCCGTCGGTTTTTATCTCAGCGCCACCCCCACGGTGCAAGACCAGCCCCCGGGCGACATGCAAAACACCCAGACCTTGGCCAAGGCGCGAGAACTGGCCAGTAAGGGTGACCCCCAGGCCCAGTATTTCCTGGGCCGCATGCACTGGCAGCAGGACGAGTACGCCAAGGCGCTGCCCTGGCTGAAGGCCGCCGCCGACCGGGGACATGCGGAGGCCCAATACATGCTGGGGCAGGCTTATCAATATGGACGAGGCACGGTGCAGGACTTCCGTGCCGCCCAGAAGCAGTTCACCCGTGCGGCCGAACAGGGCCACCTGGATGCCGAGTACCAGCTGGGCATCTTTTATCGCGACGGCCTGGCCGGTCCTGCAAGCAAGGAAACGGCCTACGTCTGGTTGAACCTGGCGGCCGCCCAGGGCCATGCCGACGCCCTCATCCTGCGGGACAAGGTCACCATGGCCATGACCGGGGAAGAGATTCTCAGGGCCCAGGCCGCCAGCGCGCGCGTCCAGCAGCGGCTTGTCACCCCCGCCGCGGCCACCCCCTGAAGGCTTTTCCCCGGGGCGGGCCCGCAGGTAGGCTATGGCGATACGACGTCCCGTCCCATCTTCCTCCACCCAGCGCCCCCCCCGTTCAGGGTTGTTGGGCTTCCTGCTGCTCTACGTCGGCCTCATCCTGTTGGGCAGCCTGTATCCCTTCCAGGGCTGGACGGCCATCGACGGTTTGCCCTTCCGGTTCCTCACCGCCCCCTGGCCCCGCTACATCACCCGGACCGACCTGGCCACCAACCTGCTGTCCTATGCCCCCCTGGGCTACGCCTTCGCCCTGTGGTTCTCCCCCCCCGGCCATCGCCTGCGGGGCGTGGCCCTGGGGGTCATGGCCGGCGTGTTGCTCAGCTTTGCGTGTGAATCCACCCAGCAATTCCTGACCAGCCGCATCGCCTCCAACCTGGACCTGCTGGTGAACAGCCTGGGCGCCCTCCTGGGGGCCCTGCTGGCCATTCACCACAGCCGCTGGCTGCGGGCCCTCCGGGCCATGGGCCGCTGGCGGCAGCGCTGGTTCCGCGCCAGCCCCATGACCAGCGTGGGGCTGGTATTGCTGGCCATCTGGATGGTGGCCCAGTTCGCCCTGGTCCCCCTCTCGGGCATCGGCTGGCTGCACCTCCATCTGCGTCCACTGGACCTGCCTCCGGAAAGTCTTGCCGGCATCAACATTCCCTGGCTGCTGGCCCTGTTCGTGGAGATGGCGACGGTGGGCGCATTCACCGGCTGCCTGCTGCGTCCCGGCCGCTACGTGGGCGGACTGGCCCTGCTCTTCTTCACCGCCTTCTTCGCCAAGCTGCTGGTGGCCACCCTCCTGCTCAAGCTCTCCGTGGCGGGCGGGGTGCTGTCCCTGGAAACCCTGGCGGCCTTCATCCTGGCCCTGTGGCTGCTGCTGCTGCCGGCGGCTGCCCGCCACCGGACCGGCCTGGCCCTGGCGGGGATGGGGCTGATCATCCTGGCCAGACTGCTCCTGGCGGATGATTTTCTGCCCCGCGCCAGCCTCCTCAACATCGTCGGCCTGGCCAAACACCTGGGGGCGTTGTGGCCAGTACTGGGGCTGGCTTGGCTGCTGTACGCCTCTGTCCGGCCGGGCGGGGATGGAACGAACCCGTTGCAGCGGCGCCCGTCAACGTCAGGCCCCTGAGCCCGAGTCCTCCCGCGATCGCTGGCGACGACGTTTGCGGGCATGCCCCGACCGGGATGGAAGCGCGCCGCGTTCCCATTCGAAGCCCACCCCCAGCAGCGTCAAGGCCACCAGCAGGGTGGCCAGCCTGGGGGCGTCCAGCAGGCTGTCGAACATCCCCACCGTCAACAGCCCGGCCAGGGAGGCCAGCCAGACCCAGGCCACGCGGTGGCCCCGCCAGCCAGCCCTGGCCAGCCGGTAAATGGCAAGCACGGTCAGACTGCCGAACAACAACAGCCCCACCCAGCCCTGCTCGAACAGGACATGCACCCACAGGTTCTTGATGTGCCAGGGCAGATGGCTGAGGGTCTTGAAGAACCAGCAATCCCCGCCCCGGCTGAAGTCACCGTTGCAAAGCAGATCCCGCCCATCCGGGCCGATGAGATGCAGGTTGTCCACTGCCATCACCCTGCCCTTCACCGGCATGTACAGGAACATCTCCACCGGCGGACGCCTCCAGGCCGGTTCGCGCCCCACGTCCGCGCTGGAAAAACTGCGCGACAGGTGGTGCCATTGGCCATCGCCGGGTACATCGAAACTCAGCCAGACGCACTGCCTGGAATTCAGCATCTGCTTCTCGCAGACGGGGGTCTCGATCCTGGCCGCCGCCCCGTCGGCACGGGCATCGAACTCCAGCCGGTAGCCCTGCCCCCCCTTCACATCCACGCGTTGGGCGAAATAAAGCGTCTCCCCAGCCCCCAGCCGCAGGTAGGTGTTGTCACCCTCCCGGGCAAACGCATAAGTGCCCGACTGCTTATCAATGGGACCACGCTGCAGGTAGGCACGGGGGAAACTGCCCAGCCCCATGCCGAACAGGCCGGTCGTTACGGCATCACCCCTCAGCCCAAGGGCCTGGGCCCAATGATCCACCCTGATCTGCCAGTCCTGTCCGGTCTGGGCCAGGCGCTGTTGCAGGTACCCCCCACCCGCGCCAATACCCAGCACCACGACCACTGAGAGCATCAGCGCCACCGGCATGATGGCGCGTCGCGCTCCCGCAAGACGAATGCTGCCGACTGCCAGGATGACCACGACCACCCCAAGTGCCACCAAACCGCCCCGGGCCACGGTGTACAGCATCGCCAGCGCCGTCAACAGCAGCAAGGGACCACTAAGCGCCAAGTCGCGCCAGCGCCCCATATACAGCCAAAGGAAGGGTACCGCCGCCGCCAGGTAGGCCTCGATATGCCCGCCGCCCGTATGCATGCTGGAGAAGGTGCTGAAGATACGGTAGGTTCCATTGGCCTGGCCGGCAAACAGCCAGTGCTCCCATACACCGACCAGGCTTACACCCAACAGTCCCACCCCCATGCCTACAGCCATGCGCCGTCCCAGCACGTCCATGGCCAATCCACTGCGACGCACCCATAGGAAGATGAGCCCGCCCCAGGCCATGCCCTTGGCGATCCGCAGGCTGTTGTAGGGGCTCCAGTAACTTGAAAAGGCATTGGCATCCATGGCGGGCATGGGCAACAAACCGGCAAACAGGCTGACCAGCACGGAAATACCAAACAGCGCCGTCAACATGCCGGCCCCAGGCAATAGCGGCTGCGGCCTGGCGGGTTCTCCGCGCAACAACAGCATGCCTGCAGTGACCAGCATGACCAGGTCGAACTCATCGAAGAAGAAGCGCCCCGTCCACGGGGCCAGGTCCAGTAGGGGCAGGGCAGCGGGTACGACAACCAGCCAGGCCAGGGGCCGCCACCAGAGCAGGCCGACATAGAGTGTCAAACCCAAGCCAAGCAGCACGGGCCAGCGCGGGAAATCCCATAGCCCGGCCATGGCGAGCACAAGAACGGCCAAACCGGACAGGAGGCCGGCCGGCCCCGCCATGTCGAAGGCTGAAGGCCCGCCCGGCGCGGCGTCGGCAGGCTCACGCCCCCTCTCCCGGCGCTTTCCGCTCGCGCCGGATACCCGCCGCGCGGGCAGCGCGTCTCCCCGCGCGGCCCCCTCGCTCCCACCCTCCCCGCGCGCGGGGAGGCCCGGGGTGGGGAGGCTGCTTGCGCGAACGTGCATGGCAACCCGCGCGGCCGGCTCCGACTCCACGGTCCACGCGCCGCGCGTGCCCGCGCCGAGCCAGGCGCCCAGCCAAAGTCCTGGCAGGGCGAAGACCCATTCCAGCACATCGCGCCAGGGCATGTCCCCCAGGTAGGGCCAGCCCATGAGCACCAGGCCGACGGCCAGGGCCACGCCCAGGCGGGGCACGGATTCGCCCCGCCCGGCCAGGACCAGCAGGAACCCCAGGGGCACCCACGGCATGGCCGCCTTGATGAGGCCATATACCCGCTGCGGCACGTCGCCCGGCCAGGCATCGGAAAGGCCGGTAGCCCCCACGGGCGAGCCCGGCTCCAGCGGCAGCAAGGCCATCAGGGCCGCGAACGTCACCAGCGCCGGCCACCAGGGCCCGCGCAAGCGCCGCGGGTATTCGAGCAGGGCGGGGCCGGCCAGGCGCCACAGCAGCGCCCCCAGCCCGAAACCGAGGCATTGCCCCAGTGCCCCTCCGGGCGACGCATACATGGGCAGGAAGAACATCCGCCCCACGTGCAGCGCCCAGGCCAGCATCGACAACCCCAGGAGCACGCCGATGGCCGCGCCCATCCGGGCCGCGGCGCTGCGGGGCCAGAACACCCCTTGCCAGAAAAACCCCGGTGGCAGACCCAGGGCCATCCCGAGTCCCAGGCCCGCCGCCCAGGGTTGATCCAGTCCAGCCGAAAGCGCCGCGCCGAAATCGACACCCGCCGGCGCAAGCGGGGCCAGGGCGAACCAGGCCAGCAAGGCGCTGGCGACGGCGGCAAAGGGCAGCAGGACGGGATTCAAGGCACAAGCGGGGGAGTGGTATCGGCGCGCATGATAGCGCGGCGGGCACGGGTTTCCGTCTTGTCGCGCCTTGGCCGGCCTGGCGGCCCGGCGATTGACGCCATCCCGGATTGTTTCCGGGAACCCGCTCCGGACTGGGTGACGGTTTTCTTTACACCACCCCCCCAAGAATTGAGCCCTCGCCGGGAAAATCGCCCGAACGGAATGTATCTGATTGATTCATATAGGCAATAAACTCATGGCACACAATGTGCTTGATACGAGCATCGTCGCTTCGTCGTACAAACCCGGATCAGGAAACGATGGTGGCGAAGTCGGGACTCATTCATCAACGGATCAAAGCGAGGAAAACATGCACACATTCAATCGTACCGCCCTCCAACTGGGCCTCACCGCCCTGTTCTCCCTGGCCATCTCCGGCACGGCCTCCGCCAGTGCCTTCGACAGCGGCATCCCCGCCGGCTGGACCTGCAGCGGCAACTGCGGCACCCTGGGTGCTAACGGGGATGTCACCACCTCCCCCGAGGGCGGCAACTATGCCTACGTCAGCACCGCAGGTTCGCAGTTTTCCACGCCAGGATTGGGCTTGGGCAGCGAAACCAACGGCTCGGTCCTGCGTTCCAATATGTTCTCGGCCAGCGCCGGCGACGATCTGGAGTTCTACTTCAACTTCGTCACGACCGATAGTGCCCAATACGTCGAATACGCCTGGGCGCGCCTGCTGAACCAGGATCTCAGCCAGGCGGCCCTGCTGTTCACGGCGCGCACGACGAACTCCGGCAGCACGGTACCGGGATTTGGGTTGCCCACCATCGACGGCTCCATCGACCCCGCCAGCGCGCCGATTATTGCCGGCACGACGTGGGCCGCGCTGGGTGGTTCTTCGGGAACCTGTTATCTCAACGGACCCGCCTGCGGCCACACCGGCTGGATCAAGTCCCTCTATGACATCGCCGCCGACGGCAACTACTACCTCGAGTTCGGCGTCGTCAACTGGCTCGACACGGCTTATGACACTGGCATGGCCATCGACGGCATCCTCGTAGGCGGCGTTCCCATCGATGACAACACGGTTCCCGAGCCCGCCACCCTGGCCCTGCTCGGCCTCGGCCTGGCCGGTCTGGGCGCCCTGCGCCGCCGCAAGGCCGCGTAACAGCGCCACCCCAGCGCCCATCCCCTGGATGGAAAGCCGACACGCAAGTGTCGGCTTTTTTTACATCTGTCGACCGGCACGGCGGCATCGGCCCACTTCGGTTGCCTACCTCGGCGCCGTCCGCCCCCCACCTCCCCCCTTGCTGATCAGGGGCGGAAGTATATTGGGACAGTCTGGTGTGAATCAGTCACGACGAATCCCCCCTGTCCCCCCTTTTATTTGTTCCCCCTTTTGACAGCGGTTTCAGGTTGATCCGACCCGATCAAAGTTGAGTTCGTCTCACCGGCGAACGCCGGTGTCCAGTCAACACGCTGGATTCCGGCTTTCCCCCATGCGGGGGCAAGCGTCGGAATGACGGGTCAATGGCGACCCGTTGGGCCCACGCACGCCCTGGTGGCCGCTTGCCGCCGTGCGCCCATGGGCCGGGCAATGGGCTTGTCGCGGGTGCGTCGATCTGCTCGCGAACCGTCTCGCCAACACCGCATGTCCAAATGGACAATCCGGGATAAATCAGTGGGTTCCTGAGGAACCACTGATTTATTCCTCCCACACCTGTGGGTAAGGCCAGGGGGCTCTTGCTCCTCCCCCGCAGGCGGGGGAGGCTGGGAGGGGGAAACAGCGCTTGATGTTATGGACATGCTCCCCACCCCAACCCTCCCCGCAAGCGGGGAGGGGGAGCAAATCGGCGTTTCCCCGACGTGAGAGACGCAGGCAGTGCTTGTAGCCGGGCCGGGAGCCTGCGATTCCCAACCCGGCGTTGGCGTGCCGCTCTGGGCTTCCCGCGTCGGCCCAGGCTAAGCGCCGACGGGGACGCCGCCGACGCGCAAGCCCTGCCGGGCGGGAAATCCGGCCCGGGATGAGCCGGGGCGGGGCTGAATCAGGCGCGAGGGCGCCCGCGCATGCGGGCGATGCCCAGACCGAGGGCGCCCAGCAGCACCAGCGCCAGGGTTTCCGGCTCGGGAATGGAATTGACGTTGAAGGCGTGATACGTCAGCACGGCGATGCTGTTGTTGGCATTGCACGAGGGGTTGTCGCAGACCCGGGCGGTGCGCTGGGGATCCGTGGCGTTGAGGCTGAACTGGATGACGTTGTTGCCGCTGCTCAGGTTGCCCGTCACGCCATACACGCTGGGAACCGGCTGCTCCTGCTTGGAGACCAGGTCCTTCAGGTGGATGGTCAGGTTGCCGGTCATCGTCAGTTGCTGAGCAGGCCATGGCACGAAAACCGGAGGCCGCCCGGGCTGCAGTTTCTGGAAGCAGCCCGCGTCAATGACCACCTGGGCCGAACTCGCCGCCCCGCTGGTGGCGCCGGCTGGCAGGGCGGCCTTGTCGAACACGAAGGAGCCGCGCGCGCAGGTCAACGGCGTCCCGTTCAGTTTCAGAATCAGGTTGTAGGTGGCCGGCGCGGCCGCCGCCTGGCCGGTGGCCAGCATGGATGTGGCGAACAGCGATATGACGAACAGCGCCGCTATGGGTCTGATGCGGATGAGACGGTGTGGGATGGCATTCATGGTCTTTTCACCTTGGTTGACCGCCAAGCGGGGCGGTGCCTGCTGTGCATGCCCAAGTTTCAAGCAAGCCTCATGCCGGATTGATTTTAAACGAATAAACAAGAGCTTGCGCTGTCATCCGGCAAGCGCCGTAGCGGAACGTAAAAATTACCGACAGGTCATTTTGCGGCGACTCGCCCCGGATTCGGCCCTCAAGCCTGTTCCACGGGCCTGGCCGGCGCGGAAGATCCAGCACGGGCCGCGAACCTGCGCAGGAGGACGGCGCTGACCAGGATGAGATAGAGCATCGGCCAATAACCGATGCCAAGGAAGATGGCGCCCGTCATGTAAGCCGCCAGGGAGACGCGCAACATGGCGGCATGGTTCTCCAGCCAGGGCAGGCGTTGGCGCCTGCCGCGGGCGATCAACCGCGTCAGCGCCAGCAGGCTGCCCAATAGCAGGGCACCCCATAACGCCAGCCCCACCAGGCCATGTTCGGCGGCCATCTGGACGTAGGCGCTATGCCAATCCAAAGAACCGCCCGTCGGCAGGGACAGATAGACCCAGCCCCGGAATCCGCCGCCGAACCAGGGGTGTTGCAGGGCATGCGCCCAGCCCAGGCGCCAGACATCCAGGCGGCTTTGGGCGGAGGCGTCGATCGCTTCCCCGCCCAGGGTGCCCATGCGCGCGAACCAGGCTTCCGGCAGGTTGACGAACATCAAACCGATCCCCGCGGCCAGAAGCGGCAAGGCCAGCCACTTTCTCCGGCTGTGCCAGATCAGCAGCACGGCCACCACCCCCAGGCTGAGCAGGCCGCCCCGGGACCAGGACGACAGGGCCGAGGCGAAGCTCAGGGCGATCATCCCCGCCAAGGCCAGTCGCAAGGCGCGCCGGCCTGTCTCGCGGTACCAGAGCACCAGGAGAGGGATGGCCATGGCCGTGGCCACGGCGAACTCGTTGTTGTCGCCGTATTGACTGTCGGGCGGGCCATAAACGCGATCCTGGAAACCGGTCATGACGGCCCAGTACCCGCCCTTGAGCACCACCACGGCCACCGCCAGGACCATGGTCAGGTTCAGCGCCAGGAGTTTTTCCCGGTTGTCGATCAGCAACAGCATCAGCAGCAGGGGGGGGAGCAGTTTGTAGACGTCCCACAGCTTGGGCCAGGCCGCCCAGGGATTGAGGGCATACGCGGTGCCGAGGGCGAACCAGACCCATAACGCCAGCATCAAGGCCATGCGCCCATCGAAAAACAGCTCGGGCTTTGTCGCCCCGCGCAGGTAATCCTTCGCCGTCGCGACGGCTACCGCCAGGAACAGGGCCAGAAACAGGGGAAATTCCTTCATGAAGCCGGTCGCATACCCCTGGGGGTGCATGCACTCCAGAAAAGCGAGGCCCAATACGCCCACCCAGGGCCGCAGCCACGCCAGCCAGATCAGGCCAAGCAGGATGATGAACAGGCCCGCGTCACGCATTTCGATGCATCCGTCCCTTGTCCATGTCCACCCGGTGGCGCACGCCTTCCCGGTTTCCCGTCCTTGCATCACGCGGGTTCGGCGGACTGTTTCGCGAATGTACGCGGATGAGGCGGAATACGCCGTAGCCGATCAATCCGCCCAGGCTTTCCAGGAGCATGTCCGTGGTATCGGGGTACTTATCAGGCAGCAGCACCTGCCCCAGTTCGATGCCCAGGGCGGTGGCCAGGATAGCGATGATGGACGCGGCGGCGGCCCAGCCCCGCCAGAGCCACGGCAACCCCGCCACGAACCACGCCAGCAAGGCCCCGAGCGGGGCGAAGAAGAGAACCTTGTGGAACACCTCGGTGACGGCGCGGAATTCGGTGCCGTAGTAATACACCTCGAACGGCACGCGCTCCAGGAATGCCAGACGTTCGCGCACGAAAGCGCCATCGCCGCGAAAGTCGAAGGGGTACCAGAACACGAGCATCAGGACGAACACCCAGCCCAGGGCCAGGATCAGCGGCAAGCCCAGCTTCGCCAGCGGCGAATGGCCAGCGCGGGAGGCGGGCCGCCGCTGGCGATCGAGTCGGGCGCCAAGCCACGCGCCGGCCCAGGCGCCCAGGGCGGCGGTGAACACATCGGTGACGTCGCTCACGCGGGAGTAGACGAACAACTGCAACACTTCCAGCAGCAGGGCGCTGGCGCTGGCCAGAAGCCAGGCCCGCGCGGTGGTTCGCCCGCCGCGGAAGCGCCAGAGGAAAGCCGGCGGCAGCCAGATCAGGGCGTCGGTGACCACTTCGTAGAACGCATGGGCCGGGTCGGCCGGCAAGCCGGAGAAGGGGAGGAGGATGAGCTTGCCCTCGCGCCATTTGTGGAAGATCTCCACCGCGCTGAGGGTCAGGTCCAGGGGCAGGACGTTGTAGGCGAAGACGAAGGCGAGATAGCCCCACACCAGACGTTCGGACAGGTCGGCGGGCGCGCGGATTTCCAGCCAGGATTCGTACCAGGCGAGAAAGCGCCGGCCCAGCGACCACCAGGCGACGATGCCGATGACGGCCCCCAGGCATTCCGCTGCGATGTCGTTCTGCGACACGGTGCGCTGCGGGAAGAACAACTGGGTGAACTCGATCCCCAGGCTCAGCGCGACGCCGGCCGCCAGAACGAACAGCGAGGCCAGCAGGCGCGCGAGGACACCGCGTCCATGGGACAGGGCGCCGGCGAAGAGGAAGGCCAGCGGAATGAACAGCAGCAGGTTGGCCACCCAGTCGGCGCGGGAGCCGATGCCCAGTTGCAGCCAGGGAATCCGCCGGAAGGCGGCGACGGCCGCGTCCAGCGGCATGGGCCGGAAATCCAGGGGGACCAGGCTGCCGTAGACGACGAACAGCAGGTAGCCCAGGCCGGCCAGCCAAAGGTGGCGTCTGGCGGTGGAGGTTCGGCTCATGGCCTCGGCATTTCGTTCATGGGCGATACCGGGATGGGACCGCCACCAGCCCGCGCCAGCGCGCCGATGGCATCCGACGGACGCGGATTCCCCGCGAAATCCCGCTCGATATCGGGCAGATCCTGGCGCCAACGCGCCTCCACAGTGCCGGTCTGGCGGCGTCCCGAACGCGGTGAAAGATCGATCGCGCCGAGTTCCGCGTGGGGATTGGCGAGATACCGCCCGGCCGCGTCGTGGCCGCCGACCAGGTTGTGCCGCTGGGTGCCGCCCTCCAGAGGCCGCGCGGCGAAGACCACGTTGCCCGCCACGACCTGTTCGAAGGCATTGTTTTCGGGAACCCGTACCGTGATGCCGTTGCCTGTGGCGACCACGGTGTTGAACAGGATGCGAACCTCGCGCGGCACGGCGTTGTGCGGCTGGATGCGCACCGCGTCCGGGCCGCTGGTGACGAACAGGTTGTTGTACAGCGCCAGGTTGCCTTCGCCCTGGAACAGGGATTCGCCCGGGTTCTGCCAGAACAGGTTGCCGTAGACCAGATAGCGGTCCTCGCTGCCGGGACCGCTCTCGGGAAAATGCCCCACCAGGACATTGGGCCGGGCGTTGGGGCCGGGCAGGCTGCCCTGCTTGCTGAAGAAGTTGTGGCGGATGATCGTGTCATGGCGTGCCGCCACCTCGGGCAACCCCTCCGGCCGGGGCTTCTGATGCTTGATCTGCAGGTTGTAGCCCAGGGTGTCCGTCACCTGGTTGCCTTCGATGAGGCCACCGACGAAGGGGGCGCGGCCGTCGGAATTGCCCAGGTACATCCCCGTGCCCACCCGCTCGATGCGGTTGCCGCGGATCACCCAGCCCACCGCCGGGCATTTCGTGGAAATGCCCACGTTCTGCTGGCTGGCGGCATGATCGTGGATGTACAGATTCTCCAGGGTTACATAATGGGCGTAACGGGCATGGCCCTCCGCCTTGACGGCATCCACAGGCAGGTTGCGGCCGTCCAACTCCAGGTTGCGGATGACCACGTGCTCCACGTCCACCAGGCTGACGGTGTTGGCGCCCCGGCGGGCAATGAAGCGGGCCCGATCCGCCCCCGCGGGACCTTCCACCACGATGGGCTGCCCCAGCCCCCCCCGCAGATGGTGCAGGGGCAGGCCCTGGGTGTAGTCACCCGCCTCCAGGCGCAGGCGGTCGCCCGCCTGGAGGCGGGGCAGCACGTCGAGGTAATTCCTGGGACCGGCGACCTGGTCAGCCGCCAGGAGGGCACCGCTCCCCCACGACAGGCCGATCAGGCCGAGGAGGAGGTAACGCACGGGTCACCCTCGCCCACCGCTGCCAGGTCCAGGCTGTTCTCCAGGCGGCGCACCAGGCAGTGCACGCTCTGGCGTCCGGTATCCAGGACGATGTCGGCCGTCTCCATGTAGAGGGGATGGCGCACGGCGTAGAGGTCCTTCAGCTTCTGCAGGGGGTCATCGGTCTGCAGCAGAGGGCGGTTCTTGTCATGGCGGGTACGCAGGTAGAGCTCCTGGGGCTGGCCCCGCAGGTACACCACCGTGCCCCGGGTCTTGAGCCACTGCCGGTTTTCCGGCCGCAGGATGGCGCCGCCGCCCGTGGCCAGGACGATCCCCCGGCGCTGGGTCAACTCGTCGATGACGCACATTTCGCGGCGGCGGAAGCCTTCTTCGCCTTCGATCTCGAAGATGGTGGGAATGGACACGCCGCAACGGGCGATGATCTCGTGGTCGGAATCCACGAACTCCAGCTCCCGGTGCTTGGCCAGGAGCTTGCCGATGGTGGTCTTGCCCGCGCCCATGAGGCCCACCAGGAAGATGTTGCAGCTGGGGATCATGGCCACCTCAGCCACGGCGGTGGGCCAGCAGCCGCTCCACGGCGGCCTTGAGCCCACCTTCCGGCAACATGGCATCCAGGTCGCGGAAGGCGCGCACCCCCGCCGCAGGCATGTCCTGCTTTTCCGGGCGCTCCGGCACGGACCAGTCCGCCCGCACCTTGACCCGCACGCTGGTCACCGGGGCCTCCGCCCGGCCCAGGGCCTTCGCGACTCCCTTGGCCTGGGCCCGCACCCGGCTGGCGGCGGCACCGTTGCCGCAGAAGATGATGGCGGTTTCGCCCTGAATGGCGGCCACGCTACAGGCCCGGGCCACGGCGGCGGGCACCACGCCGGCGAACAACCGGTTCAGACCGGCCATGCGTTCCGCCTCGGGCAGGGCCACGGCGAACTGGCGTTCCGACGCCAGCAGGCCATGCAGGCGCACAAGGGAAGAAGGACGGAAGGACAAAGTAGGCGTTAAGAAAGCCCGAAACAGGGCTATGGTAACATCCGCCGGATTCCCGAAAACCACTCTAACTCCCTCATTTTTCATGATTTCCAACTTACTCAAGAAAGTCTTTGGCAGCCGCAATGACCGCCTGCTGAAGCAGTACCGGGGCACCGTCGCCAAGATCAATGCCCTGGAACCCGCCATGCAAAAATTGACGGACGAGCAACTGCGCGCCAAGACCGGGGAGTTCCGGGCGCGCCTGGAAAAGGGGGAAACCCTGGACCAGATCCTGCCCGAGGCCTTCGCCGTGGTGCGGGAGGCGGCCGTGCGGGTCCACGGCATGCGCCACTTCGACGTGCAGCTCATCGGTGGCATGGCCCTGCACCAGGGCAAGATCGCGGAGATGCGCACGGGCGAAGGCAAGACCCTCATGGCCACCCTGGCGGCCTATCTCAATGCCCTGCCCGGCAAGGGCGTGCACATCGTCACCGTGAACGACTACCTGGCCAGCCGGGATGCGGACACCATGGGCCGCATCTACGGCTTTTTGGGCATGACCACCGGCGTGATCCTGTCCCAGCAGGACCAGGAGGCCAAGCAGGCCGCCTACGCCGCCGACATCACCTACGGCACCAACAACGAGTTCGGCTTCGACTACCTGCGGGACAACATGGTGTTCACCCCGGACCAGCGGGTGCAGCGCAAACTCAACTTCGCCATCGTGGACGAGGTGGACTCCATCCTCATCGACGAGGCCCGCACGCCCCTGATCATCTCCGGCCAGGCCGACGACAACGTGGCCCTGTACCAGGCCATGAACGTGGTGCCACCCCGCCTGGAGCGCCAGGAGCGGGATATCAAGGACGACGAGCCGGAAGACAGCCGCCCCGCCGTGGGGGATTACGTGGTGGACGAGAAGGCCCACCAGGTGACCCTGACCGAACGGGGCCACGAGCGGGTGGAGGCCATCCTCACGGAGATCGGCCTGCTGGCGCCGGGCACCAGCCTGTACGACGCCGCCAACATCACCCTCATGCACCACGTCTACGCGGCCCTGCGGGCCCACGTGCTGTATCACAAGGACCAGCATTACGTGGTGCAGAACAATGAGGTGATCATCGTCGACGAATTCACCGGCCGCCTCATGCAGGGCCGGCGCTGGTCCGATGGCCTGCACCAGGCGGTGGAGGCCAAGGAAGGCGTGGCCATCCAGCGGGAAAACCAGACCCTGGCCTCCATCACCTTCCAGAACTACTTCCGCATGTACGCCAAGCTCTCCGGCATGACCGGCACGGCGGACACGGAGGCCTACGAGTTCCAGCAGATCTATGGCCTGGAAACGGTGATCATCCCCACCAACAAGCCCATGATCCGCAAGGATTTCAACGACCTGGTCTACCGTACCGCCGAGGAGAAGTGGAAGGCGGTCATCGACGACATCCGGGACTGCCATCAGCGGGGCCAGCCGGTGCTGGTGGGCACCACCTCCATCGAGGTGAACGAGTTCCTCTCCAACCTGCTGAAGGAAGAAGGCCTGCCCCACCAGGTGCTGAACGCCAAGCAGCACGCCCAGGAGGCCCAGGTGGTGGCCGACGCCGGCCTGCCCGGCGCCATCACCATCGCCACCAACATGGCCGGCCGGGGTACCGACATCGTGCTGGGCGGCAGCATCGCCAAGCGCCTGGACATGATCCGCGCCGCCGAAAACCTGGACGATGCCGAGAAGGAACGCCGCATCGCCGAGGAAAAGGCCCAATGGCAAATCCGCCACCAGCAGGTGCTGGACGCTGGCGGCCTGCACATCATCGGCACCGAACGCCACGAATCCCGCCGGGTGGACAACCAGCTGCGGGGCCGTTCCGGCCGCCAGGGGGACCCGGGCTCCTCCCGCTTCTACCTGTCCCTGGACGACCCGCTGCTGCGCATTTTCGGCGGCGAGCGCCTGAAGGCCATCATGGACCGCCTGAAGATGCCCGAGGGCGAGGCCATCGAGCACGCCATGGTGAACCGCTCCCTGGAATCCGCCCAGCGCAAGGTAGAGCAGCGCAACTTCGACATCCGCAAGCAATTGCTGGAATACGACGACGTGGCCAACGACCAGCGCAAGGTCATCTACGGCCAGCGCAACGAACTGCTGGAAACCGATGACGTCTCCGCCGGCATCCGAAGCATGCACGCCCAGGTCCTCAACGACGTCATCAGCGAATACATGCCCCCGGGCAGCATGGCCGAGCAATGGGACGTGGCGGGCCTGACCCAGGCCCTGGCCGGCGAATTCCTGCTGGACTGCCCCATCCAGCAGTGGTTGGACGCGGATGAAAAACTGGACGAGCAGGGCGTGCGGGACCGGGTGATACAGGTGGCCGCCGAGGCCTACGCCCAGAAGGAAACCCTGGCCGGCCAGGAGAACATCCGCCACTTCGAGCGCGCCATGCTGCTGCAATCCCTGGACAACCATTGGCGCGAACACCTGGCCGCCATGGACCACCTGCGCCAGGGCATCCACCTGCGGGGCTACGCCCAGAAAAACCCCAAGCAGGAATACAAGCGGGAGGCCTTCGAGCTGTTCGAGCGCATGCTCTCCACCATCACCCGGGAAGTGGCCCAGATCACCCTCACGGTGCAGATCCGCAGCGAGGCCGACGTGGAGGCCGTGGAACAACAGGAGGTGCCGGTCAGCAACGTCCAGTACCACCATGCCGACTACGACGAGGCCCTGGGCGCCGGCGGCGGGGAGCAGGCCCCTGCCGGCCAGCAGCCCCAGCAGCGGGCCTTCCCCAAGGTGGGTCGCAACGACCCCTGCCCCTGCGGCTCCGGCAAGAAATACAAGCACTGCCACGGCGCCTTGGCCTGAGTGCCGCCCCCTCCCGGCAACGGAGGGGGACAGGCCTTGCCCGGAAGCAGGGTTTAGTCGACAATTCCGCTCAACTATTCGGAGGGAACCATGCCCTACTACATCTACAAGATCGGTCCCCTGAACATCCTGGAGAAACTGGGCCAGGCCGAACGCTTCAAGGAAGCCAAGGCCGCCGCCAACGAACTGCGCAAGCAGCTCGACCCCAACTCGGGCCAGACCATCAAGATGATCTTTGCCGAGAACGAGCTCCAGGCGGAGGACACCCTCTCCCAGCCCCGGGAGCTGGACCCCAGCCTGGCCGGGGACGACTACTGACCGGAGGCATGCCGTGTCGGGCTACAACGAAGCCGCCTACAAGGACGCCCGCGACGCCATCATCGCCCTGAAGTGTCCCTTCGAGCGGGCCCTGCTGTCCCGGTGCGTGAACTGCTCCGCCGCCAAGCGCCTGCTGCTGGCGGAGCGGGAGGCCATCACCTGTTCCGACGCAGAGGCCAACGCCCGCTGCAAGGCCTTCCACGAGGCCCTGCACCGCAATGCCCGCTTCGCCCTGCACATGGACCCGGACCAGCCCTGGCCCTTCGGCAAGGAGATCCGTGCCCAGTGCGGCGGCATCCGCGGCCTCCAGGCCAGCATGGGCTACGAGGGCGAGGCATCCGCCGACGTGGCGGCCCTGGTGCGGGAAGCACTGGCACGTTTCGAGCGCATCGACGCTTTTCCCTACTCGCAGATCATGCGCGGCGTGGTGCACTATGAGCCGCGCAAGAAACGCGGCTGATTAAAGTCGGTCCAGACGCCGGCAGGCGGAGGGCGCACCGATGCCGCGCCCCAGCGCCATCACCTTGAACAGTTCCCCCATCTCGTGGGGCTGCACCAGCTTCTGCACCGCCTGGGCTGCCCGCAGGTAATCCGGCGTGCCCGGTGTCATGGCCGCCATCGGCTCCAGCAGGCCCGCGTCCAGGAGGAATCGGCCCTGGGTGGCGTAACCCAGCAACTCCAGGCCTGCCTCGACGGCCGCCTCGGCCACGGCGCTGAAGTCCACATGGGCGGTGATGTCCGCCAGACCCGGCAGAAAGAAGGGATCGTCCAGGCTGTGGTGGCGGTAATGCACCTTCAGGGTGCCCTCGCTGCGCTGGGGATGGTAGTACTCGGCCCGGTTGAAACCGTAATCCGCCAGCAACACCAGCCCCTGCTCCAGGCAGGCTCCCAGGCTGGCCACGAGGGCGGGGGCCGCCAGGTTCACCTCCGAGAGATAGGGAGCCGCCACCGGCAGCCGGGCCACGGCCTCCGCCAGGGCAGGCGCTGCGATGGGCTGGTCGGCCCACGCCAAACCGTTGCCGGACCAGATCACGCCCCGCTCCCCCACTCCCGCCGCCGTCCAATGCACCAGGTGCACCGGCAGGGCGTCCAGCACCTCGTTGGCCAGGATCACACCGCGCAAACCTTCCGGCAGGGTATCCAGCCAGGACACCCGTTCCACCAGATGGGGAATTGCCTCGGTCAGCAGGGCACGCTGGCGTTGCCGCAGGTCAGGGCTCACTTCCAGGATGCGATAGCGCTGGGGCAACCGACCCAGACGCTCCAGTTCCCCCAGCACATCCGCCGCCAGTCGGCCACTGCCCGCCCCCAGTTCCAGGACGTCGCCGCCAGCCTGGGCCAATACCTCCGCCGCGACCCGGGCCAGGGTGCGGCCGAAGAGGGGGGTGAGTTCCGGCGCGGTGACAAAGTCCCCCGCCCCGCCGAACTTGGCCGCGCCGCCGGCGTAGTAGCCCAGGCCGGGGGCATAGAGGGTCAGCTCCATGTAGCGGGTGAACGGAATCCACCCCCCGGACTGTCCGATCTCTTCGCGCAGACGCCGGGTGACGGCTTCGCTGTGGGCAAGGGCTTCCGGCGTGGGCGGCGGCAGGTGTGCGGACATGATGGCTGTGCTAGTTTTGAGCCACATCATAACCTTCGTCCGCCCATGATCGTCGCCATCCTCGGCGCCGGCCCTGCCGGCATGTCCTGCGCCAATGCCTGCCTGTCCTTCGGCCTGACCCCCGTGGTCATCGAGCAGGGCGACCACGTGGGCGGCGCCCAACGCAGCAACTTCCACCCCAACCTCTGGCTCCTGGGTTCCCCCAGCGAAAGCGGTCAGGAACTCACCCGCCGCCTGGTGGACCACTACGCCCAACTCCAGTCCACCACCCTGCTGGGCACGCGACTGGAAGGCCTGGAAAAAAGCGATGGCGGGCTCATACTCCACCTGCACACCCCGGAAGGCCCTCGGGACATGGGCGTGAACGCCCTGGTCATCGCCAGCGGCATGCGCCCCTACGCCACCCCGGAACTGACGGAACTGGCCCGGGCCAGCCCCCGGGTCATCATCGGCCCCCTCAACGACAGCATCCGCGACCATGTGCGCGATGCGGACGTGCTCATCCTCGGTGGGGGCGACAATGCCCTGGACCACGCCCTGTTCCTGGCGGAGCGGGGTAATCGCGTCCGGGTCTGCACCCGGGCGGAGTTCTCGGGCCGGGAGGCCCTGCTGGCCGCCTGCCGCCAGCGGGCGGAGATCGAACTGCATGCCCATTGCCGTCCGGAAAGACTGGTGGCGGACGCAACAGGGGTCACGGCAGCCTGGGCCGGCGCGGAAGGCATACACCATGACTGGCTGCTGGTGATGTACGGCTACAAGCCCAACACCGAGGTAGTGGAGACCTTCGCCCCGGCACTACGGCCGCAACGCACCCCCTCCGGCCACCTGCACGTGGACACCTGGCAGCGCACCACCGTGCCGGGCATCTACGCCGCCGGCGATGTCACCGACAACGTCCAGCCCGCCATCCCCACCGCCATCGCCCAGGGACTGGCTGCGGCCAAGGCCATCGAACGGGACTGGAAGGCGGGGCGATTGACAGGCTCCTAGTGCTCACAACCCGTGGTACCGCTTGTACCACGCCACCCAGTTGGCCAGGCCCACGGCCAGGTCGGTCCTGGGCTCGAAGCCCACGTCCCGCTTCAGGTCGTCCACATTGGCGTAGGTGGCCACCACGTCGCCGGGCTGCATGGGCAGGAAGTTCTTCTTCGCCTCCTGGCCGATGGAATCCTCGATGGTCTTGATGAAGGTCATCAGCTCCACCGGCTGGTGATTGCCGATGTTGTACACCCGGTAGGGGGCGTAGCTGGTGCCCGGATCCGGGGCATCGGTGCTGAAGTCCGGGTTGGGGGTGGCGATCTTGTCCAGCACCCGCACGGTGCCTTCGGCGATATCATTGATGTAGGTGAAGTCCCGCTGCATCTTGCCCATGTTGAACACGTCGATGGAACGGCCTTCCAGGATGGCGGAGGTGAACAGCCAGGGGGACATGTCCGGCCGGCCCCAGGGGCCATACACGGTGAAGTAGCGCAGGCCGGTGGTGGGCAAGCCATAGAGGTGGCTGTAGGTGTGGGCCATGAGCTCGTTGGCCTTCTTGCTGGCGGCGTACAGGCTCACCGGGTGGTCCACGTTGTCGTGCACCGAGAAGGGCATCTTGGTGTTGGCGCCATAGACGCTGGAGGAACTGGCGTAAACGAAGTGTTCCACGCCGTTGTGGCGGCAGCCCTCCAGCAGGTTGCCGAAGCCCACCAGGTTGGTCTGGATGTAGGCGTACGGGTTTTTCAGGGAGTAGCGCACCCCGGGCTGGGCG
>Ga0272446_1000893_pt1 | contig 45322 bp, 32 predicted proteins | sample YNPCB0061_FD_194587 | JGI IMG/M metagenome (GOLD analysis project Ga0272446, IMG submission 194587) | Hot spring microbial mat communities from Yellowstone National Park, WY, United States - YNP-CB-006-1 | ecosystem: Environmental > Aquatic > Thermal springs > Hot (42-90C) > Sediment | place...
ACCGATATTGTTCGTACTTGGAGCATCGCTCAACGCCACTTTTCTCCCTCGTAAAGACCACCATTACTAGCTTTTGGACTTATGGGTAATGGATAGCTCAAGGGGAGAGGAAGCAGGATTCAAGCCACATTTCTTTCTCCCTCTCCCTTTGGGAGAAGGCTGGGAGGGCAATAATGCAGTATGGAGAGTTTTCAAGCAGTCTCTAAGATAGCACCGAACCATTACTGCAAACACGAAGAAAACCCCCGCACGAGGTCAGCACGGTTCAGATTGCGCCCAATAAACACCAAGCGGTTGCTGCGCTGCTCGCCTTCAGCCCATGCGCGGTCGGCACTTGCATCAAAAATCATATGCATTCCCTGAAAAACCACTCTGCGCTGTTCGCCAGCAAAATGTAAAATGCCTTTCATGCGGAAAATGTCCGGCCCTTTGGTTTGCAAGAGCATCGAAAGCCATGCGTTAAACTTTGCAGGATTCAAGGCTCGCGGCTCTTCAATGCCCACCGACGTAATTCCCGGATAATGCTCGTGGTCGTGGTGATGATGGTGATGTGCGTGTTTTGCTTGTTCAATAAACTTCGGCTCAATGTCTAATTTTGCGGTCAAATCAAACGCCCGCACATTCATAATGCGGTCAAGTTCCACGTCCACGCGGTGGGTGCGATATATCCGTGCCAATGCGTTCATTGAGCATATGCGCTGCTCCAAGTCATCAAGTTCGTGCGCGTTTACGAGGTCGATTTTATTGAGCAATATCACATCGGCAAAGGCGATTTGCTCTTGACACTCTTTGCTGTCGTCCAAATGCAGCCAGATGTGTTTGGCATCCACAACGGTTACAACAGCATCAATGCTGTATTTGTCCTGCATTTCGTCGTCCATAAAAAACGTTTGCGCCACTGGCACGGGGTCAGCAAGTCCTGTGGTTTCGATAAGAATGTGCTCAAATTTGTCCTTGCGTTTGGCAAGTTGCGCCAGAATCCGAATTAAATCGCCGCGTACAGTACAGCACACGCAACCGTTGTTCATCTCAAAGATTTCTTCGTCGCTGGTGATAACAAGGTCATTGTCCACACCTATTTCGCCGAATTCATTTTCAATAACAGCAATACGCTTGCCGTGCTGCTGGCTTAAAATGCGATTGAGCAGCGTGGTTTTGCCCGCTCCCAAAAAACCCGTCAGCACTGTAACGGGTGTTCGTTTGTCGTGCATTGGTGTTGGCTCTGTGGTCATGGTTGTTGTTCGGAAATAATTGATTGGTTTGTCACTTGTTTGTGCTGTTTGTTGTGGCGAACGCACACAAGCAGAGCAAATATGCCGTTTTCCTGCACCAAACTCAACAAAAAAAGCGAGGCCGTTGTGTCCTACCACAGCACTTGGAGAATTCTGGCAATCACCGTAATTTGCGGCACATTTCGTATTTCATATTCGATGTACAAAACTTTCGCGCACTTGGTGTTTTTGAGGGTTGTTAAAAAACATTCATGGCAGCATTTTCATCTATTCGCAATATCATTTTTGACCTTGGCGGTGTGCTGTACGACATTGACTATGAACGTGTGGAACGCGAATTTGCACGGTTGCAGCAACGTTCGGCGAACGCTTCACCGCATACCGCGCCACACGTCCAATACACGCGCTCTGTGCAACCAGAGGTATTTACACAGTTTGAAACTGGCAATATTTCGGCGGCTGCGTTTCGAGAGGCTTTGCGTGCGGAATTGGGGCTGCTTGGCACAGACGAAGAACTGGACGCGGCATGGAATTCGATGCTCTTGGGTGTGTATGAAGGTCGTGAAGAGTTGTTGCGCCGTCTGAAACCCTATTTTGGCATGGTGCTTCTCAGCAACACCAACGCCACACACGTTGAATACGTGCGTCCCGCGTGTGCAGGCATATTTGCTGAATTAGACCGTCTGTTCTTTTCCCACGAAATGGGCACGCGCAAGCCACTGCCAGAAATTTTTCAGATGGTCTTAGACACCATGAACTGGAAAGCCAATGAAACGCTCTTCGTGGACGATTCCGCACAACACCTCAAGGGCGCACAAACACTTGGTATTCACACGCTCTGGCTGCAAAACCCGCAAGATTTAGAACACACCGCCTCCTTTCTTCTGGCTTCGCACAACCACTAACCACAAACCACGTTTGTTAGAGCCGCACACTATGCTCATCATCAGCACTACGCTCGCTATCAGACTCGCTATCAGTCTGTTCATCAGACGGCTGTTTATCAAGCTATTCAGCTACATGCCATGCATCAGATGCCTTGTGCGGGCAGTGTGGCTATGGGGAACGGTTCTGTGCGGTTCATGCTTGACGAATGTGTATCTTCAGGCGCAATCACAAAATTTTGTGCCAAACAATGCTGAACGCTTTGCGGACTCTGCACGCAGTTCTGCTGCGGCTCAGGCTTTCATTAACAGCCCAAACACCCCTTCGACACTGCTTTGGAAGCAGTTTGAAACGCGGATACAGATGCTTTGCAAAGAGTTCGATGGCGTAGTAGGAGCCGTAGGAGTGGCGGTGTTAGACCTGACCACAGGGCAAACACTGGCAATAAACGCCGACACACGATTTCCAGCAGCCAGCACCATCAAACTGGCGATTGTGGCGGAACTGTTCCGCCAACACGAGCAGTCAAGCGGCGGCGGGCAAACGCGACCGCCCACCAGCGGCGCACAGTACGCACGACTGACCGACCCGTACACACTCAAAACCAGCGACCTTATTGCTGGCAGCGACGTGCTGGCAGGCTTTACTCCGGGCATTACTAAACTCACCAACCGTGATTTAGCAGCGTTGATGATTATTACCAGCGATAACGCCGCTACCAATATTCTGATAGACCGCGTGGGCATGGACAACGTCAATGCGCTGCTGAATAATCTGGGCTGCATCCACACGCGCCTACAACGCAAGATGATAGACCTTGCTGCCGCCAGAGCAGGACGCGAAAACCTTGCCACACCACGCGACATGGTGCGCTTGTTGGAGGCGTTGTACGACAGTCGCGTTTGTTCCAAAACCTTGAACGATGACCTGATGAAACTGCTGCTCGCCGATAAATACTGCTACATGCGCCGCTTGCTGCCCGAAACCGTCGCGCTCGCTTCCAAGCCCGGCTGGCTTGAAGGGGTGATAACCGAAAGCGGCATTATCTTTGCCCCCAACCGCCCCTTTGCTTTGAGCGTGATGACGAGTTTTGTGCGCGATGAGCGAGCAGCCGAAGACCTCATAGCCCGCATTGCTCGCGAGGCACTTGGCGTGTTCGAGAGCCTTGGGCGTTCATCCGAGTATGGGCGAACATTGCGGTAACACTATGCAGACCACATCAACCACGAGAAAATATTCACGTAAATTCTATGCCAAAACACCGTAAAGCCACACAACGCTCACAACGCTCGCCACAATCGTCCAAGCAGCGTCTGACGCAATATGCGTCGTGGCTGCAAGGCTGGAAACCCTTTGTTCTCCTTGTGATGCTGGTGTTCGTTGTGTACGCGCAAACGGTGGGATTCTCGACGGTGAAATATGACGACAGCACGATGGTAACAAACCGCCACCTTGCTTCGTGGCAAGACGTGATGGAATGTTTTTCCGTCTCGCTGTCAAGCGAAACATACCGCCCTGTGATGTTCGCCTCCATTGCCGTTAATGCCGCGCTGTTTGGTCAATCACCCGATGGCGTAAGCGGTTTGGGCGCGTTTCACGCGGTCAACATTGGGTTGCACGCCGTAGCAACTGTGCTGGTATTTCTGGTACTACTGCACTATGCGCGAGATTATGCGCGAGAGCAGGAGCGGTTTGCAGCGTTTATGCTTGCTGCTCTCTTTGCGGTGCATCCAAGCACGGTACAAGCAGTGGCGTGGATTCCGGGCAGAAACGATACGCTGATGGCGGGCTTGTTGTTGGGTGCGTGGATAGCGTTTACGCGCTTCTGGGATGCTGTACAACTTGCCGAGAATGCCTCGCTGCCGTCAGCCAACACGCTGCTATTAGCACACACAGCCTGTTTTGCGGCAGCGGTGTTCACCAAAGAAACCGCACTGCTGTTGCCTGTGCTGTGCGTTGCATACATCACACTCTTAGCACTTGCGTCTGTCAAGACTTCGTCTCAACACATATCAACGCGCAAGCAGTTGCTTCGCAAGCAGTTGTTCGGCAAACAGTTTCTGACACTTGTGGGCGTGTGGCTGATGATAGCTGCTTCCTATCTTGCGCTCAGGCAATCTGTACCTGCGTGGGGTAACCAAGCTGGCGAGCCTGTGGTCTATCTCTATGGCGCGGAAGCACTTGCAAAAAACTGGCGCACAGTGCCAGAACTTATAGGCAAAATGCTGCTTCCCGTGAACTTGTCGCCCTATGCCCATTTTACCACGCTTTCGACGGTGCTTGGACTGGTAGTGTGCGTCGTGCTGGTAGCGGTCAGCGTGGCTGCCTACGGCGCAACACAAGGTCTGGAGGAGTCAGAACGCGCTCAAAACCGTGTGGTGATTGCTATCGCTTGGCTGTGGATGCTCGTGCTGCTGCTGCCACCAATGGCACGGTATCGCGTGTTTGCCACGCTCGAACAGGAATATTTGGAACATCGCGCATACACGTCGCTTGTGGGCTTAGTGATGTTGCTGTTTGTGGTGCTGCGTGTGCTGGTGCTGCCGCGTTTGGCGGGAATTTCTGCCACACAGCAACGCTTGGCGGCTCTGGTGCTTGCCGCACCGTGCGTAGTGTTCGGCGCATTGACGCTTACGTATCAGCCTGTTTTTCGCAACGCAGAAACATTTTGGGGTGCAATCGCCGAACGCAATCCCTATTCAGCAACAGCACGTGCAATGCTTGCCTCAAGCATCATCGCCAATCCTCAGCGCACGCCCGCAATGCTCCAACGTGCCGAAATGCTTGCTAAACGCGCCGCCGAACTTGCGCCGAACGAACTGTTTTATGGCACAACGCTCGCTGCCGTGTACATCAAGCAAAACCGTCTGAACGAAGCCGAAATGCTGCTCAGACGGCTCACGGCGTTCGACAGCGCGTCTGCCGATGTGTTGTACAATCTGGGATATGTGGCAGATTCTCGTGCGGCACAGGCGGCGGAAAATTCTCCCGAACAACGCGCCTTTGCAGCCGAAGCCGTCCGGTGGTATGAACGCGCCTTGCAGCGCAATGCTTACCACGAGCAATCGTATCTGAACTTGCTGGTATTAGCCATTGCTACCAAACAGCCCGCCCAAGCCCAAGCCATCATCGCTCGCGCTAAAGCGCACGGTGTGGATGTGCTGCAAATGCGCCCTGCGCTGGCACAATATCTTTCCCAACCGCCTTCGCAACCTGCTCAACAAGCCGCACCGTGAGGATAGCCTAATGCCTACCTTCTTTGCTGTTGTTGTCGTGCTGACACTCCTGATGCCTGCATGGTGTTCGGCGCAACAGCCCGCCAAACGCCGAACAGTGCAGCCGCCAAAAGCAGCACAGCACGTTGCCACCAGTGCAACTCAAACACGCACGACAACCGATGCGACAGTTGAAGCACCACAAGCCACGCACCTGAGTTCTACACATTCCACCGCGACCACAAGCACGACGGTCAGCACCAGTGCTACGGCGCGTTCGACGAACGCCAGCAAACAGCGTGTGCCGTCGCTCTGGAATGTGCTGTTTGACGTGCCGCCCGTACCACCGCTCAAAGAACACGGAAGGCTGATGATGTCTGCCACCGAAGCCTCTATCGCTATTCACAAAAGCGCAGTGCAATGGCTTGATTACAATGGTGTAACGGAAATTCTCGCCGAACAACTGCAAGGTAAACTCCCCGTGATGCCGCTCATGCTCGGTGGGCAGGGCTTGATGAACCATCTGGCGGTGCTGGGTGCGCGTCCGCGTGATGTGGCAGTGATGTTCAATGGGCGTAGCCTCAACGAGGCGGCGTTCGGCACCTGTGCCATAGACCAGATTTCACCAGAACTGGCGGAAAACTTTGAGATACTGATTGGCTCTGATGCCGCGCTCTTTGCGAACAACGCTGCTGGTGCGCTGGTGAACATCCAAGAACGCTTGTTTAACACCAAACGCCCCACAACTCGCGTGTGGTATGCTCAAGCAAATGCTAATTACCTTGCGGGCGCAGTGGAGTTTGCCTACAACGTGGCAAACAATCTCCATCTGTCGCTTGGCGTTCGTCCCCAAAATTCTGCCGATGTGTTTCCCAATACGGCACTGCGTTCGTGGAACGTGAATGCCACTGTACGCTGGGATTTGTCATCGCAAGCAACGCTGTCGCTGGCGTATTTGTACACGCAGCACCGAACAGGCGCAAACGGTGGCTTAGTAGAACTGCCAAGCGATGGCACGGCGTTTTCGGCGCAACCGTTGTTTGGGCAGATGGAAGAACTTGTTGACCGCCACGACATCACCCTTTCGGGCAGCATCAGGCTTGGCGGGTCGAATACTGCAAATAGCGCGAACAGTACGAACAGTGCATCCGAAACGGCTTGGTTGCCTATCACGGGAACGGCAAGCGCGGCAGTGTATGCCTCGGCAGCGCAATGGCATCGTGCTGCCAAAGGGAGTGGGCTGAATTCCCTGACCACGTTTTCCGACCCGTTTGTACCTTCCACATTCGGCACAGTCTCGCTTGGCGCAACGGGGCGCATGGAAACACAAATTCGTTTGGGCGCGTTGCAATGCGGTTTGACGGCGGGCGGCGAACTGGGCTTGCAGAGCGTTGGGCAGGATTGGTATTTTTTGCACACGCTGTATTCCACCCAAGCCACACTGATTGCCCAGACCAACGCCACGCAAGGGTTAGCGGCGGCATTTGGGCGGTTGAACATCAATCTTTCCGACGTGCTGGCATTGAGCGGCGGCATTCGCACGGCGGTTGTGGGCAACGCAGTGAATGCGGCATTCGGTGGACGAGCAACGTTTTCGCTGGGCAAACTGGAACTGTTCGCCGATGCCTCGCGCAGTTTCCGTTTGCCGTCGGTAGCGGAAAATCTGCGTTTGGGTGCGTTGCGTTCGGAAGCGCATCTGTTGGGCATTGCTGGAGCGAGCATTGGAGAGCCTCAGATGGGTTTTTCTGCCTCGGCAATGGCATTTTACCGTTTTGTCGAAAACCCCATTCTTGCACGTGCTGTCAGCACGTCGTTTTCGCCGTTTGGTGGTATTGGCACTGAACGGCTGTTTTCCACCGAATCGTTTAACGGTCGCTCAGAAACGGTACTGGGGGCATCGGTGCAAGCCTCGGCACGCTTTCCGAATGTTCTTTTTGGTAATCTTCTGCTTGCAGGATTTGCTCAAGCGCACCGTTCTACGCTCGACGACGGCACACCGACAACAACTGCCACAAGCACCATCAGCACAGACCGCTTGCCGCTTCTGTACACAGGTGCTACGGCGCAATACGAGTATGTGGTGGGGCGCAGCGTTCTGCGTTTGGGCATTCGGGCACGCATGATGACAGGCTTTCGCGGCGAGCGTTTCATCGCGCCGCTTTGGACATATATTCGTGACGACGAACGCGTCACTACTACCAACATCGAACAAGGCATAACGGGCAACGGGCTTGACATTCTTGCTGGAGCGGAAGTAGGAAATGCGTATATTCGCGTTACGTATCAAAATGCACTTGGGCAACAGTATGTTTTCGTCCCTGTCTATCCGATGTATTCGAGCGTCTTGCGGCTTTCGGTTACGTGGACGTTTTTTGACTAATGTTGCGTGCGTGGTCTGTGGTGGCTGCGCCGAACTATGCTACACTACGTTTAAGCTACGTTAAACCCCATGGTGCTGATAAACTTTTGAGTAAAAAGTACGTAGGTGGAGCAAGACTTAAGACCTTGCAAATACTGCATAACCTTGTGCTGCAATATCAGTCTGTCAAAGATTCTTTTACACTACTGTTCATGACCAGTTCTCTATATCGTTTATTACAGTGTGTGCTGTGCCGTTGCGTGTTGTGGGCAGCCATGTTGTGGGCAACATTGTGCGCGGTGTTTGCCGTCTATGATGCACATGCCCAGCAGCCAGCACAGGCATTCGTGGCGATTTGGTCAGATACCGCCGTTGTGCGTGGCGCGGTTGTGCGTGTGGCTGTGCGCGTGCAAGCACCGCAAGCGTTCGCTCAAACGGCGCAGATAGATTCGCTCCGCGTGGTGGTGGCGTACAACCCGAATTTGCTCGCCCTGCGCTCAATCCACGTGCCGCCACAGGGATTGCTGCGGTGCAGTGGAGCGGCTCTGCGTGTGGACAGCGTGTTTCTCAGCAGCGTATCTGGTCGTTTGGGCATTACGTGTGCGGTGCTGTCGCCGCAAGTGTTGCAGCAAGCCGCGCTGCGGCGCGACACACTCACGCTGTTTGTCGCAGAGTTCGGCACTCTTGTTGGCAGTGATTCGCTGGCACGGTTGCGCTTGGATTCACTTCTTATCAATGCTCGTCCGCAAGTGGTGATAAACCCTACCACAGCCACGATTATTGTGCGTGGCACACCGCTCATTGTTGATAGATTTGCTGAAGAAACGTTGGAGCAAAACGCCCCGAACCCGTCCGATGGCACTACGGCGTTTGCGTACAACATCATCAGCCCTACAAGTGTGGATTTTACGCTTTTTAACGCTCTGGGACAAGTCGTAATAGCTCTGCCGACGCTTAATCGCACACGCGGACGCTACACGCTGCAACTTTTCTCAAGTGCTGAAATCCCAAGCGGCATGTACCTGCTCAGAATGGTTACCCGCAATGGCGTGTACAGCCGAACGTTGCAAGTGGTGAAATAAATCCCTGTTGTTTGTGATTCGGTTGATTATGAAAAACATCGCCTACATGCTGAACGCTGCTGCCATGGTGCTGGAAATGCTCGTAGTTCGATGTTGGACGGCAATGATGCCGCGCAAGCGACAAAATCTTTCCTTGCAGCCCCGAAAAATCTTGGTGTTTGCCTACATGGGGCTTGGCGATGCCGTGATGATGTTGCCCATGCTTCGTGCGCTCAAGCACGCCTTCCCAAATGCCCACCTGACAGCACTCACCGCGTTGCCCTCGCCTGCACATGAGATTTTACGGCTTTCGGGCTGTGTTGACCAGATTATCTTCTTTCCCTTCAAACAAGCAAGCCTTCGTGAACGCTGGCGCATGAACTCGCACCTTATCAAGGAAAACTTCGACCTTGTACTGTGTTCGTATATTGCCCCCATGCCCTATTTTGTCAGGCTTGTGCGGCGTATTCCCGTGCGAGTTGGTCATTGTACGCCGCCGCGTGGCTGGCGGCATCCGCGTCTTGCATGGCTTTTTACGCACCCCGTCGTCGTTTCCTATAACGACCGCGCCCATGAAACTACGCGCTATCTGGCATTAGCAGAGGCTCTTGGCATTAACACCACAGCGTTTCGCACCGCTATCCACTTGGCTGTGCAGCCCACGCACACTGAACGCGCTCGTGCGTATTTGCGCGACCATAGCATCGCTGCCGATGCCGTCTTGCTGGCAGTGCATCCTGCCGTTGGAGCCACGCAACCTTGGCGGCAATGGGGCGTGGAGCGGTTTGTGGAAACAGTAACTATCCTGCTTGCCGAACAAGAACACCACGGGAAGAAATCTCACGTGCTTCTTTTGGGCAGCGATGCTGACAAGCCGCTTTTGGAGCGCATGAGTACTGACTTACGGGGCAAAGCCCTCATCATTATTCCCGACCACCTACGCCAATACGCAGACCCGCACGACGTACCGCTTTCGATGACGATGGCGTTTTTGCGCGAATGTCGTGTGCTGATTGCTAACGACGGCGGCATTGCTCATGTAGCAACAGCCTGTGGTGTTCCCCTTGTGCGCCTGTTTGGCATGACGGATTATCATGGCTACAAAGCCTTGCACCATGAGGCGTTGCCCAAGGTGCTTCATACGGACATTTGGAAAGCACTGCCTTGCAGCCCGTGTATGGGCTTGGGCGTTATCAAACCGGGCTATAATTTGACCAACTGCGGACGGCATGAATGTTTGCACAGCATCAGCGTCCAAGACGTAGTTCGGGCTGCACGGCGGGCAGTGGAACAATCTGCTATGCACACTCCTTGAATACTTCATGAACACTCCATGATAGACGTTCACGAAAACATTCACGGCAATCATAAACGCTTGCTTGTCGCAGCATCGCTTCTTGAGCGCACAAAACCTGCTTCTGTACTCGATGTGGGCTGCGGTAACGGCATACACCTCACCACGCCGCTTGCCGAACGTTTTCCGCATATTCGCGTGCTTGGCATAGACAGCGACGCAGCAACAATGCGCGTTGCACAAGACTTTGCCGAACGCCATCACGTTCAGAACGTGCGGTTTGTGGTGGATACGGCGTTGGCGGCTCAGGAACGCTTTGACTGCATTATTGCCTCGGAAGTGCTGGAACACGTCGAAGAGCCGTGCGAATTTTTGCGTTTTTTGCGCTCACGGCTTGCGCCGAACGGTCATATTTTGCTGACCACACCCAATGGCTACGGCGCGTTTGAACTGATGACCGCCATAGAAACTGTTCTGCACTTGCTTGGCGTGATGCAGCTTCTGAGCAAAGTGCCCGGATTGCGTTCGCTTAAGGTTGGCACCTCCTACAACACGGGCAACGTGGCAGACACCCAATCCGATACGCTTGCCATCAGCCCACATGTCAATTTTTTTTCGTACAAACGGCTGCTCAGGCTGTTTTCCGAAGCGGGTTTGCGCGTGGTGGATTACCGCGCACGGTCGCTGTTTGGCGGCTTGGGATTTCAGCAACTGCTTCGCAGCCCAAAGTCTCTACGGTGGAATGCGTACGCTTCGGACGGTCTTTCGCCGTATTTAGTGAGCGGCTGGATGTTCGTGCTGCAAGCAAGCAATGACAAGCCTTCGGGCAATTGTTCCTATCGCCGGCGGTGGAACGAACGCTTGCGCCGCATCCTGACAGCCAAACGCTGGGCAACAGCAGCAACATCTCGTGGCGATATACAGTTTTCATGACAAAAAACCCCGCAAGCCTTTCGCACGTCTGGCTTGCAGGGTTCTTGTGTGCGAATGATGTGTGTGAATGATAGACATTCATCCGCCCTAATCCACGAGGATGTGCGGAATGTTTTGGTCTTGTAGCAGTTTCATAAACTTTGGCAACTCGGTTTGCAGCAGGGGCTTGAAGCGTGCTATATGTGCATCGGCACGAGCAAACAGTTCTTTTGCCGTTTCCACAGCCGCTTGGGTCGGCTTGGAGTCTGCGCTTTCCACGTAGCTTGCCAGCGAAACTAATTTGTTATCCAACCGCGGCGGGAAGTTCAGAATATCCTGTGAACTTTTGAGTTTGGATTGAATGAGTTCATTTTCCACCGCCGTCAGGCTGTCCAGCAGCGGCTTTGCAGCATCTTTGAACTGTTGAGCGCGTGGGTGCGGTTTGTCGGGCGCACTACCCGCCAAACGCTCCAGTATCGTATTTACTTGCTTGCGAAGGTCTCGAATGTTGGTAACGGTGGTGTTCACTTCGGCGGTTTTGTCCAAAATTTGCCTGTGCAACGCCACTTGCGCCTGAATGTCTGCCACAGAAGTCTCCACACGAGGGTCTTTCAAGACCTCAAATTTCTGCACGCCAAGCACGTTGCCAGCCGCCGAAAGCCGCACTTGGTATGCGCCGGGCGCAACACGCGGTCCGGAGAGTGAGCCGCCCCAGAGCAATGCTCCCTGCACTTCTGGCGCGTCGGGATAGCGCATGTCCCACACAAAGCGGTTCATACCTTCGTTTGCTGTTACCACGTCGTTGCGTTTGACTTCGGGGCTGTCGTAAAATTCCGCCGATTCTTTGACGGCTTTGCCTTTTTTGTCCTGTTTGTTGGAAAACGTCGTGATGAGTGTGCCTTGTTCGTCCAAAAACTCCAGCACGACGGTATCTTTCAGTGCAGATTTGAGCGTGTAATAGACCACCACACCGCTTGGCAAGTTTTCGCCCACACTCATACCCGGACGCGAGAATCCGCCAGCATCCACGCGGTAGCTGTGGCGCGGTGCGTACAGGAAGTTCACGCTGCCGTCGGCTTTCATGGTGCCGTTTGCCAGCCCATCGGTGAGTTGGTGCAGCGGCGTGAGGTCGTCCAGCACCCAAAACGAACGCCCGTGCGTTGCTGCCACAAGGTCTTTCTCGCGTTTGTGAACAGCTAAATCGTGGATGGGCGTAAGCGGAAGGTTCAGTTGCAGTGGCTGCCAGTTCGCGCCGCCGTTAAACGACACGTACACGCCCGTTTCTGTGCCAGCATAGAGCAAGCCGCGTTTGTTCGGGTCTTCGCGCACTACACGCACAAATGCGCCGTCAGGGATGCCACTTACGAGCCGTGTCCACGTTTTGCCATAATCGCTTGTTTTGAACATGTAGGGTTTTTGGTCATCAAATTTGTAGCGGTTCACCGCGGCGTAGGCAACGCCTTTGTCGTGCTGGGACGGCTCTATCATGCTTATCATAGCTTCGGGCAAGTCTTTTGGCGTAACGTTTTGCCACGATTTGCCGTTGTCGCGGCTGAGGTGTATCAATCCGCAATCCGAACCAGCCCAGAGCACGCCTTGTTCTGTGGGTGCTTCAGCAAACGTAAAAATGGTGTTATAGACTTCCACGCCTGTATTGTCTTTGGTGATTGGTCCGCCCGATGGCTGCTGTTTGGTTTTGTCGTTGCGCGTCAGGTCGCCGCTCATGCGCTCCCACGTCATGCCTTCGTCGCGTGTGCGCCACACATGCTGCGAAGTCACATAGAGGGTGTTCGGGTCGTGCGGCGAAAACACAATGGGATACGTCCACTGAAATCGCTCTTTGCGGTTGATAGCACCTTCGCCAATAACTTCCTCTGGTGCGGGCGAAACATCCTGCATTTGGTCGGTGAGCGTATTGTACTTTGCCAACTGCCCGCCGTAGTTGCCGCTAAAAATCAGATGGGGTTTTGTTGGATGAGCAGTGATGTAGCCCGATTCGCCCGGAGCGCACACAAACCAGTCTTTGTTGGTGATAGCAGAACCCTTCACACCTACGGTGCGGCTGAGGATGCACACGCCAGAGTTGTCTTGCTGGTCGCCGTAGATGCGATAGGGAAATTGATTGTCTAAGGACACATGATAGAACTGCGCCGTTGGCAAATCCAGTTCTGACCACGAACGCCCACCGTTATAGCTCACCTCTGCGCCGCCGTCGTCTGCCAAAATCATGCGTTGCGGGTTGTTTGGGTCAATCCATAGGTCGTGCGTATCGCCGTGACCAACGGGAATCGAACGGAAGGTTTTTCCGCCGTCCACAGATTTCAAGAAATTGACGTTGGTGCAATAGACCGTTTCGGGATTTTTCGGGTCAGCATAGACATGCGAGTAGTACCAAGCACGCTGGCGCAGATTGCGGTCGTCAGTTGTGCGTGACCACGTTTTTCCAGCATCATCCGAGCGAAACAACCCGCCGTTTTCATTTTCCACCAATGCCCACACAAGGTTAGAATTCACGGGCGACACTGCCAGCCCAATTTTGCCCACCGTGCCTTTGGGCAAGCCCGGATTGCGCGTGATGTCCGTCCATGTGTCGCCGCCGTCGGTGCTTTTCCAAATGCCACTGCCCTCGCCGCCAGAGGACATAGACCACGCATTGCGGTATGCCTCCCACATCGCAGCATAGAGGACTCGCGGGTTGTTCGGGTCTATTACCACCGTAATTGCACCCGTTTTGTCATTTTTGAACAGCACCTGTTTCCACGTCGCACCGCCGTCAGTGGTGCGATACACACCGCGTTCTTTGTTCGCACCAAACACATGACCCAGCGCGGCAACATAGACCACATCAGGGTTGTGCGGGTGGACGACGATGCGCCCAATAGCCTGCGTTTCCTTCAAGCCGATGCTCTGCCATGTATCGCCGCCGTCGGTGGATTTGTACATCCCATCGCCCATGGCAATATTGCCGCGAATGTCCGTTTCGCCCATGCCGCAATACACCACGTTCGGGTCGCTTGGGGCAACCGCCAACGCGCCTACGGACGAGGTTTTGAACGGGCTGGATTTCTCAGCCCCTTGCATAGAAGATTTGTCGCTGGTTTTGTCCGAAACACACCGCCAGTTGATGCCGCCGTCAGTGGTTTTCCACACGCCGCCGCCCGTTGCGCCAAAGTAGTAGGTAAGGGGCTGCTCGGCGTGTCCAGCAACAGCTATGGAGCGTCCGCCACGAAAAGGACCAATGCTGCGCCACTTCATGGCAGAAAACAGTTTTTCGCTTACGCCGCTGCTTGCTCCCGACGTGCTGGTTTTTTGAGCAGATGCAGTGTTCGGCGAACTGACAAACGAGAATGTTGCACAAACCAGCAGCAAAGCGGTTTGCAGAAGAAAAGGTGTAGAGGGTCTTCCAGAAGTATTCATAATATCGGCACTACGTGAGAGGTTAGTGTGGTACAATTGTGAGACACTACGTACAACAGAGGGCGTTGTAATGTGTGTTGGCACGGTATTTCAAGTGTTGGTAGCAAAATGCTTGTGGCAAGTGTCGGTAGAACGTTCAGAACAATATGGCTGAAAAAATCACAAAATACGGAAGCAGCGAGGTCTGCACAAATCTTTCCGCGCGGCAAGAGTTGGGGAACATCTTAGAAACGGGAAATGTTTTAACAAAAGCCCGACAAAGAGTATTTTTGCTCTTGCATTTGCCGTCGCATTTGCCGTCGCATAGTTGAAATCACCATTTTCTGCAATACCACCGCATACCTCATATGAAAATGCTTATCCAGTTTACAGGACTTGCTCTTGGCTTGTTTTTGGGTCTGTACCCTGCTTTAGAAAAACCGCGCCCTGTGTGGTGGCGGTGGACGCTTGTGGCATTTGTTACGCTGGCAATAGTGTTTGCGCTTGCGCCGCGCACAGCAGGCACGTTCGCCGATGCCGTGCTGATGTTTCGCGTGGCTGGTCAGGGCACACAGCAACATCCTCAGCAAACTGCCCAACAAACTATCGTCCCCGTCAAAGTGCGTATTCTGCCAGAGACAGCACGGTATGATGCCGAGAACAATGAATTTTCCGTGCAGATGGAAGATTTTCGTGAGGGCGCACCTACCGCAGCATTAGTGCGTTTTCGTGGCAACAAACCCCAAGAATTTGACGGCGCACAGACCTTGCTGCTGAATGTCTCGCGGGGCGCGGCAGACACGGAATTTATCGCTCGTGGTGTCATTGCGGTCAATCCATGGCTTACGCTGCCGTTTATTCCGCAGTTAGAAGAACGGGCGCGGAATCTATACTTTCACGTGCCAATGTCGTGGGTGGGCATTTTAGCATATTTAATGGCAATGGTGTATGGGTATCGGTATTTGAAAACACAAGACCCGATGGAAGACATCAAATCGTCTTCTTCAGCCGCGCTCGGTACGCTTTTCACGATATTAGCGACGCTGACGGGCATGGTTTGGGCGCAATTTAACTGGGGCGTGGCATGGAACTGGGACCCGCGCCAAACCTCAATTTTCATCCTCTTGCTCATGTATTTCGCCTATTTTGCATTGCGCCAAGCCTTAGACAACGAAGAACGCCGCGCACGGCTTTCGGCGGTGTATGTGATTTTTGCGTTTTTTCCTGCGGTGTTTTTGGTGTTCATTATGCCGCGCATTATGGACGGCTTGCACCCGGGCGCAAGCAGCGACAACAACGCCGGTCCGTTGCTCAGTTCGCAGCCCGACGCGCTTAATCTTATCAAACAAGTGATTTTTTCGCTGGCGTTCGGCGCGTTTACGATGCTGTATTGCTGGATGCTTTCGCTGCAAGTGCGGGTGAAAAAACTTGCCTTGCAGCGCGGTCAGTAAGAATCTTCACAAGTTCATAACCTCTGTTTGACTTCTTCAACGTGCAGAGGTCGCGTAATGCTGGCTTCGAGTGAAATAAATGTTTCAGTGCGCTCAATGCCTTCTATCGCCTGGATACGTTCGTTCAGCACATGGCGCAAATGCTGGGTGTCGCGGCAAAGAATTTTTGCTAAAATGCTGTATGAACCCGTAATGTAGTGCGCTTCTACGATTTCGGGAATGGCGCGAAGCTCCTCTATCACCACTTTGTACAGCGAGCCTTTTTGCAGATAAATCCCCAAAAAAGCGCATACGTCAAAGCCCATTTTTGTTGGGTTAATAAGCAACTGCGCGCCCTCGACTACACCCAACGCCTCTAATTTTTTCATGCGAACATGAATGGTGCCAGACGAGGTATGGACAAGATTGGCAACATCAGTGTAAGGCATTCGCGCATTTTCCAACAACGTCGCCAAAATTTTTACATCGAGTTCATCAATATCCGCAATTTGAGCCATGATTTCACCTTTGAAATTATGATGTTTGCAATAATTGCTCTTTTTTTTGTCAAAAATCGAAAAATTTCAACAAAACGCAAAAATATTTGTAAACAATAAGCGCATTCCTTAGTTTTGTAGCAGTTCTTTGAAGCACGTCGCGCTACAAGTTTTGACGAGTTTTGGCTGACCACTCTCTGGCTGACTTCTCTGCGCGACCGCTCAACGAACACTCCAAGATTGTGAGGTGACGAAACAGGCAGCCGTGCCGTCCAGTCTCGACGGTGGGGACACTGGGATAAACTGCTTCGCAAGAGGCAAGCTAACCACCCCGTGAAGGTTCGACTCCTTCTCTCACAGCTCTGACATGACAAAACGCCACAACAAACCTCTTGTTGCGGCGTTTTTTTTTGCGGTGCTACGTTTTTTCTATAAACTTGTTTGCTACAACGTCGCGCTTTTGTATTTTTCGCCAGTTCCTTGTGAGAGCCTTTTGTCAAAGGGTCTGCTCACAAGCGCAAAACCTCATTTCACACATCCAATGTCCATAACCACTGATGAGTACATCTTCTGCAGCCTCGAAGCCGCGCAAAGTTTTGGGCATTGCCCAATCACTTGGCACTGCTAACGGCGACACCCATCAGGACGTGCCGCCAACTGTGCCAACGCCGTTGCTCAACGATGCACAACGCCGTGAAATGTTCGTGTTTATGCTCCGCGCACGCGAGTTTGACTTGGCGATGATTCGCTTGTACCGACAAGGACGGGCGTTTGGTGGCGTGTACTCACAAATCGGCAACGAGGCTACGTCGGTAGGTTCATGCTCGGCACTCCGCGCCAGCGACGCTCTTTTTCCCATGCACCGCAGCGTAGGAGCGCATTTTGTGCGTGGTCAGGAACTCAAAACTCTGCTGAAAAACTTTCTTGCCCGCGAAGGGAGTGCCATGCGTGGCACCGACGGTACGGGACACTACGCTGATGTTGAGAAAAAAGTTTTTGGCAACGTGTCGCATCTGGGCGCAATGATTCCCGTTGCGGCGGGCTATGTGTTAGCAGCAAAAATGCGTGGCGAACCCACCGTTGCACTGACCTACATTGGCGACGGCGGTGCGCAAACTGGGGAGTTCCACGAAGCAATGAACTTTGCCTCTGTGCAGCGTTTGCCGTTGGTGTTAGTCATTGAAAATAATCAGTATGCTTACTCCACGCCCAACAAGGACGAATTCGCCTGTAAGCGTCTTTCCGACCGCGCTGCGGGCTATGGCTGTTTTGGCGAAACCATTGACGGCACAGACCTTGAGCGGGTGTACGAATCTTGCTTTTATGCCGTTGAACGCGCCCGCAACGAAGGGATGCCCTCCATTATCGAAACACTGACGATGCGGATGCGCGGTCATGCCGAACACGACGACGCGGGCTATGTTCCCAAAGAAGTGTTCGCATACTGGGACAAACGCGACCCCATCAAACGCTACGAGCAGTTCGTCATTGAGCGCGGCATTATGACAGCAACGGAAATTCAAGACCTTCGCGCAACCCTTGCCGCCGAGATGAACGCCACGATTGATGAAGTCATTGCGTTGCCATTCCCCAAAGCCGAAGAAGGGCGAAAGTTGGTGTTTGTGGAGTAGTATTTCCGCTGACACTAAAATATGTTCATCGACACGCAGGCTGCAAAAAACCAGATGTTCACATTGTTCACAAGATTCATGGCAGAACTCACGTATCTTCAAGCACTTTCCGACGCGCTGCGCTATGAAATGCGCCGCGACGAATCTGTGTTTCTCATAGGCGAGGACATCGCTACCTACGGCGGCGCGTTTCGCATCACGCAAGGATTCGCCCAAGAGTTTGGTCGCAAGCGTGTGATTGACACGCCGATTTCCGAGGCGGCTATCATCGGTGCGGCAATTGGCGCATCACTCAACGGTATGCGCCCTGTGGCGGAAATGCAGTTTATGGATTTTGTGACTAACGGGTTCAACCAAATCGTCAATGTGGCAGCAACGACGGCATATCGATGGGGAATTGGTGTGCCGATTGTCGTGCGCGGACCTTCGGGCGGCGGCGTGGGCGGCGGTCCTTTCCACTCGCGCAATTCCGAAGCATGGTTTGCCCACGCATCAGGTGTGAAAGTCGTCTGCCCGGCATTTCCCGCCGATGCAAAAGGGTTGCTGTTGGCTTCGATTCGAGACAACAACCCCGTCGTGTTTTACGAACACAAAGGGCTGTATCGTAAAATCAAGGAAGACGTGCCCGAAGGTGAGTACGTGGTACCACTTGGCAAGGCCCGCGTAGTTCGTCAGGGACGCGATGCCTCGATTATCAGCTACGGCTCGTCAGTGCATGATGCTTTAGCCGTTGCCGATGAACTCTCCAACGAAGGCGTGGAGATTGAGGTCGTGGACATTCGTACGCTTGTGCCGTTTGATGAAGAAACCGTGCTGGCTTCGGTACGGAAAACAAACCGTGTACTGGTGGCACACGAAGCCGTATTGACAGCAGGGTTTGGCGGTGAAATTGCCGCCCGCATTGCCGACAAAGCCTTTGAGTATCTGGATGCGCCCGTGCGGCGGTTGGCGGCGTTCGATGCACCCACGCCTTTTGCTCCAACGCTTGAGCAGGAAGTGCTGCCGAATAAGGCAAAAATGATGGATGAAATGATGCGCCTGTTGGCGTATTAACTATGGACGTTCGGAGGAGTGAGAAACACGCGCTCGTCTATTGAGAGAGAGCGCACACAAAGCCTTCAATGCAAGACAAAATCTTGTATTGGAGGCTTTCATCGTTTGTGAGTTCCTTGAAAAGTATTTTGAAGAGTGTTGCACCGATACCCACGCAGGTCATTTTCCAACCAACTATGCTCCACGTAGTGAAGCCGAATAGTGATGAAAAAGCCGATGAAAAGCGCACTTGCAGTTGATTTTCACCTAAAAAATCAGCATTTTGCTTGCAACTACTCGTTTCATTTTTTCTGAGAAAAACCTATGGAAAGCGTTCATTCATCGGCTCTTCAAGACAACGAGACCGAAATCTATTACCCCGATTCCGATGGGCAACCTATGGCAAATAATACCGAACACTTTGAATACATCGCATCAACCAAATATGGCTTGGAATCGGTCTTTCAACATCGCGACGATGTCTTCGTGGCAGCAGATTTGTTTTGGTATCCCGTCAAAGGCAAGCCCAAAACCGTGCTTGCACCAGATGTGATGGTCGCATTGGGTCGCCCGAAAGGTGAGCGTAAATCCTACAAACAATGGGAAGAAGACAATATCGCGCCGCAGGTGGTGTTTGAGTTTTTATCGGACGCAAATACGACGAGTGAAATGACCCATAAAGCCGCATTTTTTGAGCGATACGGCGTACAGGAATACTACATCTACGACCTTGAACGCAAGCAATTAAGCGGCTTAATCCGCTACCAAGAGCAAGATGATGCTTTGGAGGTGATTGCTGATATGGAAGACTGGGTAAGCCCGCGCTTGGGTATTCGTTTTTCTGTGTCCTCTGGTGCGTTGCAACTCTACAAGCCTGACGGAACGCCGTTTTTGAGCTATATGGAGTTAAATGACGAACTGTCTGAAACACGCTCCGAACTGTCTGAGACACGCTCCGAACTCTCCGAAACACGCAAAAAAAACGAACTGCTATCGGCAAAACTCCGCGAACTCGGCATCAATCCTGATGCCCTGTAATGCCCGCAGTAACAGCAAAGCCTCCAATGCAAGACCACATCTTGGGTTGGAGGCTTTTTGCTTTGCTGCGGCCGTGCGCTAAGTGTGTGAGCAGGCGCGTATGTATGGGTTGCGCCAGCCCTACTATCATTGCGGCAGTACCGTGCTTATAGCCACACGCACACCGTCGGTACCAATCACCCATCCACCCTGTGAAGGAATGTGGGATGCCAAAGGCAGCACAAGCGTTGCCGAAACTTCTTGCGCTGTTGTCCACAGCAGGCGGCTTCCGGGCAGCACATCATTCAAATCCAGTGTAAGCGAAATACCCGAATCGAAATGTAGTGCCTCACGCAAGGACAGTCCGCCGCGTCCCAAAACTTGCCCCAGCCCAAAGCCCACGGCTCCCGCCACGTACACGTTTGGTTTGAACGCGCTCAGCACAGGCAAATTCACACCCAGTGCTTCGAGCGTTTTGGTTTCGCCCAGCGTGAAACTGAGCGAAAGCATGAGCGGCGTGTAGTCGTCGTCGCCACGCACAAAACCACTTCCATTAGGCAAAAACACGCGGTTGCGAAGCGTGGCTTGTTCGGCAGGCAAAAACCGTACACATCGAAACGGAAGGTTATCAAACTGCTCCACCGCCGTTGCTTGGGTGAGCGTGGGCATGAGCGCGAGCGGCGTAGAAGTGGACATGAGGGCAAAAAACGACCGCAACGTTCCCGCAACATATGGCGTGCTGAACAGCGTAGCAAGCGTGCGCTGTGTAATCTGTCCAGCGTACAGAGCGCGGTCGGTGGAAGCAAGAGAAAATCCCACATCGGTTTGCGTCCAGCCGCCCTTCCACTTTGAGCCAAATCCAGCAAATATCCGCACAAACAACCGTTCTTGAAGCGGCGGCGAAACATCGGTAAACGTTGGAAAGTACGTGCGGTCGTCGAATCGGTAGGCATCAAACCCAACCGTGGCATTGATAGACTGAAGCGGGTTGTTCGGCGTGGGTTCGCCGTCCAACGATTTGAGTGTCCACGGCAGAGGCGATTGCATCGTAAAATCCGTTTTGAAGCGCACGCCCAGCACGCCATCCACATTGCCAATCCACCCCGACCCCGTGCCTTTAAAACGCCCCCAATCCAGCACCAACCCTGACGAGCCAAACTGCCAATTGAGCATCGTGCCGCGCGTGTTCACATACACGCCGCCGAAAAAACGTTGGCGATTCCAGTTGGAGGTGATGTCGGTGCGGAAACCCACCTGCAAGCCGCCAAGAGGATTGTACCAGAGCGTTGGGCGCAGCGAAACGCCCGTGTAGTCCAACGGCTGCGCCTCGTCGAAGCGCGTAAACCAGCCCGTTTTGGCGTAGCCTCTGCCAAAAATTTCTGCACCGCCACCCAGCAAAGCACCAGTAAGTGTGCCAAAGCCGCGCCAAAACGCGGTGTTCGACTGGTAGATGTTGTCGGGCAAATACGTGTCTAACAGTTTCCCTGTGGTGTCCAAGCGCACAAGTGTTATTTCGCGGTCGGTCAGCACGCTTACCGTGTCGTAGCGGTGCGTCCAGTACCACACGGGAAGCCGTTTGGGGTCATAGTTGGCAGAGGCAGGCAGATTGGGCGCAGTGGCTATATCGCTTGGCAAAGAATATTCTTCGGTTGCACCCGAAGCATCGGAAAGCAAGAGTTTGAGCGGCACGTGGGCGCGGTCTTTTTTCTCCAGCGCAATAGTGGTGCGCCATTTGCCGCTTCCCGTGTTATCCGGAGCAGAATTCAAGCCATTGATGCGGTAGTCGGGCAACTCGTTCAAGAGCAAAAACGTGTCAAAGACTTCATCCATGCGCTGCCCAAACACCTCTTCGCAGACTTTCTCGAAGTCTGCAGGATACGGATGGCGGAATTTCCAGCGTTGGACGTAGGTGCGAAGCATTTCGTCCACCTTTGGCTGCCCAAACGAATACTCAAACTGTCTCAGCATTGCCGCACCTTTGCGATACACTAACACCGCCGATGCCTCGCTGTTGAAGCGGTCGTGTGGGAGTGAAAGCGGTTCGTCGTTGTTCAGGCGGTTCAAATTCAAATAAAAGAGGTTTTCATCCAAGCCAAACGCACGCTCAGGCACAAGCAAGCGGTGTAAATCTCCTTCTAAACCGCCTTGCACGGGGTTTTCGTCTATTTTGAACTCTTCGCCCATGATGCGCGTTGTCATGTAATCCGTCAAGCCCTCGTCCATCCAGGCGTGTTTGGTTTCGTTGTCGGCAGCAAGACCGTAAAACCATTGATGAACAATCTCGTGAACCGTTACGCCCAGCAGCGAAACGGGGTCTGCTCGGTGCGTAATCATGACCAATTGCGGGTATTCCATGCCGCCGTCGCCAGCCTGTGAGCAGGTGAACGTGTTGTAAGGGTAAGGATAATACTTGTTGCTCATAAAACGGAAAATACGCGGCAACCAATCTTTCATCTTTTCCCATGCTTTGACGTGGCGTTGTTTGAACAGCGCGTGGAGCGTGAGTTTGTCATCATACCGAATGATAGTGTGGGCATAGTCATCATCAGCCGTCCAAGCAAAGTCATGTACGGGAAATGCCTTAAAACGCCATGTTTTCATACCGTCGGGTTTGGTGGCTGCGGGCAAGACGGTTTGGGGTTCTGCTGTTGGGGTACGTTCGTAGCCGTGACCAACTTCCTGCGGATTTTGCAACTCGCCCGTTGCGCCCACGATGTACTTTGCGGGTAAGGTCAAATTGAGTTCATACCGCCCCCACACGCCGTAAAATTCTCGTGCCACAAACTGATTATTGTGCCAGCCGTGCTGGTCGTATTGGCAGAGTTTGGGAAACCACTGTGCCATTGAATAGCGCACACCTTGAGCGTTCATGCGTCCTGAACGGCGAATTTGTTTCGGCACTTGCCCAGCAAATTCAAACGTAAACTGGACGGCTTCTTGCGGGGCAATCGGCTTGGTGAAATCAATACGAATGATAGTCCACTCGCGGTAAATGCTAACGGTTTCGCCGTTAAGTGTGCCTTTGGTGATGTCCAATTTGCCGTATTCGCTGGGTTTAAGGTTTGCAAACGTGGCAGGATTGAGGCGATTTGGTCCTACCTGTTCTGCTCGGCGGTGCGTGGGACTGTTGGGCTGAAAGGCGTTAAAATGAGCGTGAAAAAAAAGCTGGCGCAGCGTATCGCCCGTGTTATTGACAAATTCCACACGTGATGTGCCTGTAAAGTTAAACGTGGAATCTATCATCGTTACATCCATTGTTTGTACAAAATTGCGAAATCGCTCCTGAGCCAGAGCCTGAGCCACATCAGGCGGAATATTGGTCATTTGAGCTACGCTCGTGTTCGGCAACGCTACCAAGCCCAACACCAGTATCAGCCCGACTAAACAACAAAATTTTTGCAGTTGAAGCATTGGAATCATAGAAAAAAAGTGAAAAAAGTGATAGTTTTGCATCTTTTGTGGTACAAAAAAAAGTTGTCTAACATTTTCAACAATGAGCGCGGAGAGCGCGGAGAACCCAGAGAGATATGGGTAGAGAAAACGTATGTTCGATGAGTGAGGAACAAGATATGTCTTGATTCTCTGCGCCCTCGGCATCTTGATTCTCTGCGCCCTCGGCGTTCTCTGCGCTTACAACTTTAGACAACTTCAAATAGTGCATTGCCTTTTTCTGTACTCGGCGCACGAAGGCGCAATGCACATCAACGAAGCACGAAGCATAATATCACCGTAAATATAGCGAACTCACCAATTCAAACGACTACACCACAGCACGGTAGGAAGAAAAAAATGGCAAATAATGTTGTATTTTGGTTGAAGTGGCTCAAAATCCTGCTTTGGGTCGGCGTGGCTACCGTTGTCACGCTTGGAGCAATAGGGGCGTATTATTGGATGCAGTTTCAAAAGCCTGTGGTATTGCCCTCAGGGCGGGATTCGATAGAATTGGCTGTGGGAACGCGCATGAGCCTGAGTGCTGCGGTGGACAAATTAGCCGAAAAAGGGATTATTGCTAACGCAGAAGCTGCACACGTGTTTGTACGCTTGTATGCACGGCTCACCGGCAAAAGAATGCAAAGTGGCGTGTACGTGCTGAACAGCACCATGACTCAAGCCGACGCTTTACTGCGCCTGTTTTCTCCCGCCACAACCGAAACGGTTTCGGTAACGTTTCAAGAGGGTATTACCGTCAAGCGATTTGCCGAAATCGCCGCAGAGAAAATTGGCTGCAATCAAGCGGAGTTCCTTATGCTGGCGTATTCGGATTCGCTGCGAAAAGCCCGCAACATCGCCTCTACCACTCTGGAAGGGTATTTGCTGCCGAACACCTATGAATTTTTCAAGCACTCCTCGCCCGAAATCGTGCTTAACAGGCTCTTGGACGAACACGAGCAATGCTGGGCTTCGCTTAAGGGAGATTCACTGGCAAAAGAACTTAAGTGCTCCAAACACGAAGTGCTCACGCTGGCTTCCATTGTGGAAGCTGAAACGCCCGTAGATGCTGAAAAACCCCGTGTGGCGGGCGTGTACTGGAATCGCCTGAACATCCAGATGAAATTAGAGGCTGACCCCACAGTGCAGTACGCTCTCGACCGCATGAACCCCAACCGCGAAAGTCGCCGTCTGCTCTACAAAGACTTGGAAATAGACAGCCCGTACAACACCTACAAATACGCTGGTTTGCCGCCCACCCCGATTAACTCGCCCGGTAAAGCCGCTATTGCTGCGGCACTCAAACCCGAAGAACACAAGTATCTCTATTTCGTGGCAACACTGGACGGAAGCAATACGCACACCTTCACACGCACAGCCGATGAACACCTTCGCGCAGTAGCGTTGTTTCGCGCCCGCCGTGCCAAAATCAAAGCGGAATTGCGGTAGCAAGGCTTTTAGGAAATGCTTGTTCGTTGAAGCACTACAATTATGCTTTGTGCGGCTTGGGGGCATCGTGCTTTCAAGACGCTGCACAGCCATTTCGCCCTACCATGACATTTCTCAACGTGATATTTCGTGTACATCATTCCGAACTCCACGAGAACTGCATATATTTGTGAATATTTGTGAACATGCCACATGAAGGTTTCCTTCAGATTGCACACTACACACAACGCTCTATGAATCATGTACTGACGGTTGTTTGGTGGATGCCTTACATTCACGATGCTGGTTTGTGGTATCGGCAGTGTTGTTTGTTGTTCTGGAGGCTTGTTCGGATAATTACCGCTTGCAGTGCAGTATTGACGGCATATCAACGCCTCGCTGCTCAAGAAGTGTTGCACTCGCCACACTCCATAGACTCCCTTCACCGCATACTTGCTGCTGATGTGCATACAGGCACTAAAAATCAGGACAGCACTCGCCACACGCGCCAGCATTTGCAAGCCTTGAACGCGCTCGCGGAAGCCTACCGGTACAATGCTGCGGACTCATCGCTGATGTACGCCGAACAAGCCTTGGCATTGGCTCAACGCCTGAACGATACCAATGGCAAAAGTCAAGCAATGCTGCACCAAGGTTACGCGCTGTACAGCCAAGGAAAATACGATTTTGCGCTTTCAGTGCTGGTGGAAACGCTCGCGCTGATGCAGGCACTTGGCAACACCAAAGGCATTGCCCAAACACTCAACGATATTGGCAATATCTACAAACGCCAAGAACGCTACGCCGAAGCTTTGGACTATTACGCTCAAGCACTGGCGGTATATCAGAAGATTGCCGATACCAATGGTATCGCTTGGGAACTGGGCAATATGGCAGCCACGTGGCGCATGGCGGGCAATTGCGACAAAGCCTTTGAGCAAAGCACACAAGCACTCCGCATTGCCGAACAGCACGGCTACACGTACGGGAAAGTGTTTGCGCTGACAACGCTTGGCGCGTGCTATGCCGAACGCCAGCAGCACGACAGCGCACTTGTAGTGTTGCACCGTGCTTTGGAGTTCGCCGAGACCATGCAAAACCAAAAATATATTAGTCAGCTTTCGTACATGCTTGGCAGATTGTATGCTCGCAAGCGCGAGTATGCCAAAGCCTTAGTATATGCCGAACGCGGCTTGGCGGTGGCAAGGTCTGCGAAGTTTGCCGAGCGCGTCAAAGAGGCATATTTGACCTTTGTTGCAATTTATCAAGCGATGAACAATCCTGCAGAAGCCCTTCGGTACCAGCAATTGTACACGCATTTGCACGATTCGCTGTTTTCGGCAGAAGTGCGAAAAAATATGAGTGATTTGCAAACGCGCATTGCCACCGAAAAAAAAGATCGTGAAATTCAATTGCTGCAAAAAGAACAGCAAATCGCCTCGTTGGTGCGAAATTCGCTCTTTGGCGGCATGGTATTGTTGATGGGATTGTTGGCACTGGCAGTGAATCGCTACGCTATCAAGCGTAGTTCTGAACAGCGTTTGCGCGAAGCTAATGACTTGCTGGCACAAGCTAATGACGAAATCTCTCGGCAAAACACTCAACTGGCTGATGCAAATGCAGAAATTTCCCGACAACTGCTCATTCAAGAAGAGCAAGCCCGTGAAATTGAATTGGCGAATACCCAGCTTGCCGATATGAACGTTACCCTTGAGGCAGCAAACATGGAATTAGTCGAACTCAACAACGAAAAAAATGAGTTTTTGGGCATTGTGGCGCATGACCTCAAAAACCCGCTAAACGGTATTCGCAACCTTGCGGACATGTTGCTCACTTACGACGATATGAGCGCGGAGCAGAAACGAGAATTTCTCGAAAGTATCGTGCAGTCGTCCGAGCGGATGTTTGAGTTGATTAAAAATTTGCTCGACATCAATGCCCTCGAACGCGGCGGTATAACCATGAGACCGATTGAAATGAACATCGGTGCTGTGGCACAATTTATCACGGCGGATTACCGCGCTCGTGCCGAGCAAAAGTCTATCACTCTGCATTTTTCTCTGGAAGGCACGGGGCAGGGAGTCGCTGACGAGGCGGCAGCCCAGCAAGTGTTGGAAAATCTTATTTCCAATGCCGTCAAATACTCGCCACAAGGCAAGAATGTGTGGGTGAGTGTATGCCCCAGCATCCACGCCAGCACGGGAGCAGAGTTCGTGCGTGTAACCGTGCGTGACGAAGGTCCGGGCTTGAGCGCAGAAGATATGCGAAAACTGTTTGGTAAATTCGCACGGCTCTCGGCACAGCCCACAGGTGGCGAACACTCGACGGGACTTGGGCTTTCGATTGTCAAAAAAATGGTCGAAGCCATGAACGGTAGGGTGTGGTGCGAATCGGAACTTGGCAAGGGTGCAGCGTTTAGCGTTGAATTTCCAACAACCCTGCCGCCACAGTAATTCAGTACAGCTATGGTACACGGTACAAGCATCCGGAATCGTCAATTGAAGTGGTATATGAACATTCGTGGTTTTGGCTATGGTGCGCTTACCTTCCTCCTCTGCTCCGTAACGGTTTTTGGTCAAACAAAGACTGCAACGCCCACGCTCTCTCGTGCGCCGAACATCGTGTTCAATCATATTACCGTTGAGCAGGGGTTATCGCAGAGCACTGTGTACGCTTCGCTGCAAGACCGTCAGGGATTTTTATGGTTCGGCACTGCCGACGGCTTAAACCGATACGATGGATATAGTTTTGTCGTGTTTCGGCGCACTGGCGCGGATTCAACGTCGCTTTCCAGCAGTTTTGTGCAAGCACTTGCCGAAGATAGTCAGGGAATGCTGTGGATAGGCACGAAAGACGGAGGCTTGAACCGCTTGAATCCTCAGACTCGTGGCATCAGCGTGTTTCGCACTGCAACCGAACGCTCACGCACATCGGCAACAGCACCATCGAACGAACTTGCCCATAACAACGTCACTGCGCTGCGAATGAGCCGCGACGGGCATACGCTCTGGATTGGTACAGACGGCGGCGGTGTGCAAAGCATCGATGTACAGAATGTATCACAAGGCTTTCGCAGATGGCAGATGCCTAATCAGCAGAATGCCCTAACCAAGCGGGTGTCATCTGTGCTTGAAGATGCTGCGGGGCGCATTCTTATTGGTACGGCAAACGGTCTGTACCGCCTTGAGCCGTCCACGGGCGCGTGGGAAGCGTTAGCTTACAGCGCACTCCGTAAAGAGCCGTCCGCCTCATCAGCTACTCGTGTTCGTGCCTTGTGCGAAGATGCGTTTGGCAATCTGTGGATAGGCACTGAAGCGGGATTGTTCCGCATGAACCAGACCACTCGCGCCGTGAAAGCCTATCGCCACACCCCCACCAATGCTCACAGCCTGGGCAGCGACGTAGTGCAAGTGTTGTATCAAGACCGTCAGTTGCGGCTTTGGGTGGGTTCAACCAATGGCGTGAGCATTTTTGACCGCCAAACGGACGCTTTTTTTACCTATCAACGCCGTCCGAATTCTTTGCACAGCCTTGCCACTGATGCCATCTATTCGATTACGCAAGACCGTTCTGGCATGATATGGATTGGCTCTTATGGCGGTGGTTTGAACACCTATCACGACAACGTGGCACAATTTACCACCTACGGCTACGACCCGATGAATCCCCAAAGCCTGAGCGCAAACAGTATTTCTGCCTTGTGCGAAGACCGCACAGGAACGTTGTGGGTGGGAACGTGGGTGAGCGGCATCAATCGTTTTGACCGTGAACGCCGCACCAACACTGACGATATGGGCGTGTTTACGCAAATCACCCACAATACTCTTAACCCGCGTTCGCCCAAATCCCTGTCTGACCGATTTGTGCGCTGCATCCACGAAGACCGGCGCGGACGGCTCTGGATAGCTACGGCTGGCGGCATTGATGTGCTTGACCCACGCACCACCACCGTTATTCAACGCTATGCCCACGAGCCGAATAATCCCAACTCTCTAGGCAGCAATAACGTGTTTACCATTATGGAAGCCAGTAACGGTACTATCTGGGTGGGAACGCTGGACGCAGGCGTACACTGTTTACGTATCACCAACGACCACCCCAAGGGCGTGTGGACGCAGTATCGGCACCGCGACAACGACACTACCTCTTTGAGCAATGACATCGTGCGCTGCCTTGCCGAAGATGCCGAAGGCATGATATGGATTGGCACTCGTGGTGGTGGCTTGAACAAGCTCAACCCGCGCACAGGAGTGTGTACCCATTATCGCCACGATGAACGCAACCCCTCAAGCCTGAGTGCTGATGCGCTGTTTAGCTTGCACTTTGACCACAACGGAACACTTTGGATAGGCACGCAAGGCGGCGGCTTGTGCCGATTTGACCGCCGAACAGCATCGTTCGACGCGGTGCGCGAGCGCGACGGACTGGCAAACGATGTGGTGTATGGCGTGGTGGAAGATGAACACGGAACCTTCTGGTTGAGCGGCAACAAAGGTTTAACACGGGTGCATCGTCCGTCGCTTGAGGCAGCACTGTTGGAGCGCAGAAGCAAGCAACAGCCTCTGCCACAACAACTCTTTCGCTGCTATGATGCACGCGACGGTTTACAGTCGAATGAATTTAATGCTGGTGCATATTGTCGTGGGCAATCTGGACGCTTGTACTTTGGTGGTGTGCTGGGATTGAATGAATTTTATCCCGACAGCATCCGCGCCAACCCCATTGTACCGCCAGTGGTCATCACGGCGTTCAAACTCTTCAATAAACCGTTCGACGGTCTAACACTGCCGAACGCGGCAGTGCTGCCGTCAGTGCGCCTGAACTACAACGACAACTTTTTTTCGATTGAATTTGCCGCACTCAACACGCTGTTGCCCGAACGCAACCGCTACCGCTACAAACTTGACGGCTTCGATAATGACTGGATGGATTTGCAAGGCATGAAGCGTGAGGTGAGTTATACAAACTTGGACGAAGGCGAGTACACATTCTATGTGCGCGGCAGTAACAACGACGGCGTGTGGAACATGGACGGTGCAGCGATGAAGATTCGGATTATGCCGCCGTGGTGGCGAACATCGTGGTTTCGCTCCATTGCTGCGCTGCTGGTATTGGGCGGTTTGTACGCTGTGTACAAACTGCGAACCCGCAGCATGGAGCGACTTGCTAAGCGACTGGAATACGAGGTACAGGTTCGCACGGCGGAACTCACTGAACGCAACGACCAACTCAACAACGCCAACGAAGAAATTCAACGCCATCTGACCCTGCTGGACGAACAAACCCGCGAAATTGAAATTGCCAACGCAGCCCTGCAAGAAAAAAACCTGGAACTTGAAGATGCACGCCAACAATCTGAGGCGTTGCTGCTCAACGTGTTGCCCAAAATCATTGCTGACCGCCTAAAAGCAGGCGAACAAACCATTGCGGACTGTTTTGATGACGTAACCGTCTTGTTTGCTGATATAGTGGGCTTTACGGTGCTTTCGAGCCAACGCGAACCGTTTGAAGTTGTGCAGTTGCTCAACCGCATATTTTCGGCATTTGATGTGTTCTCTGAGCAGTATGGCTTGGAAAAAATCAAAACCATTGGTGATGCCTACATGATTGTCGGCGGGCTACCAGAACCACACGAAGACCACGCCGAAGCAGTGGCAACTATGGCAATAGAGATGCAGCAAACAGTGGAGTTGTTAGCAAAAACAATAAACGTGCCGCTGCAGATTCGCATTGGCATCCACACAGGAAAGGCAGTGGCGGGCGTTATCGGGCAGAAAAAATTCAGCTATGACCTCTGGGGCGATACCGTCAACACCGCCAGCCGATTGGAATCGCACGGCGTGGCAGGGAAAATTCATATCACCGAACAGGTCGTAGAAAGACTTCAGGGCAAATTTATCGTTGAGGAGCGTGGCGAAATAGACATCAAAGGCAAAGGCATAATGCGGACGTTTTTTTTGGTAGGGCGGGCATAGTGGCGCAAGATAGCGCAAGGTGACGCATAGTGGGCACACCAAACCTGTGAAAAATCGCAGTTCACCCGCACGAAAACCTGTCACTCCAACGCACTGCGCCCGCCGCTTTTGCAAAATAGCTCGTTAGTTTTGCGACACAACGACAACACTTCAGCGTAGCCTACACGTTAAACCGAAAATACATGATGTCGCCGTCTTGGGTAATGTACTCTTTGCCTTCGATGCGGTACAGACCAGCTTCTTTGACGGCTTGTTCGCTGCCAAGCCTCACCAAATCGTCATATTTCATCACCTCAGCACGAATAAAGCCTTTTTCAAAGTCCGTGTGAATCACGCCTGCGGCTTGCGGAGCTTTGGTGTTGCGTTTGACCGTCCATGCGCGGACTTCCTTTTTGCCAGCGGTAAAATAGGTGATAAGGTCGAGCAGCGCGTATCCCTGACGAATTACGCGATGCAAGCCCGGTTCGTTCATGCCCATATCGCTCAAAAATGCGTCGCGGTCGGCAGGCTCTAATTCAGCAATTTCTGCTTCAATGTTGGCGCAAATAACCACCACATGAGCTTGTTCGCGTTCGGCAATTTCTCGCACATGGTTAATGTAGGTATTACCATTGTTCAAGCCTTGTTCATCCGTGTTGGCAATGTACATCACGGGCTTGTCGGTTAGCAAAAACAGGGGTTTCAAATACGCAGCTTCTGCCTCACTGACCTCAAGAAACTTTGCTAAGTTTCCGCCATCCAGGTGAGTTTTCAGGCGATGCAGAAATTCCACCTCGTCTTTTGCCTCTTTGTCGTTGGCGCGTGCTTTTTTCTCCACTGTTTGCATCCGTTTTTCCACGCTTTCGAGGTCTTTGAGCATTAACTCTGTCCAGATAATTTCGATGTCTCGCGCGGGATTGACACTGCCTTGCACGTGAATAACGTTGTCGTTCTCAAAGCAGCGCACCACGTGGGCAATAGCATCCACTTGGCGAATGTGCGACAGGAACTGATTGCCAAGCCCTTCGCCCGACGCTGCGCCTTTGACCAGCCCTGCAATATCCACAAATTCTATTGTTGTGGGAACAGTGCGCTCGGTTTCATACATTGCCGTGAGTTTGTCCAAGCGCGGGTCGGGAACGCTCACAATGCCCACGTTGGGGTCAATCGTACAAAACGGATAATTGGAGGCTTCCACGCCGCTTGCTGTGAGTGCATTGAACAACGTGGATTTTCCAACGTTCGGTAGTCCTACAATACCACAATTAAAGCCCATAAGTATTTCGTCCAGTGATAAACCAAAAAACGATGAATTGTCGAGTGAAGTACCGTTACAAAGGTTACAAATATACGGCTTTGAGGATTCACAGTAAACTTCTTGCGTCATTCACTTGGTCTGTGTAAATTCCGCCTCGCACATTCAACAGAGCGTCATACACCGATGCTGCTTCAATTTTGATTTACCGACACAAGATTCATGGTACAACAACCCTCTGCACACAACTCTGGAACAAGTACACAAGCACCAGCAGGACTTATTCCCACCTTAGGACTGTTCACAACGGTGGCGATGATTAGCGGCTCGGTAATTGGTTCAGGTATTTTTCGCAAGCCCTCGCTTATGGCTTCACAGCTTGGTTCGCCAGAACTCTTGATTTTGGTATGGGTCGGTGCGGGAATTCTGACGCTTTTTGGTGCGCTGACGAATGCGGAAATAGCCAGTATGATTTCAGCCACAGGCGGTCAGTACATTTTTTTTCAAAAGATTTACGGCGGTTTTACGGCGTATTTGTACGGCTGGGCGGTGTTTTCGGTGATTCAAACGGGCTCTATTGCTAGCATTGCCTACGTGTTTTCGGATTATTCGCAGTATTTCTGGACGCTGCCGCGTTTCGCACCTGAGATGGAAAAGGCATTTGTGCTGCACATCCCGTTCATTGGCGCAATTTTTCCCCTCGAAAACATCGGGGTAAAGTTGCTCACGGTAACGGTCATTTGCCTGCTGACGGGTGTAAATTATTTGGGTGTGCGCTTTGGGGGTATTGTGCAGGGAACGTTTACCACGCTAAAGTTGCTGGCAATGGCTTCGCTCGTAGCCATCGCGTTTACCTACTCTGGTGGTTCGGTATCACATTTTGTCAGCAGTTCTACGACGGCAACGGCAACTTCTACCTCCACGATTGGACTACTGTTTTTAGTTGTTACGGCACTGGCGGGCGCGTTCTGGACATATGACGGCTGGAACAGCATCACCTACATTGCCGGAGAAATCAAAGACCCCAACCGCACTATTCCTCGTGCGCTGTTTATTGCCATGATGATTGTGATTACCGTGTACGTAAGCATCAATTTGGCGTATTTGTACGTGCTGCCCGTACCGGCAATGGCACAATCAACGCTTGTTGCCGCAGACGTGGCAAAGACGGTGCTTGGTGCGGCAGGCGGGACGTTTATTGCTATGGCAGTCATGCTTTCTACCTTTGGTACTACCAACGGTACTATCCTTGCTAGTGCGCGAGTGTATTACGCTATGGCGCACGACAAGATGTTTTTCAAGTCATCGGGCGCGATTCATCCAACATTCCACACACCGGGCAATGCGCTGATTGTGCAGGCATGTTGGTCGAGTATGTTGGTACTGAGCGGCACATTTGACACGCTGACGGACATGCTCATCTTTGTAACGTGGATTTTTTATGCGATGGGTGCATATGGAGTGTTCGTATTGCGCCGCACAATGCCCGACGTGCCGCGTCCGTACAAGGTTTTTGGCTATCCCTTTGTGCCTGCCATCTTCGTCTTATTTGCCTCGTGCTATGTGGTTATTACGCTCTACAACGACGTAACAGCATACATGGCAGGGAAAACGCCAATTATTAATTCGGTGTTTGGATTGTTTCTTGTGGCAACGGGTCTGCCATTGTACTATCTGTTTAAGCGTTCAGCGCAAAAATAAGTGTAGCACGCTTGGCAGCCTGAGGTTTACTGTTGGTGTTAAAGCATTTTTTTCGTACATTCCTTCAGTGCGCCTGAAGCACAATTCGTTCAACAATGTTGCTTACGCAACGAAACTACAACCATGAACAACGAGGAAAAAATCTTAGAACTGCTTATCAACATTTCCCAAAAAGTTGATACGATTGAGCAAGACCTCAAATCGCTCAAGCAAGATGTCGCAACGCTTAAAGAGGACGTGGCAATACTCAAAGAGGACGTGGCAATACTCAAAGAGGACGTGGCAATGCTCAAAGAGGACGTGGCAATACTCAAAGAGGACGTGGCAATACTCAAAGAGGACGTGGCAATGCTCAAAGAAAGGATGACGAATGTAGAACACGATGTTCATGACCTCAAGCATGATGTTCGTGACCTCAAGCATGATGTTCGTGACCTCAAGCATGACGTTGCCTCACTTGACCGTCGTGTGAGCAAAATAGAAGTGCAAATGATTGCTATGAATGCAAAACAGGATGCCACCATTGATGCGTTGGAACGTCTGCGGGAAACTACCGTTCACATTGCAGAGAACCAAAGCGTGATGGCATCTGCGCTTGCCAATCATGAACAGCGCATTACTCGTCTTGAACGCACGATGTGAGGATTTTCCCAAGCGCGTGTTCAAATGTTGGTTCACTTCACTTCACGTGCTGCCTTTGCTGCTCTGGCAACAACAAGATTTCTGAGCGTGACAGCACCAACCACGATAATTCCCCCCAAGACTGCCCACACACTTGGCAGTTCGTTCATCATCAATGCCACCCACAGAGGATTTAACAACGGCTCTAACACTGGAATTAACACGGCTTCTAAGGCAGCAACGTGGCGAATAGCTTGTGCGTACAAGATATACGACAATCCCAGTTGAAACACTCCAAGCATTGCCAGTCCGAGCCAGCTTTGTGCTGAAACGCTTGCCACAGAATCCCAAGCAAACGGCAGACCAACCAGTGCTGTGCAGAAGTTACCAAGCAGCAACGGCTCAATAGCTGAACCTGAACGTGGGTCGTGAGCGTGCTTACGCATCAACAACGTCATCCATCCAAACGCCATTCCGCTTAACAGTGCCAGCACGTTGCCCGTCATGCCCACAAAAGACAGTTCTTCAACGAAAAAGAGTATCATCCCGAACATGACCAGCACAAGCGTTATCCAATCCCATCGTGAGGGCTTCTCGCCCAGAAACCACGCACCAAACAATGCTACATGGACAGGTGCTGTGTATTGCAGCAAAATAGCATTGGCGGCGGTGGTAAGTTTTGTGGCAGCCACAAAGAGCATCACCGTTGCCGTGTATGCAAGGGCAGCCAGAACTGTCGGCAATGTCCACTGAACACGAAGGCTGCGGTGAAGCGCAACCATCATCAGACCTGCAATTGCACTGCGGGTAGCGGCAATAGCAGGAGCATTCCACTCAATGTATTTAATGAGCACACCGCCTGTACTCCACAACACAGCCGTCAGAATGAGCAAGACAAATGCTAGCGTGCGAGAACGTTCCATAAACGGCTCTTGATGTCAGTAACGGTGGTAACTACAATGTGTGTAAGGTGTGTAAGGTGTGTAAGCTATTGGCAAGCGTTTTATTGGCAAGCACTTTGTGGCGCTTACGTTTCAGGATTGAGGGTCAAGCAGCCGTAGGACTGCGCGGCAGCCAACACTTCGTTGTCTGCCGAGACAACCGTGAGCGTTACAGTGCCTTCGCTGTTGAGGCGTTGCAGAAGCAGAATGGAGGCTAAGTGCATGGCTTGTGCCTGCGAGACGTTTTTCGTGGCAACGACCTGTGCAGCCAAGTTCAGCACACGTTGAGAAGAATGAATCTGGATAAACTGTGTCCAGTCATTGCCAAGGTCGTGAAGTTTTTGGCGGAAGGCATCCTGAGGAATATTATCCGACTGAACTTTTTTCTTCAGAGCAGCAACCACTTCCACAAAGCCAATAGCGTTACACGCTAAAAGGTTAGAGCTTGTGAACAGTTTTGCCACTTCGTCAGAACCTGCTTGGCGAATGTAATATTGCTGCCATGCGCTGGAGTCGAGATAGTACAAGGTCATTGTAGTTCCTTCGAGGATGGAATCTATGCGCTGTCAAAAGATACTTCAAAAGGACATTAGCTATTCAGCCTGCCGCTTCTTGCACACGTTTACCGTGCAGAAGAGATGCCCCGGAAAAGTGTGCATACGAACTTCTGGTATGAAAAAAGTGTGCCAAGCCTTAGAGTAACCGAGAGAGTATACCACAAAGGATGCAGCACAAGTTTCCAGTGCTACAACGGGCGGAATTCAGAAAACGGTCGGTACACCTCGTTTGGCGGATGCACGTCGTCGCGGTTTTCGCCAATAAATCGCATTGCTGTATCGTAGCGTTCGCCAAATGATTGGAGTTGCTGCACGTACTGGGCAAGAAAATTTGCTGTTTCATTGATGACCACATCAATTTTCCTGTACAACGGCGTTGTAGGTATTTCGCGCTTGCGCGGCGCAGAAGCGGCAGAACCTTCGTCTTGCCACTCTTCGTTCAGTTCGGTATCCATAGAGCGTTTCTTGTTTAGGTGCAAGAGGAGAATTGTGCATCATCGGTACACCGTCGCTTGGAACGCACTCGCCCCGTCGTACATCAGTGTACTTCCCCAATAATATGAAAAGCAACCATCATTGCAAAACCGTTCTTGCTTTCTACGGCGTTTTTTCACTTCCACAAAACGTAATCTTCAGCGCGAACAACGCTACAACGATGTTCATTGCTGCTTTTGTAGCCATAATGACGATGCAAAATATTTCTCTGGATTGTAGGCAGAAACCACGTTTTGGAGAGTTTTGGGGGAATAATAGTGCAAATAACTGCTACAAGTCAAAATCTTGAACAGTGAGTTGTGCATGAGCAATGCCTGTACAAGCGGGGATTCATTCCAAAACTGGTGCTGGCGAAAAATCCAGATTTCGGGGTCGGGCGTGGAAAACGGGAAAAAAATATCGTGAATGTGAATGACCACGCCTTTGTTCAAGCGCGGCAAGACTTCTAAGTACAGAAACCACACATCACTGTCCAATTTGAGCACGTGGCTGGAATCAATAAACAAGAGGTCGTGTTCGCCAAGCTGTTGGAACGTGTCCAACGAGACATCTTGCACTGGCTTGGTGATAAGTTCAACGTCGCCGCTTGCGGCCAACTTTTGCAGGCCTTTGCGCGGATACGGTTCTACGCAGGTGAGTGTTGAAGACTGTTGTGGTGTGCTTTGGTCACGAGCATTGGCTTCCAATGCTCGCAATGCAAAAAATGTGGAAACTCCCGAACCAATTTCCAACATGCGGCGTGGCTTGAAATAGCGCATCATGGCATAAAGCAAGTGAGCGTCCACCAGACCATAGCCCTCGCCAAAGCCTTGCTGTGTTACCCAATCATAGTCGGGCAGCGCAGCGCACTCCTCGCGGAAGGGCATAAGATGGTGCAAAAACGCTTCTTGTGCTTCTATGCTGATGTCTATGCCCACAAGTGCCGACGGCTTGTTCCAGCGTTGTTGGTTGCGCCGTAAATCAGCCGTGTTTGGCACAGGGCTGTAAAAATGCGATGGCAATACGCTTAAGCCAAGCGGTTCAAACAGTGAGAACACCTTCGTCCACAGAAAATTTTCCCATTTCATCTGCAAGGCTTTTTTCCAGCCCAACGCCTGCAAACGGGCAAGTTTTTGGTGTAATGCCATCGAAGAACTCTTTGGTCAAAAAAAGATGAATAGCCAACAACCAAAAAAACACGATAGCTCTGTTGTTGGTAAAAAGGGTTCTTACACAAGCACGGAGTTTTTGGCTTCCACTTGCTCCAAAACCCATTGGTACGTTTTGGTCATGCCCTCGCGGAGCGGAGCAGACGGTGCCCAGCCTAACTGCTCACGAATCAGGGTATTGTCCGAATTTCTCCCACGTACACCCGTTGGCCCGGGAACGTTTACAATACGTAGGTTTTTCCCTGAGATGTCTATGACCATCTGTGCCAAGCCGTTAATCGAAATCATCTCTTCCGAACCAATGTTCACGGGACCCAAAAACGACCCGTTCATAAAGCGGCGCATGGCTTCTAAGCACTCGTCAATGTAAAGAAATGAGCGCGTTTGTTTGCCGTCGCCCCAAATTTCAATAGAGCCGCCGTTCGGTGCTTCTGCCACTTTGCGGCAAATTGCTGCGGGAGCTTTTTCTTTGCCGCCTGTCCACGTGCCTTCTGGTCCGAAAATATTGTGATACCGTGCCACGCGCACTTGTAAGCCGTAATTGCGGTGATACGCCAAATAGAGCCGTTCGCTAAAGAGTTTTTCCCAGCCATATTCGCTGTCTGGTGCGGCGGGGTACGCAGAATCCTCAGAGCATTTGGGATTGTCGGGGTCGTTTTGATTGTATTCAGGATACATGCACGCCGACGACGAGTAAAACATCTTTTTGACCTTGTGTTGTACCGCCAAGTGAGCAATGTTCAGGTTAATAGTAGCAGAGTTATGCATCACGTCGGCATCGTGTTCGCCAGTAAAAATGTAGCCTGCGCCGCCCATGTCAGCAGCAAGTTGATACACTTCGGCAAACGGCATGTCCAGAATATCGCGGCAACTTTGCTGGTCGCGCAAATCGGCAATAATAAAGTCGTCAGCGGCGGTTTCGCTGTATTCGGGATACTTTAAGTCCACACCGCGAACCCAAAAACCTTCTTGCTTCAAACGCCGTACTAAGTGGCTTCCGATAAATCCGCCTGCTCCGCAGACGAGTGCTGATTGTTGTGCCATAATCTTGTGAAAATAATGAAGAGTAAGAATGTTCTCATAAACTGTTCTGGCGCGTTGATTATGTGCCTACCAACACAATGCAGCGGTGTACATAAAGCTACAAGACGTTTGCTTTTCTCAGAACGTCGGCAACTGCACTGTCGGTTTTGGCAAGTTCGCGCAAGACTGCCAATATGCGTTCGTTGGTGTCTTTGTCAGCCATACCGTCCTTGACACGGTTTACGCTTTCTTGGACGCTTTTTTCGACAATCGTACTTCTGTCCCAGAAGAGTAAACCCATCATTGCCACCATCATTGCCGTAAAGATACCGCTCAATATCCATAAAAATTGCGTCAAATCGGAAATACGCTTATCCACTTGGTCCAGACGTTTGTCTATTTGCTCGAAACGTTTGTCTATCTGCTCGAAGCGTTTGTCTATCTGCTCAAAGCGTTTGTCGAGACCGATAAACCGTTCTTCGTTGCGTGCCTCTGCTACTTTCAGTTCACGATATACCTTTTCAAGCGTCACGTTTTCCTGGGCAAATCCAAGAGCAGACTGCCATAGAGCGACTACCGCGACTATATGTATGAACACCGAACAGCGCATAATCACATAATCAATGACTGCCTGATAGCTAAAAAAGACTGGAACAATGCCGAAAATATCGCTTAATAAAAGACTGTAAAATTACGCCTTTCTTGTGAATTTTCCATGAATTTGCTGTGGCTTTTCTGCTACCGCTATTGTAAGCGTTTGCGCTGTTCGCTGAGACGGTCGCGCACGAATTTCGCCACGTTTGCCACCACGCCGAGATTTTTGTGGGCAATGTCAGCTCTTATGTATTCTCGGTACGTCCGCGAAGGATTGCCAAAACTGTTGCGTGCCATTGTTAGTGGTCGTTCAGCAACGATAACGTCCGCAAACGCATAGTGCATTGTGTTGTCATAGCGCAAGTAATGTTCATAGTCCATTGCATAGCGGTAGTTTGTGCTAAAGAGTCCATAGCGTTCCCACACGCGCTTGTGATAATACATTGCCTGATGTGCTGTGGGAAGTTTGTGTATCGGGCGCAGAGCCGACCCAACGATTTTTTCCCGCACACCACCAAGCGGCGGGTCAAACCTGAGCCGTGCTTTGCCGTAGATAATGTCGGGCAGCACTGCTGGCGCGGTTACCGCAGCGTGGATAAGCTCGGAAAGCGCGTGGCTGCTGTAAAAATAATCTCCTGCGTTCATAAAGCCCAAATACTCTCCTGTGCTGCGCTTGATGCCTTTGTTGAACGCTTCGCTTACACCGCTGTCGCGTTCGCTCACCCACCACGCAATCTTATGGAAGTTGTCGTGGGACTTGTCATTGTGGCGTTGGCTGTACTCAAGGATGATGTCAGGCGTGGAATCTTTCGAGCCACCATCGACCACCAGATATTCGACGTTCGGGTAATCCTGTGCCATTACGCTTTCAAGCGTAGAGCGAATCCATTGTTCGGCATTAAAACAAATCGTAACGACGGTTACCGTAGGCAACAGGATTTCAGGCATATTGGCAAAGGGTTATAGGATTGATTACGCGATACTTTGCGCGACAGGTGTTCGCCCAACAAGTACGCGCAATGGTCAGCACGTGCAATGCTGTTTTGAACAGCGTCGGCGAAAAACAGCCATTTTATCACCAAAAATTACGTATATTTCTTGTGCTAACAATAACTCATGCACACATTATTGCACCGCACGCTTTTTCAGAACAGTTTTTCAGAACAGTTTTTCAGAACAGTTTTATTGTACGGAGGATGCTGCTTGATTACTGTGGTTTTATACATCGTGTTAGCCATGACAACGGTTTTTTGCGCCATTGCACTCTACAACGCACTCACTGCACCAATGATTACCAAGCGTCCGCCCAAGACAACACCGGCAGACGACATAGCCAACACCGACCCACTGCTGCTTCCGCGTGTGTCCGTACTCATTCCCGCCCGCAACGAAGAACACAACATTGCCAAATGTTTGGAAGGATTAGTGCATCAGACGTATAAACACCTTGAAATCATCGTGCTGAACGACCACAGCACTGATGGAACAGCGCGAATCGTGCAAGAATACGCGCTGAAATATCAAGGATTGGTTAAACTTATGAATGGCATTACCATTCCCCAAGGCTGGACGGGGAAAAATTGGGCGTGCCAACAACTCAGTTCCGCCGCCACAGGCGATGTGTTGATATTCACCGACGCTGATAACACGCACGCGCCGACCGCAGTTGCTAAAACCGTTCAATGGCTTAAAACCTACAAACTCGGACTTATTTCCGCCTTTCCACAGCAGCAAACCGTTTCGTTTGCTGAACAGCTTGCCGTGCCGGTGATGGATATGTTCGTCTATGCGGGACTACCGCTTTGGCTTACTTACAAAGCCGAGCATCCGTCGCTTGCGGCAGCCAACGGTCAGTGGATTGCTTTTAACAAAGATGCGTACACGTTCATCGGTGGGCATTTTGCCGTCAAAGACCACATCGTCGAGGATGTGGAACTGGCACGAACTATCAAGCAGCGCGGAATTGACATGATTACCGCAGCTGGAACGGGCGAGATTTTTTGCCGAATGTACACCTCGTTTGATGAGGTTTGGCACGGGTTTACAAAAAATATTTTCGGTTTAGTGCGCTACAACAGCAATGCGTTTTTTGCGCTGATGCTTATGCTCTTCGCGCTCTGCATTTTGCCTTATACTCTGGTGTTTGTGGAAGAATATCGAACGCTCTGTCTTGCGACGATTGTGTTGAATCTCCTCATGCGAGGCATTTTGGCGTGGCGGTTTAAGCATCCACTCCTGCCGAGCATCCTTCTGCATCCAATTGGTGTGGGCTTGATGATTGCTATCGGCATAAACGCATACACAGAGGTTTCGCGCGGCATCATTCGCTGGAAAGACCGCGAAATTGCTGTGCATCTGGAGCAGTAACATAATGCAACATGATTGAGGATTATGCGAGGCACAAGAACCGTCCCATTCGCCTCAATATAAACCTCTCGAACCAAAAATCCCGTGCATAGCTTCCGCTATGAAGCGAGCGTGGATGCCGCACGGCTACAGCTGTCTTGAGTGGATTGTTCCGTTTGCCATGCTTGCTATTTATCCACTATCGCCGCCGTCAGTTCGGCTTCTGCTACCAGTTCGCCGCTCACAAACGCTTTTGCTTCGAGTGTGAACATCGTAAAGCGTTGGCGCGTCATGCGAACATCGAAAAACACTTGGTCGCCGGGCGTAACGGGTTTGCGGAATTTTACGTTGTTCATGCCTGTAAAAAACACCAGTTTGTTGCTGTTGAAGCCTGAGCCGCCGTCATCCTTAAAACTTGGTGTGTTCAACAACAGCAAGCCGCCTGTTTGTCCCATTGCTTCCACAATCAGCACACCGGGCATCACTGGACGCTCAGGAAAATGACCATTAAAAAATGGCTCGTTGATGGTTACGTTTTTGTAACCGATAATGCGCTTGTTTTCGGCATCGTACTCGGTAATGCGGTCAACCAACAAAAACGGGTATCGGTGGGGCATCACCTTCATAATGCCCGCAATATCCATCACTGCGTCGTTGGATTTTCGGACTTGGTATTTTTTAATGAACTGCTTTTGTTCGTAGAGTTTGCGGACTTTGCGAGCAAATTCCACGTTGCTGGCATGACCCGGACGGGCTGCCAAAATTTGTGCTTTCATTGGTGCGCCCACCAGTGCCAAATCGCCGAGCATATCCAAGAGTTTGTGCCGTGCTGGTTCATTTTTGAAACGGAACGTGCCGTTGTTCAGCACACCGCTTGTACCGAGCGTGGTTGAATCGCTCAAGCCCAACGAGCGCATGAGTTCTTTGAGTTCGGCATCGCCCATGTCTTTGTCCACAATCACCACAGCGTTGTCCAAGTTTCCGCCTTTGATAAGCCCTTGTTTGTGGAGCATTTCTACTTCAGTCAGAAAACAAAACGTCCGTGCGGCGGCAAAATCGCTCACAAACTCTTTTTCGAGGTCAAACAACCCTGTGTGTTGGCTGCCAAGAGCAGGATTTTGGTAGTCCACCATCACCGTGATACGAAAATCATCTGTGGGCAGTGCGACAATATCCACGCCCTTGGCTTCATTGGCGTAATGCACAGTTTTGTCAATGACCAGATAATCTTTTGGCACTTGCTGTTCCTGAAAACCCGCTTGCTGCAATACCTCCACAAACGGCATAGCACTGCCGTCGCCCACTGGCGGTTCGTTGGCGGTCAGTTCGATTTTGCAATTGTCAATTTGCAAACCCGCCAACGCCGCAAGCACATGTTCGACGGTGTGGGCTTTTGCTTCGCCGTCAGGCGCACCGTCGGACGGCACAGCTAACGTGGTGCCGCGTGAAATATCCACGACATTATCAACGAGCGCGGGAATTTCAGGTGCACCAGACAAATCTGCCCGCACAAACCTGTACCCGTATCCTTCTGGGGCTGGATGAAACGTTACGGTTGAAGTATTGCCTGTATGCAGCCCCACACCGCTAAAGGAGCAAGATTTTTTGAGTGTGCGTTGATGAATGAGCATGATTGGTACACAATTGAGATGAAATGAAAATACGCATGTTCATAAATGATGACGGTGCCTGCGTTCCAACTTCTTAGAAGTTCAGAAGTGCCCTCACCCCGTTCCTCTCCCACTGGGAGAGGGTGCTTGAAGCGAAGCGGAAAGCGGGTGAGGGCGTTATCAACAAGCACTTTTGAAGGAAGTCTACTCTTCGCGTTGAGCGTGCTGACGCTTTAGCGATTCCAGCTCTTCTTTGAGCGTTCGCAGTTCGGTCAGCACAGCAGGCAATTGCCTGAGAGCCGCTTGCTGCTTGAGTTCGTCGGCATGTGCTTGAGCAGGATAGCCAAAATATACGCCTTTGCTCGTAAGAGATTTCGACACGCCTGACTGAGCAAATACTACTACGTCGTCAGCCGTTGCAATATGCCCCACAAAGCCTACCTGACCAGCAATGCGGTTGCGCTTGCCAAGCGTGGTGCTGCCCGAAATCCCCGTCTGTGCCGCGATAGCACTGTGTTCGCCAAGCACAACGTTATGCGCTACGTGAATGAGATTATCCAGCTTCACGCCCTCTTCAATCCGTGTGCTGCCCAGCGTTGCGCGGTCTATAGTGCAGTTTGCGCCGATTTCCACGTCATTGCCCACGATGACGTTGCCCACTTGCGGGATTTTTTCAAACGACTTGTCAGCACGTTCGACAAATCCAAAACCATCTGCACCAAGCACTGTTCCCGCGTGAATAATGCACCGCTCCCCAATGACGGTGCCGTGATAACACACCACGTTTGCGTGAAGCGTACTGTGTGCGCCAATGTGAACGTTTTCGTACAGCACTGTTCCTGCATGAAGTACCACGCCGTCGTGCAGCACGCACCCCGCTCCAATGCTCACATGCGAGCCAAGATACACCGAAGCATCCACCTGTGCCGATTCGTGAACCACTGCCGTATGATGGCGAAAGCCGCACTGTGGCGGATACTGAACGCCATCGTTTGGATATAACAGCCGTACAACCTGCACCAGTGCTTGTTGCGGATTCTCCACGCCAAGAAGGACTGGTCGGTATTGTCCCAAGGCATTGCTGCTGTGCAACGACAGCCACGATTGCCGCGAAACCAGCACGGCCGAGGCTGCTGTGTTTGCAAGGAATTTACCATATTTTGGATTCGCTACAAACGTCAGGTCGCCTTCCTGAGCCTCTTCAATTGTTGCAACACCAGTAATGATGTGTTCTGTGTTGGCATTTGGTTCAATAAAGGCTTCGAGCATTGTTGCCAGTACAGCAACAGTGGTGTGTGCAGTTTGCGGATGATGTGCTTGTCGGCTCATAGCAAATGGTCGTCAAACAGTAGTAAAGATTCGTGATAATGTTCGTGAATATTCGTGATGCACAACGCTTGCTTGCAAGAGATTTACGATGCTACTGGCAAATTTGATGCCGAACTCGGCGCGGCAAGGAGTGCCTGCAATGCACGAAGATTTTCCTGTTCGTCAAACAGCGCACGCACCGCCACGACGAATCCTGCAATGGCAATGCTCGTGACGGTGCCGTTGTTGGATTTCAACACTAATTGATACGCCCCGTCTACCAAATGATACTGCTCAATCGTTGCGGTCTGTGGGTCGAGCAGCCAGTATTCTTGCACCCCGTGTGCCGCGTAGTCTTCAAATTTTACGCCTCTGTCGTTGGCTTCGGTGCTGGGCGAGAGGATTTCGGCGATAAAATCTGGCGCAGGAAATTTCATCTGGTCGGGCGTAAACGTCCGTGCTTTGTGCTGCCCAAAGAAGCACACATCGGGTTCGTAGTCATTGCGGGTGAGGGCAATCAAAATTTTTTCAAAGCCCACAAATCCCAACTGGTGGACTCGAACATAATTTGCGACAAGATTGAGCAATAACGAACAAGCGTCATTGTGCATTTTTTTTACAGGCGAGTGCATAATCATTTCTCCGTTAATAAACTCAGCTTTTTGCTGTTCGGTGATGGTGTTGTAAAACCGCTCACGATTGCGCTGTTCGTCCGCCAACATGCGCTCTATCTCGCGCAGGTACAACACAAGTTTAGGCGACGCGGCCAGATGTGTCAATGCAGTTTCCATAGTGGTTTCCTTTGGTACGATTGTTTTTTGCTGATGAAGTTGTCTAAAGTTTTAAGCGCAGAGAACGCCGAGGGCGCAGAGAAGCAGGACAATATCTTGTTCCCCACTCGTCGAACATACTTTTCTCTGCTCATAATTTCTCTGCGTTCTCCGCGCTCTC
>Ga0272446_1000894_pt1 | contig 45302 bp, 33 predicted proteins | sample YNPCB0061_FD_194587 | JGI IMG/M metagenome (GOLD analysis project Ga0272446, IMG submission 194587) | Hot spring microbial mat communities from Yellowstone National Park, WY, United States - YNP-CB-006-1 | ecosystem: Environmental > Aquatic > Thermal springs > Hot (42-90C) > Sediment | place...
GCTGGAGTTCTGCCGCGGCGCAAAGCGTCTGGCAACTTGCCGCGCCCGTTCTGCCGCGGCGCAAAGCGTCTGGCAACTTGCCGCGCCCGTTCTGCCGCGGCGCAAAGCGTCTGGCAACTTGCTGCGCCCGTTCTGCCAAGGTGAGCTGGCTGATGATTCGGTTTGTTGGCGCTCGGCGGTGCCAGGGCACGGGCGGCTACACCAGATGGGATACCCGTGCGCTGGAGAAGCGGACAGGACCGCGCACGGGCTCTCGGAGGACTTGGCTGCCCGGTGTTGGGATGGCATGACAGGCTGTTGGACTGGTGGGCAGGGGAGCGGGCAGGTAGCAGGGGGAAGTGGCGGAATGCGTGGAGGGGTGGCGGATCGCCATTTTGGTGGTTTCTGCTGGGGAATACCGCAAGGCGGAGAGTTCGTCGGGCGGGTTTCGGGGTGGCGGCCGCCACCCGGGCCCGTCGGCAAGTAGGCGCAAATCCATGCTACCGGACTGGCACAGGAGGTGCTTGATGTGTGCGCGCCGGTGCGAGTGCGCATAGCGCCGGCTTGCTGTTTGACAGGATGGACACGGGACGGTTGGGATTGTCCAGGCGGTCCGGCTTCGGCCGGGTCGCCGTGGGTAAGTGGCGGGTTTTTTTCTGACCTACAAGAGGTGCCACTTCGCAGGAGTGCGCGCGTCTGGCGGGCTCGGTTGCGCATAGCGGCCGGGCTGGCAGGCGGAGCGCGAGTGGCCGGCGGTCGGCCGCCGTCAAGGCGACGGGCCCCGGCAGGCTGGAGGTGAAGCAGAGCCCCGGCAGGCTGGAGGTGAAGCAGAGCCCCGGCAGGCAGGAGGCGGAGCAGGCCCCCGGCAGGCAGGAGGTGAGGCTGAGCCCGGCAGGCAGGAGGTGAAGCAGAGCCCCGGCAGGCAGGAGGTGAAGCAGAGCCCGGCAGGCAGACGTGTGCCTTCAACCCGGCCTCGGATTGAGCAGCCTCCCAGCCGGAGCAGGTCACCACAACCCGCGCCTGTCGACGGCGCCCACACTATCGCGCAAGCGTCTTCACCGCGCGCTCCTACGCTATACTCCACCGCGGCAGGCGGGCTTGCACCCCATGGACGCTTCGCGAAGGAACCTCCAGCTCGACGTAAACGCGCCGGCCTCCGGCACGCCACCTCCGCCTGGGACCGTCTTCCAAAGCGATGCCCGTCGCTATCGGCTGCTCGGACCGCTCGGCAAGGGCGGCATGAGCAGCGTCTACCGCGCCGAAGTCGTGGGTATCGGATCCCACGTCGCCGTCAAGGTCCTCCGCGCGTCCGACGAGATGGACGCTCGGGAGCAACACCTGCGCTTTCGTCGCGAGGCGGAGATTCTGACGATGCTACGGCACCGCAACATCGTCCGCATGCTCGACTTCGCGGAGGCGCCGGACGGACACCTTTTCCTCGTGATGGAGCTGGTGGGTGGAAGCAGCCTGCTGGACATCTTGCTGGTCGAAGGCTCCCTGGCCGAAGACCGCATCGTGTCGATCGGCGCGCAGATCGCCGACGCCCTCGCCGAGGCGCATCGCCATGGGATCGTGCATCGTGACCTCAAGCCCGCCAATGTGCACGTCGTGCGCGACGATCGCAGCCGTGAGCGACCCGTGGTGCTCGACTTCGGCACCGGCAAGCAGCTCGACCAGGACACCCATCACCAGCTCACCGGGCTCGGCAAGTACGTCGGATCGATGGCTTACTCTTCTCCCGAACAGCTCCTGACGGCACCGCTGGATGGGCGATCCGACATCTATTCGTTGGGTGTCTGCCTGTATGAAATGGCAACCGGGCTCGTGCCCTTCGCGTCGTCGAGCCCGATGGACCTCATCGACATGCATCTGCACAAACCGGCGCCGCGATTCCGTGCCGTGTTTCCCGCATGCAGCGTATCGGAACGCATCGAGCGCGTCGTCCTCAAGTGCCTCGAGAAGTCTCCGGATGACCGCTGGCAGAGCGCGCGAGAGCTGTCCGAAGCGCTGCAGCAGTCATGGCCGGAAGCGCCCACCATCCCCGGCTGAGCGTGCTCGCCATTCGCATCACGCGCAGCGTTGTCGGTCCACCTGGTCTTCGGGAGCTGTTCACCGGCGGGACCTGCCGCGGGCCAGCGGCCGAGACCGTGCAGGACCGTGACCGAGACGGTCACCGCCACGCTGCCCGCGGTTGTGGGTCAGCTCGGCTGATGCGGCTGCAAGCTCGCTCGGAAGTCGTTGAGCTGCGCTGGCATGCTTGCGGGAGTTTCGGCGTCAAGCCGCCGCGTGCCCAATCATTCTTGCGGCTAGCGGAACGGGTCCAGCACGCGAAGCTTGTCATAGCTGCGGCCGTGTTCGAGGTCTTCGGAGTGCAGCACGCTGCAACCCACACGTTGTGCCGCGCGCACGATCAACGCATCCCAGAACGACAGACTCTCGAGGCGATGCAGGTCGATAGCGGCCAGGATCAGCTCCGGATCCACGGTTACGAGGCGCAAGTGGCGATAGAGCTCCACGCGCGCTCGCGCCGCAGCGCCATCCATGCCGAGCTTCTTCCGGGCGTTGACGACGTACTCCTGGAGAACCTGCGTGGGGCGGCGCCGCTCCTTGCGGCGAAGTGCTCTCGCACCAGGTCTCTCGCTCGGGTCGTCTTGTCGCCGGCGTCGAGGTCATCTGCGTATAGCAGGATGTTGGTGTCGAGGAAGACCGTCACCCGACACGCTCTTCGTAGGTCTCTTGCCGACAGAAGCGTTTCCCTCCGGATCGGCCGGCGGAGCTCTCCCACAGTTGCTCCAGTTGCCGGACCCGATCCTCGCCAGCGTCCACTCCGGTCTCCGCCTCGAGCAGGTCACGGACCATCCGGTTGAGGCTCGTGCCCCGACGAGCAGCCAGGTCCCGAGCGCGATCGAGCAGCTCTTTGTCGATGGCGAGCGTGATGTTCATGGAACACAGGATACGTGTGCACGTCTCCTGTTTCAATCACCCGCGATCCGCTCCAGCGTGCTCGCCGCCAAGGTGATGATCCCCTTGGCGCTCTTGACCACGACCTCGGCCCGGCTCACCCCTGCGCGCTTCAGCACACGACGCGCCGTGGCGACCAGCTCCTTTTCCCGACGCAAGCGTGCTCGCTGCACCTCGCTCGGCGGCTTCTTCGGCTACTTTTTTCCGAACCTCGGCCGCCGCAACCTTGCGATCGCGAACCGAGGACTTCGACACCGGCTTGTCCCCGAGCTTCGCGTCGGTCCGCACCCGCTCAGCCGGCACGTCGGCTTCCGGGGTCGCAAGCGTGTAGGCGACCAGCGCGTAGGCCTTGTCCTGCCCAAGCCGCAGATCCTCCACGCGCGGCATGTGCTCCACCAGCATGATGAGCTTGCGTGCCTGCTCCCCGCTCATGACCTCGTGCGTCTGCACCAGCTCGTCGACGCTGGCGAACCCCAGAGCCTTGTACAGCTCCTTGCGAAGCAGCTCACGCAGCGCCTCGCCGATGTCGTAGAAATCGTCGGTGATGCGCTGCTTGCGGCGCTGGACGAGCGCCAGCAGAGCTTGGGCCCGGCGGCGCTTCGCCTCGGCTTGCTTGTCTGATGCTGCCTGCGCCTTGCGGGCGAGCTTGCCCACCGCAACCGCGGTGGCCTTGGACGAGCGTCGGGGTCGAGCACAGGACCTCGCGTTCCCTCGCGACAAATGTTGATGGTTGGCGGCAGATACGACAGCGCGAAGGCTCACCGGTGCGCAAGGCGTCTGTGCATGCAGCCCCATGCACGCTCGCCATCGCGAGACCCCAACACGTGTTGGGGTCAAGGCCAACACGTGTTGGGGTCGCTGGGCAACCCGGTGCTGGTCGAGGCGCTGTACGCACGCTGCAGCGCACGTCATCGCGGCTCGCAGCTCCACGTTCCACGGACCTGAGAAGCCGATGCGCGCGACGCTTGAATCGCCGCCGCGATTCGGCGCGCAGCCGGCTTGTGCCCCGTTTCCCAGACGTGCTGTCTGGCAGGCTGGATGTCGAGTACGAGCACCAAGGGTTGGTCTTGGAACAGGCATGCACTTCGATCGATGAAGCAGCCAACGCTGGGCTGTACTGCTGGCCTTGGGCGCCACTCCCCAGAGCTTGTCGAGCTGTTCGATTCCCTCGGCATAGCCGAGCCGGCAGACCAAACGCTCGGTGGCCTCCCGCACATCGTCGGCAAATTTCGGCGGGCCAAGCTCTCGGCACCTCGGGCAGGGGAAAGGGCAGGGGTAGGGCCTGGGGATCAGAACCCGGGTCGACGCAATGCACCCGTTGCCAGGCCGTCGCTTGTGTCTCGACCTTGCGCACCGTATAGTGCGTTGCTCGCTGCGCGAGGGGCCCCGTCATGAAACGCGATTCGATCTTGCTCCTGGCCTGGACGGTGTCGTGCCTGATGTCGGCTTGCACGCACGACTACGACCAATTTGACGCAAACGGCGCCGCAGGTGGTGCTGCTGGCGCGGGCGGCGCGGAGGACGCTGGCGGCGCTGGGGGCAACACGGCCGGCTCGGGCGGTAGCACGGCCGGCTCGGGTGGCAACACCGGCGGCACTGCCGGCGCGACCGGCGGCGCAGGCGGGCTCGACGCGGGCACGGATGCGCCCGACGACGTTGCAGCCGACGCACCGGACGACGTTGCAGCCGACGACGTCGCGCCGGATGTACCGGACGACGTTGCAGCCGACGCAGCCGACGACGTTGCAGCCGACGCAGCCGACGACGTTGCAGCCGACGCACCCGACGACGTCGCGCCTGACGCACCGGACGACGTTGCAGCCGACGCACCGGACGACGCCAATCTCGACGCGCCGGTGCCATGCACGGAGCCCGGCGCACTCACGTGGTCGCAGAATGGGCACTGTTACTTCAGATTGCAGGGCCAGCCGCAAGACTGGCCGACGCAGCGCGATGCCTGCGTGGCTATCGGAGCACATCTGGTGACGATCACCTCGCAGGAAGAGAACGACTTCGTGCGTCAGCTCGTCGGCGCCCAGGACCGTTGGATGGGGCTGCGCAGACCGCAAGCCGGCGAGCCGTTCTCCTGGGTCACGGGCGAGCCGGTGAGCTACACCGCTTGGGACGCCGGCGAGCCCAACGAGACCGGAGAAGCATGCGCCCGGCTTCGTGCCAACACCAACCCGCAAACCTGGGCGGATCGGCCTTGCAACCAGACCTTCGGCGCAATCTGCGAGCGCCCCTGACGCCGGCTACTTCGGTCGGGTGATCAGGTCTTTCAGCACCGTCTCCAGCGGCGTGGTGCCGAGCACCCGACGATGGCCGCCTTCGAAGGCTACCAGACCGCGAAGCAGACCGTCGGTCATCTCGCGGTACATCTGCGCGAGCTCCTCCGACAGGCCGAAGCCGGTGAGCGTCGGCACCATGGCGTCGAGCGGGGCTTCGTGCACGCGGACAGGCTTGCCCGTGATCGTCGAAAGAATCTCGGCCGCGTCGCGCATGGACCTGGCTGGGCCCCCCAGCTCCACGACCTGGTTCTTGTCCGTTCCCTCGAGCAGAAGCTGCGCGGCGAGCCTGCCGATGTCGACCGTGGCGATCATGTCGAACGCGAAGGACGCCGGCGTGAAGCTGGGCAGGATGCCCTGGTCCAGCATGCCGAGCGAGCCGGCGAGGTTTTCCATGAAATAGGCGGCGCGCAGGAAGGAACAACGAGTCGCGGCGAGCGCGGACAATCGTTTTTCCACGCCGTGCAGGGCCGCGATCGGCCCTGTGCCCGACGGGTGCTGGGCGCCGACCGACGACAGGAACACCACGTGAGGCACGCGACTCTGTTCCGCCGCCGCGGCGAGCGCCGCTCCGGTTGCTTCCTGGTACGCCCGGAATCGAGGCGCTCCCAGGTTCGGCGGCACGAGCAAGTAGGCCCCAGCGACGCCAGCGAGGGCCCGCGACAGCGCCCCCACGTCGCCGAGGTTCGCCACCGCCACCTCCGCCCCTCGTGCCCGCCAGCTTTCGCCTTTGGCGGCGTCGCGCACGATGACGCGAACCTCCTTGCCCTGCGTCAGCAACGTTTCCGCCACAACTCTCCCGGTGTTGCCGGTTACTCCCGCGATCGCGTAGGTCATGCTGCCGTCCCTCCGTCGCGCCCAATCGGTGGCGCGGTCGCGGGGGTCTGGGGCCAGCCGGGTCACTCGTCAAGCACAACGACCGCAGAGTCGGTCGGCACCGGGCACCGCATCCCCGAGGTCTCCACCGGCTGCTGCGTGCATTGAGGATGGCGCCAGGGCTGCCCGGGTGCGGGGCCGGCCGGCTTGGCAGCGGGCGCCTCGACGGACCCTCGTATCCTGCGTTCAGGCGCGGGTGACGACGCTTGCGGCGGCATTGTAGAAAGTGAAAGGTGTAACACTTCGCAAGCAACGCTTGCCCGCAGGGCTTTCCTTGGTCTATGGCGTTGCCATGCGCATTCGGTCCACCGCAATGGGGTTCCTTGCCATCGGACTTCTTGCTTGCAGCGCGGGGGGAAGCGGGAGTGATGTTGGGAGCGGGGGATCGGTCCACGCGGGGGGATCGGGCGGTGCGGGAGGTTCCGGCGCCGGGCTGGGCGGCTCGGGCGGCACCACGCCCTTGTTCGACGGCGGCCCGGTCCAGAACGACTCGGGCACGTGCACCGACTCCATCGACGTCGTCTTCGTGCTCGACATGTCGTCGTCGATGGGCTTCATGGTCGACGCGCTCTCGGCGGACATCCAGAACGTGATCGCGGCGACGTCGCAGCTTGCGCAGCAGTCTGGTGCACAGCAGCCTCATTTTGGGCTCATCCCGTTCGTGGACAATCATGTCATCGACCTGGGCGGAGCGGCGGAGGGCGGCATGGTCCACCTGGATGCGACGTCGCTCAAGAATGCGTTCACGTTCCATGTGAGCACGTTCATGAATCCGAATCGGAATCCCGGTGACGGGCCGAACGGTCCGACGATGCAGAACCCAATCTGCGAAGAGAATGCGCTCGACGCTCTGCACGCGGCGGCGGCGGACTTTCCGTGGCGTGCGCAGGCGACGCGCATCGTCATCCTCGCGACGGACGACACGTTTCTGGAGCGGCCGGACAACTACGGGGATCGGGACGGCGACGGTCTGACGGACAAGACGGACTTTCCGCGGGAGGGCAACTATCCTGCGGCGTGGACGGTGCCCGAGACGGTGGAAGCGCTGCGGGCGGCGCAGATTCGCGTGTTCACGTTCACGGCTCGCTCCAACTCTGCGCATCATTGTGGGACCGGGCGGCGGCTCCCGTGGGAAGCGCGTGCGGCTGGCTGGTCGGCGCCCTATTGGAGCAACGATCCGATTCCGGTGGCGACCGACGGTGCGGACTACGATCTGGACGCGGTTCGCAACAAGCAGATATCGCTTGCCGACACGATCAACGGGATCGTGCTGGCGAGTCACTGCAATCCGCCGGTGTATTGATCTCGCGGCGTAGTGGCTCAAAACGCCGCGGCGACGCTGAGCCTGCCGATCAGTCTCGGGCTGCGCTCGTTGAGCCCGAAAGCCGGGCCGGCGGTGACCCAGAAAGAGCCGTCGGCCAGGTGAAAGGCGGCTACCGGGCCGGCGAAGTGACGGGCTCCCCCCTCGGCTTCCTCGGATTCGAAAGCGTCCTCGAGATCCTGGCCCACGTACTCCGCGCCGACGCGAAGCTGGCTCGTGGCTCGAACCGAGGCTCCTCCGAACGCCAGCAGATCGACGCTGTCGCGCCCCGCGGTGAAGATCTTCTCGGCGTATGCGTTGCCAACCATGCGAAGCGGGCCGGCGTCGTAGGTGAGCGACAGGCGCGACGCGACGCCCATGGCCCCCGCCAGCTCCCGCACGAACGACGTTTCCGCGCCTGCGCGCAGCGCGGCGTCGGGGCGGGTGAGCAGCAGACGGACACCTGCCTGTCCGGTTGCGGCGGCTTGCTGGCTGGATCCATCGGCGGGTTGGTAAACGAGGCCGGTCGCAAACGCGGCCAGCCACGACGTTGCCCCGATTCCCACGGTCGCGCCATGAAGCGCGCCCCGGGCGCCGAGGTTGGCGGGGAGCGGTCGCAGCGCCTCGGTGCCCGACACCCCCTGCAGCGCGTACTCGATGGAGACCTCGCCTGGCAGCAGGATGGATGGGTCCCGCGCGAACACGAAAGGCCGCTGCTCGCCGTGTCGCACCGCCGTCTCATCGGCTCGCGTCCCCGGGTCTGCGTCCACGGGGGTGTCCGCATTCCAGCGCAGCCCGTCGCGTCGGGGTGGAGCCTCGCTGCCACCGAACACGTCCTGCGCCTGCGCCCGGCCGGCCGCAACGGACACGACTGCGGTGGCAATCCAGCAAAGCACGACCATCCTTCGCATCGGAGCTGATTTGTATTCCATTTCGCATCCGGGCGCACGCGTCACCGCGGAACCCACAGTTCTTCGGGACGTGTGTGAAATCCCGTTCGAGGCCAGCATGCGTCGGACATCGATGACGGAAACAGCTTGGTTTCGAGGCGGTAGCTGGCGCGCAGCTCCTGGGTGAGCTCGGGAGGCATGAGCTCCCAGCCGCGGTCGAAGACGATGCTCGGGTAGCGTTTCTGCCGCAGCGTGGCGATGATCTCCTGGCGGAGGCGGTCACGCGTGGGCCCGTCGCGTGTCTTGAAGATGTCGGCGATCCCCATGGCGTGCGCCCCGATTTCGTCGTGGCCGGCCATCGACGCCACGAACCCGGCGCCTGGGGCCCAGACGGGTCCACGGACCTGGCGCAGGGCGCGGACCATCTCGCGTCCCGCGTACACGTCACGCGCGGTCGGAAGCGCGCGGGTCACGTCGTAGGCCAGCACGGCGAAGCCGAGCACGATCGCCGCGGACGCGAAGCACCGGAGGCTCGAGGCTGACGGCTGTGCATGCGAACGTATCCAGGCATACGCGAGACCGCCGACGATGGCGACGACGGCATAGCCTGGCGTCAGGACGTTCACGTAGCCATCGCGGTGGAGCAGGCCGGAGTAGGACGCGCCGAGGGCAAGCACGGCAAGGCACAGGTAGCAGGCCCAGCGTAGCCAGCCGTGGCGGCGGATGGCGGGTGAGACGAAAGCCAGCAGCGAGAGCAGCATCGGGACGGCCACGGGCGCCCAGAAGAACTGCAAGAGCAGCGTAGCCCATCGATCCCATAGCATTTGGTGCTGCGACGGGACGTCGAACACGTAGTACGCGAACCACCCGTGGCTGACGTGGTTCATCCACGCGACGGCGCCCAGGGACAGCGCAGCGAAGAGCGTGACGGCGAGGATGCCGCGGCGCCAGCTTGTCAGGAAGGCGAACGCCAGGCCGGGCAGGGCGAGGGCGAGGCCGGTCTGCTTGGTAAAGAACGCGAGGAAGAGCGCGATCGCCGCGGCTGCCGCTGCCGTGTGGGACTTTCCGAACCGTCCGAGCCACGTGCCGAGCAGCAGCAGCAAGAGGAACAGCGAGTCGACCCTTGCGAGATCGAACCAGAACCCGGTCAGCTCGTAGGTCGCCACGAACATGCCTGCTGCGGCGATCGACGCGGTCAGGTCCCTTGTTTCGCGCCGCACGAAGTCGGCGATGAGCAGGAAGCTGCCGAGGATGCTCGCGAGCGACACGGCACGGGCAACCACGAAGCCCACGCCGAACACGCGGGCGAGCAAGGCGCAGACGGCGTAGTAAAACGGCGTGTAGAGGAAGGGTGTGAACGCGACGGACGGCGCGCGGTAGAGCGGTTGGCCGGACAGAACCACGCGCACGTGGTCGAGCACGGCGCCTTCCATCCACTCCAGCTCGAAGGGGTACCGCAGCCTTCGGGCCACCGCGAAGAGGAACACGCAGACGGCCAGCACCGATGCGCCGACCACGATGCCGTCCAGCGTCCTGACCAGTCCTGTCCGCTGGCGTTGCGCCGGTTCGGAGCCGGCGGGATGGTCCGGGTGCGGTGGGGGCGCGGTCGGCTCGGGTTGCGGTGCGGTCATGCGAGGCGGGGATCGTCATACGCCAGGCCGCGGGTCGTGTCAGGTGCGTTGGCGCTGCATCGGGCAGCAAGGTTGATTCATCGTGCGAGGCGCGGGCGCATGTTGGTAGGATACGCTGGAGTGATAGTCAGGCCCGGCGCGATCATCGCGAACAAGTACGAAGTATCCGGTGCACCGGTTCGCGGTGGTATGGGTGATGTCCATCCGGCTCGCCGGTTGGAGGACAACACGGCGGTGGCGCTCAAGCTGCTGCGCGAAGAGCTGCGGGATCTGCCCGATGCGCTCGAGCGTTTTCGCCGCGAGGCGGTCGCGGCGGAGCGCATCCACAGCGAGCATGTTGCGCAGGTCTACGAGGTGCTCGACGATCCGGATCTGGGCCTGGTGATCGTGTTTGAGTTCCTGGACGGCGAGAGTCTCGAGGATCTGCTCAAGCGGGAGCGATATTTGTCGCTGGAGCGTGCGCACCCGATCATCTGTCAGATTCTGCAAGGTCTTGCCGACGCGCACGCGGTGCCGGTGGTGCATCGGGACTTGAAGCCGCCGAACATCTTTCTGCAGCGTACGGGGAAAGGACCGCCACAGGTCAAGCTGGTCGACTTCGGCATCTCGAAGGTTCCGCAGGAGCTGGCGGGCCCGGTGCTGACCAAGGCAGGCCAGAACCTGGGATCTTTTTCCTACATGGCCCCGGAGCAGGCCAGCAGCCCGTCCGGAGTCGACCAGCGGGCGGACCTGTATGCGTGCGGCACGGTGGTGTTTCGGATGCTCACCGGCCAGCTTCCCTATGTTGCGACGAGCGTGGGGGAGCTCATCGGCAAGAAGTCGAGGCAGCCGGCGCGTAAGCTTGCGGAGGCGCTGCCGACGGCACATCCGCCGTTCACGCCGGAGCTCGAGGCGTGGGTGGCGCGCATGCTCGACCGCAACCCGGCTGGTCGCTTCGGCACGGCATGGGAAGCGCTGGAGGCGTGGGAAGCGCTTGCCCCCGGACCGGGAACGTCGGAGGGTAAGGTCGCCCAACCCATGCCGGCTCAAGCCCCTCCGCAGCGCCCGATGGCGCCTCCTCGTCCTCCGGCCGATCGCGCAAGCGCGCCGCGCCCGCCTCAGCCTCCCGCACCATCGCGTGCCGAGCAGGTGTCGCCTCTGCGCCCCGCACCGGCCGGGCCTGTCCGGCCAGCGGCGACCGATCGACGTGGGCCGGCTCCCCGTGTAGCGCGCGCCAAGACCATGCTCGGCATGGGCCCCGAGGCCGCGGCTCCAGCACCGCCCGCGCCGCCTGCCGAACCACCGCGCAAGCATCCCTCGGTCCCCACACGGATCGAGCGTCCGCAATCGTCCGCCGAACCATCCTCGGGGCCGCGGCCCGCAGCCGGTCAGCCCTCGTCCCCTCTTGCCAGCCCCCGCGGGCCAGCGTCGCTGCCGCGCAAGCCGCCCCCTCCCCCAAAGCGGTCGTTCGAAGACGAAGAGCCGGATGAAGACGACGCGCCCACCGCGATGTTCGTTCATACGTCGCCCATGACGTACGACCCGAACGGGCCGCCCGTGCCGTCACCCGCGGCGGATGCGCCGGCGCCACCCCCGTCACCCGCCCCTGCGACGCGCGATCTCATCGACGACAAGGACTACTCGGAGCCTCCGACCGCGATTCACGTGCCGGCGTACCGACCTGACGAAGTACCGGCAGCACCCCCGATCCCGTCGGAATTGCAAAGTGCCGCGCAGGCGGCTGCCGCTGCAGCGCCCGCGCCTGGCGAGGCGGTCCCCTCGCCCGTTTCGCCGGGTTTCAGGCCTCCGGGAGTCGCGCCTGCTCCGGCTCCGCCCCAGCCGGCCGCGGCACCGGCCGCGCAGCCCGCTGCTGCGGCCGTGGGCGCGGTGCAGGGCACCGCCTCGCCGCAACAACCCATCCAGACCGGTCCTTTCGAGCAACCTCCCTCGCCGTCGCATCCGTCGCGCGTCATGCCGCCCAACCCACCGTACGGACTCATGCCGGTGGAGGATCCGGACACGGCTCCGACGTGGCTCCAGGCGGTCGCGATCAGCACGGTGATTTCCGCGGTGACGGTGCTGGGCGTGCTCGGCTGGATGGTCCTGCGTCGGTTCTGAGCCAGGCTACGGCGCGTGCATGGTGAGCTGGAGGTAGCCGCAGTGCTGCATGTCCGGGCGTCCGCGTCCCGCCGACGCGAGGATGTTCTTCGCTCCCTCGCCGGTCCGAAATAGGCCGTAGCCAGCCACGATGCGCAGAGGTTCCCAGGGCGTGTATCCGATGGTTGCATCGACCTCCTGTCCCAGGTTCCGGTTGGTGTTCTCGCCGCTGCGACCGATGGGCACGAGCGCTGCCGTGCGCCACCAATCCGACGGTTCGGCCATCGCGACGTAGCGCCAGCCGAGGGTGACGCGGACCTCATCGAGGGGCGTCATGCGGAGCTGGGCAGCCGCCTCGATCACGTTCGACCACGCATACAGCCCCATGGGACCGTGCGCATCGTGCACATCGGGAAACAGTGGGTCGAACCGGGTGTCGTCGCCCGACGCCGTAGCGCCGTCGTTCTTGCGCCCGGAGGCGTACGCGCCTTGCACGCCGACGGAGAGCCTGCCGGGCAGCCCGGTCGAAAGCTCGATCCGCGCGGCGGCCGCGAAGGCTCGCAGGTTCTCGGTCGAGCCGACGATCGCGGTGCGACCGACCTCGTAGGCGCCTTCCGCGGACCACGTCACGCGTTCGAATCCCCCGGAGAGGCGCAAGCCAGTTAGCCCGAGATCGCTTGGAGCCACCGTGCCGTCCACCGGGTTGCGAACGATGCGCCCGAGGTTGTTCCACTCGGCGAGCAGCAGCGGTGACAGATGCCATGCGATTCGCAGCCCGTAGAGCTGAGCACCGGTGCCCTCCGGCCTGCCCTGCCCGTCTCTGCGAAGGTCAGGTGGCGTTGCGCCGGGTGGGGTCAGCATGCTGGCGAAAGCGTCGATGTCGAAGGCGCCGACCACGAGCAAGCCGCGGGCTGCATCGAACGATCGCCCGGTGGCGGACCAGTCCGACGAGGACAGCAGGCGCCCTTCGCCCCAGGTGATTTCCTGTCTACCGACGCGCAGCGACGACGGGTGATCGCCGGGGGTATGCAGCTCGCCGTAGGCGACATGGGGAGCGGTATTGGGCTGGGAATCGCGGCGGTCCACGCGCCAGGGCGGCACCTCACCCCAGGCGCGGGTGTCCTGGATCTGCACGGCGAGCCGGAACGCCTCTTGGTCGGCAGTGAGGCCGACGCGCGTACGCGCGAACAGGAACCCCTGATCCTGCACGGGGTCCGGCACGGCGGCATCGGTCGTGGCAGGGCTTGCGGTGTCGAAGGGACGACGTCTGTATTCGCCGTGGGTGCGCAGCTCGATGGAGGGCCGGAACGTCCATTCGCCGACCGGGATGCCGTCGCCGGGCCGTACGTCTTGCCCGACCGCATCGTACGATTGAGCCTGGGCGGGCCGGTGCTGAGCAACAAGCACCAGCGCGAGTCCAGCGACGCAGGCGCGTGACGTCGTGCGAGAGTCAATCATGGGGTTGGGCTGAGTGTACGAAGCCGGGCGCTTGGGGACAACGACGATGGGCTGAGAGGGCAGGCAGCGCGAAGGGTTGCGTTTGGGTGTCCGGGGAGGCAACGTCCTGCGGTCATGCATGTTCATCTGATTGGCGTTGCGGGAACCGGCATGGGCGCGCTGGCCGGGCTGTTCAAGGAGCTGGGGCACGAGGTTTCGGGGTCCGACGTGAGCTTCGATCCGCCGATGGGCCCGGCGCTGGAGGCGTGGGGGATCCGGCTGATGAAAGGGTTCGACCCGGCGCATCTGGACCCGAGGCCCGACCTGGTGGTGGTGGGCAACGTGTGCCGCCGGGACAACCCGGAGGCGCGGGCCGCGATCGACGGAGGCATGGCCTACACGGACATCGGGCATGCGATGGGCGAGCACGTGCTGCGGGGGACTTCGCCGCTGGTGGTGGCGGGAACCCATGGCAAGACGACGACCACGTCGATGTGCGCATGGCTCTTGGACCAGGCTGGGCTGGCGCCGGGGTTCCTGGTGGGTGGGCTCCCGAAGAACTTTCCGCACAGCTTCCGCACGCCGGGCACGCACGGCCCTCGTCTGGCCATGGCCGGCGACGTGCGTTCGGCCATGATGTCGCGCCCTGTTCCGTTCGTCGTCGAGGGCGACGAGTACGACACGGCATTCTTCGAGAAGACGCCGAAGTTCTGGCACTACCGGCCCGAGGTGGCGATCGTCACCTCGATCGAGCACGACCATGTGGACATCTATCCATCGTTCGATGCGTACGTCGGGGCTTTTGTGGGCATGGTGCAGCGCGTGCCGGACAACGGGCTGATCGTGGCGTCTGCCGCGGACGAGACGGTGGTGCAGGTGGTGACGCGTCATGCCCGATGCGAAGTGGCGTGGTACGGGCTGCAGGGCGAGCCGACGCACGGCCAGCCGGTGCATTGGCTGGGTGCGATTGCGCCGGGAGGAGACGGGGAGCAAGCGTTCGATCTGTATGCGGGCGGGGTAATGTCCGGCCGGTTCACGCTGCGCATGGCGGGCACATACAACGTGCGCAACGCGATTGCGGCCATCGGTGCGGTCACGCAGGGCTACGGCGCGTCGATCGACAAGGTACGGGAGGCGCTGCCGAGGTTCCTGGGCGTGCGCAGGCGGCAGGATCTGCTGGGCACACCGCGGGGCATCCGCGTCTACGACGACTTCGCGCACCACCCCACGGCCGTAGACGAAACCCTGCGGGGGCTGCGCGCCCTGCACCCGCAAGGCCGGCTCATCGCCGTGTTCGAGCCCCGCAGCGCAACCGCATGCCGGTCGATGCACCAGGCACACTACGCGCGATCGTTCGGCGCGGCCGACCAGGTGCTGCTGGCTCCGCTCGGGCGAAGCAACGTTCCCGCTGACGAGCGGCTCGACGTGGGGAGGCTCGCGGCGGACCTGCGCGAGGCTGGCGTGCAGGCCACGGCCGCCGAGAGCATCGACCGGATTCTGGAGCAGCTCGTGACCGACGCCCGACCCGGCGACACCATCGCGATCCTGTCCAACGGCGCGTTCGGAGGCATCCATCGTCGCTTGATCGAGGCGTTGTCATGAGGCCCGACGACGCGCGCGTGATGGCGTCGATCGCGCTCGACGTGGCGAGGGCAGCCGGTGAGCTCGCGCTGCGGGGCCATCGGCAACCGAAGCGTGTGGAGCACAAGGCGCACGAGGAGATCGTCACGGAGTTCGACATCGAGGCCGAGCGACTGATCCGCGGCGCGCTGGCGCGCACGACGCCGGACATCCCGGTGGTGGCAGAAGAAGAAGGCGGCCAGGGCGCGGGCGTGGTCTGGTACGTGGACCCGATCGACGGAACGGTGAACTACTCGCGAGGACACCCGTTCTGGGCGGTTTCGGTGGGGCTTGTCGAGCATGGGGTTCCCGTGGCCGGCGCCGTGGTGGCGCCGTCGCTGGGGCTAGCGTGGCATGGATGGGTGGGAGGGCGCGCGCTTCGCAACGGCGACGGGTGCCACGTCTCCGGCACCGACGACCTGCGCGACGCCATGCTGGCGACTGGGTTCCCCTACGATCGCCGGACGAGCCAGGACAACAACTTCTCGCAGTTCCTGGCGCTCAAGCGGGTCGCCCTCGGCGTTCGGCGGTGCGGGTCCGCAGCGATCGACCTGTGCCTGGTCGCGGACGGCACCTATGACGGATACTGGGAGATGAAGCTTCGGCCGTGGGACATCGCCGCAGGCGCCGCGCTGGTGCTCGCGGCATCGGGACAGGTGACGGCGTATGACGGAGCGCCGCTGGATCTGCTGCGCGGCGAGATTGTCGCAAGCAACGGGCGGATTCACGAGCGCCTGCTGCAGGTGCGGAGAGAGGCGTCGGGGCCATGATCGATTCCCAGGACAGCGTGCTGCGAGCCATCACCGACGACGGCGGTTTCCGTGTGATGGTCGCGGGTACGACGGCCACCGTTCGAGAGATTGCGCGGTTGCAACAGGTGTCGGGCGCCGCTGCGCGGCAGCTCGCGGAGCTGATGACGGGCACGATCCTGGTGCGCGAGACCATGGCGCCGCAGTACCGCGTGCAAGGCATTCTTCGCGGATCCGGTGGTCGAGGAAGCATCGTGGTGGACGCCCACCCGGATGGGACGAACCGTGGTCTCGTGCGGATCGCGGAGGGTTCGACCGAGGTGGTGATCGGTCCGGACGCGATGCTGCAGGTGATGCGCACGCTGATGAGCGGCCAGATCCACCAGGGTGTGGTCTCGCTCGAAGGATCGAAGAGCCTCTCGGACGCGCTGATGAAGTACATGCAGACGAGCGAGCAGGTTACGTCGGTGATCGATGTCGCGTGCCAAGTCGAGCAAGACCGGATCGTCGCGGCGGGTGGCTACCTGGTGCAGCTCCTGCCCGAGGTCGCCGAGCCGCTCTTGGCCGTGATGACCGAGCGGCTGCGCCTGTTCGATCCGGTGGTGAAGCTGCTGCGCGAAGGGAAGGCGTCGCCCCGCGATCTCGTCGCGGAGCTGCTTTATGGTATGCCGCACCACATCACGGGCGAATCCGCGCTCCGGTTCGAATGTCGATGCAGCCATCTGCGCATCATGGCCGGGCTTTCCACGCTGGATCGCACGGAGATCGAGTCCCTCTGCACGGACGGCGAGGCGCTGGAGATCTCCTGCGACTTCTGCGGCAAGCAATATCGGGTGACGCCCGAGCACTTGCGCGGGCTGCTGGACGGCAACTGACCGCCCGTTGCGACCGCGCCGGCCGCTCGGTGAGGCAGCGTATCAGGAGCCGCTGTCCTCGCCCCGCCCCATGTCGAGCAGCGCCTCGGTGCGCTGCGGCGTGAGCAGCGGTTGGTCCGGCCCGGCGATGGGACCGATGTCCGTGATCGGGATCGAGCAGGTGGCGTTCTGCTCGACCTGGCCCAGATCCAGTTTGAGGGCGACAACAGCCCAGCTCGCCGGGTTGACGACGGCGTCCACGATGGGGTGCAGATTTCCGTCGGCGGTCTGGACGCTCATGGACAGCAGCGAGTCGAACGTCAGGTAGCCGTGCAGCTCGCGGTCGGCGTCGGCATCGACGCGCAGCACCACGGCGGTGGCGTTGTCCTCGCCGCCTTCGGATTCGACGGCTTGGGCGATGCGGGCGGCGGCTTCGCGTGCGGTTCCGCCTGCGAGGATGCGGCGGATGCGCCGTTCGTCGAGGGTACCGGCGACGCCATCGGTGCAGAGCAGGACCGTGTCTCCGGCGGTGAGCGGGATGGGTGGACGTATGTCGGGAGCGATCTGCGCCTCGGCGCCGATGGATCGGGACATGATGTGCTTGAGGGTGGGGGCGAAGCCGGTGGCTGCGACAGGTCCCTTGATGTCGGCGATCTCCTGGAAGATGGAGTGGTCGCGGGTGAGCGAATACAGGTTGGCGCCGCGCAGCAGGTACAGACGGGCGTCCCCCACATGCGCAACGTGAAGGCGTCCCTGGGCGATGAGCGCGGCCACGCAGGTGGCGCCCATGATGGCGTTGCGTGCCGCGGACTGGTCGCGGACGGCCTGGTTGGCCGCGGCGAACCCGGCCTTGAGGGCGGCCACGGGGTCGACGGTTTCCTTGTCGACCGCGGCCACAAGGGCATCGAGGGTGACACGGGCAGCCGTATCGCCGTGCTCGTGACCGCCCATCCCGTCGGCCACGGCGGCGAGGTAGCCGAGCGACACCTTGCCCTGGAACGAGGCGTCCTCATTCCGATCGCGGCCTGTGCCGATGAACGACCCTTCGCCCGAGTAGATGCGGAGCCTGATGGTGGGAGCGGACATGATGGTGAATCATGAAAGGGGAGGATGCCCGGCGTCAACGTGCCATGTGACGTTCTCGCCGCGAGGCCGCAAACGGTGTTGAATTCGGATCGTGGACGCGGGACATTGCGTGTCCGTTCGTTCCAGGAGGGTCATTCATGCCTACGCCGGAGCAGCTACAGGTCGAGCGTCTCGGAGAATGCACGGTGGCGTCGCCGCTGAATCTGTCGACCATCCCGGGCGACGAGATCGCGGACTACGTGCCGGACGACGCGCGGGTGCTGCTGCGCATCGAGCGTTCTGGCAACGAGGCGTGGGATACGAGCCTGAGCTTCGAGAAGGCAGGACCTCGCGAGAGGCTCTACTTCGACCCTGCGTCGACGAAGGTCGGGATCGTGACCTGCGGTGGGTTGTGCCCCGGGTTGAACAACGTGGTGCGTGGCATCGTGCTGCAGCTCTTCCACCAATACGGCGTGCGGAAGATCGTGGGGTTCCGGTACGGCTACCAGGGTCTGGCGGCCAACCCCAGGCATGCTCCGATGGACCTGGACCCGGATCGCGTGGGGCACATCCACCGCGACGGGGGCAGCATGCTGGGCACGGCGCGTGGCGGCCCTCCGGTGACGGAGATGGTCGACACGATCGAGCGCCACGGCCTGCAGATCCTGTTCGCGATCGGCGGCGACGGCACCTTGCGCGGAGCGAAGGCGATCCATGAAGAGCTCCAACGCAGGGGCAAGAAGGTCGCGGTCGTGGGCGTGCCCAAGACGATCGACAACGACGTGGCCTACGTGGACAAGACGTTCGGGTTCGACACGGCGGTGGAGGTGGCGCGTCTGGCGCTCAACGGTGCGCACACCGAAGCGGCGAGCGCGGAGAACGGGGTGGGGCTGGTCAAGCTGATGGGGCGGGACGCGGGGTTCATCGCCGCGGCGGCCACGCTCGCCAGCCTCGAGGTCAACTACTGCCTCGTCCCCGAGATCCACTTCGATCTGGACGGCGAGCACGGCTTGCTGCGGCACCTCGAGAAGCGGCTCGAGGCGCGAGGCCACGCGCTCATTGTCGTCGCGGAGGGCTGCGCGCGAAGGTTCGCTTCGCTGGATCAGCTCGGGCGCGACGCTGCGGGGAACGTCGCCTACTCCAGCTCGGAGGTTGACGCGGGGCTGTACCTCAAGGATGCGATATCGGGGCATTTCAAGAAGCTCGGCCGGCCGGTGACGCTCAAGTACATCGACCCGAGCTACATGATTCGCAGCGTTCCGGCCAACGCGAACGACAGCATCTTCTGCGACGTGCTGGCGCGGCACGCCACGCACGCTGCGATGGCCGGCAAGACCGGCCTCGTCATCGGACGGTGGCACAACGTGTTCATCCACGTTCCGCTCGCCCTCGCGACCTCGGAGCGCAAAGTCATCGACACGGACAGCGGGCTGTGGCTGGCGGTGACCGAGACGACGGGACAGCCGGACTTGTCGAACGTGCCCGTGAGCCGTCGCGCGGAGCGGTGGCACCGCAACCCCTGACGACGCTTCGGAACCGGTGAGATCCGGCCGGATCGTCAGAACACCACGTAGGCGCCGTCGCGCATCACCGTGACGGGACCCGCAGCGCGCGAAACCACCGCTTCGGACACCGAGATCGGGTTGCCCTTGGCGTACACGATGTCCTGATGCACCACGGTATCCGGGGAGCGGAATGCAGACGGCCCCACGGCGCCGCCCAGGTGATCGGATCTGCCATAGGCCCAGTGAAATCCGGCTTTCTCGTCCTCGAGCACGTTGCCGGTGACGACTGCCCAGTCGTTGCAGCCGAAAGCGACCTCTGCGACGTTGCGACGCGCGGGGTCCGCTTCGAACACGGCCGCGAGATCGCTGGCCGCAGCGTTGTCACCGTGGACGGCGACCACCTTGTTGTGCTCGATGCGAAGCAGCGCAACGCCGCCGGACTGATGGACCGGGATGATGCCGTGGGTGGTGGAGGGCAGGTGCTCGCGCTCGCCTTCGTAGGGCACGATGAAGGTTTCGCCGGATGGGAGATTGATGATGCGATCGCCCGGCTTGTGCCGCGGCAGATAGCCGTCGTCGGGCTCCGGCGTCCGGAAGCGCAGGTCGAAGGTGCATTCATGGCCGGTGGAGAAGCGCACGCGGAGGCTGGATGCGCCACCGAGCAGACGCGCAAGGATCCCGCAGCGGCGCGCGACTTCCCGGTAGTCGGCAGACAAGGCGGTCTGCTCCATTCGGCGCTCCAGGCCCGGAAGTGACGCAGCGCGGAAGTCTTCCCTCCGCTTGCACACGCTGTCGAGGGCAGCGGTTGCCGAGAACTCGGTGAGAAACACGGCGAGCGTGGTGCGGAGCAGCAGAGCATCGATATCGACGCTGTCGGCCCCGAGCAATCCGCGTCCGGGTAGTTCCCGGCCATGCCCGCCCGTTGCGGGGAAGGTGAGCAGCGGAAGGGTTTCGTAGCGCCGGGTGCGCCCCACGGCTTCGAACATGGCACGCCACTCGGCCGCCATCTCGCGACGCTCGGCCCAGGCCGGGCTGTCGGGCGAGGACGGCGTCGGGACGTCGCACGCTACGAGCACCGTCTCACCGGACTCCACTTCGAACACGTCATTGAGCAACTTCTCGAGATTGAAAGCCATCGGCGTCCTCGGATGGGGGCAGCAGCGTTATCCCCCGGGGAGGCCGCGCATGGCAAGCATTGATTTGGAAAGTGTGGCGCGGCGGTTCGCTCCGCGGATACCCTGCTTGGGTTCCGACGGCGCTTGCGTGCTCGCGCAGCCGCGCCGAACGAATGCGCCCCCTGCGCAAGCCTCCGCTCGACCGATGCGCCGTGAGGCACGGAATGCGGTTGGCATCGAGGCGTGACGTGTCGCGGCCCCTGGCTTCCAGATGGGTGGCCGCCTGACCGAAAGAACCGTACCCGGATCTGTCGACGCCGGTCCTAGCAGAGCGCGGAGGGTCGCGCAGACGCCGGACTCGACTGGCAACCTACGCCACACGACGCAAACACGAAATGCGGGGCCCGGCTGCGTGCCGGGGACGTGCCGTTTCGAACCAGCGCCGTTTTCGTGTGCGTTGCCTTGGGTGGGTGCGCGACGGGATGACACGCGGCGGACCGTGTCCCCGAGAGGCACTCCCGTTGCCTGCCATTGCCTTGGAGCCCACGGGCACGTTCTGACCGGCCGCGCGCGGAGCGCGGTGCACGGCTTGCTCCGGGAGCCTCGGACCGCAGTGGCAGCCAGGCGCCGGATCGGTCAAGATGGCGGCTCGCTGCATGGCGCCCACCATCCCCGACCCGGCACGTTTCTTCGAAGCATTGGTGCGCGACATGGACGAGGCGTGCATCGTGGTCGGGCGGGACCAGCGGGTGATGTACATGAACCGCCGTGCAGAGCAGATCACGGGAGCCACTGCGGCGCAGGGAATCGGCAAGCGCTGCCTCGATGTGTTCCGTTGTCCGGCCTGCACGCTTCAATGCGGTCTGTTCGATCTGGGGGAGGTTCGAGACACGTACGCGCGCATCCTCGGCGCGGAAGGTCGAAGTCTGGTCGTGCGCAAGAACGCGGTGCTGATGCATGACGGGGACGGCGCTGTGCTAGGCGCCGTGGAGACGTTCCACGAGGTGGACGACGAGCGCGAGGACAGGCGTCGAGCCCGTGTGGTCGACACGTTCGACGAGGAACCGTTGCGGGGGTTCGTGGGTCGGTCGGCCGCGTTGCGGCGCATCGTGGATACGATCCGACGACTCTCCGGGTCGGACGCTACGGTGCTGATCACGGGGGAGAGTGGCACGGGCAAGGAGTTGGTGGCGAGGGCGGTGCATGCCACGAGCCGCCGCCGGTCCAGGCCGTTCGTGGCGTTGAATTGTGCGGCGCTCCCCGCGGATCTCGTGGAGAGCGAGTTGTTCGGGCATGTGCGTGGCGCCTTCACCGGCGCCGTTCGCGACCGCAAGGGCGCGGTGGAGAGCGCGGAAGGTGGCACCTTCTTCCTCGACGAGATTGGCGAGCTGCCGCCGTCGATTCAGGCCAAGCTGCTCCGGCTTTTGCAAGACAAGACGTTCCAGCGGGTGGGCGACCCGGTGACGAGGACGGCGAACGTACGGTTCGTTTCCGCAACGAACGTGGATATTGCACGGGCGGTGAAGGAAGGGCGATTTCGGGCGGACTTGCTGTACCGGTTGCAGGTGATTCCGATTCACCTGCCCCCCCTGCGGGACCGCCGGGAGGACATCTCGCCCCTGGCTACCTGGCTCCTCGCACGTCGGTCGGTTGCCGCGGGAAGGATGCCGATGCGGTTCTCGCCGGACGCCATGCGGCGGCTCGAGCGGTACGCCTGGCCGGGAAACGTGCGGGAGCTCATCAACTTGGTGGACTACGCCATTGCGCTGACCGCGGACTCGCTGGTCACGTCGCGGGACCTGCCCGATAGCCTGTCGGTGAAGGACACTGCCCCGGCTGCGGGCGCGACGCGTACGGGACGGTACACCGCGGACGACGCGGGGACGGCCGATGAAGCGCGACGGATCCAATCCGCGTTGGAGGCGAACGGGTGGCATCGCCAGCGCACGGCCGAGGCGCTGGGGATGGACCGGGTGACGCTGTATCGCAAGATGCGAGAGCACGGGATCGGTGTCGGGACGGGCCAGAAGCCGGGATGACAGCATCGTTGGCGCATGCTATCGCCGCTTCGCGCCGGCGCACGAGGCTGCGGCCGTCCTGGCTCTACGTGCCTTCGATCTCCGATCTACAGCGTTAGACAGACCTCGGGCAGGCACTTCGATTCTGCCGGCACGGCAATGCAGGTGAGCCCTGCCCGGCAATCGAACAAGCACTCCTCGCCTTGGTCCGGCAGCGGCGCACATGCAAATCCTCCGTCCGGACCGAGGGCGCAGGTCGCCCCGGGCCCGCACTCGTTGCCGTCCTTGCAGGGCGTGCCGGTTTGGTAGTCGGCGGTGCACCGCCCCGTTCCGAAGTTGCAATGGAGCCCTGGTTTGCATGCACCGTCGTTCTGGCACTCGCCGCCGGCGTCCTTCGGCACGATGCAGGTGCTTCCAGCCGCGAAGTCGCACCCCAGGCCGTCCGCGCAGCGTGCGTCCACGGTGCAGGGTTCACCCTCACCCGGGAGGGCCCCGCACGTGCCCGCATTGCATCCCAACCCGTCGGCGCATACGAACGGACCGCTCGGGCCCAAGGCGCAGGGCTGACCGTCCGACGGCAGCGGCTCGCAATGGCCGAAGTCCGTGTCACAGGCGAGACCGGCCGCGCACATCACGCCGTTCTGGCATGCCTGCCCCTGGGAAGGATACTCGATACAGGTGCTCGTGGTGGGATCGCAACCGAAACCGAACTGACACGCTTCGTCGGCGACGCAAGGGGCGCCGGCGGCGCCGGGCGGACTGCAGCGCCTGGGCTTTGCGCAGAGCGACAGATTCCCGCACGCCTCGGCGTCTTCGCAAGGGCTGCCGGCAACGGTGGTGCACTTGCCTTCGACACAGCGAAGGCCGAGCGCGCACGCGCTGTCGCCCGTGCATGGCTGTCCCAGGCTGGACAGCGTTGCGCACGACCCATCGACGCAATGAAGGGGGGGCAGGCACGCTTCATCGCCCGTGCAGTGCTCGCCGACGTCGGCGGCTGCCCGACAGGTGCCCTCGAGGCAAAGCAACCCCGCGCGGCATTCGAATCCCTGACAGGGCGCCCCAGCTCCAGGCCTGGCAACGCAAACGCCATTCGCGCAGTAGCCTTCACCGCCCGCGCAGACAGGAAAGGTGCATGGTTGCCCGAGGGGGACATCGCTGCTGAACCACGGCGGGCAAAGCCCCAGCGTGACCGATCCGCGGGGCGCTTCGCACCCCGGCGTGCGCGCGTCGAGCAACGCGACGCAGGAAGCCGCGGCGGCGGGGTCGACCCGGGCCTCGCCCGCTTGCACGGCGGCAACGACATCGGCGTAAGCCGTCAGGCACTTGCTCGTGTAGCGTGCCTTGCACGCTGCGACATCGAGCACACCTCCGGGGACGATGGCTCCGCATCCGCAGGAGGCAGCGCGCTGGCAGACCAGATCAGCAAGTGGAGCACAGTAATCGGCCTCGACCGTGCCCCCTGCCGGCGGCACGGAAGAATCCGCGTCCGCATCGGCTTCTACCATCGAGTCCGGTGCAGCGTCGCCGTTCCCCGGGCCGTCGACGCTGGCGTCGGGCGTGTCGGCAGGGCCGCCGGCGCCGCCGGGCCGGGTCTCGCTCGCGCCACAACCGAGGAGAACGACGCTGGCGAGGAAGAGCACGAGGGGGTGGGATCGCATGGCACCTGCTCTGCGTCAGGGTCCGCCCGACGTCAAGGTCGAGTAGGCAGGCGCAACGCCGCGCGCGGAGGCTCGATCATCGGCCGGTGCGCCGGCTGCGAGGTGACAGGGATTCGTCGGCAACATCGCGGCCCGGGCTCGCGACCAGCGCACGAGGCCCACGTCGAACCCTCCGGCGCCCGCAGCAGCAGGCCAGGGCGGAGGTGAGCCGTGCGGCCCACGGATGTTGCATGCAACGTTGCATGGCCCCCTCGATTCGGCTCGGTCTTCTTTTCCCGAGGGATCTGCGCGGGCATGAATCTCGCTTACGTTCGGGCTCATGCACGACCTCTCCCGTCTGCGTGATCTGGCTGTCAGTGACTCGGGCTTCGTGTTCGACCCCATGACCGGCTACACCTTCACGGTCAATCCCACCGGCCTGCTGGTGTTGCAGTCCCTCAAGCGCGGCGACCCCGTCGAATCGATCGCACAGCGGCTCGCCGACGAGTTCGAGCTCGACGGTGGCGAAGATGTCCACCGCGACATCGACGAGTTCCTCGCGCGCTTGCGCGAGCACGGGATCGTGAGGTGAGCTTCGTGCAACGCATCGACGCCACCATTGCGGTCACGGGAATGAATGCCACGGACAACCCGGCTCCGGGGGTCGCCGTGGTCCGCTCGCTGCGCCATGAGCGGTCGTTTGCCGGGCGGGTCATCGGGTTGGGCTACGACGCGCTCGATCCGGGGTTCTACGCGGAGGGGCTGCTCGACGGCGGCTCGACGCTGCCGTTTCCCTCGGCGGGCCGGGATGCGCTTTTCGCACACCTGTGCAAGATCCGCAGCGTGTTCGGGGTGGATGCGCTGCTCCCCACGCTGGACTCGGAGCTGCACGCGGTGAGCACGCTGGCGGACGAACTGAAAGCGCAGGGGATTCGTACCTTCGTGCCTACCGTGGAGTCGCTGGAGCGCTCGACCAAGGCTCACCTGCACGAGCTGGCGAGCCACGAAGGCATCCGGGTGCCCGACTCACAGCCCATCCAGACGGTCGACGCGCTGCCGGGGCTGATTCGGGCATACGGGCTGCCGATCATGGTCAAGGGCGTGTACTACGGGGGAATCGTGGCGCACTCGGAGGCCGATGCGATCCATGCTTTCCACCACTTCGTGGCGACCTGGGGTGTGCCGGTGGTCGTGCAGCGCTACGTGGCAGGGGAGGAGTACAACGTAGCGGCGATCGGCGACGGTCACGGAAGCATGATCGGCGCGGTGGCGATGCGCAAGCTGATGATCACGGACAAGGGCAAGGGCTGGTCGGGGGTGACCGTGGGCAACCCGCATCTGCTTGCGATGACGGAAGCGGTAGTCGCGGCGCTGCGGTGGCGCGGCCCGATCGAGGTCGAGTTCCTGCGGGAGCGGGAGAGCGGCGAACTGTATGTCGTGGAGATCAATCCGCGGTTCCCTGCATGGATTCACCTGTCCACCGGTGCAGGGCAGAATCTCCCTTTCGCTTGCGCGATGCTCGCGCTCGGCGGCGATGTGCCCCGCCCTCTGCCCGCCTATCGCGTCGGCACGATGTTCGTTCGCATCTCTCTCGATCAGATATGTGACCTGTCGCGCTTCGAGCAGCTCAGCGCCACGGGCATGCTTCACCTCACGAAGGAAACGCCATGAAACCTCGCTATGAACGCCCTGTGATCGTCCGTCATGTAGCCGGCGCAACCTCGAAGTTCGGCGCGTTGTCGGCCACGCGTCCGTACAAGGTTTTCGACGGTGTACCCATCTCGGAGCTGGTGGAACGGTACGGCTCTCCGCTGTTCGTCTTCTCGGAAAAGGTGCTTCGCGAGCGCGTGCAGGAGCTGCGGGATCAGCTCGCGCGCCGCTTCGCGGACTTCACGCTCGCCTGGTCGTACAAGACGAACTACCTCGACGGCATCTGCCGGGTGTTCCACCAAGAGGGAGCGTGGGCGGAGGTCGTCTCGGGGCTGGAGATGCGCAAGGCCCTGCATCTCGGTGTGCCTGGGCGGCAGATCCTGTTCAATGGGCCTTACAAGACGGAAGCCGATCTGGAGCAGGCGTTCCGCCAGGGGGTACGGGTGCATTTGGATCACCTCGACGAGCTCGCGCTGGCGGAGCGCGTGGCCGACCGGCTGGGCATCGTGCCCGAGGTCGGGATCCGTGTCAGCGTGGCGGATCTGCCGGTGCCGTCGTGGGATCGGTTCGGGTTCAACCTGGAGAGCGCGCGGGCGATGGAGGCGGTGCGGCGCATTCTTCGGGGGGGGCGGCTGGACCTGCGGGCGCTTCATTGCCACATCGGAACGTTCATCCAGGACCCGGACGCGTATCGGCTCGCGGCCAGGGCCGTGGGGCGCTTCAGCGTGGCCGTGGATCAGGAGCTTGGCGTGCGGGTCGACACCATCGACCTCGGAGGCGGGTTCGCCTCGCACAATACGCTCCATGCGCAGTACCTGCCGGGCGACGAGGTGACGCCGTCGCTCGGTCAGTATGTGGAAAAGATCGCGGCAGGCTTCGAGGAGGCTTTCGACGGAGCCGAACCACCGCGGCTGGTGCTGGAAACAGGCCGTGCGCTGGTCGATGACGCCGCGGTGCTCGTGTCCACCGTGGTGGGCAACAAGCGCTTGCAGGACGGGCGCCGTGCCGTGATCATCGACGCAGGGGTGAACATCCTGCCCACGGCATGGTGGTACCGGCATGACGTGCACCCTGCCCAGGAGGTGTACGGTACGCCGGAGCCCACGGTGTTCTTCGGTCCGCTGTGCATGAATATCGACGTCGTCAGGGACCGGATCATGTTTCCGCCGCTGAAGGCGGGGGACCGGGTGGTGATCGGCCACGTGGGAGCCTACAACGTGACGCAATGGATGCAGTTCATCACGGCGCGCCCTGCCGTGGTGATGGTTTCGAGGCGTGGTGAGCACGGATTGTTGCGCCGCGCGGAGCAGCTCGAGACACTGCTCGCGCAAGAGGAGATGCCCGCGTGGCTGGCGAGCTGACAGAGTCTTCGGCGAGAGCCATCCTCGAGGGCTTGCTGCGCCCGTTCTCCCAGATCGTGTTCTCGCGAGATCTCGTGGTGGGCGCCCTGGTACTGCTCGCGATCGGAACGTTCCCCTGGGTCGCCTTGTCGGCCCTCGGCGCCGTCGCAGTCGCGGCCGCGGTGGCCTTGCTGTTCGGGCTCGGCCGGACAGCGCTGCGCGAGGGAGGGCCAACCTGCACCGCCGTGCTCACCACGCTCGCCGTGCTCCTGTTCGACCCGGGCGTGGGGTCGATTCCCACGCTCGTGGTGATCGGCGCCGTCCTCTCGGTGCTCTTCTATGCATCCTTCGAGGCGGTGTTCGCGCCGGTCACCCTCCCCACGCATTCCCTGCCGTTCGTCGCAGCCACCTGGACGATGCACCTGGCCGCGCGGTCTCTCCCTGCCACCCATCGGCCGGAGCACCTGTTCCACCCGGCGCCGTGGCTCCTCCCAGGCTGGCTCGAGCCGTCCAGACTCGACGTCCCTGCGTCGATCGTGTTCTCCCACGGCGTGGTCGCAGGCGTGCTCGTGCTGCTGGCGATCGCGGTGCACAGCCGGATCACGCTGCTGCTCGCCGGGATCGGCTGGCTGGCCGCTGTGTTCGCGCGAGCCTGGCTGCGCGCCGATGCGCCCTGGTCCCTGATCGACACGACCGCATCCTTCAACGCCGTCCTCACCGCGATGGCAATCGGGGGAGTCTGGTTCGTACCGCAGCCATCTTCGATGCTCCTTTCCGCAGCCGCAGCCTCGCTCTCCTGCGTGATCACCTATGCGCTGTTCCCCAGTGCTGGGATTGCATCCCTGCCCGTCATCTCCCTGCCGTTCGTCGTCACCACGCACCTCATCCTGACCGCGGCCCGCCGCAGGACCCAGGACCGCCGACCGCGTTCGACCCTGCCCGATGTCCGCCCCGAAGAGGCCCTTGCAAGGCACCTGATGTGGGTTCGCCGGTTCGGCGACGCTGCCTGGCTGCCCTTCAGGCTGCCGTTCCGTGGCGAATGGGTGGTGACGCAGGGCCACGACGGCAAGCACACGCACCAGGGTTGCGTGGCGGCACGGGCTCGACTTCGAAGGACGCTTTCCGAGCGGCCTGGCCTTCGAGCGCGACGGTCGTGAGCTGCGCGACTACGCTTGCTGGGGATTGCCGGTGCTGGCGGCAGGCACGGGCACGGTGGTGCACGTGCTGGACGGTATACCGGACAACAAGCCCGGCGAGCAGAACACCCGCGACAATTGGGGCAATGTCGTGGTTCTGGCCCACGGTCCGGCGCTCTATTCGGTCTACGCGCACCTGCAGATGCGCAGCATTCGCGTCAAGCAAGGCGACGTGGTAACGGCTGGCGCCGAGATCGCGCGATGCGGCAGCTCCGGCCGGTCGCCGATTCCCCACTTGCACTTCCAGGTCCAGCGCGCCGCGCCCCTCGGCAGCCCGACGATCGCCGCCGACTTCGGTGATGTTGTCCGCCGCGACGGCACCCGGACCGTGCTGGTCAATCGAGTCATCCCGTCGGAAGGCGACCAGGTGCGCCCCGTTCTTCGCGACGAGGCCACGGCGAAGGCGCTGTCGTTCGCCCCGGGGCAGGTGTTCGAGCTGGTCGAGCAAGGCACCGGGCGCATGGAGCGCGTCGAGGTCAAGATTGACCTGCTCGGACGTCGCAGCCTCGAGTCGGACAGGGCAAAGCTGTTCCTCGACCCCTACGACGCGGCGCTGGTCTTCGTCGACTATCGCGGTAGCCCGCGGTCGCTTCTCCGCTACCTGCTTGTCGGCCTGGCCCGCCTTCCGTTCGATCAGGCGGCCACGCTGACCTGGCACGACAGCCTGCCCCGAAGGCTCCTGCTGCCATCGTGGATGCGGGCCGCGGCGGACCTGCTCGCGGTGGTGGTGCCGGAGCTCGGGGCCATCGGGATCGAGTATCGTATCGAGCGCAGCGAAGGAAAGCTTCGCGTGCACGGGAAGGCTCGAACCTGGTGCACCGAGGCGACGCTTTCGCTCGGTGGCGGACCCCATCGAATCGAGCTCGTACATGGCGAAAGGAAGAGCGTCATGGAGATGCGACCGATCTCTTCGGGACGGCAAGGAGCACCGGCATGAGGTGGATGCGGCTGCTGGGAGCGTTGGCATCGCTGCTCGCGGTCACGACCGGCGCCGGCGCCCAGACAGACCCCTACGCGCTTCGGGCGGGTGCCTGGGACAAGTCGGTGCAGCTCGAGCGGTCGGGAGACTTTCGCGGCGCTCGCGATCTGCTCATGCAGGCCTGGGGCACCCAATCCGACAGCTACGAGGTGACCATGCGGCTCGCCTATCTCGAGAGCAGGCTCGGACGGATCGAGGAGGCGATTGCGCTGTACCGGCGTGCGCGCGCGATGCCTCCCGCAGGCGCCGACGCGGCCGATGGGCTGGCGCTGGCGTTGACCGCGCAAGCGTATTCCCGGATGGAGGAAGGCGACCGCGAAGGTGCACGCGAGCGGCTCGAGGAGGCGGTGGCGGCGAGCCCGGACGCCGAAGCCCCCCGACGAGGGCTGGCGTTGCTGGGACCGGCCTCGCGCGTCGACCCCGAGGTCTGGGCCGCTTTCCTCCAGCAGTCCGTGGAGCCCGACAAGTTCCAGGGATGGGCGGTCTTCGCGCATGTACCCTGGTGGGTGAACGATCGTTTCCGCCTTCGCCTCGCCGCGCGTTACCTGCAGACCCAGGGTGACGTGGTGACAGCGCCTCCGGACTCGCCCAGCCCCGGCAACGGTCCCGGGCGCCGCAAGGCCAGCTCGTCGCGGACGACCGACCGCCAGGGCGAGCTGTATGCAGCCATCGGGTGGTCCGGGCGCTACGTTGCTGTGCAGGGCATGGGGCTGGCGGTGGTGCGCAAGGGAGAAGGGTTGATTCCCGGAGGCGCGACATCCCTCAAGATCGGGGCGACGGCCGGACTTCATGTGGAGCAGGCGATCCTGTCGCGAGATGCGGGGATCGGCTGGCAGACGCTTCCAAGGCTGTACTGGTGGCCGTCGCACACGGTCGGGCTGGCGGCGGGTGCGCGCTACACGCATGACCCGCGCGGCGGGGCTCTCTCGGGGGTAGCCGGCTTGAGCGTGGTGGGGCGCGCTGCTGCGTTGCACGCGCAGGCGCACCTTGGCACGGAGCGCTGGCCGGTCACGATGGACACCCCCGCGGTGCTGGCGTTGGATTCCGACTTGGCCGCCGGCGCGGTCGTGACATCCACCTTTCGGCTCGGCGACGCCTGGCAGATGGGCGTGCAAGGACAATGGGAGAAAGTCGAGGTGCCGGCGTTCCAGGGGAGCTACGTCAGCCTGGCAACGGGGCTGATCTGGTCCCCTTGAAGGACGCATGGCACGAGCACGGGAGCGGTGAACATGGTCGAATCGGTACACAGACGGAGCAAAGGCATGATGATGAGTATTCAGTCGTTCGTGACCGTGGTGCTGCTGGCCGGGGTCCTGGCCGTCGCCGGGCCGGTCGGCGCGCAGGATGACGTCGCCTCCCTGTATCGCGCATCGTACGCGTCGGAAGCCTCGCGCGACTACCCGGCAGCCATCTCCGCCATGCGCACCGTCGAGAGCAAGGGCTCGACGTACTTCGTGCGCGCTCGCCTGGGCTGGCTGTACTACCTTTCGGGGGACTACGTCACGTCGACCCAGTACTACCGGTCTGCCGCCGCGGCGGCGCCCAAGTCGGTGGAAGCGCGGCTCGGCCTGACGCTGCCGCTGCTGGCGTCGAAGAACTGGAGAGATCTGGAGAGGGCGTGCCGCGACGTGCTCGCGCTCGACGCCAACAACGCCGCTGCCCGCGCGAGGCTGGCACACGCGCTGTACATGATTGGCAATTATCCGGACAGCGCCACGACGTACCGCGGCCTGATCGAGGAATACCCGGCGGAGCTCGACCACCAGACGGGCCTGGGCTGGGCGCTGGTCAAGATGGGCAAGGGCGCGGAGGCCAAGCAGATCTTCCGGCAGGTGCTCGCGGTGTCGCCGGACAACGCGAACGCCAAGGCAGGCATCGCGCTCCCCTGACCGGGCCTTCAGCCCAGAAGCGCCCTGGCCGATTCGCAGATCGCCGCCACCGCGGGGTTCTTGAGCCGCCGCTCGCCCGAGATGGCATAGAATCGCTCCTTGACCTCGTCGGTCCGGCCCACCACCTCCACCCCATACTGCTCGACGGTCTGACGCTCGACGATCGAGGGCAAAGCAAATACACCGACACCGTCCTGGCCGAACACCTTGAGCAGCGCGCTGTCCTCGAACTCGGCCACGATGTCGGGATGCACCTCGTGCGCGTCGAACCACTGCTCGAGAGACCGTCGCAGCACGGTCGTTTCGGTCGGCAGAAGGAACGGAGCGCCTTGAAGGCACTTGGGGAACTCTCCGGAGCATCGGCCACGCAAGGACGGCGCCGCGAAGAAGGTAATCCCACACTCGCCCAGGAGACGGCCGTAGGCACGAACGTTCCCCCCGGGCGGCACCGGCGCGTCGGTCAAGACGACGTCGAGCTCGTGCAGGGCGAGGGAGGCGAGCAGCCGGTCGTAGCGGTCCTCGTAGCAGACGAGGCGGACCTGCTCCGGCAGATGCAGCGCCGGGTCGAGCAGCCGCCGTGCGACGAGCTTCGGTAGCACGTCGGCGATCCCCACGTTCAGACGCAGCGGACGGCCGGTGGGGCGCCCCTTCACCACGTCCATCATCTCCCGGCCGAGCGAGAAAATCTCATCCGCGTAGCGGAATACTACCTTACCCACGTCGGTGAGGACCAGCCGCCTTCCGGACCGGTCGAACAGCCGCTCACCGAGACTCTCCTCGAGCTGACGGATCTGGCCGCTGAGCGTGGGATGGGCTAGGCGCAGCACGCGGCTGGCGGGGGTCAGCCCGCCCTCGCGCGCGACGACCCAAAAGTACAGCAAGTGGTGGTAGTTGAGCCACTCCATGGTCCGCACTGTAGGCGGTTTGCGGATTGCCGGGAAGGTCCGTCTTGCGCAAGTGCCGAACGCCGCGCGGCGTGCTACGCTTCGCGGCCGTCCATGCTCGTCGCCGTCGTCACCCCTCCCCCGCTCAAGCCGTCGGAGCCCGGGTTGTCGGGCGGCGCCGCAGCGTCGGCGCTGCGTACCATGGGTGTCGACGCGTCGTGGGTCGACGCCTCCTTACGATGGCACCGATTCGTACTCGATCGGGGATCCGCGGAGGCCGGCGTGGCTCGCGGCGAGGATGCCGCAGGGCTGCGTCGATCGGCGAGGCGCGCCGGCGCCAGGCCGTCTCCGCTTCAGATGCCCGACACCTACCGCACGCGAGATCGCTACACCTCGGCGGTCAACGACCTGGAAAACGCGCTGCGCGCCGCGGCCCTCCCGTACGAGGGAATCCGCCTCGGAATTGCCATGTTCGCGGTGGACCGTCCCCCGCGAAGGCTGGAGTCCTCGGCCACGCTCGCGTGGCTCGCCGGCGTGCCGGGCCCGTTCGACGACTACTTCCTGACGGACCTGGTTCCGTGGCTCGTGCGTGTACGAGCCCGAATCGTGGCGGTGTCGCTGACCTTCCAGCAGCAGGCGCCCGCGGCGTTCCGGCTGGCCTCGATCTTGCGCGAGCAGATGCCGGAGGTTCGCCGCGTGCTGGGCGGGCCCCTCGTCGCTTGCTGGCGCGCCGCGGGACTACCCTGCGACGCACCCCCGTTCACGTTATTCGACGATGTTGTCGCCGGCGACCATGAGGATCTCGCCCGTCTCGCGTCGTGGAGCCGCGGCGCCGCAGTTCCTCCGCCCGCGCGGCCGGATTCGCCCCTGTCGGTGCCGCTCGATCAGGCGGCCTGGACCGACTACCTCGCACCGCTGCCCACCGTTCCCGTCGCGCTCGGCCGCGGATGCTATTGGCGGAGGTGTACGTTCTGCCCGGATCACCTGCATGGCCCCCACACGCCGTGCGAGGGCTCCTCGCTCGATGGCTGGCTGCACACGGTGGCCGCGCGGTTTCCCGCGGGCGCGATGCTTCATCTGACGGATTCCGCCCTGCCCATCGGTCATCTGCGGCACATCGCGGAGGTCATTCGTCGCGACCGGCTCCCGCTCCAGTGGCATGGCTTCGTGCGGGTGGAACCCGACCTGGCGAAGCCCGACGTGGCTCGGGATCTGGCCGCTGGCGGGTGCGCCATGCTGCAGATCGGCGTGGAGTCGGGGTCGGATCGCATCCTCCGCAAGCTCGGCAAGGGTGCGACCCCGCAGCTCGCCCGCGCAGCGCTCCGCACCTGCGCGGAGGCAGGCCTGCGCAACCACGTCTATCTGCTGTTCGGCGTTCCCGGGGAGACCGATCAGGACAGGGAGCAGACCCTCGCGCTCATGAGGTCGGAGGCATCGTCGATTCACGCCATCAACCCGGCTCTGCTGAACCTGCCCAAGAATAGCCCGATGCACCGGCGGGCGGCGAGCTTCGGGATCACGGATCTGGTACCGTTCGGCCAGGACACCGACCTTTCTCTCTACGACGACTTCCGGTGCGGCGCCTCCCATCCCCGACGTGAAGCGCGCAGGTGGCTCGCACACGTATTCTTCAAGGACCCTGCGATCCGGCGCATACAAGGCCGCTTGCGCGCACCGTTCAAAGCCAATCACCTGTGCTTTCTCGGACCGTAGAGGGTACCCCAGCATTGCCACGCACGACCCCGGCACGAATCGTCCGGAGCATCTTCGCCGCCGGACGTTGCCCTTCGCAGGCGGCACGGGACCGGTAATCGTCGCTTGTTGACGCGGTGCGAATCCAGGGCCATCATGCGGCCTATGGGACCACGCCGTTGGGTGATGTTGGGATCGATCGCGGCGGTGCTCTTGATGGGCGTGTTGGGCGCCGTCGCGGGGGTCTATGCATACGCGCAAAACGCCCTGTCGAACGTGTATGTCACGCTGGACCGGGTGACGGTGAACACGCAAACGCCCTCGGGGGGAACGGGCCTGCTGGACCTGGTGACCAGGGGGCTGTCGACCGACGTGGTCCTGGACCAGAGCTTCGAGGTGGACAACCGCAACGCGATAGGAGCTACGGTGGAGTCGATCGACTATCGCGTACGGGTGAACGGGCGCGAGGTGGGAACGGGGCATGCGCCGGAGACAGGTCCGCAGAAGATCGCGGGCCACGCGAAGCAGCCCATCGTGGCGCGAACGAAGCTGCCGATGACGAGCCTGCTGGCCGCTGGGGCGGACGCGGTCGCGGCGGGCCAGGCCAACATCGACGTGGTCGGCACGGCGCGGATCCAGGTTCTGGTCTTCACCGTGGAGCGGGAGTTCCGGCTCGTGCCGCAGAAGCTCGAAGGGGAAAGGCTCGACCGGGTGCTGGGCGGTCGACGGTAGCAGCACTGCGCAGCAGCAGCCAACGCTTGGGTGGACCGGGAGGAAGAGATAGCCCCTTCCCGCGGCTGCCGCGCCGCGATCAGAACAGGAATCCCAGCGACACCTCACCGTAGAGCTTGGCGTCGGAAAGAGAGTAGAAAGGACGGAGGTTCTTGGTGTGCGCCATACCGCCGACGAGACCGGCGATGCGGAAGGGGCCGTCGGTGCGATAGCCGAGCCCCACGCCTCCGAACGCGATGAAACGCCACGGAGCAAAGGAGTAGTCGACCACCTGCCCGTTGGGAGCGCGTGACGACGCCTCGATGGTAAAGCGAGAGATGCCCAGGCCGAGGTCCACAACCGGCGAGAAGTGTCGGAAGAACCAGATTCGCCCGCGCGCCGGAACCGTCAGCACCTTGTAGCTGCCGGAGGCCGTGCCTTCGGGAACGGACGCATCGACGTCGCCTTGCTTGTAGCCGAGACCGCCGCTGAGCTCGAGCCAGCACAGGGGTTGCCAGGCGCCTTCGGCCGAGATCCACGAGTTCGGCCCCAGGGCGTTGAGGTGCAGACCGACCAGGTCCGTGGGGCAGGGCTCGGGTTCGGGCTCGCGCTCGACAGGTTTCGGCGGCGCCGGCGCAGGCTCCGGCTCCGGCTCGGGCTCCGGCCCATGGCCGCACTGCTCCTTCATCGATTCACGCCCCTCGACGACCCTGAACACCGAACGACGGTTGGTGGCCCAAGCCTCCTCGCAGGTCGACTTGTCCGCCGGCACCTTGTTGTTGCACTCGGGCGGCTCTTGCACCTTGGGCTTGTCCTCGCCGTAACCGACGGAGCTGACGCGGTCCTTGTCGATACCATTGTCGATGAGCCACGCGCGCACGGACGCGGCACGGCGCTTGGACAGTGCACGGTTGTAGTCGGCCGATCCGCGCGAGTCGGTGTGGCCCTCGACCTGGATCTTGATTCCAGGGTTCTTTTGCAGGAAGTCGCGAAGGTTGCGCAAGGCCTTGACGGTGCCCTCGCCTTCGAGCCGGTCCGAGTTGTAGGCGAAATCGATCGTGCCTTCGTACTCGAGCTCGCCGCCGCAAAAACGCACGGGCGAGACGACGATCGGCTTGGGCTTCTTCTTCGGGGCAGCTTCGGATGCGGCGCCTGCCCTGGCCTCGCCCTCCCCCGTGGCCGAGCCTTCCACGTTGCCCTCCGCGTTCGCGCTGGCCTCGCCGCCCAGCGCCACATGGCCCCCAGCACCTCCGTGAGCCTTGCAACCCGCGATCGAAAACACCCCGATCCCCGCCGCAACCCCGGCAAGGACCGTCGATTTCCAAAGTAAAAGAAGAGCTGCCATGATGACCATGGTCAGCCTACCCCGCCCACGCTCCCCTTGGAAGAGGGTTCTTCCACGGTCCGGTCCCGCTTCCCCGTCGCGTGCGTCCTCGACGTCGACGCGCGCGGTGATGATCCCGCCATGCGCGCCATGCGCCGAGAAAACGCCTAGCGCCCCGGTTGCATCACAATCACCGGAACGGTGCACTCGAGCACAGACGATCCCCCGTGCGCGTACGATCGACCGTCGCGTGCGATACGGAATCCGTGGTCGGCAAACACCACGAGGGGCTTCGACCAGTCGATGCGTTTCGCCAAAGCGCGCGAAGCCAGGCGAAGCTCCGCCTCGATCAGCGCCACCAGGTCGTCGAGGGGCGCGAAACGCTCGTGCAACAAGGTGTCGATCGCGTTGACCTTCTCCACCTGGCGGGCGAAGCCCGATTCCAGCAGGCTGTCGAACAGGCCGGCCGTCGTCGACACCTCCACACGTGCAAAACTCTGCGACGTCACGGCCAGGCCTGGAAGCAACGCCGCCAGGAGCCGGTCCCGCACGGGAAGCAGGGGCAACCCGAACGCGTCGATCACCAGCCATGCCGCCGAACGATGCGTTTCGAGGACGTCGCCCAGCGCAGGGATCGCGCTCTCCCATCGAAGGCCGGCGACCTGGTCGAGTCGGGCGAGCCACCGCCGCGGGTCGATGCGGCTGAAGCGGTGATGGTGCCGATACAGCTCGTGGACCACGACGGCGAGCTCGGCGGGATCCCGAGGCGTGGAAGGCTGGACCACCTCCGAGATGGCGCGTGCCAGGCCGGTCTGTCCGGTCACCCGCAGGGCGCCGTCCAGACCCGCGCGCACCAGCCTGTCCACGAGCCGATCGGGTAGATTCAGGCGCTCAACGTTCGCCAGGGACTCGTCGGTAGCAAGGGCGAGATCGACCGCTGCCACGGCGTCGTCGGAGACGACGGATTCCCACCCCGCGGGCAGGGCCGTGGCCGACCGCAGGGACTGCTCCATGCACCAGGTTGCGATGGACGGCAGGAGGTTGCCGGCGGGTGGTTCCACGACGATGGGCTCCGAAGCGGTGCCGACGACCTGCGCCACGGCGTCGAGCAGCTCCGCGCGGCTCCAGGTGCGCCCGGCGATCGCGCGAACGATCTGCTCGACGGCGACCTTGCGCAAGAGGTTGGCGCCGCCCAGGAAGCGGTCGAGCTGGTCGACGTCGGGGATGTCGGGGAAGGGTGCGCGACCTTCCAGCCAATCGATGGTGCCGGAGCGGACCTCCAGCCCTTCCTCGCGCCAGCGGGCCAGGCGGCGACGAATGGGCTCTTGCGCAAAGAAGCCGGTGATCGCCTCCTCGATGCGATCCCGCAGGGAGCGAAGCTCGATCAGGTCGTTCTCGCCAGGCGCACGGGTGCCGTCGAAACCGCAGGCACAGCGCGGATGGTAGTCGGTGTTGGTGAGCTCACGGCAGCGCGCCTGGTCCACACGAGACCGTGCACGATCGTGCTGTTCGAGCAGATGGGCGGCGCCGACATGACGGCTTCGCGCGACCGGCGGCGGCTTCCAGTCCCAGGCCGGATCGTTCCGCCGTTCGCTCCAGTACGTATCGTGTAGCCGCGCGTAGTCGGCCTGGTAGGCGGCATACGCCGCACGGGCTCGCTGGAGCCAGCCTTCGAGGCCGTCGAGCAACCCGTCTTGCGGCGGCGGCCCTACCCTGGCCAGCTCCTCGCGAACGGCAGCACTCGGCCATTGGACCACGTGCGGGTGGTTCAGGAGGCGGTCGAGCCGCTCGGACTCCGTGAACAGCAGGTCCACACGGTCCGGAAGCTCCGCAAGACGCGCGGATGCGGCGAGGAACCGGCCCACCGACCCAATCTCGAACAGGAATCGCCGGAGGGCCGACAGCTCGTCGTCGTTGTCGAGCAGAACCCGCCAAGGAGCGAGCACCACCGCCGCCGTGTCGGCGATGGCCTCCGCACGGGCGGTGCCGCGCAGCCGCTCAACCAGCGGCTCCAAACGCTTGCGCTGCGTCTCGCCGAACGCGCGAATCCGCTGTACGGCAGCGCGCTGCGAGGCCACCGTCGATGGCTTGGGCGCATGAATGCCCAGCCCGTCGAGCAGCTCCTCCAGGTCGCGAAGCGTCTGCTGATCGACGGGCAGGCCGATCGCTACGCGATCCCAGGCGTCGGGTTTGGGCAGCGTCTCGAAGCCTTCGCGAATGGACGTTCCCGACCGCGTGATCTCCAGCTCGCCGCGCGCGACCAGAAACAGCAGCAGCACGCCTGTCTGGTCCGGCAGCAGACCGTGGACCGAGTCCGCCATCGACTCGTACACGCGGCTGGGCGACGGTGCATGCTGTGCCAGCGCGAGCACGGGCCCGACCAGCTCGTGGCGGTCGAGGCGGACAGGCACGCGATACCCGTTGCCGACGCGTTGCAGCAGCTTCATCGGCACGAGGTAGCCGTCTTGCACGGCGCGCACGACCGGATCGGGCGCCGGTACCGTCAGATCCTGCTGCAGCGCGTATCGCCAGGTGCGAACGTACGCGTCCTTCGACAGCGGCCCCTGCTCCGGCGCGAACATCTCGAACTTGGGAAAGCGCTGGCGAAGCATCCACAGCGCGTGCTGCTCGAGCCAACCCGCCAGGCGCGTGGATGCGTCGACAGGGAACGCTCTTTCCCTAATACCCCTGGGCGTGACGACATGGCCGGACGCGTAGGCGTCGCGGACGCGGGAGCGGAGCAGCTCGAGACGCTCCAGCAAGCGCTTGTCGATACGCGCGCGGACCTCGCGCGTGGCGGGTGTCTGCCGCAGCCGTTGGAGCACACACAGCTCCCGCAGCGCCGGGTCCAGCTCGATCGGCGCCGGCAGCACCGTGTACACGTCATGATGCGCGCCTGCCCCGCCCCAGGGCGTGCGAACGCACAGGCTCACGTCGTCGTTCGGCGGAACATCACCGTCCCCGAGCATCACGAAGAATCGCCGGTCGTGCCGGTGCCAGCGCACGAGTCGTGACTGCCACTGCCCTTCAGGCAGCTCGAACGGGTTGAACGTGTCCCCGGCGAGAAGAGGGGTCAGCGAGCTCAGAAGCGACTCGTCGTCGCCCGCGAGCTCGGCCAGGCCCGCCGCCACCATGCGCTCGAACTGCGTGGCGCCGTCGTCGCGCAGGTCGAGCGCGAACGCCCCGCCAGCGCTCGTCACGTAGCGGCCGTGCGTGGCGAGCGTCTCGAGGATCTGCCTCATGATCTCGACATTCTGCTCGGGATGCGTCTTGGCCACGGCGAGCATCAGCCACGCGGCGGCCTGCGCCGGTGTGAGGCTGTCGCGTGCGGGTGCGAGACGGCACAGGATGAGCAATCGCAGGACACGGGAAGCGAGTGCACGACGGGCGGGCTTGTCGAACAACCGCTCGAGCGCGACATCGTAGTAGGGCAGAACCTGGGCGGCGATGTCCTGGAACTCGGGCTGCAGCACGAGCAGGTCGTGAAAGTGGTCCACGATCACGTCAGGCGTGATGAAGTCGCCCCAGGGTCGGTCGAGGAAGGGCTCAATGCCGCGGGTCGGATCGCCGGCGAGCTGCTTGACAGCGAAGTCGACCACGCCGCGCGCCTGGGAGAAGCTGTCGCGAACTTCGCCCAGCAGATCCAGGGTCGCGGGGTGCAACGGCACGATGTCCACGAGCGCGGACGCCTGGATTCCTGCACCGGCCAGCGCGCGCTCCATCGACGTCGCAAGCGTCGACGCCGCGGATTCGTACCCCGGTTTCTTGACGAGAATGCTGCGCGAGATGAGATCTCGCACATGCGCAGGAGTCAGCATCAGGCGGAGCGGATACCGGTCCTTGAGCTTCCGGTATTGCCCCTTTTCGAGCGTGCCGGTGTGCTCGATCGTCTCCTGCATGGCGGCTATCACCCAGAGCCGGCGGCCGTCCGTCCGCTCCCCGAGAAACTGCAGGAACCGAACGTCTTCGTGAAAAGCCGACGGTTCCGGCTTGGAGCGGAGGAACTCGGACAGCTCGTCGAGCAGCAACACCGTCCCGCCCGGGTGGGTTCGGTCGAGGGTGTCCCACGCAGCCCGGCGGTCCTCGGCCTGGGGGTCGATGCCGAGGGACTGCGCCACGATGCGCTCGAGTGCGACGTGGGAAGGGAAGTGCAGGAGCGAGATCGGCACGACGTGAAGACCAGCCGGCCCCATGTGTCCCGCGCGGACCTGCTGCGCGAGATACGCCAGGAAGTGGGACTTGCCGGCGCCATACTGCCCGATGACAAAAGCGCCGAGGCCCGTGTCCCGGATCAGGGCCTCGCGGATTGCAGCAAGGTGCTTCCGGGCATCGGCGGTGGGGAAGTAGGCATCGCTGATCCATGCCGCGTCCGGCCGATCCAGATGCTCGAGCTTGACCACCGTGGGATGGGGGCGGACATCGACGACATCTCGGATTCTCGCGGGCGTCATGGGGTATGGCTGCGCGCGCGAAAAAGGATCGGGGGAGGCGCGCCTTGACCATCGACGATAACAGGAAGGCGATCCATGGCAAGGTCGCCGCTGCGTTCGCGCGAAAGGATCTCGACGAGGTCGAGACCTTGCTGTGTCGGCTCCGCGAAGATGACCCGATGTCGGTGCACACACGATGCTTCGAGCTGGAGTGGATGATCGCCCGCAAGGATCGCGCGGCCCGTGCGGCGGGTGACGCCCTGGCGAGGGATTTCCCCGGCTCCGCCCGTGCGATGTACCTGGCCGGTCGTGCTGCCCGGCAAGCCCGGCAGCACGCCCTGGCCGCCGATCGATTCCGCGAAGCATGGCGCATTCATCCGTCGCGCACCATCGAGCTGGCGCTGGCAGCCGCCCTGACCGACGCCGGCCAGCTCGACGAAGCCGAGGCGATCCTGCTGCGGCACGCGGACACCAGCCCATCGGCCTACCAGCGGCTCGGCTGGCTGTACGAGCGCCGGGGCGATCTCGCGCGTGCGGCCAGCGCCTACGAGTCCTGGTTGCAAGCCAGGCCTGATGACAACTCGACGCGTCGGCGCCTGGAGGAGCTCCGCGCGCGGATGATGGAACCCGAGGAGATTATCCAGGAGACGGAGCAACTCGTCGAATTGGGAGAAGCGGTGCCCGAGCCCCTGGTCGGCCCCTACTTCGACGCGCTTCTGCGGGCCGGCCGCGGCCGGGACGCGCGCCGATTTGTGGCCGAACGGCGCGGGGCGATGACGGCGGCGCAGGCACGCTCCCTGGCCTGGACCGCGTATCGCATGCGGGTTCCCGACCTCGCCCTCGACCTCTTCCTTCTCGCGTTGCCGAGCTACGGCGATGATGCGAAGCTCCGGGCTGCCATCGCCCGGCTGGGACGAGAAACGCTGCGCGACGCCGAGGTTCGCGTTGCGTTCGATCGCTACCACGCAGGCCCCGGAAGGTAGCGCTTGCCCCGTGGACGGTCCCGGGGCATGGAGCTTGCCGTGAAGGCCGTCCAGATTAACCCAGTCCACCACACGGCACCTCGCTGCGCCGACTTCCAGGACGAACTCGCCGTGCGCCAGTACGAGCACGCCGTGCGAGTGCATCGTGCATACACCGAGACATGGCTCGTCTCGCGGCTCGACGGCCGCATCGACGGCAGCTACCGCGTATCGGGCGAAAAGCGCACCGCGTACTACGTGGATATCGTGGACGGCTCCGGCGCCCACGACACGTGCACGTGCCCCGATTTCCTGACCAACCGCATCGGCACCTGCAAGCATCTGGAAGCGGTTCGGCGGTCTATCGATCGCGTGAAAGCGGACGCGGCCGGCTACCGGGCGCTGCCCGCGATGCCGTTGTCGCCGGTCATCACGGTGCAGACGAATCCGTCGTTGTCGCTGCGCCTGTTGGGCAAGTGGACCGCACGGCAGCTCGCGTCGCACGGGCTACGTCCGGGCGACCGGGAGCTGCGCCCCGAGTCGGGCGGCTCGCTGCACGCCGGGTGGAACGACAGCGGAGTTCGTGTCGTCCACGCCGCGATTCCCGCGGCGGAGCGGCTCCGGTCCGCCGATGCGCTCGCGCGCCGGCGCCACGAGATACAGCACGCGTTCGCGTCGAGCGCGCTCGGTACGGACGTCCTGTCGCAGCCGCTGTTTCCCTATCAGGAGCTCGGCGTGCAGCACCTTTGCGTGGCCGGCCGGGCGCTGCTCGCGGACGACATGGGTCTGGGCAAGACCGTGCAGGCGATTGCCGCCTGCGAAATCCTGCGCCGGAGAGGCGAGGCCAGCCGGATACTCGTCGTCACGCCGGCGTCGCTCAAGGACCAGTGGGCGCGGGAGGTCCGCAAGTATACGGGGCAGACCGCGGTCGTGGTGGGGGGCAATCCGGCGGCCCGACGCGAGGCATTCCGGTCCGACGCGCCGTACAAGATTCTCAACTTCGAGCTCACCTGGCGGGAGCTGCGCCAGCTTCAGGCCCTGGAAGCCGACATCCTGGTGCTGGACGAAGCGCAGCGCGCCAAGAACTTCCGCACCAAGACAGCCAACACGTTGCGCGAGATCCCGTCGAAGTTCCTGTTCGTGCTGACGGGCACGCCGGTCGAGAACCGCCTGGACGACCTGTACTCCCTGCTGCAGCTCGTGGACCCGGAGCTGCTTGGACCGCTGTGGAAGTTCAACCTGGAGTTCCACAAGCAGGACGGCAAGGGCAAAGTCGTGGGCTACAAGCAGCTCGGCCTGCTGCGCGAGCGGATCGCGCCGGTGGTGATGCGCCGCCGCAAGGATGAGGTCCTGCTTCAGCTACCGCCGATCACGGAGCAGACTCGGTACACACCGCTGACGCGCGAGCAGCGGGATCTCGACGAGGAATACCGTCACAAGGCGGCCAGAATCGCGCAGCTTGCGGAACGACGTCCGCTCACGAAGGAGGAGCAGGAGATCCTTGCCTCGCTGCTGCTCAAGGCGCGGCAGGCGTGCAACGCGCTCGAGCTTTGCGCCCCTGATGCGAAAAAGAAGGCATCGCCCAAGCTCGACGAGTTCGAGGCGCTGGTCGGCGAGATCGTGTCCCAGGGCACGTCGAAGATCCTGGTCTTCTCCGAGTGGGTCGAGATGCTGCACCTGGCAGCGGAACGGCTCGACGCTCTGCAGATACCTTATGCGATGCTGCACGGCGGGATTCCCACGGCCCGGCGGCCTGCCCTGCTGGAGCGATTCCGCGAAGATTCCTCGCTCCGGGTGCTGCTGTCGTCGGACGCGGGGGGCGTGGGGCTGAACCTGCAAGTCGCCTCGTACGTGATTCACCTGGATCTGCCCTGGAACCCCGGCAAGCTCGACCAGCGCACGGCACGGGCGCATCGATTGGGTCAGACCCGCGGCGTTTCGGTTACCTACCTTGTGTCGGAAGTAGGCACCGAACGCGGCATCGAGGGCACGTTGGCGGGCAAACGGGCGGTCCGCGAAGCTGCTCTGGACGCGGCCAGCCGGGTCGATGACCTCGAAGCGCCGAGCTTTGCGGTGTTCCTGCGCCAGCTACGGGAGGTGCTGGAGAACGCCGCCGCACCGGGCCACGATGTCGAGGTGGTCGACCTGCCGGAGGAGCCGGTAGCAGTCGAGGCCGCCGAGCCGACGCTGGCCGCCGCGCCACCGCCGGAGCCGACGCTGTCACCCGCATTGGCTGCCGCTGAGCCGTCGACGCCGTCTACGCGCCCCCAGGCCCGCGCGAAGAACCGTCTGCGCCTGGCGGAGGTGGTGCTGCGCGAGGGATTCCATGCGGACGCGGTGCGCGCGGCGTACGACGCGCTGAGCTCGACGATACGGGCGCTGGCGGAGGGCGAGGTGGGGCCCTCGCACGACGCGCTGGTGGCGGTGGTCTACCGGGAGTTGTTGCCATCGGGGAAGCTGCCGGTGGCGGCGCACGCGGCGCTGGCGCAGCTCCGCGATCTGACATTACTGGAGGGGCAGGGCGTGGAGGTGGGGCAGTCGGTGGCGGAGGCGGCGGTGGCCGAGGCGCGCCGGTGGGTGGATCGACTGGGGCCTGGTTCGCAAGAAACGGTTGACAAGGCGGAAGGGACCGGGTAGAAGGCGTGTCCTTACTTCGCGGTCCGAGGTTCTCTGGGGCTTCGGGCAGCACAGGCGCGTAGCTCAGTTGGTCTAGAGCACTACCTTGACACGGTAGGGGTCGGTGGTTCGAATCCACTCGCGCCTACGAAGAAAACAAGACACTTGAGGGAGTGGCTTGGTAACTGTTCAGCGGTTGTGGGCCGTTCGCAGAAAAGTTGGCCCATCAGCGGCATATATTGAAGTGGGTCGGTATGTCCGACGCCGAAGTGATCGAGCGACTGCGCCAAGAGGTGGAGGAGCTTCGGCGCGAGAACGCCGAGCTTCGGCGTAGGCTCGCGGAAGCCATGAAGGAGAACGAGCAGTGGAGGCGCGGTCACCGCGAGCGCTCCAAGCGCCGCTGCTCGCGTCCAGAGGGGTCGAGACGGCCGAGCACAGGGCGTGCTCGTGGAGGGCAGCCCGGCCATCGCGGTAGCAACCGCCCGGTGCCCGATCGGATCGACCACACGGTCGATCATCCGCTTCCCACGCATTGTGATTGTGGTGGGGAGGTGGAGGACACCGGCGAAACCCAGAGCACGATCGTGCAGGACATCCCGCCGGTACAGGTTGAGAACACGCGGCACGTGGGGCACATCGGCAAGTGCAAGCGCTGCGGACGCCGCATCGTCTCGAAGCTGCCCGGCATGTCCAGCGCAGGCGATGCCTCCGCGCAGGTGCAGTTGGGGCCGAATGCAGCGGCCATGGCGCTTGAGCTTCGGTTTGACCATCACGTTCCGGTCCGAGGCATCAGCCGGCTGCTGGGCGGCTGGTTCGGCCTGTCCGTGAGCGCAGGCGGGCTGTGCGGCCTGTTCGCTCAGCTCGCGGACTACACCGCTCCGGCCTATGGCGAGGTTTTGGCGCACGTGCGCAGCAGCGCCGTCGTGGGCCTGGACGAGACGGGCCTGCGCCAGGACGGCGTAGGCGCCTGGGTTTGGATCGCTCGGACCGACACGGCGTCGCTGTTCCGGGTGGAGCTGTCGCGAGGCGCGTGGGTGGCGGATGAGATCCTGGGCAGCGGGTTCATGGGCGTGGTTTGCAGCGACTTCTACGGTGCCTACACCCGCCGTGGCGACTTGCAGCATGCGTACTGCGGAGCGCACAATATCCGCGAAGCCAAGAAGATCGCGGAGGTTGACCCGACGCCGCTGACGGTGCGCTTCCAGCTCCGATTGCGCAAGCTGTCCGAGGTAGGCGTGGGCGTGCAGTCGAGCCAAGATCCTGAAGCGCAAGACAGCGTCGTTCGCCGATTCAAGCTGTTGACGCACGATCGGCGCTTCGAGGTCCATCCCGATCTGGCACGGCTGCAGAACCGATTCGAGGAGCACTTCGACGGGATCGTGTACTTCGTCAGCCACCCCGACGTGCCGGCAACCAACAACAGGACCGAGCGCGACGTGCGACCGGTGGCGGTCCACCGCAAGGTGACGGGGGGAACCCGATCGGAGCGGGGCAGCAAGGTGCTCGCGCACTGGATGACGGTGACCCAAACCCTGCGCAAGAATGGGATCGAGCTGCGTGGCTGGATCCGCCAGGCTTTCGAGGCCAGGCTCCGCGCCACATCCCCGCCCTCGGTGTTTGCGCAGCCGCAG
>Ga0272446_1000896_pt1 | contig 45246 bp, 28 predicted proteins | sample YNPCB0061_FD_194587 | JGI IMG/M metagenome (GOLD analysis project Ga0272446, IMG submission 194587) | Hot spring microbial mat communities from Yellowstone National Park, WY, United States - YNP-CB-006-1 | ecosystem: Environmental > Aquatic > Thermal springs > Hot (42-90C) > Sediment | place...
CTAGCGATACTCGCCGATCAGCTTGCGGTACAGCGTCTGCTGGCGTTCTATGGCCGCGCGATAGATCGCGTGTCGTTCTGCATCCGGTGCAAAGCTGGTCGGGCTCACAGCGGTATGAGCATCGCTTATGTGGATGTTCAGCGCTTCCAGCGCCAGCAAGGCCACACCACGGGAGCTGACCTCGGTTTCGGTGGCGACGGTCAGTGACCGCCCCAGAACATCGGCCATAATCTGCATCCAGGTTGCCGATGCGAGCAACGCGCCGCCGCTGGCAACGAATGTTTGCGGTGTCACTCCCGCGTGTTCGACCTGTTCAAGAATCAGCGCAAAACGGTAGGCGACCGCTTCCATTCCGGCACGCAGAATGTCGAGCGGGGCGGTCCCCAATGACAGGCCAGCGATCGTGGCACGCGCATCGCCGGCCCAGCCAGGGCTGCGTTCGCCAGCCCAGAATGGCAGCACCGTCAGACCGTGGCCATCGGGTGGGAGTGCCGCGAGCGCATGTTCCAGCCTTGCAGGACTCTCGTCAATACGGAGCGTCTCGCGTAGCCAGGCATAGACGTTTCCACCTTCACTGGTTGCGCCGCCCAGCAATGCGCGTCGCCGATCAACCCGGTAGCACCAGAGGCCGGGCGGAACGTGCGGTGCCTCAGGTAGGATCACGCGTAGTGCACCGGTTGTACCCAGCGTGATCGCTGCACGTGCCGGCGTGGCGCAGCCGCTGCCGATGTTGGCGGCCGCACCGTCGCCGATTGCCGGGAACCACGGCACATCAACCAGTTCGGACCAGCGCGCTGCGTGGTCGGGTAGTAATCCCTGGAGGGGCTCATCCACGTCAACCAGCGGCGCCATCTGCCCCGGCCGTACGCCAAGTTCGCCCAGCAGGCGCAGATCCCACGAGAGAGTCACACGGTCGAGCAGGCCGGTCCATGCGGCTGCAGAATAGCTGATCCGGCGTTGCCCGAAGAGTCGCAGTTCCAGGAATTCGCCGAGGGTAGCCCATGCGGCTGCCTGGCGGAAGATCGTCGGCCGGGTACGGCGCAGCCAGGCGAGCCGTGCTGGCCAGTAACTGGTACGCAAGAGGCACCCTGTGCGCTGGTGGATCTCGTGTTCGACATGGCGGGCGCGGAGGGCTGCTGCATCACTGGCGCAGCGCGTATCGGCATACGTGAAGATCGGTGTCAGCGGGCGCCCGTGGTGATCGAGCGCCAGCATCGTGGTTGCCAGCGTTGCGACCGCAACGGCACCGATCGCCCCGGCGGATGCGACTGGCGCGGCCTGTGCCAGCGCCGTATCGAGGCATCGCCCAATCGCGCCAAACAGGTCATCAGCATCGATTTCAGATGCGCCGTCCGACGAAGAGCGCAGCGCGACCGGTTCGCGTGCTGCAACGCTTACCACGCGCCGGCCCTGTGCGTCGAACATGAGCGCGCGCACCGACGATGTGCCGATATCGAGTGTCAGGATGAGTGGCGCAACCGCGTCTCTGGCGTTAATTGACGACGATGCCATCATATCAAAACAGGCTCAACTGCTCGCCTTCTTCGCCCGGCGGCAGCGTACGGCATCCATGCGCCTCGGCCCATGCGGCATCGGGGCCGTGCCAGCGATAGCGCGCCAGTGACACACGGCCAGCGGCGCCAAAGATGAGACCTTCAGCTTCGAGTATCTGTCGTTGGGCAAGGCCGGCGGTGCTGATGCCACCCTCGCGATTGATCACCCGTTGCCATGGCACCACGAGGGCGCGCTCGGGCGAGAGCTCGCTGAGGGCATGGCCAACGATGCGACCGTCGCATCCCCCGCCGACAATCAGCGCCACATCGCCGTATGTTGCCACAGCGCCGTGCGGGATCTGCATCACGACCTGGTAAATACGCTCATAGAGCTCAGTATCGCCCGGAGATGCGCTCATCGTGATGCGAGGGTCAGAAATGCGGTGGTCATGACCGCGGCAGCCGCCACGAACCCGGCCAGTACCTGCCGCGGCGTATGATTGCGCGTGCGCACGCGCGCCCATGCCACTGCGACAGCGCATGCCCAGAGTGCCATCCCCAGCACATTCGAGTACAACAGTGCAACCGTCGCCAGTGCGCCGATGGCAGCGCCATGCATGCTGATTTTCCAGCTCAGATTGACCAGCCCGCAGATGATCCCGAGGCCGAGCATGCCGACCGTGAGCGCCAGAAAGGGACGCGGCGCATCGAATGCCAGCAGCAGCCCGATGGTTGCCAGTACTGCAACGGTGCCGAAGAGATACAACTCATTGCGTTCGTGGCGTACCGACACATCGGCATCGCTGAATGCCCCCTGCCGTAATCGCACCAGGTAATAGGCGGCTGACGGCAGTGCCTGAATGGCTATGATGCCACCGGCCCAGATCAAGCCGGTCTCGCCCGGCGTTTGAAAACCGATCAAGAGATAGCTGGCGATCGTCACAAAGATGGGATTAAAGATCTGTGACAGCATCCTTGCAAGCGTCAGACTCCGGCTTTCCATCTCGTTTGAATCGAGCGTCTCGGGCGAGAGCTCAGATTGTTGTGTCATGCAATGCTCCCGTCGATAACGAGTCATAGTGTGCCATCACCTGCCGGGCAGATTCCTCCCAGCGATAACAGCGCGCTCGATCGAGGCCTGCGTCGCGTAGCCGGGTGCGGAGCGCCGCGTCATTCAGCAGGCGAATGATTCCATCCGTAATCGCCTCCGTGTTGTCTGCGGGCACCAGCAGCGCGGCATCGCCCACAACTTCCGGGAGGCTTGAGTTATTGGCTGTCAGCACGGGCGTGCCGCACGCCAGCGCTTCCAGAGGGGGGATGCCAAACCCCTCATAGATCGAGGGATAGACGAATGCCCGTGCCAGATTATACACCATGGGCAGGTCCGCATCGTCCACGAAATCAAGGACGTGGACGCGCCTGTGCAGGCCAAGCCGCTCAATTGCGGCGAAGACCGGTTCGTACATCCAGCCGCGCCGCCCGGCAACCGTCAGATGGAGATCGTCATCGCCGCAACAGGCGCGCACATCGGCGCGATCGATGCGCGCGAATGCCTCCAGCAGGCGCACCAGGTTCTTGCGCGGCTCAAGTGTGCCGACAAACAGAATGAAGTGCTGCGGCAATTGCAGCTTGCGACGCACTGGCTCACACACATCGGCGGGCAGTGGTCGGAAGTGCGATCCCACTCCAGGATAGACGACCGTAACGCGTTCCGGCGCAATATGGAGCAGGCGCTGCAAATCATGGCGCGTGGCTTGCGAGTCGGCAAAGATCGTGTCGGCTCGTGCCAGCCCGCGCGGTACCGCATCGCGCAGGTAGGCGGCGACGCCCGGTACGGCACACTCTGGATGCACCATATACGATAGATCGTGGATGGTCACAATGGTGCGGGCGCGCGTTGGCGGAGGGACGAAGTCGGGAGCATGCAGCAGGTCAAGCGGGCCGGTGAACCACTCGATTGGCAGGGGTACGCGTAGCCGGTGCCAGAGTTGCGTCAGGCGTCGCGGTGGTAGCGGGATCGGGATGGCACGCGCATCCGGATGCGCGTCGCAGAGTCGTTGCAGGTCGTCAAGATAGGGGGGGGGAGCGGCACCGGGGAAACCGGCGGCATAGAAGAGCGAAAAGCGGTGATCGGTTCCGAGCGCCATCACCGCGCCGATCAGTTCGCGCGTATAACGGCCAATGCCGGCTCCCTGCCAGGCGCCAGCGGTGAAATCGATGCCAACATGCATGGTATCGGATGGTACGGTTCAGGAAGCAACGCACCGGTGATGCCGGTGACGCCTCATCACCGGCGTTTGCTGACCAGGTAGAGCAGAAAGCCCAGCACCACAATGCTCCAGAAATTGATTACCCGGTCAAGCAGCGTCACGGCGCCTCCCAGGCTGGTTCCGACGCGGAAGAAGGTCAATACACCGGTGATAACCGTCTCGACGATCCCGAGGCCGGCGGGCGTGAATGGAATGGCGGTCAGCAATGATGAGGCCAGTGCAACGAAGATGATCGCCGACAGCGGCAGCGCCAGCCCTTCGTGGCTCAATGCCTCGATCACGAAATAGAGACGCAACCCTTCAAGCAGCCAGACGCAACTGGTCAGCGCAATGAGTCGTGGCAGAATGGCCGGGCGGAACGAGCGCAACGCGGCATGTTCGAAGCTGCCATAGACACCGAGCAGCCGTTGTGGAATGAACCGGCGGATCACCGGGCTGAGCCAGCGCATCCCTGCCAACCCGCTGACAATTGCAACCACCAGCAGCGCCCCGAAGCCAAACACAATGCGCGTACTCTCGGGCAGTTGCGCGCCAAACGTCACCCATGCCGAGAGTACCAGCAGCGCGAAGAGGCCAAGCATATCAAGGAGACGTTCAGCGAAGATCGTTCCAAATGTGGCCGAAAACGACACGCGCCCGTTATGTTTCAGCAGGTAGCCGCGATAGGCGTCGCCGAGTTTGGCAGGTACCACGCAGTTGGCGAACCACGAGAGGTAGATATACTCCATCAGCGCCGGCAACGACGCCCAGCTCCGGCGGCCGTCGCGTACTGGCACATTTGCGTTCTCCAGAAGGACACGCCAGCGCAAGGCACGTAGCGGGAACGTCAGGTAGAAGACGCCGAACCCGGTCAAGAGCAACCAGATATTCGCGCCGCGAATATACTGCCATGTCTGCCGCACGTCGATATCGAGGCCACGCACGGCAAACACTACGATGGCGATTGCCAGTGCAAAGGAGATCAGGGTGCGCGGACTGCGCAGCGCCTTCGCCAGCGAAAATCCCTGGCGCTCGACTTCCTGGACTTCCGGCGCCTCGGCGCCTACGGCCACATCTTCGGCGCCAAGTTCGCCGGTTCGTTCGTTCATCATCAATGTGTCGTCCTCTTGTCGATTCGTCGGAACCTTCATGTGCTTGCAATGGGCGCGTCGCTGCCCCGTTCGGGCGCAACCTCGCGCCGATACCACTCCCAGAAGCGGTTGAGCCCTTCCTCAAGTGGTGTACGTGGGCGAAAGCCCAGCATCCGCGCAGCTTTCTCAATATTCGCGTAGGTTGCCGGCGGGTCGGCTGCCGGCAATGGCCGGGTGGCAATCCTGGCATGCAGTCCGGTGACCCGTTCGAGCGTGGCGACAAAGTCGATCAACTGGATCGGGTTTGAATTCCCCAGGTTGAATATCTCGAAGGCATAGTCGGCATCAAGCGCGGCCACGATCCCCGCCACAATGTCGTCAACATACGTCCAGTCGCGGTACACGCCGGTTCCGCCATTGAACAATGTCACCTCATGCCCGGCAATCATCTGATCAACGAAAAGATACGGCGTCATATCAGGCCGACCACGCGGGCCGTAGACGGTGAAGAAGCGTACGATACGCGTCGGCGTGCCGTACTGTCGGTGCGCGGTATAGGCCAGTACCTCGGCGGCTTTCTTGGTTGCCGCATAATATGATAATGGACGATCCGTTGGTGATTCTTCCGACCATGGCGTCGGCGCCAGACCATAGACCGACGACGTGGATGCCAGCACCAGGCTATGGATGTGATGACGACCGGCCATGCCGAGCAAGGTCAATGTTCCGCGCACATTGACATCTTCATAGAGCGCCGGGTTCTGCATTGACGGGCGAGGGCCGGCCATCGCGCCGATGTGCGCCACCTTCTCCGGCTGATACCGCGAGAAGACCCGCTCCATGGCCTCGTTGTCGCGGAAGTCCGCCTCGACCAGCGTATAGCCGGGTTGAGCCAGCGCATGCATGATATTGCGCCGTTTGCGGACCGGCGCATAATAGTCATTGAAATTGTCGACGCATATGACTTCGTCGCCGCGCGCCAGCAGCGTGTCGGCCAGGTGACTGCCAATGAAGCCGGCGCCACCGGTGATCAGATACCGCATGATGGTCCCCGGGGATTCGCCGCCGATCGGGCGATAATGTGCAGCACGGCCCATATCGTGGCAAGTTGCATACCCATGTTGAGCACGTGCAGATTTTCGAAGAGATTGTGCCCTGCTACTGCTGTGATGATACCACAGCTACCGGCAACGACGCTGCGCAGAAACGGATCGGTTGTGCATCGAAGTGCGATCATCGTCTGCCGGATCAGGCCGCCGATCAACCCCAGATACGCCAGCAGGCCGATGATCCCGGTCTCTGCGGCCAGGTGCAGGTAGTAATTGTGCGCATGGCCGCGCCCGCTGTACCATGCGCCAACTGCGAACTCCGGGTATGCGACGGCATAGTTTCCCGGCCCGATGCCAGTAAGCGGTGCGGCGAGAAACATTGCCCAGCCTGCCTGCATTTGCGCCATACGTTCGACAACCGCGAAATTCTCTGGCGTTACGTGCGCCGTTGCCGCATCGAAGAATGTCAGGCTGTGCGCCATGCTTGCCAGTCGTGCTGCCAGTGCGCCGGGCAGCAATCCGGCAGCGGCCAGGAGCAGCATGATCATTGCCACGACCGCCATCATCAGTAGTGCGCGCCATACCCGGCGCTCCAGCGCCAACGCCAGCCCCAGTGCGCCGGCGAGTGCGCCAAGCCATGCTCCGCGTGAAAATGAGGCCAGCAGTGCCGCCAGCAGCAGTGCCGTCGCGGCCCAGAGGAGACCGGTGAGCAACCAGCGACCGCCGATGTGCAGCAGCGGGTGCAGAGTGGGTGCCGCCGGGCGACGCCAGGCGAAACGAGTGGCGACCATTGCCAGCGCCAGACCAAGCGGCCACGCCATGTTCATATAGCCGGCGAATGAATTGGGCTGGCCGATCGTTCCGTATGCGCGCACATAGGGAAGGTTGGGCGCGATACGAAATGCGGGTGGGCCATCGCCGGTTGCGAATTGCACCACTCCGATAGCCGCACATACTGCCGGGGCCAGCAGGAGACATGCCAGCAAGCAGATCATGTGCCAGCGGCGCGTGGCCGTGCCGGCGGCTATCAGCCAGATGATTGCCGCCACGGACCAGCGTAACGTCTCACGGATCGCCTCGGCACGCGCGTATGGCGTCAGCCCTGCTGACAGCAACAGGGCACAGAGAAACGTTCCCCACAGCGGCAGAATGCCGCCGGGCAGCATGGCGCGCTCGGGGTGCGCCAGCGTGTGCAGTAACCAGCTGAAGCATGCCAGGAGCGTTGCAGCCTGCGTAGACGTCAGCCCGGCGGGCAATGTCACCAGTTCCTGAACCGGCACCGAAAGCACGACGAGACAGACCGCAAGCACCGGATGCGCCAGCGCCGACGCGAGTACGAGGATCGCGCCGCTCACCAGCGCCAGTTGCTCCAGCGGCACGATGACCACGACGAAACCGAGACCGGCGGCAGCAAGCCAGGCAAGAATCGCGCGTATTCGCCCGTTGGCGGCAACCAGGCGTCGTTCGCTGTTCACTGCTGGCGGCTCACCGCTGTTCACGGCACCTCGCCGCGTTTGCGTAACTCTTCGCGAAACCAGGGGATGGTGCGGCGTAGCCCTTCCGCGAGATCGATACGTGGTTCCCAGCCAAGAATCGCACGCGCACGTGTGATATCCGGCTGGCGAACCTGCGGGTCGTCCTGGGTGCGGAGATCGCGGTAGACAATCCCGCCACAGTTGCCGGTCAGTTGATTGACCAGTTCGGCGAATTCTTTGATGGTAAACTCACCGGGGTTGCCGATATTCACAGGTTCGATCTCGTTCGAAAACAACAGGCGATAGACGCCATCCACCAGGTCATCAACGTACTGGAACGAGCGGGTCTGCGAACCATCGCCATACACTGTAAGGGGCTCGCCGCGCAGCGCCTGCTGGATGAAGTTTGGCACGACGCGGCCATCGCGCAGGCGCATGCGCGGGCCATAGGTATTAAAGATGCGCACAATCCGGGTTTCGACGCCGTGATACCGGTGGTAGGCCATCGTCATTGCCTCGGCGAAGCGTTTGGCTTCATCATACACGCCACGCGGGCCGATCGGATTGACGTGGCCGTAGTAACTCTCCGGTTGTGGGTGAACCTGTGGATCGCCGTACACCTCGGAGGTTGACGCCAGGAGAAAGCGCGCCCCCTTGTCTTTTGCGAGGCCAAGCGCCTTGTGGGTGCCCAGCGCGCCGACCTTCAGTGTCTGGATCGGCAGTTCGAGATAATCAACCGGCGAAGCGGGCGAGGCGAAATGCAGAATCGCATCGAGCGGCCCTTCCACAAAGATATAGTTCGTGACATCGTGTTTGATGAAGCTGAACCCCGGGTGCCCGGCGAGGTGCGCGATATTATCGGTGTTGCCCGTGATCAGATTATCCATTGCGACCACGGTATGTCCCTCGGCGAGGAAACGATCACACAGGTGAGAGCCAAGAAAGCCGGCGCCGCCGGTAATGAGAATGCGCATATGGCGAGCATCTCCTTCCACCCGTTATTCGGATAGGCACGTAGCAACTATTCATTGTATCGGTACAGGCATCTCCTGAGAGCGCGGGCATCTTGCCGGCATGAGCGATGCTGGCGCTTACGCTTCCCTGAGCTAATACGCGCCGCGGCCAGAAATGACGGCTGGCACTGTCTGTAACAGGATACGCACATCCATGCCGGGTGACCAGTTCTCGGTATAGAAAATATCGAGGCGCACCATTTCATCAAACGATATGTCACTCCGCCCGAGCACCTGTGAGAGGCCGGTCAGCCCGGGCACGACGGTCAGGCGACGATAATGCCAGTTTTCATACTGTGCCACTTCTTCGCCGGTGGCCGGGCGCGGGCCGACCCAGCTCATTTCGCCGCGCAAAATGTTCCATAGCTGCGGCAATTCGTCGAGGCTATAGCGGCGCAACAGCCGGCCGATGCGCGTCATACGCGGGTCATCACGGATCTTGAACAGCGGCCCGTCTGCCTCGTTGAGCGCCTTCAGTTCAGCCTTGCGCGCTTCGGCATCGACCACCATGGTGCGGAACTTATAGCAGACGAATGGCTGGCCATCACGCCCGATACGGCGTTGCCGAAAGATCGCCGGGCCGGGCGAGTCAAGGCGGATGACAGCAGCCAGCGCCAGCGCAATCGGAACAACCAGCGGCGCCGCCAGCGCGACCAGCGCCAGGTCCATGGCGCGTTTGACCACCAGGTTCCAGCCGCGCAACGAGACTTCCTTCAGGCCGATCAATGGAATGCCGCTCAGATTGCCGATATCGATCCGGTCGAAGCTGAGTTCATACAGATCGGGCACAACGCGAAACTCGACGCTGGCGATCCGGCACGCCATCACAATGTCGGGCAGGCGATGATGTTCCCAGAAGGGCAGCGCAATAATCACCAGGTCAATATCGCCGCCACGCAGGCACACCTCAAGATCGCTGATCCGCCCGAGCCGGCGGAAATGAACGGTGCGTTGATTGGCCCCTGCCACCGCTTCGCGATCATCGAGATAGCCGACCATGGCATACCCCAGATCGGGTTGCGCGACCAGGCTTTCCATCACCTCGCGCCCCAGGCCGGTGTTTCCAACCACCAGCACTCGTTCGCGCCCAATGCCGCGCACCCAGCGCCAGCGCCGGATGCCGATCAACAGCGCGCGCCACCCGACGAGCAGGATAACGATCGTCCCCCAGGCAAAGGCAAAGATCAGGCGTGAATAGAACTCCGACGGCTGGTAGAGAAACACGACGACGATCAGGATGGCAATACCGGTTGTTGTCGAACCTGTGATGATACTGGCATGATCGAGCACGCCGGCGGTGCGTGGCAGGCGATACAGGCCGCGCATGGCGAATTGTGCCAGCAACAGACCTGCCAGTAACAGGCCGAACGGTACGAAGGCACTGATCGGCACAAAGTTCCGCGCGAGCACCTCACGCACCAGCCGGTCGAATGGCGCCGGCCAGGCAACTTCATACCGCATCCAGTAGGCGATAGCAAAACCCGCGAGGATCAAGCACACATCAACGAGCGCCAGCAGCGCACCGGTCTGCGCGACGCGCCGCCGTGCCCGGAAGGACATGCGCTGTGAGGGTCGGGCTGGCGCGACCTCCGTTATTTCCTCCACAGCCGGCCCCCTCTCAGACAACGCCGTGCTTCACCGGGTAGCATAACTGCCCGGCACGCGATACGACACCTCGCCATCTTCCCAGTCGAAGGCGGCCCGTTCGATATAGAGAATATCGCCGTTACGAATGCCTGCTGCGAGCAGCGCCGCGCTGATACCGCTGGCTTCCAGCACGCGCTGGATGCGCATGATGGCTTCCGACTGGGCAAAGTTGGTCATGGAAATCAGGCGTTCAATTCTGCGCCCGCTGACCCGCCAGCCATCGCTGACCGGGGTGATGGTATACAGACGTTCATCAACCTGGGGTACCGGCCAGGAGAGCATTTCTGCGCGTGGTGGTTGATACAGCGCAGGAATGTCGGCCAGGCGCGTGGCGACGTGCTGCAGCAACGCGTCGATGCCTTCGCGAGTCGCCGCCGAGATAACGAAGATATCGCTATCGGGAAGATCGATCGCCGCGCGCACGCGCGCCAGATTTGCGCGCGCCTCGGGAAGATCGGCCTTGTTGAGCGCCACGATCTGGGGGCGAGCGGCGAGTGCTGGCTGATAGAGGCGCAATTCCTCGTTGATTGCGTTGAAGTCGCCAGCCGGGTCGCGCCCGTCGACGCCGGCGGCATCGATCATGTGGATGAGCAGGCGGGTGCGCTCGATATGACGCAGGAAATCGAACCCCAGGCCTGCACCGCGGTGTGCCCCTTCAATCAGGCCTGGAATATCCGCAGCAACAAACGACCGCTCACCAACTTCGACGACCCCCAGGTTTGGCTGAAGCGTGGTGAAAGGATACGGCGCAATCTTCGGGCGTGCGGCGCTGATGACCGACAGCAACGTTGATTTGCCGGTGTTTGGAAAGCCAACCAGCCCGACGTCAGCGAGTAATTTGAGTTCAATCTCGATCTCGCGCCGTTCGCCCGGCTCTCCCAGTTCAGCGATGCGCGGCGTCTGGTAGGTTGAGGTGGCGAAGTGGGTATTACCCAGGCCGCCGCGGCCGCCACGGGCGGCGATCAGGCGGAGGCCCGGCGCATCGAGATCTATCTCATACGTCTCGCCGTCGATCGTTGTACGGGCAATGGTACCGACCGGCACGCGGATGGTGGTATCACGGCCATTGCGTCCGTGCTTCCGCGACGTGCCGCCATTTCCGCCACGCTCGGCGATGAATCGTGAGCGTTCGCGGAACGGCAACAACGTATTCAGCCCGGGATCGGCCAGGAGAATGACGTGGCCGCCACGCCCGCCGTCGCCGCCGTCAGGGCCACCGCGCGGTACATACTTCTCGCGGCGAAAGGTCGCCGCGCCGTCGCCACCATCGCCGGCCTGGACAAATATCCGGGCCTGATCGTAGAAATCGCCGGGCATCGTTTCGTCTCAACACAACGACGCCAGCAACAGACCGAACGGATCACACTGCGGCTGGCGCCGGCTCGTCTGCACTCGGGCCGCGCTCCAGCGCGTGGGCCGCACCGGGGCGTGGCGCCATGCCCATGGCGCCCTGCGCATCAGATCTTTGTCTCAGCCTTCGTCTCGGCTGACTCACCCGGCTCGGCCTTGCTGGCAGGCGCTTCGTCGTCCTTCACTGCGCGCCGAAATGCCTTGATGCTACCTCCAAGCGCACTCGCGACGCCAGTGATCCGCGATGCGCCAAACAGCAGCAGAACGATCACAAGAATGATCAAAAGCTCTGGTACGCCGAGTTGCATGGTATGCGCTCCTTTACGCCTGACACGTAGTGTGCGACATCGTGATGCGGCACCGCCTGTGCCGGCTTCGTATGGTCGCGCTGTGGGAATCTACTACGCGGATATTATACCTCACCAGGAAGGGCTGTCAAACAAGCATCGGCACACAGGGCGGGCTCTCAGGCGCATGCCCCACTGGTGGATGGAGCTTCCCGGAAGCCTGCCTGTCCGTATTCACATGTCTCCTGGGAGCGACGGCTTGCCCTCGTATGCCGAACGAAAGTGAAACACCCGCGCTCAGGGTGGTGTTTGCCCCGGATGTGAACAGTTATCCTTGCCTGGCGCCTTGCTGCTCTACGACAGGCGATGGTATACTCTGGGCATGTTCGCTTACCTGCCCGCACTGATCATGGCGGTACTTGCCTGCTGGCTCGGGTTGAGCCTGCTGGCGCGCGCGCCACGCGAGCCGCCGGCTCGCCTGTTTGCCTGGTTGTGCCTGCATCTGACGCTCTACGGCCTCTCGGCGGCACTCCCCCAGGTGACCGTCTCGCCAGGGGTTGCTGATGGGTTCCTGCGCCTCAACGCTGCAGAATCGGTACTATTGACGCCCATCTTTCTGCACTTCATTGCCGTGCTGATCGGCGCGCGATCGCGCGGGAGCACGATGCGCCCGGTATGGTCGCGTTCTGTGTCGTTGTGGGTGCTTGCCGGGCTCTACGCCGGCAGTGTGGCGCTGGCGTTGTACGCTCTGCTATCGCCGGCGATGGCGCTGGTGGAGCAGGATGGCTGGCGCACGCTCCGGTTTCCTGCGGGGCCACTTGTCGCGCTCTGGCTGGCGTTGCGCATTGTGCCGCTGCTCCTCGGGCTGGTGTTGCTTTTCGATAGTTATCGTCGCACTCGCCGCGATGATCTGGAGCGCCGGCGACTGGCGCTGATCGGCGTCGCGGCTATCATTGGCGTCGCTGGCGCGCTGTGGATCATCACCGGACGCGAGATTGGCCTGTCACCAGCGCCGGGGCACCTGTTGATGGCGCTGTCGCTGGTCCTGTTCGCCTATGCAGTGCTCGCGTACCGCGCATTGTTGCCGGCGCGCGTGGCGCAGCGCGCATTCCTGCGCTCGCTGCTGGGTGGCGTCCTGACCAGTATCTATGCCGGAGCGCTGGTGCTGCTCGCTCCAGCCATCGAGCGCGCGCTGGGGCTCGGTGTGCCGCTGGTGGCGCCGCTGGCGCTGGTGGCGCTTGCGGCACTCTCGGGCCCGTTGCGTGATTGGGCAGGCGACTGGCTGGATCGCGCTCTGTTTCACCGTGAGTTCGATTACGGGCGACTGTTGCGAGCCGTTGGTGACGACCTGTTCGAGCGCGGCGACCTGGCCGGGCAACTGCACGCAGCGTTGGCGACCATCTGCCGGACGCTTGACATTGACGCCGGTTTTGTTGCGGTGCGTGATGGGCCTGGGTTGCGCGCCCTGGCCCGCCATGGACATGGCGGGCCCCATGCCGAACGCCTTGCGGTGATGGCGCCGCCTGCCGTGGCGCAGGTATGCGTTGATGCATGGGACGCCTGGCCAGGCGCGCGACTACTGTTGCCGCTCCGTCAGGGTGATGAGGTACTCGGCCTGCTGGCACTTGGCATGAAACGCTCCGGTGAACCCTATTCCACGGCGGAACAGGCGCTCCTCAACTCACTTGGCGGCTATCTCTCATTGACGATCCGGCATGCCCATCGCCAGCAGGAGCAGGAACTCGCTATGGCCGTGTTAGCGGAGCAAAGCCGGCAGTTACACCGCGAGCAGGAGGTGCTGGCATTGCAGGCGGCGGCTACGCGTGAAGCGGCACAATCCGAAAAGCGGAGCGACGGATTGCGCGTCCTGGCGCTGGGGCCGTTGCGTGTCGAACGTGGCGGCGTGCCGATCGAGCGCTGGGGTGGCGACAAGGCCGGTACGTACCAGGCGGAAGCGCTGTTTGCATTTCTGTTCGACCGGCGAGGGCGCGGCGTCACAAAAGATGAAGCTGCCGAGGTGATCTGGCCCGATCTGCCGATCGAACGTGCCGACATGGCGTTTCATCGGACGATCTCCGGCTTGCGGCGCACCCTTGAGCCTGGATTGCGGCGCGGCAATGAAAGCCGGGCGATCATGTTTCACCATGAGCGTTACTGGCTCGATCCGGGGGTGATTGCCTGGTGCGATATTGATGCATTCACGGCAGCCGTGGAGCGTGGGCACACACTGGCCCGGCGCGGCGAGGCGGAAGCTGCACGCGCCGCGTTTGTCGAGGCGCTGGCGCACTACCGGGGCGACTACATGGATGATTGCCCCTTTTATGGCGACTCGCCCTACGTCGAGGTGCGGCGCAACGAACTCCGCGACATGTACATCGAAGCCCTGCTGGCGCTGGGGGGGCTGTATGAGCGGCTCGATCAGCCGGGGGAGGCGGCGGCCTGGTATCGGCGCGCGCTGAGCGCGAACGCAGGTGATTGCCCACGTGCCGCCGAACGTCTTGAGCGACTGCAATTTCCGGTATTATAATGTCGCGCGTTTCGCTCTATGCATTCGGAGGCCGGCATGAACGACGACATAAAGCGTGCACTGGTAATCGGCGCACACCCTGATGATAACGAGTTTGGCGCCGGTGGCACGATCGCAAAGCTTGCCGCACAGGGATGGGAAGTGACCTTCATCATCGCAACCAACGGCAACAAAGGCAGCCACGATCCCGACATGTCGTCGTTTCGCCTGTCGGAGATTCGTGAGCAGGAGCAGCGCGCCGCTGCCGAGATCCTGGGGGTTCGGCGTGTGATCTTTCTGCGGAACAACGATGGTGAACTGGAGCCCACGCCTGCGCTGCGCGCCGAGTTTGCGCTCTACATCCGCCACTTCAAACCGCACGTGCTGTTTACCCATGACCCATGGAAACACTACATGTTCCATCCCGACCATCGCGCCGTTGGTTTTGCGGTGATCGAAGGGGTTGTCAGCGCGCGCGATCACCTGTTCATGCCGGGCCTGGGGCAGATAGGCATTGGCGTGTGGCGACCGGAGTCGTTATATCTCTGGGGCGCCGAGCAACCGGATCATGTCGAGGATGTTTCGGCGTATGTCGATCTCAAGATCGCTGCGTTGCGCGAGCACCATACGCAACTGGATCGGGCGCAGGGCTGGGAGGATCGCGTGCGCCAGCGCATGGCGGAACTGGGGAAAGAGCATGGCTTTGCCGCCGCGGAATCGTTCAAGAAGCTACCGGTGTGATCATTCGAGCTGCTCGTGTGTCTCATTCCTCACGTCTCATCCTTACCCATGCTCTGTTGGAGCAGCCGCAATCCCTCAAGCCGCAGCACATCGACGTACAGTGCGGTGTAGATACCGCAATTCGGCGACCGGACATCGTAGCGCCCGGTTGCGCGGTAGGTTGCCACCGCGCAACCACCGGCGCACCAGTAGCGCCACTCGCACGTGCGGCACCCTTCCTTCTGATCGACCGGTAGATTCTGCACCCCCGACCGGTCGGCGCGAATCAATGCCAGTGGATCGGGTGTGGACAGATCTGCGACGGGGTGGGCCAGTTCCATCTGGCAGGTTGCAATCCGCCCCTGATGATCGATGACGAGGTAGTTCTGGCCCGCCGCGCATGTGCGTTCGTGGGCAGCCCCGAGGTGCGCCCGGTCGAGTAGTGCGCCGAGCAGGCTGCGACGCGGCAGATTCTCGGCGATGACCGCGAAGGCGGCGCGCATCCCGTCAATGATGCGGTGCTCATCGAGCTGGAGTTCCTGGCGCGAGACGCCACGCTCCAGTGGACGAACGAAGTTGATCGAAAACGGCAGGTCGCGCGGCAGAATCCAGCGCAGCAGATCAGGGAGCCCGGCAACGCTGGTGCCGGTGACCGTGATCGAGACATCCGGGCGCAATCCGAGCGCGAGTGCGCGCTCCAGGCCGGCGAGCGCCAGGCGAAACGATCCGCGACCAGCGATCGTCGGGCGCTGCTGATCGTGGATCGCTTCCATACCATCGAGCGAGACCATCAGGCCAAGCCCGAGATCGCGGATATGCTGCAACCGCCGCGTAGTCAGCGCCGTGCCATTACTCAGCACCTTGCCATTGACGGCGATCCCATGCCGGGTGCCCAGGCCCAGCGCGTGCCGCTGCATTAAATCAATCAGCGCAAGGTTGAGGCTGGCTTCGCCACCGGCATACTTGAGCCATACGGCGCGATAGTCGTTGGCCAGCGCCGAACGGAACACTGCGTCAATCGCTGCCAGGCCGATCTCCTCCGTCATTGCCTCATCGCTTTTCGCTACATAACAGTATGTACAGCGCAAATTGCAGGCGTTGGTGACGTGGAGCCAGGCCGACAGCGTATCGGGTCGCGGCGGCAGCGGAAGCGCGCCGTCATTCTCTGTCAGAAGGCCAAGCCGGTAGCAGAGAGCAATCATCCCGTCGCGTTGATCATCACGCTGGTCGTTGTTCAGTTCAACGGGTAGAGCGAGCATGGCGCGTGCTGCACGGTTCAGCACGGCCACCCGGCTGAATGAAGGCACAAAGGCAACGGAGTATTCTGCATTGAGTGGGATGTGCCGGAGCAGAGGGTGAGAACGAAGTCGCAACGACCGATCGAGCGGTGGGTGTGGTAAGGGCGGTGCCGATGGGCAGGCACAGTCACAATCAGACTGCGCCGACCATGTGTCGGGATCGTAGAGCACAATCGGGTGAGGTGAGATGATCATCGGCGCCCGCTTTATGGTCTCAGATCAGAAGATGAACGCGGTCGTCCGATCGGCGTGCGAAGAAGCACGCGCCCCAGGCTGGCCTGCCGGTGGCGCCTGTTGTGCGTGCACACCTGCACGCCCGACCGCGTAGCCTCCGTCGGTTCAGAGGAGATGATCGCGCGTTTCGATAACAGCAGTGCAGACGCGACTCAGAAAGGCGATCGCGAGGCTGCGCGCGCTCTCCCAGCGCGCCGGGGTGGGCTGATTGACGACAAGATCCGCTCCGGTATCGGTCAACGGCGGAGCGCCGGATCGCAGCCAGTCACGCACTGTGAGCAGCGCTTCATCGTGCATGGTGTCGAAATCCGTATTGATCAGGCGTTCAAAGATCCGCCGGGTACGGCTATCGTCTGCGAACACGAAGCAATGAGCGAGGGCATCGGCGTAATAACTGGCTGCCAGGCGCGCCTGGCGGCGTAAGACAACGCGTTGCGTGGGATCGACATCCACGGCCTGTGCAGCGATGGCCGCGCGGCGCACCGCGATCTGGGCATACTCGAAGGCGACCGATCCGGCAATGATCAGGGCATAGCGCGGCATACGCGCGGCGCGCAGGATCGTAGCAGCTTCGGCGAGCAACGTTTCCGCGGTAGCAAGGTCGTCGCGGATGCGATAGATGAACGCCCTGCCCTGGCGCATTTGCGCCTGAACTACATTTGGCTCACGACTGGCGAGTAACCGTTCAGCAGCGTTAATATGCTCCTCAGCGTGTGCCAGCCACTCATTGGCAACGCCGACATCGCCGCGCTCGCGGAACACCATTGCCATGGTGCGTTCGTATTTGCTCCGCTCATCCAGCGTTTCGATCAGGTTCGGAGCATCATTGCTGAAGAGCAGCTCGGCATCAGCAAAATACGTGCTGGCCTGCTCATCCGGCTGGCGCGACCCTTTCATTAACTCGTGCAGTACCACACCATACTGGCGGCTGACCAGGCCGAGCAGACGCTGCTGCCGGATCCGCCCGGCGATCTTCCAGGCTTCGGTGACAAGCGTGCGCGCCAGATCACGATTACCAATGTTCATCTCAACAATCGATCGTACATTCAGCGCCAGCGCCTGGTAATATGGTGACAGATCGCTCAATTCGTCCGGTGATGTCAACTGGCGCATCAGGCGTTGCGCGCGATCAAAGTTACCCTGTTGCACGTCCAGGTATGCCAGATTGATTGACGCCTGAGCGCGCATTTCGGTCACATCAATATCGGCGCCGGGCTGGCGCTGGTAGGCGGCCAGGTACTTGCGCGCGTTCACATAGTCGGCGGTGGCCCGGTCATACTCGCGCAGGGTGCGCTGGACGTACCCCGAGAGCGTATAGGCGTCGCCGAGGTAGTAGCTGGCTCGCGGGGCCAGAAACGGATGCAACACCGTATCTCGCTCAAGCAGCGCCTTCACATCATCGAAGAGGTCCAGGGCGTGCTGCGGTTCCTGGCCGAGGCGCGACAGCGCGCGCCCTTCGGCGATATCGAGTTCGACGCGGAAGAAATCATCACGCTTAAGCTGGGCGGCGAGGTGTTCACGCGCCAGAGACGCGATGCGGCGTGCGCGGTCGGGTTCGTCGCGGCACAGATGATACTTCACCAGCCATACCACATCGTCGCCCGCCAGGTCGCGCAACTCGCGGCGAGAGACGGCGCGGAAACGTTCACGATTGGGCCAGCGCTTCTCACCGGGTGAGCCAGTGAGATCGCTTGCCGAGACATTCATCCAGCGCCAGAGTTCATCACGCAGGATCAGGGCATGTTCACACTCGCGCTGATTGAGCCATTGCAGCATTGTTGCAAGGTAGCGTTCATAACCGGCATCAGGGCGGCGCGTCAATTCGTAGTAGATCCGGTTTGCCGTCGTGAGCAGTACCTGAGTTGCCACATCGATCTGCGTGACAGGGAGCGCCTCTGCATCTCGCTGGCGTTGCTGCGCCAGGTTGACCAGGAAATCGAGCACCTCATCACGCATCCCGAGGGTGTCGGGCATGCGGCTCTCGTCAATAATGCGGTGCATTTCGTCATGGAGATAGAGGAGATCGGTACCTGGCCACTCCTTCACCAGCGCCACGCCGGGCAACGTCTGTAATGTCTGCTCATACTGCTCCCGTTCTTCGGCGCTGAACGTATCGTGAGGTCGGGGGTACGCCAGTTGTTCCAGGCATGCGCGTAGTTCAGCCGGGTGTAACCCGCGTCGCGCATAGTTCAGGATATACAGGCAATAGATCAGCGTCCGGCGGGCGAACGGTGTGTGCTGTGCAATCGGGTTAAGCACCGTTGTTACCAGGTGTTCCTCGAACGCGGCACGGTTCTCGATATACGTAGCGGAAAGCGGCAGGCCGGCCGGGTCGCGGTGCATTTGCGCAAAGCATGCCAGGAGCAGCGGATGGCCATCAGTCTGGCGATAGGCTTCCTCCGCCAGGGTTGCTGCGTGTTGCACGGCATCGGTATCAGCCATTGTCTGGGCGAACTCAAGGCGGAGATAGGCAGCAGTATCGGTGGGCGAGAGCGGAGCGAGGGTGCAGCGCCTGGAATCCAGGCTGGTAACCGGCGCGCATGCATCGTACAACGATGCACGTTCACCTACCGGGCGCCCGCAAATAACGACCAGCACGTGTTGTAATGCTGGCAGGACCCCGGCGAGCGAACCAGCCAGATGGGTCGGGAGGGAGCGCTCACCATGTTCAGTAGCGGGCTGATCGCCGACCATCCATTGAGCGATCAGGCCGGCGGATGTTGGAAACTCCTGCTGGATGAACTCCAGTTCCGGCAACGGCGATTCGCCGACAACCGCTTCGGCGGTATCGAAGCGTAGCACAACGGGGCGTTCGGCGCTCAGGGCGTTCAGATTTTCGACAAAGAGGCGGCGTGACTCGGCTGCCATCGCGTCGCGTTCGCGCTGGGTCACCTGGCCGCGTTCGCGTTCGTAGCGCTGGCGAAACTGGCGATACGGTTCGAATATGGCATCAATGGTCGTATCTGGCAGGCGGTACCACTGACGGTCAGGATCATTTACCGCAAGCCCGGCGATAATGCGCGCCTCAATGGCGCTGCCGACACGCGCATCAACATCGCTTAGATCGATGATGCGTGCGATGGCGGGGTTGTGTTCGCGCCCGATCAGTTCCGGCAGCTTTTGCAGCAGAAACGTTTTACCGATGCCGCCAGGCGCCTCAATATACACCACACGGCAGACAGGGCTGGTACAGACCTCGGCGAAGTGATGGTGCAACACCTCCAGGACGGCCTTCTGCCCCACATAGTGCGGGGAGCGCGGAATGAGCGGCTCCATTGGTTACCCTCCCATTGACACAACCCCCTTGTCCACCAGGCGGGTGAGGAACTGTTGCAGCCACTCATTAACGACAAAGCGGCGCGTATCGGAGCGATAGGCAATCGCAAACGCCTGGCTGAACAGCGCCAGGTACGCGCGCACCTGTTGCGGCGCCGGATGTGTGCCATACACCTCCTTAACGGCATGCGCCAGATCATCGCGATCGAAGCCGTCGGCGCGCCGCGCAAGTAATGCAAGCACACAGACATCGCGGTCAGCGATGCGATGGGTCAGGCGCTGGCTCACCAGCGCGTCGTAGGCAATGCGCAGGTAGCGTTCCGCGTGTTCCTGTTGCAGGTCGAGGTCGCGCCCAAGCTCGGTGCATGTTATGCGGTGCAGGCCGAGGGATTCGAGCAAGTCACGCACTTCGGGGTCATTCAGCAGCGCATTGCCGAACGCCTGGCGCCGGTCAGGATCCTCGATCGCGCGCCAGACGGCCGGGAGCTCGTTCTGCCAGCGGTTAGCATCCTCTGGCCGGGTTTCGCCGGCTATCACGCGCGCGTTGAGTCCATTGAGCAGGAAGTAGGCCCATTCGACCAGGTTATCCGGGTACAGAATCGCATGCCTGCGCGCCACACCCGGCATCTGGCTTTGCGGCAGGTACCAGTCAACGAGGGTATCGCAGATCCGGCTGAACTCCTCGAGGTTTTCGGGGCGGCGGAGCTCACGGCGCACCATCACCCGCAGGCCGGGATCGAAGCGGTAAATCTTTCCTGCAGGATCACGCGTCACCAGGCCTTGCCGGGAAAGCGCCGTGAGCAATTCATGGAAGGGCTGAGATTTGCCGGTTGCTTCGATCAATTCCAGGCGTTCGAGAAGCGCGCGGATCGTTCCGACGTCAACGAAGCGCACCACACCGATGCGCCAGATGGCTCGCTGCGTTGAGGCGTCGAGACGCTCGATTCGCTGGCGCAACTCCTGTTCGGGCGTGGCCAGTGCTGGCCAGTCAAGGGGTGGGCGCGCGTCCGGCTCCAGATGATGGCGAATAATCGCCGTAATTGATGACGGATGGCCGAATGTCAGCTCCTGGATCAGGCCGGCGCTCGACTCGAGCCCGTATCGTTCGGCAAGCCGGGCCGTCTCGCCGGGTTCAAAGGGTGGCAACGGTCGCAGCCCTGAACGACCGGCCTGATTGAGTTCCCACAGTGTCCAGACCAGCGGCCCCTGGCTGATGGCGAGGACCAGTCTGTTCCATTCAAGCAGGCGGCTGATGACTTGCTCTTGTAACGCGTCCCAGGCTTCTTCACTGGTTGCCGCGTCGAGGCGCTGTTCAATCATATTGAGCGCATCGAGGAAAACGACCATGCGCTCAGAGGGGCCGGGCACGAACTCAAATCCGACTGGCAGATCGGCGAGCGCCGGTGGTAACTGGAGGCCGGGTGCCTGCTTGTCCGGCGGAGTCGCCTGCTTCAGGAGTTCCTCGAAGGCTACCGTTGCGGTCAGCGACAACACACCGGAAGCATCACCGGGCAGCGAAGCACCGGGCTCGAAACTGAGCCAGGCACAGGCGCACTGGCGACGTACGCCGGCATCCTCAAACAGGCGGCGCGCGAACCACGTCTTGCCCATGCCGGTCATGGCATGCAGGTTCAGGATTGCATGGCTCTCCTCACCCTGTGCATACCGGCTGATCGTCTCGCGATACTCGGCAAGCAGCGTCTCCCGACCGACAAATGATGGCTGGGTGAATGGCATCGACGACCTGCCAATCTACCGGCGCATGGTATACAGCGCCAGTATAGCGCCACAGGGGCGACCTCTCAAGAACATCTGGCGACAACGCACCGACATATCGGCGACATCAGGCGATCTCATCTTCGAAATTGACCAGCCGGTAGCCGAGACCCTCAACAAAGTCAATATAATGTTTTGAGTTCTTCACATCCGGCTCGATCAGGGCGCGCAGGCGCGTAATCACGCGCTGAATCGACTCCGGTTGCTGGTCGCGCGTGTAGAAAGTGGCGGCCAGTTCATCGCGAGTGACGTAGCGCCGGCGATGTTGCCACAGATACTCGAGGACCAGGCGCGGCAGGCGCGGCAGGCGCGTGTGCTGCCGGACGCCGCCCATCCAGAGATAACCGGCGGAATCGAGGTACAGTGCCGGGATCGTCTGGCCCAGCAGGGCATCGAGCGTCTCCTTGCCGATGAGCCGGTTGGCATCATCAATTCTGGCGCAGTGACGGGCAATGAGCCGCGCGGCGATAATGATCATACGGCGTGGCGAACCGCGCGCTGCAGCAACCAGGCGACGATCGGCGTCGCTTCCGGGTTCGCACAGGTCCTGAAAGGTGGTCACTGCCGGCACGCCGCTGATGGCGCCAACCGGATGGCTATAGAATGCCAGCCGCCGCCGCAGAAGCTCGGCAAGATCATCATCGCTCCAGGAGAGCGTGTACACTGGCAGCCGTTCATCAATGCGGCTGATGCGCCGCGCGATCATGGCATCATGCAGATGGTCGGGTAGGAAGAACTTACAGGCGATGCCGGGATGTTCCAGCAGGTGCAGATTACTGATGAGCGGGTGGATCCGTTCCAGCACCGCGTTGGTATCATGTTCGGTCAACCGATCCTCGTCCACCCGGTCAACCAGGATGTAGATGCTGGCAAAGCCGGCGAACCGTGCCAGATCCACCAGATCGTCAAGAATGTCGGACTGGGTGGCGCGGGCGTAGCTGTGCATCATGGTTTCCAACAGGAGGTGAGGTTCAGGCACCGGTTGATGCGGCAGGCGTAGCCAGCGCGCGAGTTCGGCGCGATCGGCATCGTTCAGCGCCAGTTCGGGCAGGCGCCACGGGTCGCGCAGGGCCGCAAGATGCAGGAATGCGTGGAGTTGCAGGAGTTTCTGCGGTACGGCGTCGAAGCGCATGCGTGTCGCCGGATGCTGCTGGAGGCGATCCCTGAGCGCCAGCGCGGCGCGGAATGCGATATAGCGCACATAGTGTTGCTCGGTAATGCGCTCGGTGCCGGGCGGCGGCAGCCAGTCGTACTCGGTGATCGGCACAATCAGCGCAGGGTCGCTCGCGGCGCCACCGCACAGGCGCGCGATCTGAATCCGGTGGCTGCTCTTGCCGTGGCCGCGCGGTGCAAACAACACGGCGCTGCGTGGCTGGCGCGTGTCGCCGCGCAGTGCATCGAACCACTCGGCCTGCACAAAATAACCGGAGAGTGTCGTCTCACGGTCGGCTTCCCAGTACTCAAACGGGTTGCTGGTAAAGCCCTGCAACTCGATCCAGCGCTGGATGCGTACCGGCATAGGCAATGGACCTCGTGCTCACCTTAGTCCAGTCGCGAGCAGATCGCGCACAAAGCGCTCCGTACGTTGTTTCCAGATATTGATCCAGTTTCGCATACCATCTTCATCAGGCAGATCGAAATCGTCATGGCTCCGATACATCCGCTGCAGATATTCATCGCTCGAGTCGAGCAACTCATCGAGGCGGCTCTCGATCACCCGGTCCAGATGCGGATTACTGGCACTCAGGTCTGTGTCGAGGATCGTTTCGGGACCGCTGGTGGTCGCCATGGTGCGCGCGGCCTCCTGAAATGCATCGTACCATATACCGCACAACTGTGGCGCCATGATCATGATGCGCGGCAGCCAGACAAGAGCAGGATCGACGGGATCGAACCCCAGCGGTGTGGCAAGCAGTTCGCGCGCAGCGCCGGCCAGCGTGCGTTGCACATGGGAGTCGTCGTGGAGCCAGCGTCCGAGTGCGGCAATCACCTCCGCGGTGTATGGCCGGAGCTCAGTGATACGTTCTGCCAGATGGCGGCGCATCTCCGTTCCGCGTGGCGCGCGGTCGAGCAGGGTGCAGCACAGCACATATACCAGGGCGGCGCGGTCGAGGGTCTCGGGGCGATACCTGCCTTCATCGTGCAACCCGGCGACGAACCCGCGCCAGAAGGAATCGATCTCATCGTCCGTCTCGAGGCGTAACGCCGGTGCAACGAACGTTGTCTCGATCCATCCTTCGGAGAATGGCCATGGCTCGGGAATCCCCGTCTCTGCGACGTGGCGCAGTACAATCTCTTCGGCAATACGCATAGCGCGTCGTTCAGGCGGCGGATCCGGCATTGTGCGACTCCGGCGCAACATGTCGCGATTGATCTCATGGAACGCCTTCGCTTCCGCCTGCATGTCGAATGCCGGCAAGATGGCGATCCAGAGCGCGCGGAGCGCGTCGTTTGCTGAAGGATCCGGTTCGCTGTCCCGCAGTTGTTCGAACCAGCGTCGTGCCTGCACCAGAGCCGGGTGGGCCGGTGAGCCGCGCGCCGCCGCCGCAAGTATCAACGCAAGCTGCAAACGCGCGTGATTATCGAGCAGCGCACTCAGAGCGTCCGTGATGCCGGGTGGCCAGCGTGCGGCGAGCAACGGCGCAACCACCCAGTGCAGCGCCAGCGCACGAGTGTCCGCCGGGCAGGTGTTCAGTGCAGTGATAAGCGAATCAGGAGGCGCTTCGTCGCGAATGATCCGTTGTGCCGCTTTGAAGACGATCGCCAGCGGGTCATTGCTATTTTCTTCGAGCCAGGTGGCCAGCAGTGAGCGACGATCGTCGCAGATTGCGCCCCAGAGCGCATCGCGCCGGGGAACGGGGCGTTGTTCGCTGAGCAAGAAGATGAGCAATTCGAGCACCGCCCGGTCCATGGCGCTACAGGAGAACGTGTGCTGTGCCGCGCGTGCCGGGTAACGGAAGGCATTGCTCATGCCGTGTCGCTGGTATGCACGTGCCAGGTTGTGCCAGACACGATAGGGTCGCGGTGGGCGCTGGAAATCCAGCGAGTCTGGCCGCGGCAGCAGGTCGCTGCGAGCCTGCCCGTCGTCAAGCAGCAGCGGGTCCGCCAGCGTGTGCAATAATTCGGCAGGGTAGCGTTCGTCGGCAGGTAAGCCGAAGCGCTGCAGATGATCACGTTCATTGCGCCACCCGGCCACGAGTGGGAGCAAGCGGCGACGCATAAGGTCGGTATCGGGGAGGAGCCACCACCCCTTGCGATACCGCTCACTGGCCAGCGTGTAGGTTTCCTGATCGATCTGTACAAAACCGGCGTCAACCAGTTGTTGCAGAATGCTCGTTATCATCTGTATGCCTGACCCCGGGTTCATCTTCTGCGCCAGATCGACAACCGTCACCTTCGGCAATGGGCCGGACAGGGTGAACAGGATGGTCTCAACCGCCTCAAATGCAGGCAGCATGCGTTCGGCAGCAAATTGGCGCAGGTAATCGCCAAACGTGTGGCGCGTGATTTCTTCGAGTTGATCCCGGGTAAACGGCGGTACCTCAACGATGTGTCCAGAGGCCAGGCCGGGCAATGGCTCACGTTTGCGGGTGATGATATAACGCACACCGCGCGGCAAGGGGTCAGGGATCAACCGCTTGAGCGCGCGTGGTTCGGTAGCAAGCAGATCGTCCAGGTTATCGAGTAGTATGTACAGTGGCGAGTCATACCCCGAACATGAATCCAGGGTTGCCAGATACGCTGCGTGGGCGTCTGCCCAGTATGGCGGCGGCTGCCGATTTCGATTGACATAACAGACGATCTCGCGCTGGAGGATTTCGACATATTCGGACGCACTCTCGGTGCGCAGCGGGCGAGCCCGCAATGCAATGCACCGCACCTGTTGCCGGCGCAGTTCGGCCAGTGCGCGCTGTAGCAGTGTCGTCCGCCCGCTGTTTCGATCGCCGATAACCTCGACGATCCGGGTGCTGTTGATAGCCTCCAGGAGCTGTTCGAGCAGCGGGCGCCGGTCAATGAGCTGCGATGGCGGCGGTGTATCGAGTGGATCGAGGAATGCCCGGTCTGCTGGCCGTGCCAGCGGGCGATCAACCGCCGGATCGGAGATATACAGCGCCGGCACCCACCAGGCATGCCGGTTCCCGTGATACTGGTTGATCGACTCCTGAGCGAAGCGGTAAAGCGTGCGCCGCATCTGCAGCACGGCATCGAACAGCGTGCGGCCCTCGGCCAGAACCGGGTAGAGCGCGCGGCTTGCTTCCGCCGCCGCTGGAGCCTGTATGACCGTTTGCATCGCCAGGATTGCCGGCACCTGCCCGGTGAGCAGACGCACCAGCGAGCCGGTACCGTACCGGTCGAGCCGATCCGGGTCGGGCAGCGGATCGGCGCCCTGGCATGCGAACAATACCAGGAGGCGCAGATCGATGCCCTGCAGATCGAGACGCAGAGGAAGGCCGTGCAACGGATCGGGGGCCGTTGCGCCGGGGGCATCCAGGAGCAGCGCCACGTCGCGCAGGTCGCCTATCGCGCCGGTGAGGGTGTCGCCATGCCCGAAATAGTGAAGGATGTGAGGTTCATGGCCCCTGATCATCTCCTGGAGCCGCGTGACGGTGAGGCCCGGCGGTTCGACGTGCAACGAGCACCAGAATGGCGCATCGCCGTACGATGGCTGCGGTAATGCGCGCTCATCAAATTGCCGGATGGTAGAAGTCACAGCATACTGTGGGCGCACGGCAATCACGGAAGGCACGAGTGGCGCCTGGGCCGGTACATGACCGGTGGCAATCCGGCGCACAATGACGACCCCGTGTTCCTGTAGCGGAACGGCGGCGTCTGCAACGCGCAACATTTCCCAGGGAAGCGCCAGCAGGTAGTCAGCATATTCGACATCGTCCGCTGGATCGTCATACAGCGGTCTGAAATCGAGCAACACACAGGCCGCAGGCGGCGCACCGGCAGGTGGAGCTGGCGGGAGGCGCTGAAGAAACATGTCCCACACCGGGCGTACGCCTCGTGCCGTTGCCAGGCTCTTGTGAAGTTCCCGGCCAAGCAGGGCTGCAGGGTCATCGTACACCATCGCGTCAGCCGTCACCAGTCCGGCGCGGGCAAACGCCTCTTGCTCTTCGTGTGTGCAGGTTGCCAGACTGAGGTATACCGGCCCACCCTCCTGGCAGCGCGCAAGCAAGAGTTGAAGGTGAGGGACATCATCGGGAAAGAACGGCAGTATGTACACGCCGCCCTGTGTCTGCCCATTAAGTGTCACATCAAAGACGAACCGCAACCCGCCGGGCGGGTGATGCTGCTTTCGCGACGGCTGATAGACGCCGACGTCCGTGAATCGGATGTGCAGTATCTGGAACGACATAGGAGGGAGATGCCGGCTAGTGTGCACATTCGTTGTGTGTTTCTCCAGCATAACATACGCGCATGCATATGTAAATGACTTGCAGCATACGGTATCATAAGAGTGTTTCACCCGGACCCGGCGCGTCTCATGCCTCACCAGCCTCCGCATGGTGCTGGTGGTAGACTGTTTCCGGGCGATCATGTGCCGATCCGGTCTTCTCTTGCCGTGCTCCTGCTGCTGCTGGCCCTTCGACGAACTGATGGGAGGTTGCCATGTTTTCGCACCAGCTACGCTCTACGCGCCTGCTTGCCGTACCGCTGATCCTCGCGTTGATGGTTGCCGGTCTCGTCTGGACGCCCGAGGCGGCGGCGCGCCGGGCGCGCACGAGTGGGGCGGGCGGTTGTGGCCAGTTCAGGGATGTTGTCGGGGCCGCCGTTGACGGTGACGCGATCGTCGTCATGGTTGACCCGAGCGATCCGGAGTTTGGCCGTAACTCCGAGAGCGCCACAATTACCAGGACCCTCCTGCTCGAAGGCGGATGGTTGCCGCCACCGGGTGGCTGTGCTGCGGCAGGTAATGTCGTCTTCAATAGCGAGGCGGCATTCGTGGATGCCGGTTTTACATTCACCGCGCCGGCGCAACGCGGCGGGTTGTTCAATTTCGGCGCGCCGGTCGTGACACTTGCGCCGACGGTAAAGAACCTGGATGTTCTGCATGTCTTCTTTGAGCCACAGGGCGGGGTGACCGGCGACGGCGGCGGGGTTTCCGGCCCGGCGTTGAATGGCGCGCGGTTGCGTTTTGAGAATGTGATCTTCCGCAACGATGAGGGAGACACGCCGGATGTGAGCGGGCGCGGCGGCGGGTTGTTTCTCGCGATAGATGGCGGGTCGAATGTAACGATCAGGAACAGTCGCTTCAGCGGTCTGCGTGCGGAAAGCGGCGGTGGTTTCGATATTGACGTACGGGGTGGCAGCACACTCACGCTCGACAGGGTCACCGTCACGAACAACACGGCGGATGGCGCCGGCGGCGGGGGCGGCGGACGGATCCGGCTCTTCAGCGGCACCGTCATTATCAGAGACAGCGTGTTCAGTGGGAACGGCGCACCCGCAGGTGCAGGCGGCGGATTACGCATCGAGCGCCCGGCAGGCGCCACGGGCAAAGCAGAAGTCTGGTTGATCAATACCGTGATCGCCGGCAACAATGCAAGCAGCGGCGCCAATCTGTCGCAAAGCGGCAGCGGCCTGACCATATACCAGGTCAACCGTGCCGGTTTTCTGCCGCTGGTGACCGGCGCAAGCGGCCCTGCAGCCGCCATTACTGGCATAACGCGCACCGGCAATACCTACAATGTGGCATTCACCACCAGTGGCTTCACGCCACAGATGTCCGGACTGCATGTCCATTTCTTTTTCGACACGGTGCCGCCCGATCAGGCAGGGGTTCCCGCTGATCCGGCCGGCTGGTACATGTATGCCGGTAGCAGCCCGTTCACCGGCTTCAGTCTGCGCGACCGGCCATTCGGCGCAACACAGATGTGTATTCTGGTAGCCAGCCCTGATCATTCAGTGATTCCGAACACAGGCAATTGTGGTGCGCTACCCTGAGGCACGACGCGGATCTGTTTCAGGCGCACCTGGCCGCCGCGCACGACCTTGCCGCCGGCCAGGCGCAGCCCCGACCGCAGCATGCCGTATGCCTGATAGTAGTAGAGTGGGATGATCGCGGCCTCGCCGGTTACCAGGATGTGATCCGCCTGGTGGTAGAGTGCGAGCCGTTCCTGCACATTGAGACGCAGCGCCGCCGCATGCAGGCATGCTTCAAACGCCGAGCTGTGCCAGCCGGCGGTGAAACTGGCACCGGCAGCAAAGCCACCAAGCATGTTTCCCGGTTCTGGCGCTTCGGCGTCGCAGCCAAGCAACGCCATCTGAAACATGCCCGTGTGCAATCCGTTGAGCAGCCTGTCATACGGTACGTCCTCGACCAGTGCCACATCCAGATCGAGATACTCATGCCAGGCAGTGGCGAGAAACCGCGGCACGCTGCCAAAGCCGGGCAGCGCTGCGAGCGTCAACCGCCCACCAGGGCGCAGGCGCGTGTGATCGCGCAACTGCAGGGCGATACGCGGGTCGAAGCGCGGCCCGATCTCGGGTGAATGGCCCGCCATACCCGGCGGAACGACACCGCCATCGGCCGGTTTCTGGACGCCTGCCCAGCACCTGGCAACAAGCGCGTGCCGATCGACGACATGCGCCAGTGCCCGGCGGGCGTGCGGATCGTCGAATGGCGGGTGGGCGCAGTTAAAAGCCACGAAATACGTCGAGAGAAACTGGCGCACAAAACCCTCGTCCGGGTGGTGGGCCAGGATGTCGCCGCGATCTTCGACCCGGCACAAGTCAATGCGCCCGGATGCGTAGTGGTCGTAGGTTGGCGGCACGAAGCGCAGCAGCGCACGTTCGACGCTGTTGGGCGCCATGCTCCGGTAGGGATTGCGTTCCAGCACAATTTCACTGCCGTCATGCCACGCAGCTACCCGATACGGGCCATTGCAGACCAGCAATGCCGGCGTGAAGCAGGCCGCGCCATGGCGTGCGAAGGCGTGGCGGGGCTGCGGAAACGTGATCGGGTCGGCCAGGAGATAGAGAGCGTGTGCCAGTGGTGTATGGAGCTCAAACTCCAGATGGAGATCATCAATCGCCTTCACCCGCACATGCTCCGGATTCGTCACCGCGCCCGCGCGGTATTCCGCTGCGCCCGCAACAACATCGAGAAGTTCGGCCATGGCTGCGCCGGTCGCCGGGTCGAGGTTACGGCGCCAGGCAAAGACAACATCATGGGCAGTGAGTGGTACGCCATCGCTCCAGCGCAGGCCAGGCCGCAATTCGAAACGGTAACGTCGCCCATGATTATCAATCTGCCAGCGGCGCGCCAGTGCGGGAAGCACGTTCAATTCAGCATCAAGCTCAACCAGGCCCTCGAAGAGATCCGGGACGATCTCCTCGTCACCAACCGTCTCAATCAAGCCAGGATCGAGCGTTGCCGGGCCATGCTCGGATATACCGAGGCGGATCACGTGCCGGCGCCCGGCTCGTGCATGGTGGCGCGTGTGCGGGCCTTCGTTCATCTCAAGGAGTGAGAATGCCTGTTCGTAGTGTTCCTGCGCACCGGCGAAATCAAGCCGGTTGGCGCACACCTGTGCCTGACGCAGGTATGCATGAGCACGCCGTTGATCGGTTTGTGCGCCCTCCTGATCGCGATCGAGAAGGGTCAGGGCGCGGCGATAGAACGCCTGAGCTTCCTCATCGGCGGCGAGCAGGCGAGCGCTATCGCCGGCGCGCAGCACATGCGTCGCTGCAATGCCGTAATCCTCGGCGCGCTCATAGTGAAAACCGAGCGTGGCCGCCTGGTCGATCACCTGCTGCGGGAACAGTTGCTCCAGCGCCCGGGCAACACTGCGATGCAGGGGCCGGCGGCGCTCGTACAACAATGTGCTGTAGGCGCACTCCTGGACCAGCGTATGCCGAAACGCATAGCTGCGTTCGGATGATCGATCAAGCCGCGTGACGAATGCGCCATGTTCAAGATCGGCCAGCTGGGCGTCGAGTTGTGGATCGTCACCTGCCAGCGCCGTCAGAACACGGTGCGAGAAGGTCCGGCCAATCACCGCCGCCATCTGGAGCGTCTGGCGCGCCCTGACGGGCAACTGGTCAATCTGGGCCAGCAGGAGCCCCTGCAATGTATCGGGCAGATCAAGCGCCGTCAGGTCGGCATCCGGTGGAGCGACCGCTGGCCCGCGGAGGTGGATGGTACGCGCCAGTTCGACCAGAAAGAGAGGGTTACCGCCGCCACGCTCGACGATCTGTGCTACCAGGCGTTCTGGCAGGCCGGGCGCATGCCGGGCGACGAGTTCGGCAGCAGCGGCAGGATCGAGCCCGCTAAGGGTGAGCTCCGTCGCCTGCATGGTTCCGTCCAGAATGCGCCGAATGACGCCCCAGGCACGCGTATCGCGGTCGGGGCGTAGTGCCAGGAGCAAGGTGAGCGGCGTTTCTGCAGCGACCGGCGCCAGAGACTCAATCATATCCAGCGATGTCGCATCGGCCCACTGCACGTCGTCGAGCGCCAGCACAACGGCCTGCTGCTGCGCCAGGGCGCGGAACAGGTCGCGTACCACTTCGAACAGGCGCCAGCGAAAGCTCTCGCCCGCCAGTTGCTGGATGCGGTGTTCGTCGGCGGACGTGAGCGGCAGGCCGAGGAAGCGGGCAAGGTACGGAAAGGTGGCGCTGCGCATGGGCGCGCCAAACGCCCGATCGCACAGCTGTGCGAGACGTTGTGTGCCATCCGTGCCATCGTCGTCGGGTGCCAGGTCCAGCAGGTCACGCAGCGCATCGGCAATCAGGGCGCCGCTACGCTGTGCGCCATAGGCCTGTGCCGCCGCGCCGGTCCAGAGCTGGTCGGAGCCAGCGCGCAATACCGCGATCAGGTGTGTCTTCCCGGCACCGGCCTCGCCGACGAGAACGTGCGTACCGCCTGTCGCCAGCCGGATCTGCAGCAGACTCCGCTCGCGTTCACGGCCGGAGAGCGCCGATGCTACCGGCCGGGCGACACGGCGATGGGCAGCGCGCACCCCGAGTACCGCATGGACATGCACCGCCTCGGTTTTACCTTTGACCCGGATCAGGCCCAGGTCGGCGATATCGAAGCGATCGTCAAGGCGGGCGCGCAAGGTGCCATCAAGGAGCGCCTGATGATCTGCCGCCGCCTGCATGAGTCGCGCCGACAGATTGATTGCATCGCCCATCGTGGTATAGTCGTGGCGCTGAGGCGCACCGACCGGCCCGGCGAAGACCCGTCCGGCGGTCATGCCGATCCGCTGGCGCGCAATGAATGGCAGGCTACCGCCTTCGCGCAGCAACGCAAGCGCGCAATGCACGGCGCGCGTCTCCTGTTCTTCCACGGCCTGTGGCGCGCCAAAGATAACGTGCAGCAGGCTTCCCTTGTCGCCGGTGATCAGGCGATTCACCCTGCCACCAAAGCGACCGGCGGTTCGCTGCGCCATGGCGAAATAGAGCTGCAATTTCGCACCAGCATCATCGTCGCCGTCGTAGTCGAGGCCGTGGAACTGGACGAACATGCTGACGACCGGCTTCAACTCACCGATGTGAGGATGCCCGGCAGCGAGCGCGCGCGCCACCTGCTCGGGCACATACGGCACCAGCGTATCAGGTCCGGCCTCGCGCAGCAGTGGCGGCCAGGGGCGTCGTCGCAACGGCCGCAGCACACGACCAACGACCACGAACCCATCGCGATCAGTCGCAACTTCGACCGCCAGCGGGTCAATCGCCAGCGAGGCCGCATCAATCACGATCTCGCCGGGTCTGGCATGATGTTCGGCTTCGGCCATCCGGTCGAGGGTGCGGCCAACCAGCGCATCTTCGATGCCGTACTCCGGCAACCCCACGGCAAAGCGCCGTACTGGCCCGAACGCCATACCAATCTTCATCTGCAACGTCACCGGGCCGATCGGAGTGAGAATACGTCCGTGCGTGGCCATCATGTGCTGCATGCGCCATGCGGCGGTCAACGCGGCGCGCAGCACCGTCGTGCGACGGGCGCGCGGCGGGCGTGGGTGCCACACGATCAACGAATCGCCGCCGAACTTGATCACGCTACCACCAGATGCGTGAATTTCGGCGATCAATGGTGTGAACACACTGTCGAGCGCGCGGGTTACTGCTTCGGCGCCCTGGTCCGCGCTCAGGCCACTGGTCAGTGCCTCGGTGAGCGGCGTAAACCCGGAAATGTCGGCGATCGACGCGACACCCTCGCGAGCCAGCGGGGTACCGCGCAGCAGAGCTTCAACACGGTCGCGCGGGATGTACGCGGCAAGTTCTGCGAGCAGGTCAAGCGTCATGGCATTAGAACGCGTCAGAGCCGGGTACCCATACATGGCCGATCGGGAAGAGCGCATCGAGCGCCGGCACAAGCGCCGGGTCAACTTCGACGCACGGCTGGCCGGCGATCCAGTGCGCGGGTCGAAAGCCGAATAGTAATTGCGCCAGCGCCGCCGAACTCAACATAATCGTTGGCGTCTCCGGCGCGTCGCAGCCCGGCCCGATGCCGAACGACGGCCCTTCGGTGCCGACGCGCAGCCGCAGTGCGCCGGCCGGCGTCTGAGCGCGCCGGAGGCGAGTTTCAAGGAGCGATTTGATACAATCAAACAGGGTTGGAAGATGTGCAGGGCGTGCCATCCATCCTTCGTCGGGATGGTGATGTGAGCGGCTTGTCACGTACAGGTGATCGGCAAGCGCATAAAACGCCGGCGAATCGGGTGGCAACGGCCAGTCGAGTTCTGTTGCCTCCTCTGCCAGTCGAGCGTGCCGCTGCAACAATCCCAGCGTTGCCGGCCAGTCGTCGGCTGCAACCTCGACGGCATGGGTGCGTGGCGCATACCAGGGCAGGATCAGGTAACCGCGCGCCCGTCCGTGCGCGTCGAGTGCGATCAGAGGCGGGTTATCAGGCAGGCGCGCGGCGAGATCGTGGCGTTGCCAGGCGATATCGCGAACGAAGCTGCCGGTGAAGCTGCCATAGTGCCGCTGATACAGCTCCAGCAGGGCCGGAGCGTCCGCACCGGCTGCGGGGCGAACCAGGTAACCGGATGGTGACAACGCAAGGACCTGGGCACGGCTCACGGTATGGCGTGTGAGATCCAGCACATCAGTATAGCCGAAGCGGTGGTAAAAGCCGGCAATACCATCGAGCAACACCAGGCCCAGTCGCCGTTCCGTGGCGCGGGCTGCGGCATCGTGCATAAGCGCTCTGGCAATACCACGGCCACGCCAGCCGGGATGTGTCGCCAGGCTGCCAAAGCAGCCGGTTGGAACGGTGCGTGAGCCAATGCGTAGCGTTCGTTCGGTAAGGATATAGCCGCCAACCAGCCTGGTATCGTCAAATACGCAGCGTATCTGGCCGGCGATGTAGTCAGATGACCGTTCGGTATGCGCGCGCCAGCGCACGGCGGCATCAGGCGGAGCGCCAGGCATAAACGTTTCCACCTTCAGACGGAAGAAGGCATCGAGTTCAGCTGGCGTTTCAGCGGAGCGAACGGTGTAGCCGGCAACCATAAGCCTGGATCCGCTACTCATACCTGGCGATCCTGTACAATGTTCCGCTACCGGGCGGCGCATGGTCCCCTCGTCGAGGCATGCGGCCAGCGTGGAGGCCAGGCCACTGAAGCGCAGCCGGGCGACAATCGCGCAGGAAATGCATGGTGTACATTGTAGCATTGTGGCGCTGGAGTGTGAGTTGGCACGCGTTGTGTGACGGTTCGATGGATTGCCGATGACCATGGCTCTCGATCGCATTACTGGCTGGTTCGCCGATCGCGGCTGGGAACCATTTCCGTTCCAGCATGAAGCATGGCATGCCTACCTGGCAGGTGAGAGCGGCCTGATCCATGCGACGACGGGCACAGGTAAGACGTATGCCGCATGGCTTGGCGCCGTGGCGGAGTGGCTCGCGAGTTTCGCGCCGGAGACGCCCGCAACTGAGGCTCCGCCGTTGCGCGTACTGTGGCTCACACCCCTGCGCGCCCTGGCCGCCGATACGGTCGGGGCGCTACGCGAGCCGCTTGAAGCCCTGGCGTTACCATGGACGGTCGAGATGCGCACGGGCGACACGCCGGCAGCAACCCGCGCCCGGCAGCGTCGTCGCCTGCCGACTGCGCTCGTCACCACCCCCGAAAGCCTGTCGTTACTGCTGACCCAGCCTGAGTGGCGCTCGTTGTTTGCCGAGGTGCGCCTGGTCGTCGTTGACGAATGGCATGAGTTGTTGTCTACCAAGCGCGGCGTCCAGGTGGAACTGGCGCTGGCCAGGCTGCGTGGCCTGCGACCGGATTTGCGCATCTGGGGGCTTTCGGCGACGCTGGGGAACCTTGAACTTGCGCTCGATGCCTTGCTGCCTGCGCCCGGCGCGCGCCGGCGGCTGATTCGCGGTCTGGTGCCGAAGCCGGTTGTGGTTGAGACCCTGATCCCGGATGTCATCGAACGATTTCCCTGGGCCGGGCACCTGGGCCTCAAACTCCTGCCGCAGGTCATCGCCACGATCGAAGAAGGCGAAACGGCGCTCCTGTTCACAAATACGCGTGCTCAGGCGGAGATCTGGTATCAGGCGTTGCTGGATGCGCGCCCGGAGTGGGCCGGCCTGCTGGCATTGCATCATGGCTCGCTGGATCGCGAAGTGCGCGCGTGGGTCGAGGACGCAGTACGTGAGCGGCGGCTACGCTGCGTTGTCTGCACGTCAAGCCTCGACCTGGGCGTGGATTTTGCGCCGGTTGATCGCGTGATACAGGTTGGCAGCCCGAAAGGGGTCGCTCGTCTGTTGCAGCGCGCCGGGCGCAGCGGGCATCGCCCGGATGCGACCAGCCGGGTGACATGCGCGCCGGCCAGCGTCCTCGAGTTGATCGAGATTGCCGCCGCGCGTGACGCAATGGCGTCCGGGCGTCTGGAAGAACGGCTGCCGGTGAATGCGCCGCTCGATGTTCTTGCCCAACACCTGGTCAGTTGCGCCCTGGGTGGCGGATTCGTTGCCGACGCATTACTGGCCGAGGTGCGGTCAACGCGCGCATTTCGTGCGCTGAGCGACGTAGCCTGGCAATGGTCGCTCGACTTCGTGACACGGGGCGGGGCATCACTGCGCGCCTATCCTGAGTTTCATCGTGTGGTGGAACGAGATGGGCAGTACACCGTGGAGAGCGAGGCGGTGGCGCGCCGTCATCGTGTCAGTATCGGCACAATCGTCGGCGAAGCGTTGCTCAAGGTGCAATACGCGCGTGGCGGAACGCTGGGGACGGTCGAGGAGTCGTTTGCGGCGCGCCTGAAACCGGGCGACATCTTCTTCTTTGCCGGCAAGGCGCTCGAGTTCGTCCAGGTTCGCGACATGACCGTGCGCGTACGCAAGGCGGAGCGGCGGCAGGGCGTGACGCCACGCTGGATGGGCGGGCGCATGCCGTTATCAACGGAACTGGCTGGTGCAATCCGGGCACGGATCGATGAAGCGCGTGGTGGCAGGTTTCGTGGCGCAGAGATGGAAGCGGTACGTCCGCTGCTGGATCTCCAGGCGCGCTGGTCGCGGCTGCCGGGCGCCGATGAGTTATTGATCGAACGCACCCATACTCGCGAAGGGTATCATCTATTCTTCTACCCCTTCGAAGGGCGTCTGGTGCATGAAGGGCTGGCGGCCTTGATCGCCTACCGGCTCAGTCGCTTGCGCCCGATCAGTTTCACCCTGGCGATGAACGATTATGGGTTTGAGTTGCTTGCGCCTGAGCCGGCACCACTGGCAGAAGCGCTCGGCACGATAGCGCCGGAGTCTGGGAGTGTACAGCCGCCGGCATTCGGCGATCGCCACCCACTCTTCAGCGATGAACATCTGGTTGATGATATCGCTGCCAGCATGAACGCCACCGAGATGGCAAAGCGCCAGTTTCGCGAGATTGCACGGATTGCCGGCCTGGTGTATGAAGGATACCCCGGCGAGAAGAGTGCGCGCCAGATCCAGGCCTCCAGCAGCCTGATGTATGACATGTTCGCACGGTACGACCCGCAGAACCGTCTGCTGGAGCAGGCGCAGTGTGAAGTGCTGGAACGCCAGCTGGAACAGAGCCGCCTGGCAGCGGCACTGCGGCGCATGGCAGCCGCACGTATCGTTGTGGCAGATACGGTGCGACCGACGCCTTTCGCCTTTCCGCTGCTGGTGGATCGGTTGCGCGCGAGCCTCAGTTCCGAGAAACTGGTCGATCGGGTACGTAAGATGCAACTGGCGCTCGAACGCGATGCTACAGCGCGCGGTTGACCATCAACTGGAACGCAAAAATCGCCACGACGATCAGCGGCGTCAGCCGGCGGAGCCAGCGCAACGCGATATCGTTGCGAACGATCTCGTCGGCAACAGGGAAATGCCGCGCCAGGTGCAGGCAGCCAAGCATCAGCACGACCATGGTCATCCAGAAGCTCGCTGTGAGCATAAATGCGAAGCAAAGCAGCGCCGCCAGGCCAATGATCGAGAGGTAGATTGGTGTCTCAGTGGCATCGTCGGGGGAGTGTTGTGGCTTCATGGTACATATCTCCAGCGATCGGGCAGGTGCCGGTTTCCGATCGCATTTCACAGGTATAATACACCCTGACGATACTGCCGCGAGTAGCAGCGCAGTAACAACTCGATCGCCGAACCGCAATCAACGCGGTGTTAACCTGTACACATAGCAATGAGATTCGCTACCATCGTTCGTCTGGGCCTGATCAATGTTGCCGTTGCGTTGACCGCCGTACCGATCGACAGCACGCTCAATCGCGTCATGATCAGTGAACTCGGTCTGCCGGCCTCGCTTGTCGCGTTGCTCATCTCCTTTCCCTACGCATTTTCGCCGATTCAGATCTGGATCGGCTCATTCTCGGATCGCCATCCGCTGGCCGGCCTGCGGCGCACGCCATATATCGTTATTGGCCTGGCGCTGTGTGCCGGTGGTTCGGCGCTTGCTCCCACAGCGGCGTTTGCTCTGGCCGATGACGTCTGGCGCGGTCTACCGCTCGGGTTGCTGGCGTTTGGCGCCTGGGGCATGGGGTTCAATTTCGCAACGGTTTCGTATCTTTCGCTGGCAACCGAACTGGCGGGCGAAGAGCATCGTGCGCGCACGATTGGCATTATGTGGTTTATGCTCATTTTGAGCGTGATTTTTGCAGGTGTGACCCTGTCGCGCATGCTGAGCGACTATACGCCGGCAGCATTGTTTGCGGCGTTCTATGCCGTGTGCGGCGTTGCGTTCGTGCTTGGCAGCGCCGCGCTTGCAGGGCTCGAGCCGCGCGTAGCGGCCTCCCCTGTTCGCGACCGGCGCAGCTACCGCCAGATGATCGTGACGGTTGCGGGTACGCCGCAGGCGCGACTGTTCTTTCTGTACCTGGTCTTACTGCTGGTGGCCATTCTCGGGCAGGATGTGCTGCTTGAGCCGTTTGCCGCCGACGTATTTGGCGTGCCGGTGGACGTGACAACGCGCTATACCTCCATCTGGGGGGCGGCGTTGCTGGTCGCACTGCTAGTGACGAGCCCGCTGGCGCGCCGGCTGGGCAAACCGCGCGCGGCCGGGATTGGCGCAGCGCTGGTAACCCTCGGTCTGGTGTTGATTGCATTGAGTGGTGTACTGCGAATGCCCACGATGTTCATTCCCAGCCTGGTTATCTTCGGGTTCGGCAGTGGAATTTCAACCGCTGCCAACCTGGCGTTAATGCTGGATATGACGGTTCCCGGCCAGGTTGGTACATTCATTGGCGCCTGGGGGGTAGCGGATGCGCTGGCGCGCTTGCTGGGAACAGTGTTGAGCGGCGTGACCCGTGACGTTGTGACCGATGTGCTGGAGGATCGGGCGCTCGGTTATGTAGTTGTGTTTCTGATCCAGGCGGCTGCGATGGCCATCTCGCTGGTACTGCTGCCGCGCATCAGCGTCGCCCGTTTTCGCGACCAGGCGCCGCCCTCGGTGGGCGAACTGGCGGCGCTGGCCAGCGAGACGCGCGGGTAAGGCGCGACATGCCCCGCCCTACCCGGCGTATCCTGCATGACAGCGAAGTGGAGAACGTTTGATCCGTTCGCTGGATCGCGCATGTGGCGCGCATAACGCCCACGCATCCGGCGCGCACGTGGTTCCACACTGCTGCACTTCGCCCTAGACTTCGCGCGCCACCGGCTCCTCGGTGGGCATCGTCGGGTTGTGCGTCCGCCGCCAGTTGACCGACGGCATGATCAGTTCAGGGCGCACGCGTTCGCGGTGCTGCATCACGACGCGCATCACCGATTCGAGCAACGTCTCACTCAGATAGTGCGGTTGCAGGCCAAGGTCGAGCAGGCGGGTGTTTGCCGCATTGTAATAGTGATCTTCTTTCTCAACGCGCGGATTCGGCAGATGGTTGATCGTCACGTCCAGGCCGAACTCCTGGGCCGCCTCGCGTACTGCTTCGGCAAGACCCGTGACGTTGAACTGCTCGGTAAACTGGTTGAAGACCCGCAACTCGCCACGCGCAGCCGGGTTAAGAATCGCCAGTTCGACGCAGGCCAGCGTATCGCGGATATCGAGGAAGCCACGTGTCTGGCCCCCCTTGCCATAGACCGTCAACGGCAACCCCACGACCGCCTGCACCAGGAAGCGGTTGAGTGCCGTACCAAACACGCCATCGTAATCGAAGCGCGTTGCCAGGCGTGGATCAAGGGTGGTCTCCGGCGTCTCGACCCCATAGACCACACCCTGGTTCAAGTCGGTGGCGCGCAGCCCCCAGATGCGGCACGCAAACAGCATGTTGGTGCTATCGTGCACCTTGGTGGCATGGTACCAGCTCCCCGGTTGTTTCGGGTACGGGAGCGTGTCGGTACGCCCCTTGTGCGTGATCGTGATGTACCCTTCCTCAATATCAATGTTGGGCGTGCCATACTCCCCCATGGTGCCAAGCTTCACCAGGTGGCAATCGGGCGCGTGGTCAGCGATGGCATAGAGCAGGTTGAGCGTGCCGACGACATTGTTCGTATGGGTGAACACAGCGTGCCGGCGATCGATCATCGAGTATGGGGCGCTGCGCTGCTCACCGAAATGGACAATCGCCTCAGGTTGAAATTCACGAACCGTCGGCTCCAGGAAGGTGTAGTCACACAGGTCGCCGATGAACGGCGTAATGATTTTACCGGTGACCTCACGCCAGACGGCGACGCGCTGCTGGAGCGTCTCAATCGGTGTCAGGCTCTCAGCGCCGAGTTCATGGTCCCAGAGTCGCCGTGAGAAGTTATCGAGAACGGCAACGTCGTGACCACGCTGCGACAGGTGCAGGGCGGTCGGCCAGCCGAGGTAGCCGTCGCCACCGAGGACGAGGATGCGCATACAGGGGACTCTCCTTAAGCTTCGGATCGGTGGGTTATATGGTTTGAGTATACCATAGTTCCTGTTATCGTATCGAAGGTGCGTAAAGAGTATGTTATGCGCAGGTAAAAGTTAGATCTGCGCACCTTCATTGAGCAGCCAGGTGGCGACGAAGTGACGACAGGTATGGGGCATCGCTCAGGATACAAATGGTACCGACCCCCGCGGTGTGGGTTGCCATACACGTTTCCTTTCGTTCACACCGCCAGGCGGTTCCGGCGCACGGCGAGTGCGTGCGTCAATATGCCGGCAGGCGCCTGCGACCAATGACATCCTGCTGGATGGCACACAACTCGGCAATACTGATGGCGGCGCGAATCACGGCCGCTGCCGCGCGGTTGCCGCGGTCGACAACGATGACCGCTTCACCAAGCGCGACGAGTTCCGGATAGACCTGAACATCCAGCGGTATGAGTGCCAGATCGCCGATCTCCGCCGGTACATCTTCATGGCTCCACACCGTGGCGTCAATGACACCGCTCACAACCAGGTGCAACCCCTGGGCATAGTCAATCTCAACCAGTTCGATCTGCCGATCCCGGCATGCGGCGCGAACGATGAAATCATGATCGGCTGACGTTCGATCCAGCCCGATCCGCATACCATCGCACACACCGGTGGATGAAGCGCCGCGCAGGAGAAGAATGTGCCCGGCCATGTACGTTTCGGGGCCCAGATCGACCACGATCTCCAGTTCCGGATGTTCGGCTGCGGCGTGCCGCGAAACCAGCGCCCAGTCGGACTGGTGCGCGGCGAGAGCTCGCGCACGTTGTGCCGCCCCGCGCATAAAACGCAACTCAACATTGAGTGGCAGGCGATCGAATTGTGTCCGCAGGCCGGTTGCCAGGCCGGCAAAGCGACGTGAATAGGGCAACGGCAGTGCGCCAACCAGCGGCCGGTGCATGGCGAGCATCCACAGGAGCGGGTAATCAAGCTCGACCACGTAGGTTCCCAGCCTGCCGTGAGCTTCCAGGCGCGCCGCACCGACCGACGACAGGTAGCTCAAGCCGGCCTGCACCGTCCCGACACTTGCATCCAGGCGCGCAGCAAACTCCTGCACACGGGTGATTCGTTCGCCCGGTGCACGTTCGAGCAACGAGTGCGCCAGTGCGGCAACGACCTGGCCATGCTTTGAGAAGAGTGCATCAACGCGCTCAATCGGTGGACCGTGGTGGGTTGGCCGGCGGTTGCGAGCCATAGACTATCTCCACTCTCTGGTGGGTGAAGCGAATGTAGCATGTGGAACGCGTAGATGTCAATCGTCGCTGGACGCTGGCAGCTCCTCATGATAGGCGTCAGACACGTTGATCGCCGAACGCTGTCTCTCGGCGTCGCACGATGCGCACGCTTCGGTGTGCAGCTTGGGCCAGGGTATGGCGATGGACCAGGCTGCTGGCACCGCAGTGGCGATGGCCGCTGGTGCCGTGTCCCACCATGGATGTTGCCGGGTGCATCATTGCAGGAGCGGCTCCGGCACGATGGGGCGCTGTTCGGCGGCACAACCGCCTGACGGCTGTGCGCCGCACCCGCCATCACAATTGCGCCACCTGGCGGGTATGTTGAGCAGCCTGGTGCGACGTTGACACGACGCGGCATTCGCTGTACCATCGCTGCCCGATGGAGACTGCGCCACGTCTGCTTATTATCAGCCACGATGCCGTGGGTACGCGCATGGCCGGGCCAGGCATTCGCGCCTGGGAGATGGCACGCGCACTTGCGGTGCAGCAGCCGGTTACATTGATTGCGCCCGCGTCGATCGACTCCGAACCGGCCGGCTTTGTCGTGGGCGGTTATATCTGGGGCAACGCAGCGTCGCTCGGGCCCTGGTTGCGTGATGCCGGTGTGGTGCTGGCGAATGGGCATGTTCTGGCGGCGCACCCGGAGCTGGGCCACCTTGCGTGCCCACTGGCGCTTGATCTCTACGATCCGGTGGCGCTTGAGAACCTGGAGTTGTTTCGCAACGCCGAGCCTGCCGCGCGTGCCGCCCGAATGGCCGATGATCGCGCGCTCCTCGCGCGCCAGCTTGCAGTTGCCGATTTCATCGCCTGTGCCACCGAGCGGCAGCGCGACCTGTACATCGGCGCGTTGCTGGCGCTGGGCCGTGTGACGCCTGAGCGCACCGACGCCGACCCGCAGTTACGCAGCTTGATTGATGTCGTGCCGTTCGGGTTGCCGTCCGAGCCGCCGCTGAAACGCGGGCCAGGGGTACGCAATGTGTTGCCCGGCATCGGCGAACGTGATACGCTGGTGATCTGGAGCGGCGGCATATGGGACTGGCTCGATCCGCTGACGCTGGTTGAGGCAATCGCTATCGCGCGCGCGCGCCGCCCCGATGTTCGTGCGGTCTTTCTTGCCGGGCGTCACCCGGGTGGCGCCATGCCGATGCGTGCGCCGGACGCGGCGCGCGCGCGCGCGGCCTCCCTTGGCCTGCTCGGTACCTCGGTGTTCTTCTATGATGAATGGGTGCCATACGAGCAGCGCGCCAGCTTTTTGCTTGAGGCCGACCTGGCCATCTCGTTACATCACGCGCACCTGGAGACGGCCTATGCTGCCGTGCGCTCGCGCTTCCTCGATCATCTCTGGGCGGGTTTGCCGAGCGTGGTCAGCGCCGGCGATGCCGCCGCCGATCTGGTGCAGCGTCATCGTCTCGGCAGGGTGGTTGCGCCCGGCGACGCGATGGCAGTGGCGGAGGCCATTGTGTACCTGCTGGATGATGAGTCGGAGCGTGCGGCATGCGCGCACCGCGCACGCGCACTGGCGCGCGAGTTTACGTGGGAGCGCGTGGTGCGCCCGCTTGCTGCATTTTGCCGGAGGCCACACATGACACGCGAACCGATAGCAGAGCCTGTGCGGGCCACCGCTGGCGCAACTCTGCCCGGCTACCGTGACTCGCTTTCCCGGCTGCACGAACTCTGGCGTGTGACGCCGGGGGATCTCGGCTCGGCGATGCCGCTCCTGGGCGCTGCAAAACATGCCGCCAATACACTTACCCGCTGGTACGTCGAGCCACTGGTCGAGCGACAGAATGCATTCAATGCCGCCGTCGTGCATGCCGTTCAGGCGCTGGCCGACGCGCTGGCGCGAGTCGAGGCGGCACAACCGGCCCTGCACCAGCATATCGCGGACCTTGAACAGCACGTGCTCGATATTGATGATCTCCAGACGGCGATGGCCCGCCGCCTGGCGTCGCCGCCGGAGCATGGATCGTGAGTGCGCAGATTGAGTTCGAGCGTGTATCCAAGCGATTCATCCTGCATCGTGAACGGAGCGACAGCGTTCAGGAGCGTGTATCTGGCCTGTTGCGCCCACGCGCCCGGGCCGATGAGTTCTGGGCGCTGCGGGATGTGAGTTTCAGCGTCGCGCGCGGCGAGAGTTTTGGCCTCGTCGGGCACAACGGCGCTGGCAAGAGTACGGCGCTGAAGCTGATGACCCGCATCCTCGAGCCCACATCCGGCCGGGTGCGAATCCACGGGCGTGTCGCTGCGTTGCTTGAACTGGGCAGTGGCTTCCATCCTGAGCTCAGCGGGCGCGACAATGTGTTTCTCTACGGCTCGTTGCTTGGTTTGAGCCGGCGCGATATGGCAGCGCGCCTCGAGGAGATTGTCGCGTTCGCCGGCATGGCCGAGTTTCTCGATATGCAGGTCAAGTATTATTCCTCGGGCATGTATACCCGCCTGGCCTTTGCCGTTGCCACATCGGTCGATCCGGAGATCTTGATCACCGACGAAGTCCTGGCGGTGGGTGATGAGGCGTTCCAGCGCAAGTGCATGGATCGAATCTTCGCGTTTCGCCAGATGGGTAAAACGATTATTTTCGTGTCGCATGCGCTCGATACCGTGCGAACCCTGTGTGACCGCGCGGTATGGCTCGATCATGGGACGGTGCGCGCGACCGGTGCGGCAGGAGATGTGGTCGATGCGTACCTTGCCGATGTGAACCGCCGTGAGCGCGAGGAACTGGCGCGGCAGGATGAGCTTGCCGCCGCGCTGGCCGACGACCCGCGCCGCCGTTTCGGCTCGCATGATGTCGAAATTATCGGTGTCGAACTTGTCGGGGTGGATGGCGCTGCGCGTACGGTTTTTCGGACCGGTGAGCAGGTGCGGATCCGTATCCGTTACCGCGCGCGCCAGGTGGTGCCTCGACCTGTGTTTGGCCTGGCGGTGCATCATGAGGGTGGCCTGCTGCTGGCCGGCCCGAACACACGCTTTGCCGGCCTCGATATTCCCATGGTTCACGGCCACGGTGCCGTCGAGTTGCTCGTCACGGCGTTACCGTTGCTGGCAGGGCGCTACTTTCTGAGTGTTGCGGTCTATGATGAAACGATGTTGCACCCCTTTGATCATCACGACCGGCTCTATCGCCTGACCGTGCAGAATGAAGGCGGGCGCGAGCGTTTCGGCGTCATGGCGCTCGACGGCGCCTGGTCGTGGCATGTAAGCGGGCAGTAGGAGCCGGCGGATGGCAGACGAGCCAGCAGGGCAGATGCAGCGAGCCGACACGGCGCGATTGCCGGATGCGGCATTACGCGGTGTTCTGCCGTTCGACATGGTCGGGCGCTATCGCATTGTGGCTGATGCCCTCGACGCTGCCCGGCCATACCTGGCGTCGCGTCTGCGGGTGCTTGATGTTGGCGGGCTGGCGCGCATCCGTCGTGGTGAATGGATCCTGCCGGCGCGCCTCTTTTTGCCAGGCGATGACGTGATCGTTCTTGACCAGGAACCATGCGATCGCGCGGGGTACGTGCGTGGCAATGGGTGCGCGCTGGCGTTTCCCGATGCATCGTTCGATGTGGTGATATCGTGTGACGCGCTGGAACATGTTCCCGCCGCCGACCGCCCATCGTTCTGGTGCGAAATGATCCGCGTGGCGCGCCATGGGATCGTGCTGACGGCGCCATTCGCAACGCCAGAGGTGATTGCCGCCGAGGAATTGCTCATTGCCTATATCAGGGCCGAACTGGGGGTAGAACAGATCCAGTTGCGTGAACACCGCGACAACGGCCGGCCTGATCTCGTCGAAACGCTTGCGTTCCTCGAGGTGGCCGGTATGCGAGTACGGGCGTTTCCCTCAGGCCATGTGCACGCCTGGCTGGCAATGATGATTGCCAAGCATTATCTGTACAGCCGGAGCGACGATGACGAACTCCACGAGCGCCTTGATGCATATTACACACGCTTTCTGAGCGCACACGAGCGGCGTGAGCCGGCGTATCGCCAGGTTGTTGTGGCTGGCCGCGCCGGCGATGCCTGGTGGGATGCGAGTTGCGCCGCACTGGAGGGTTCGATTGCGCCGGAGACAGCTCAGGCGCCTGCATGGCCCGATCTGGCGACGTGGCTGATGCCCCTGCTCGGGTTTGATTCCGGTGGTGAGCGCCCGTTGACGCTGGCAGGCGCGACCGCGGCGCAGTTGCGCGAGATTGCCCGGCTGCGCGCCGAGGTTGAGCAGCGCGCGGCGCAGGTAGCGGACCTGGAGCGGCGCGCTGCCTGGCT
>Ga0272446_1000897_pt1 | contig 45232 bp, 40 predicted proteins | sample YNPCB0061_FD_194587 | JGI IMG/M metagenome (GOLD analysis project Ga0272446, IMG submission 194587) | Hot spring microbial mat communities from Yellowstone National Park, WY, United States - YNP-CB-006-1 | ecosystem: Environmental > Aquatic > Thermal springs > Hot (42-90C) > Sediment | place...
CAACAATCCCGTCAAAGCCGGGTTGGTTTCTAACTGGCAAGATTGGCCGTATACATACGTAGCACAGGCTTAAGCCTGTGCTACAAAGCAAATCATACCTAGCACAGGCTTAAGCCTGTGCTACAAATCGGTGTCGAAGACAACGGCAACATTCTGGGATTGGAGAAAGACCTGGAACTAGTGGGCAATTCACGCGACAAATTCGAGCAATTGCTGGCCAATCTCATCGGCGAATATTTGGGAAGCCAGTATGCTCCGCTTCTGAAGGGGCATTTTGAAGAGGTAGACGGAAAGATGATCTCTGTCTTTGAAATTCGCCCTTCCTCAGACCCTGTCTATCTCCAAACCCCCAAAGGGAGCAAAAGTAACTACCTACCCTGCAAGTAGGGTAACGGGCTGATGACCGAACAGGGCGCGCAAGAAGGCATAGACATTTCGGGCTTGCTTACGGCACGTTGAAATGACAGCCTGCAAGCGGGCATAGACGTTAGCGCCTTGTTGGGTGCGGAAGCAGCCGCTCACTTTTTGCTTGACCTTGGCTGGGCGCAAATCGCGCTCCGCCTGATTGTTGGTGAAGGGCACCGCTTCCACGAGCGCAAAGGCAAGAACCGCGTCTTCATGTTCTTTCAGACGCCGCAACAAATTCCGTCCAGGAGTACTTTTCGGTCGCCCTCTGCCTGTTTGGGGTTCCGGCGGCGGTTCCTCCTGCTCGGCCTGGGAAAGAATCTGCCGATAGTGCTGTCGAGCCTCTTCTGCGGCCTGCCCTTGCAGCGGCAGAGGCTGGGCGTAGAGGTTGAACAGAAAGGTGCGCATGGCTTCTGCCCATTGCGACTGGGCTTCCCTCAGCGCCTGCAACGCCCGCCCCACATGTGCGCCGCATAACCCGTGTCGGCATTGAGTAAATTTGAAATAAGCGGGGAGACCATCGTGAATGGCATAACCGCCAAACTCTTGCAACACCGAGGCGGCGCTGCGCAGGGCGGCTTCGCCCCGCTTTTCGTGGACAAATACATGGGTGTACACGGCGTTGCTGGCCGTGTGCAACCATTGCACCTTCCCGGCAATTCGCAGCCCGGTCTCGTCGAAATGGGCTGTCTCCGCCTGTTGCAACTGCTCGACCACGCGCTCTTCCAGCGGCTCGGCCAGGTCATATCCCTCGGCCAGCGTCGTTTCCACCGTTTCAGTGTTCAATGCGTAACCGTACCAATCCATGAACAGACAGCAAATTTGTTCCAACGGCATGGTGTGGTCTACCGACAGCTTCGTCACGAAAGCGCGCACCCCCCGCCCCGTATTGCACGCTCGCACGCACTGCCGGTGGATACGCGCCCTGCTGAGCGCAGCCACAGCATTCGATTTCGCCAATCTGGTGTTCCGTCACTTCCAATTTGGGCTCCGGCAAGTCGAATACCTGCCGCGTGCTCACGACTCGCCCGGCGCTCTCGCCTTCGAACGACCGCCCGCATTGCTGGCACTGCTTCGGCAAGTGAACCACCACGTTATCGGGCTTCTCGACGGCACGTAACGTCTTCCCCGTGTGTCCGGTTTGCCCCCCAAAGTTCCGCTTTTCTTTCGGTAACGCCGAGGTCATCGCCTTCTTGCGATATTCATCGCTCGATGGTGGCTTATGACTATTGCTGCTGTTCATCCCCAAACGGCGGCGCAATTCGGCATTCTCCGCTTGCAAACGGGCATTCTCCGCTTGCAGCCGTTCTACTTCTGCGCGGAGACGTCCTGTCTCGATTTCCAAATTCTCAAGCCGTATGAGCAGAGAGGTCGTCGATGCTTGTTCGGGCATGGGTATAGTTTAACATCATTCAAGATAAAATGGGTAGGTAGTTACGAGCAAAAAGGTAATTCTACGTTCAGGTTCATACCATCACACGCGATCTCGCCCCCCAAGAAACCGCGAAGTACATTCAAAATCACTGGGGCAAGACAGGAAGCGGATCGATCACGCCATCTTCTGAAGCGAGGACAATCATGAAACCCTTTCACACCATTGCCGTTCCACACGATGACATCTTGCAGGACCGTCTAACCCTGGACGTGTTCGCTGCCGACTTTTGGGAGGTCTATCACGGCCGTGGGCCAGAAGAGTACCGCGACCCCGACCTGTTCTTTCAGAAAACGTACCCTACCGAGGGCATTAAGAGCCTATCCGAATAATTGTCTCACAGTATAGCGGATGAAACCTGATAGATGTACGGGCGCAGCACCGCTGCGCCCCAACCGATCTTCTTCTGCGACAGGGTATTCCGGATAGGCCCTAAGAAAACACTCGAGTCACCCATCTACGCCCGCAACATTACATAATCGGTCGTTACTGCCTGCAAGCGGTCGAGATCGACCTCAGCCCCGCTGCCCGGCCCGGTTGGCACGCTAAGCGTACTGTCGGGATTGAGCGTGAAGGGATTGGTTACGATGTCTTGCGTAAAATAGCGGTCATTGGCGCTGATGTCACCGGGTAGGCTGAAATTGGGCAGGCTGGCTAGCCCAACGTTGGCCGCCCGGCCAATACCGGTTTCGAGCATCCCACCGCACCAGACCGGGATACCGGCTGCCTGAGCCAGGTCGTGAATTCGCCGGGCCGCCGTAAAACCGCCTACTCGCGATGGTTTGATATTGATGACCCCGCAAGCTCCTAACTCGATGGCCCAACGAGCATGTTCAGGTGAGACGATGCTCTCATCAAGGCAGATGGGTGTGCGTAGAAGCCGTTGTAATTTAGCGTGGTCGATAATGTCATCGTGGGCCAGTGGTTGTTCGATCAAAAGCAGATCGAAGTCGTCGAGTAAGGCCAGTTGATCGGCTTGATCGAGGGTGTAGATGCTATTAGCATCAACTTGTAGCCGCAAATCAGGCCATTGTTCACGCACGGCACGAGTCGGCTCGACATCCCACCCCGGTTTGATTTTAAGTTTTACTCGCTGATAACCGGCTTTTACGTAGCCGTCAACGACTTCAAGGAGGGCTTCAATTGACTCTTGAATGCCAACGCTGACCCCGACTTCGACCTGTTGTCGGGTACCGCCGAGCATTGCGCTCAGGCTCTTGCCATACGCTCGCCCGAATAGGTCCCATGCAGCAAACTCCAGACCGGCCCGCGCCATTCGATTCCCGCGCACGCGGGCAAAGATGGTATCAACCTCTTCAGGTCGGCTCAGATCACGGCCCAATATCATCGGGGCCAGAATCTCACGCATCATCACCCAGGCTGTCGCCTGTGTCTCTTCGTTGTACCACGGCCCGGTGCCAACCGGTGCTTCCCCCCAACCGATTGCACCTTCGCTGTGCAGGGTCACGATAACAGAGTGATTGGCCTCTTCGCGCCAGCCACTCGTCTCGAATGGCGTCCGGTAGGGTAGCCTGATCCGTCGCAATTCGATGGCTTCGATCCGCATCAGTGTACCTCCAATAGCTCTACTTCAAAGATCAGGGTGGCTCCTGGTGGAATGATACCGCCTGCACCGCGATTGCCGTAAGCCAACGCTGCCGGAATAATCAACTGTCGCCGTCCACCAACCCGCATGCCGGCGACACCTTCATCCCAACCGCGAATGACCCGGCCCGCGCCGAGTGGGAAGACAAACGGCTCGCCCCTGCTCAGCGAGCTGTCGAACATGCTACCATCGGTGAGCCAACCGGTATAGTGTACTGTCACAGTACGACCGGCAATTGCAGTGGCGCCTTCACCCACCGTTAGATCGGCGTATTGCAAACCACTGGCACTGGTGATATAGCGATCAGCGGGGAGGTCTTGCGGGGCTTCGGGTGGCCCCGGCAACACCTCAACCAGCTCGACATCGAAGGTCAGCGTGGCATTGGGTGGAATGACCGGAGGATACCCCATCTCACCGTAGGCAAGGTGCGGCGGAATAATCAGCCGTGCCTTCCCGCCAACCCGCATCAACCCGATCCCTTCATCCCAGCCGGGAATGACCATCCCAACACCAAGCGGAAAGCGGATTGGCTCCCCTCGTTCATACGAACTATCGAAGACGCTCCCATCGGCCAGCATGCCACGATAGTGAACGGCGACCACCGAACCGGGCTGCGGCTGCTCGCCATCACCGGCCTGAACTTCAACATACTGAAGACCACTGGCTGTTGTCATGAGAAGACTCCTGTCTGATAAGGCCCTGATGGGCAATACGAATTACTGATCTGCCCTGGTGGAGATCATCGGTAGATAAATAGTCTGTTCGAGCGCGATGGCAAACAGGCGTGGCCAGTATTTGCCGGTTACAAAGATTAGCCCGCTTGCTGGATCGTAGGCGATTCCGTTGAGAACATCAGCAGCAGCCCGTTCCGCTGGCGACAGCAGCCCGCTCAGATCGAGGATACCGGTGACTTGACCGCTCGTCGGATCGATGCGCACGATCTGGTCGCTGTACCAGACGTTAGCGAAAATGGCGCCATTGATGTATTCCAGTTCGTTCAACCGGTCCCGTGGTTGATTACCAATTTTCACGGTAATCGTATACTTAACCGCCAGTTGACCGGTGGTGACGGTCTGTTCGGGATCGATAACGTAGAGTGTTGCAGTGCCGTCGCTCATTATCAGGTGTGTGCCGTCGTAGGTCAAGCCCCATCCTTCACGGGGCATGGTAGCGGGTGGTGTGGGATATGTAAACGAACCGATTCGATTGAACGTTGCTGCATCGTAGATCAAGCCAACCTGATTTTGCCAGGTAAGTTGAAAGATACGATCACCGATTTGAGCGATACCTTCACCGTAGAGTGTCGGATCGCCGAGATCGACCTGGCGTAATATCCGACCGGTTTCTGTCTCCACTTCACGGAGGGAGGAATTGGCGTAATCGCCAGTGCCTTCAAAGAGCCGACCCGGCCTGGCAACGATGAGACCCTGTGTCCATGCTCGCGAGTCATGTGGATAGCTTGCCACCACACGGTACGGCAGCAATGGCGGCACTTGCGCTGGGGGCGTATCGGTTGTACCAACCAGTGTTGTTGCAGTCGGTACAGGTGCCATCGCTAATGGTATTGATAATGACACTGCCGATGGTGTAGATGGTGTGGGGGTAGCGGTTGTTGGCGGTAGTGCGGCACATGCCGCCAACCAACTCAGTGCTCCCCAGCACAGCAACAACCAGCGCACAACCTTCCTCCGTTCCTTCTACCAATGTCTTCAGCTTCGGGTTAGATTCGATGACTGAGTTGCTCAAAAACGGAGCGACATCACTGAACGTCTCGCGCATCTCGACAACGAAGCCTACACCAGGCAAACCCCTGAGCATGCGGGCCGTTGGCTCGCCTCCTGCGACGTGCGGCTGAAGCCCCTCTCATCAAATCGAGATCGGGTGCTAGCCCTGCCTCACACTCCCACTTCCCTTAAGATGAGCGGGGGAATGAGAGGCACACTTCACAATATGCGCACTGAGAACTCTGACAACCCTACCTCTACCGACGAGAGGTATTGTACCACTTTCCACCCGAATCGGCTGAAGAGCAGTAGGGTATTGTCAACCATATCCATCTGGTTGACAGATTACTACTACACGAGGGCAAGTGATACCCTGTAAATAGACCGTTACTATGGTACAATCATCGTTACCAGAGATATTGTTCAGTAAGCGCAAGGAGGCGCACCATGGCAAACAAAACCAAACCGGATATTCCGGCCGAACAGGAGATCCGCTTTTGGATGCGCACACCGGCCATCACGATCAATCTTGCTGCGCCGCTTAGTGACGCACTGGCGCTGATGCGTGAGCACGACATCAGACGGCTACCGGTCGTTGTCGATACCGGTGAATTGCGCGGTATAATCACCCAGGGCGACATCCGCGGCGCCGATATTATGCGTGTCGCCGGCCTTGATCCGGTCGATATTGCCCAGGCTCTACGGAATGTAAAAGTGTACGAAGTGATGACTGAAAACCCAATTGCGGTTACACCAGAAACTAGTTTGCGCGAGGCTGCCTTACTGATGATTGAGAATAAGATCGGCGGTTTACCTGTTGTCGATGACCAGAACCGCGTTATCGGTATTATCACCGAGAGCGATCTGTTCGAGGCACTGGTGCAACAACTAGATAGTCATCCCCGGTTTTGATGAGGGATTCGTCTCAAAAGTGACGACGTAAACAGTCTTAACGTGTGATCAACACCTTCGTTCATCGATGATTGATAAGAGCCTGGGAGACGTGCTTATGTTCCATCGGAGCGCAGGTTTGTCACCTGTGTTCTAAGCACAAGAGCGAAACTATTGCCTGTTATATCGGCACGACGTGTTGACGACATGAAAGCTCCCTCACCAACCCCCGCCCTCTTCCTTTCCCACCAGGGGAAAAGAAGGGGGCGGGTTAATCCCTCACCACTCCTTTGCCACTTTTCTCTTCCACCAAAGGAGACAAAGGGGCATAACTATCGCCTGGTGGTGTGCATCATCGGTGAGTAGCGTTATTCCCTTGGGAGCAACGTGAAGGAGAACGTACAGACACTCGCTGAATGTGTCGCAAGGATCGTTTCGTTCCTGGTCGTGCTTCCACCGTATCCCATGGGCCGGATGAAAACGTTGAAAACCCCTACATCTGGTAAAAATTTGGTTGACAAGAGCGTTAGGCTCGTGTATCATATATGATAGAGACGCCAATATACGGTGATAGACTAGTGTAATTACAGATAAAAACCTGCTAAAGTTAGAGTTACAGTATCATGCTATCTCCAGAATTGTCAATCTTCACCTTTATCTTTCCCCGAATTAGACTTCCTATCACGATTCAGTACCCTGGAAGTATAGATATTGACAGTATCAAAAGTCCTGCCTGTAAAGGCAGGACTTTTGATTTGACATCATGAGCCAGCTTTGGAGGCTAGCCGATGAGTATATCTGTAACACCACCTGAATTTACCCCTCGTCAGATCGAACGCTTTTATACAGTTCTGTCATATACCGGGTTCGTTCTTACCGAATCCGATGATCAAGGAGTCATTACCTTTGCTAATCCTGCTACGCAGCGCTATTTCGGATACTCCCCAGAGGAGTGTATTGGTAAGTCGGTACTCGATTTCACCTATCCCGATGATCGAGAGCGCTTGCAGCAGATCATGGTTGAAGCGATCACCGCACACCAGCGTTCGGTAGAGATCGAAAATCGTGTATTGCATCGCGATGGAACCGTTTTTTCATTCCTGTGGTCAGTCGTCGTTCACTACGATGAGCATAGTACAGTGACCGGCTTTACCTCAATCGGTCAAGATATTTCCGCTCTTCACCGCTTACGTCAGGAGTTGTATGAACAGCGTGAGATGTTGCATAATGTGATTGACAATCTCCCGATAGGTATCTTTTGGAAGGATAAAGAGTCGCGCTTTCTCGGTTGTAACCGTCGTGTTTTGGCTGATGCCGGTCTGAGCACATTCAAAGAGATCATTGGTAAGACCGATTTCGACCTGCCATGGCAGAAGAGAGCGCTCGATTATCAGGCAAGCGATCGTTCGGTGATGGCATCTGGTCCAAAACTGAATATTGAAGAGATACTCACTCGTAGTGATGGCAGTACCATCTGGGTACGCACCGGTAAATTACCGTTGGTGCGTCATAATCAGGTGGTAGGAGTATTAGGATTCTACGAGGATATTACTCAACAACGGCAGCAAGAGCAAGAGCGGCGAACGCTTCAATTGCTCGTCGAGAATGCACCTGATGGGATCGGTCTGCTTGATCGCCAGTTGAAAATTAGCTATGCCAACCCAGCATTTGTCGCAATGTTGGGCTATCGTGAACTGATTGGGCAATCCTGGCCTTCCTTAATCCATCCCGATGACCGTGATCAGCTTGAAGTGCTCATCCGCCAGGTAGCAGCCGGCCATGATACCTATGCCAGATTGCGCTATATGCGCGATAACGGTTCAATCATCACAGCCTATGTGTCTATTCCAGTATTGCGCGATCAGCAGGGACAGATCATTGGCTATGGAATTATAAACCACGACGTAACTGAGCAATTGAAGTCTGAAGAGCAACTCCGCGCCAGCGAGCAGCGTCACCGGTCGCTCTTACAGGCGCTGCCTGATCTCATTTTTCTCCTATCGCAGGATGGGGTTTTTCGAGATTACCATTCAAACGAGATTAACCCAGCAGTTCCACCGGAGTATTTTTTCAATCGCCATTTCACCGAAGTGCTGCCGCCAGAGCTAGCCAACTTGACAGCTCATCATCTGGCAGAGCTGAAACGCACCGGTACCTTGCAACGTTATGAGTGTCAGATGCAGATAGATGGTCAGATGCGCGATTACGAAGCGCGGATGACGTTCAGCGGAGATGATGTGCTTATAATGATTCGCGACATTACCGAACAACGCCAGGCCGAGCGTGAGCGCCAGACCATTGCATTACAGGAACAGATCATTGAGGCGCAGCAAGCGATTTTGCACGAATTGAGTACACCTCTGTTACCGATTGCCGATGGTGTGGTCGCAATGCCGTTGATCGGTGCGATTGATACCAGCCGCGCTCAGCGCATCATGGAGACCTTGTTGACCGGCGTTGCTCAGTATCAGGCGACGATTGCCATTATTGATATTACTGGGGTGAAGGTCGTTGACACGCAGGTTGCCAGTGCGCTGCTGCGTACTGCTCAGGCAGCAGGTATGCTTGGTGCGCAAGTGGTGTTGACCGGTATTCGCCCAGAAATCGCGCAGACGATCGTGTATCTCGGTGCTGATCTTCGGGGGATTGTGACCAAAGCAACATTGCAGGAAGGAATCGCTTACGCGCTATCCCATCGGCGTGTCAAGCAACCGACACTGAACGGTCGCACGGTACGGTGATTGCTGTACCAGGCGAGGAAACCGAAACGAACGCAGCAGTGTGCAGAAGAGGTGACTTCCTGTTCTAACGGTCAGGTCTCTCGTTATTGAGCCGCTCATGCTCTTCAGCGAACGGTAGGAGCGGGGTTTTACCTCTTACCTTCATGTACGGGTAGATGCGCTGATCGCGAGGTTGCCCCGTGCACCTAGTTGATTGCGTGGGTTCCCCCTTCACCAATCCGCTATGACCCTTCCGTGCCCGTGAAGGGGGGGAGGAGTGCGGGTGCAATCGGAGGGCTAATCCTTCTTGCGCGCCATCCTCGCGTGCTCTTGCCGCGCCGCGGGCCAGAGGCCCGCGCACCCAGGTGACATACAGGCGTTAAAACGTTCCCCCTTCACCAATCCGCTATGACCCTTCCGTACCCGTGAAGGGGGGGAGGAGTGCGGGTGCAATCGGAGGGCTAATCCTTCTTGCTTGCCATCCTCGCGTGCTCTTGCCGCGCCGCGGGCCAGAGGCCCGCGCACCCAGGTGACATACAGGCGTTAAAACGTTTCCCCTTCACCAATCCGCTATGACCCTTCCGTGCCCGCTAGGGGGGGGAGGAGTGAGGGGGCAATCAGAGGTCTATTCCTTCTTGCTTGCCATCCTCGCGTGCTCTTGCCGCGCCGCGGGCCGGAGGCCCGCGCACCCAGGTGACATACAGGCGTTAAAACGTTTCCCCCTTACCAATCTGCTATTACCCTTCCGTGCCCGCTAAGTGGGGGAGGTGTGAGGGTGCAATCGGAGGGCTAATCCTTCTTGCTTGCCATCCTCGCGTGCTCTTGCCGCGCCGCGGGCTGGCGGCCCGCGCACCCAGGTGACTGCGGGAGGCGGAGATCATTGGCAGTGGATGCGTGGGGTTTGTCGGGGTTTTCCGCTGTTACATCTCATCTGATCACGAAAGGCAGCCCGAAGCTGAAAACCGCCGGATAAGCGAAGCGTTGGTTTCACCTGTCTACTGTAAGACTCAGATTAGCGGTGTACATTTCCAGAAAAAACGGTGTAGCTCTAAGAGCCTGATCCCAAGCTTAGGTTTTTGATTATGCTCTGAGAGCGCTGTAAGTGTACATAATGTTCATTAACGTAACCGCGAAAGCCAGGACCTTTGAAATCGCTATTTGGGTGCGCACAGGCATAATTGAGATAGTTTATAATGACCATATCAACCGACAATCGTTTTCTCCGGAGCATCAACAATGGACAAACGCGAACAAATTCGATTGACAACCCTGGCATCATGCGCTGGCTGAGCAGCAAAGTTGGGGCCGGGCGCCCTTGCTTCAGTGCTGGCTACGCTTCGCACACCTGCTCACCCGCAGGTGTTAGTCGGCTTGTCCGAAAGCGATGATGCCGCCGTCTACCAACTGAATAGCGACACGGCGCTTGTGCAAACGGTTGACTTCTTCCCGCCGATTGTCGATGATCCATACACCTATGGCGCTATCGCTGCGGCTAACGCGCTCAGCGATGTGTATGCCATGGGGGGGAAACCGATTCTCGCGCTAGCTATTGCAGCGTTTCCCGATAACCTCGATCAATCGATCATCTCGGCCATTCTGCAGGGCGGTATCGATAAAGCCACTGAAGCCGGCGCGGTCGTGGTTGGAGGTCATACGGTGACCGACCGTGAACCAAAGTATGGCTTGTGTGTGACCGGTCTCATCGATCCACGGCGCATTGTGACGAAAGCCGGAGCGCGATCCGGTGATCGGGTGTTGCTCAGCAAGCCGCTTGGCACCGGTATCATTACGACTGCCGCTAAGCGTGATGCGGTTAACGAAGCTGATCTCAAAGGCGCTATCGAGAGCATGGTGACTCTCAACCGGCGTGTTGCCGAACTAATGGAACAGGTCGAAATTCATGCCGCTACCGATGTGACCGGCTATGGTCTGCTCGGTCATGCCGGTGAGATTGCCCGTCAAAGTAACGTATCCCTGATTATTGATGCCGGTGCTGTGCCAGCTCTCCCCGGTGCACTTGCCTATGCCGAAGCCGGCATGATCCCCGGTGGTTTACGACGTAATCTTGAATTTGCCGCTTCGTTTACCACCTTTGCTCCTAATCTTCCCCCTGTCTATCAACTGCTGCTGGCCGACCCGCAAACGTCAGGCGGATTGCTGACCGTTGCACCGCCCATTGCTGCCAACACGTTGCAAGCGCTATGCGCTGCGGTTGGGCAGCCGATCTGGGAGATCGGTGAGGTGATCGGTGGTAGTGGTCTGATAGTTCAATAGCCGACTATTTGTCTCACCAGTATCGAAACATCGTAATAGTTTGGTTTACCAGCCTGAAGCCGCACGGCGTACTCTGAGGAACGTCTAGAATCTGTTGCGCTTCTTCACCGATTCTAAGAGCCTGATTAGAAACTCGTGGTTTTAACAGGCGCTCAGAAATTCAGGTCTTCGATGAGGTTCTTTGAGTTTTCTGGCATGATGAACCCTCCTCTTCTGGTTCACGTTCTGAGGTTGCAGTGCTAGAACTCAACTGCGTCTCAAGAAACACTATCAGGGCGTATGCCCAAACTACCTTCATCGCTCCTTCCTCTTCCGCACCGGTGGCGGAAAGGGATTGAGGTAGGGTGAAGAGGCTAGAAACGCTTTGCAGCACGGGTACTGCGAACGCGGAAAAGCTCTGACTACGGTTATAGCTGGTTGACGAGATACTCTTTTGATGGTAGTTTGAAAATATACTCCTATTGTAAGAAGACATTGTGATGGAGGGATTATGCCTGTAATCACCATTGGTGAGCGTTCAGTGAATGTTGAGGCTGGGACCAGGCTGGTGCTGGCCATCGAGCAAGCCGGGATCGCGATCGGGCATCGTTGCGGTGGGAATGCCCGCTGTACTACCTGTCGGGTTGTGTTCGCCGAAGGTGAGCCTGAAGAGATGACTGCTGCTGAATATGCCAAATTGAACGAACGTGGTCTGCTTGGTCAGTATCGTCTTGCTTGCCAGATTGTTTGTAACCACGATATGGTGATTGCCGAAGTGCCGATGACTCTCGAGAGCCAGGGTTGGACTGATACCGGCCCTATCCCCGAACCTACAGTAACCCCCGATCCAACCACTTACCCACGGTCAACACTCGCTGCGCAGCACTCGTAACCCAGGTCTGAGGGAGTGATTGACGTTCCCTTGCCGATAGCTGTTTGTGCCAACGTTCCCTTCCGCTCCCTTTATGGGAGCGGTTTGGGTTTGGATAGTGACGATAGGTGATTACCGTGCGCAGCATCAGCCCGCAGTGACGGGCATTGCCAACACGTTGCCGCTACGTCATCGTTGCGATAACGCATCCTTGTAGGAGGTCCCTACCATCACAGAGCTTCGAGGTTCCGTCTCAACTGATGCGGTAACAGGCAGGATGTTTGTGCATGGCCCTCTGTCATGAGCGATACCTGCCAGGCAGAATGTTTCATTCTTCATCTAAACAGCTCCATGCCTAGTCCACGATAGCACAGTATCCATGCAGAGCTGTCGTTTCTGTTTTGCTGAGTGGAAAAATTATTCGTAACGTGGAAGATTGTATACACGAAAGCGATAAGAAATATGCCTGGATCGATCCGTTCAGATCACGATGTTGATTTCTTTGGATCTTCTCAATTATAGATCGACAAAGTATACTGCTTATATCTTAATACACCAGGGGTAAGGAAAGCGATGAGGGCTGTTCGGAGTTTTCACCTTTTCCAGGTGAGAGGGGCGGGGAACAGAAAGCGAAACGAGCGTAGTAGTGGTGGGTTCCCAATCCGTCCATAGAGCATCAGGGGACGCGCAGCTTCTCGTTCTGATGTGCTTTTGCGACCGTTTCCCTATCATCTCACCACTGATGACCGTGATTGCATAGAAGGTGTTACTCACCCTGTCCATGGAAGGGCGGTCCTGATCCAGAATGACCATACAACCTGGATCAGCGGCTCGCGCACCCTGGGACTGCGTGGATCGAGGACCGTCATGCGGGTGTGAACGACATCCGTGGCAAACACGACCAAAATCTGAAAGCGCCGAAAAGCCTGGAAAGAGATGCTGTTAGATCGAACCTGGTGAAGCGACTCGGGCATTGACAAATTCTGGTATTGGTAACGACTCCGTCAGTGTTAGACGTTATCTACTCACAGGAGAGAAGACCATGCAAAAAGTGCTTTACTGGATGTATGTGTTGATTCTATCAACCATTCTTGCGGCGTGTGCTAGCACCACTCACACGTCTTCAACCAGTTCCGACACTAACAACCAGGCAGTGGCTGCAATCAGCCAACCTGCCACTACTGATCAGGGAAACGTAGCCCATCAAGTTGTTGCATTAAGCAATTCTTCGGCAGCGGCTAGTGTGGCTAATACTGAATTGCCACCAGCACTTGCTGATACGTCGCTCTCGGCGAAAGGTGATCCCAATCGTGGTAAGACTGTATTCGCTTCGTGTGCTGGTTGTCATTCTACTTCAACAAATACCCTGCTTGGCCCAGGTTTGGCCGGGTTGTTTAGTGTCGAGGGGCCAACATTGCCTGATGGGGTAGACTATAAAGGGTTGTTGCCGAATGGGAAAGAGCGTAGTGAAGCGAACATTGCCAAGTGGATCAGAACGGGCGGGTCGGGGAGCATTGGGGTTATGCCACCTATGCCGCTCACCGATGAGCAGATAGCCGATCTGCTGGCGTACCTGCGTACATTAGAATGAGAGGGTGTTTCCTCAGCGCCAGTGGACAGGACGTTCATGGGTACAGCATGACTCGCAACTAGCCTGGTGCCGATAAAACGTTTGGACAAGGGGCAAGGTGGTGCCTTGCCCCTACAAGTCTATCCCGTGCACATCGTACTATCGCGGAGGGTACAGTTTACCCGCTGTCTCGGCTAGTATTTGTACATTGCGCCGGCTAATGTTTCATCCTCGATCTGAACGACGAAACGTTGTCAACCAGATGCCACGCTCGCCAATATGCGCCGTACTTCTTCCACATCCTGCTCATGCGGCAATCCGTGCGCATAGCGATCGCAGGCACTCCACGCACAACTTAACAGGTGTAACAGGTGGAACCGTTCAGTTTCTGCCGGACTGAGCATGCCGGCACTACAGTATCCTTCGTACAGTCCTTCCCGCCAGGCTGCCGGCAAGTGTGCTCGCATCCCAAACGCAAGATCGAATAAACCGTCACCACTGATGAACCATCCCGGTTCTTCCAGCGCTTCCAGATGGACGTGTTGACCACCAACCGTACATCGTACTGCCTGTGGGCCGAAGTTTCCATGCATCAGTACTGGCATCGCACAGTCGATTCGTGGGTCTTGAAGAATGGTTTGCAGCATTGCAACCTCTTCCGCACTGAAGATGAGTTGTGGGGTTGGTAAACCGGCCAGACGCTGCCCGATAGCGATCAACACATGTCGCCAGCTCAACCGTGGCCAGCGGCCATTGCTTGTTGGGCGTCCGGCGCCGGGCATCGTTTGACGGTGTAATCGCCGTAGTGCCCGCCCTGCCTGACGAGCAATGCCGTACAGGAGGTGCTCATCGTGTAACTCGGCTGCTGTTTGTCCGGTGACGAAACTTTCAAGCGTATACGCAAACGGTACGAATGTCTTACTCAGATCGCGCTGGATGATCCGTGCGCCGGGAACACTGCTCAACGCCAGGCCGCGTAAAAATGTGGTATGTGCCGCCAGATCGTCTTCCGGGGAGATGCGTAAGATGACATACTCAGTAGGTAAAGTTAAGCGCACCAGGATATGACGCTCAGTTTGGCGGTATAAGGTTGCGCTTTGCGGACGTAGACTCAAAGCACGTACTATGATAGCGGTGTAGTCACCCAACCGGCTCAGACTCCGCTGCCAGGCTTCGCTTAGCTCAGAGGCTGCTGGTGAAACGGTATGATTGAGATGTCGAAAATCGGTGATCATGGCGTTGATGGTGCAAGTGTCGGTAAGCTAAAGCGTGCAGCTCGCCCGCCGAGTCGATCAACAATCCAGACACTCCCATCGGCGGCGACGGCAATGCCGCTTGGACTGGCGATTGGTACGCCATCGCTGCCCACTCCTGTCCAGCGTAGCAGAGGCGTACCGTTGGCCTGGGCGGTGAGCACGTGCTGTCGGGTTGGCACTGCTACGTACACAGTGCCATCAGGGCTGACTGCCAGCATTGGATCATCATACGTATTGACTTGCCACCCTGGTACCGGCCACGTTGTCAAGGGTATCGGATCAATCCGACCGTCGGCAGTACGGGCAAAGACCTGTACACGCCCGTTCCAGGTATCGGCGACATACAAGTTACCGGCGGCATCAAACGCCAGGCTGGTCGGTTCATTGAATTGACCAGGGGCGCTTCCAGCACCACCGAATTGATAGAGAAATTGACCGTTGCTATCGGTGACAACAATCCGTTTGTTACCGGTGTCGGCTATATACACATTCCCGTCAGCATTAACCGCAACGCCACGTGGTCCGAAAAAGCCTAGTGGTGCAGCCGCATTCCGTGCCGGATCCCCCTCAGTGATTGTTGCCCGTCGTCCATCACCGAGATCCATGTCGCCACTACCCCAGCTTGCTACTGGGCGCAGGTCGGCGCTGTACTTGACGATGCGGGCGTTCCAGGTGTCGGCTACATAGAGATTACCCTGCGGATCAACGGCCAAGCCACGCGGTTCGTAGAACTGATCGATACCATTGCCCTGTGTACCGAAATTGCGAATGAGCGAACCATCGGATGTAAAGACTTCGATCCGATGATTGAATGTATCGGCAATGAAGATTCGTCCTTGTTGATCAATAGCGATACCGGTCGCTCCGCTACTACCATTCGACAATCGAATCTCGTTTTGTGCAGCCAGTCGTAATTCGGGTGCTGCGACAACAGTTGTGGTTTGACCGACTCCTCCGGCCAGGTCGCGGCGCAACCACACCTCAACTTCGCGTCCATTCAGCGTGAGCGGTTCGGGAAGTTGACGGAAGAGAAGATAACGTCCTAGAGTCGGCCAGTTTTCACGTTGAAATGGCCAGAGCAACACATCGAATGGCCCGTGTAGCTCGTTGCTGAGATCACGGCCACAATCTTTTTTGGCTGCGGCTGCCGTCCAGGTACTGTAATAAAATCGCTTATACCCGGGACTTTGCGGTGCGCATTTGTTGCCTTCTGGGAACCACCAGTTGAACATTCCGACCGGACCGTAAGGCTGTACATACGACTCGCGCAATGTATCGCGGAGTCGGTCGGTTACAAAGGGGCGATACAGCATCACAATCGGAGCCAGATCACGTCTGCCATCAGGCATAGTGACGGTCAGTTGATCAACTGATGGCACACGACCCAATTCGCTCCCATTTACCCAGTTGATATGCTGGAAATCACGCAGATACCATTGCAACGGCCAGGCCAGCGAGCCTTCAGCAGTTTTGTCGCCACCATCAAGAATGAGCGGCATCGTCAACCCGCCGGTAGGGTCTTGTGGCCCCCGATTACCACGAGTAAGATTAATCGCCAACTCGCGAATATCAGCCGCATAGCGTGGTACATCGGGGGCTGTTTGCGTATAGATCAGTGGTTCGACAGGTACGTCTGGATGATCGTAGACCACCAGCCACGTTGCCCGAATCATATAAGCGGCCAGTAAAGCCGTAACGGTCAAACCAATTGCCGCGCTGACCGCACGCAGGTGCAGTTGAGCGATGAGCGAGAGGAAGGCGTAAATCAACCCGAAGATGATCAGAAGTGGAATGATAGCCTGCAATATCGCCGTCTGACCGCCGCTACTCAACCGCCAGAAGGCAACTCCCACCGCCACCCCCAAGAGGAGGATGAGGAGTGGAATGAGCCAGATGCGCCAGCCGACCCGTGTCTGGCGAACAACATCGATCAGGCGTCCGATCACCCACGCTGCAAGGAGATTCCCCGGCAGAGCCATGTGCACAACCAGCCAAGGCATTTTTTCGCCAGCCCACGAAAAGATGATGGTTGCCGTGAAGAACCAGAAGACGATCAACAGCGGGTAGAGGGGCCAGGGTGCCAGAGCAATGAGTCGTGCGGTCTCGTCAACATCTTGCCCGGCAGGATCGCCTGTTTCCTCAACGGTCGTGGGTAGTGCCCTTTGCCTGGAGAACCATTGTCGTCGCACAACGGCGACCACCATTGCGATGACAACGCCTAAGCCACTGATCACTGCCAATGGTTCGTAGAGGGGGAGAAGCATCAGGTAGTAGTACCAGGGCTGATCACCACGTGCATACTCTTGCTGGCTCCCCAGCCAGTAGATGAGACCGGCGGTAATTCCATCGATGGCGCCGGGCAGGTAGGTAAAGAAACTGGTGTAGAGCACCAGGTACACTCCACCGAGAATAGCCAGGGCCGTCCAGAGAGTCGTTCGTTCCTCTTGCCACAATGCACGCAAGCGAGTGGTCAACACCGGTTCGGGTGGCCACAGACGCTGACACAGCCAGGCCAGCACTAGCGCCGACGCGATCAGGAATGCCTTTTCGCCAGCATACAGGCCACGCCCAAACGGCAGCGGCGGATTGAGGACCATGAGCACCAGGCACAGACCGATCACGATCAGCAGCACAATATTTTGATAACGGGCCAGACGGCTCTCGGCCAGCAACCGCATGAACACGAATACCCCGAAGATGAAGAGCAAAATATAGTACAGTTCATGGGTTGCAATAGCCAGTGCCAGGCCTAATGCAACCAGGTACAACCACTGGCGCTGACCGGTATCGATCCACCGTAATGCGCCGATCACCATCCACAACTCCCACAACACCATCAAGCCATCGTGGCGAGCAAAACGGGTGTAGTAGAGTAACGATGGTGAAAAACCAAGCAACAGTGCTGCCACCAGTGCTCCTCCGCGCCCGAGATACGGTCGCAGCCACCAGGCTGATGCCACCAAACCAATTCCGGCCAGGGCCATGGGTAAACGAGCCTGGGCATCGCCGTCGCCAAATAAAAAGTAGGTCAGTGCTGTCAGAAAATAGAGTGATGGCCCGTGATATACCGGATCGTAACAGTAGGTCTCGTGATAGAGGCCGCCACGTGCATTGCCGTTTTCGTCGAGACCATTCCAACACGAAAAGGCACCTGCACCCGTGTAGAGTCGCCAACTTGACCAGGCATGGATCGATTCATCGTGATGCAGTGCCATGCGGTCTAGACCCCAGAGATGGGCTACAATGCTGGCAATTACGATGACGGTGTAGGCTGCTGTTTCCCAGGTGAGCCAGTCGATGCGCAAGCGTTGGTTAAGCACCTGGGCAGTTGAGAATACGTTTGTTGACATAATATGTTAACCGAAACGTCTACCTGCTATTGTCCATGTGTAGCGTACCACCGAGGCCGATCCCGATCTGGCGAGCTAGTTCTGGTCGCACTGCAATGACAAAATCGGTTGAGCCTAAACCGGCCGGTGGTTGCCGGAACATCAAATATCGCCACAACTGCGCCGTGGTCTCGTAATCGAACGGATTGCGGAACAGGCGTTCAAGCAGTGATCCGCTGGTGAATCCACTGATGCGATACACTTGATCTTCTGGAAACCACCAGCGCAAGGGGTAACGTTGCAGCACAAATCCCTGGAGATAAGTGCGATTTTCGGGGTATCGGTCGAGATTCTCTTGTAAGATCAACACGGCCTGTACATCAGCAGGTGGCGGCCCGTTCAGTCTTCCCCCTGGTACTGCAATCGCGCCGGGCCAATCACGTAAATACCACAACCAGACCGTCTCGTTATCGTACATGAGCGGGAGACGGGTTCCCCCTGCTCGCCGCATTGCTGCCTCTTCCAGGCGACGTACTACTCGCATGACGTCGGGTGAAGTCTGGGTGTAGACCATCATCTCACGGGCTACGTCACCGGTTTGGTAGGCCAGACGGATACTGCCACGCACTGTATAGAGGCCAACCGCCAGGATCAGGCAGATTGTGGTTAAGGTCGCAGTCACGATCCAACCCCAACGGAGCCAGCTTCCAATGACGAGCAGCAGCAAGAGTGTTAGGGTGAAGAGAAATGCCATCCAGGGTTGAATGGGTGATGTTGGCCCAGCAGCAATCGTAATTGAGAGCAAGAGAAAGCCTAGACAGATGATCAACCCGAACAGCAAACCAAATCCGACCAACGAACCTCTGGGCAAGCCCAGGAAACCTGCTTGATTATCATCAAGCCATCGCTGGTTAGTCGTATTCTGCGCTGGCAGATCACCGGCGCCACTCTGAGCGGTGTGCCCGGTTACGGCGTTATCCTCTGCCGAGGCCGGAACTGCCGACTCTGCCCATAGTTGTTGCCAGTACATTACCTGCTGTTGGGCCAGCTCCAGTAACCTGCTCACTCCCCATGCCAGCAGCAGGGTGAACGGTAGCGTCATATGGATCGTTAGCCACGGCATCTTCTCGCCGGCCCAGGAGTATATCGCAAACGAGGCGATGGCCCACCAGGCAATCAAACCTACTGCAAACGCCTCTGGTCGTCGTTGTCGTACTGCCTGTATCACCAATGGCAGGCCGATGATCATCCCTAACCAGAGTAACGGCTCGTAGGTTGCTAAGATGACTGCATAGTAGTGGGCCGGCTGGCTTCCACGTTGAACGTTGTGCTGGGCCAGCCAGTAGAGCAGCGAACCGGCCACTCCTGAGATGAGACCTAGCACGTTCGTAAACATTGCAGTAAAGAAGAGCGTATAAATCGTGGCGAAGATGATCAATGCGCCCTGCCAGCGCCGATCAGTTACCAGACTGTGCAACAATTGAGCGGCTGGTTCACCGCGTGCGATAGCATAATCCCACGGCGTTATCCCTGCGGCATCGCGTCGAAACCAGATCAGCCAGATGAACATCCCCAATCCAATCGTCACCAGCAGGATGGCACTGATGATTGCCGGATGGTTTACAAACCGACCGATGTCGGCCAGGTACCGCACAGCATTTTCCCAGACAGTACGACCACCGTCAGTATCAGCCCGATTACGTACCAGCAGGGCATACCCGTTGTCTTCGGTTTCGAGTGGTGGCCAGCCGAAGAGAGGGCCGGGTTGGGCAACTTCAATCAAACCGTTGGCATCGCGTTTGGCGTGGTGCGCACCATCAACTACTGCGGTACCGGGCAAGACAAATATCAGCAGTGCCAGCCCGATACCGAGACCGGCAATGATGGCGATGCCCGGTCGATACACCTGCCAGCAGAACAGGATCGCGAGAGGGAAAGCGAAGATCAGAATATAAAGGTACGTCGTCTCCTGGTTGGTCAGCATGAGCGCTAGTGCTGTTGTTCCCAGGTACAGCCAGCGTGGACGTGGATCGGCAGCGTAGCGCACAATTGCCACGAATACCAGGATTTCACAAACAACCGAAAAAATGTCGTGACGGAAAAAGCGTCCAACGTAGAGGGCTACTGGCGAGATCAGTAAGTAGAGACTCGCCATTAATGCTGCCCGTCGCCCAATCACCGGGCGTAACAATATCGGGCTAAGCGTGAGAGCAATGCTAGCCAGAGCTGCACTAAGACGTGCTGTCGTGTCATTATCACCAAACAGAAAGAAAAACAGCGCACCTAGAAAGTAGAGGAGTGGGCCGTGCAACAAAGGATCGTGCATGTAGCCACGACCACTGTAGAGAAACCAGGAATAGGCTGCATGCAGTGTCTCATCGTGGTGTAATGCCCGATCACCCAATGCCCACAGGCGACTGATGATTGCCAGAATGGCAATCCCTGTATAACAAAGCTGTTCTACCGTTGGAGTCCAGCGCCGATCAACGTTTTCAATCACCGACATATATTTCAGTGCGCTGCGCAGTACCTATAGAAACCGCAGGCATTGTACACGAACGGCAAACGCATAGCAAGCTGCTCAATACGGAAAAAAGTCTTCCGGCATCACCTTTACATCGCGCAGCCAGGCGATCAAACGTTGTTCATCGCGTTGCACACGCTCGATCCGGGCAGTTACATATCGTCCCTGTTCCCGCCAGTACACCAGATCATCAGGCTGTAGATCAATCATCGTTGGTTTGAGATAGCCACCGGTGCAATCAATCATGATTCGCTGTTGAGATAGCTCATCGATTGGTAAGTCGGTGTAACGTCGTCCATAGCCACGACGGATCACCGAGATAGTACGAAGTGTGGGTTGTGACATAGCCACCATATGTTCATCACGCGGCGACTTCGCAAGTTACCCAATGCGCAACCATGCAAAGAGTGCCACACCCAACAAGCGTATGAGACCGGCCACCAATAAGGTAGCGCTGATTCCAATCTGGTCGGCGAGTGAAGTTGCGATCAGCGGCATGACAAAGAGCGCCAGGTTTTGCAATGTCTGAAAAACCCCAATGTATGTCGCCTGCCGTTCGGCGGGAATGGTACTCAATACCAGATCAAAGTTGACCAGATCGTTCCCGGCGACACAAAAGTTAGCTATCCCTGCCAGTACAGCCATGATTAGAGGGGTGTCGGTGGCAGCTAGCCCAAACGGGTACAATGCCATACCGAAACTACTGGCAAGCAATACCCCTCTGTTCCCTAAACGTGGCACACCTGCTGACCATACCGCGTATGCAATCAGCAATACACCGTTGCCGATCATACTGATCAGACCGATCCAGGCATCGTTCAGCCCGGCTTCACGCACATAATAGAGTGGTATAAGCGGGATTGCCATCGCAATCCCACTCCGAAAGACAAATGCACTCAATGCGTACTGCACAAATGGTAGTGGCGCTTGATGAAGGGCATCACGCAGTGATTCGGCGCCATGTTGCCGTGGTGTTGGATTGCGGTCGGGTAAGGTGATCGACCGCGAAAAGAAGAAACTGAGCAGTCCGCCAACCACCGATCCGATAAACACTACCTGATAATTGAATGGAAAAGGAAATAGTTCAAGCACGGCGCCTACCGTCGCTACCGTCACTGCCGTTGCCAGTCCTAAACTCGACCAGCGCATGCTCATCAGTGCATAACGACGCTGTGGTCCGGCGACATCTCCCATGACTATGGTAAACGCGACATTAACAAAGGTCAAGGGAATGGTCACCAAAGCCCACAAGATGATGATCGTCCACGGCACGATGTTCAGCGGTAAGATGAAGGGTAGGCAGCCAAACACCGCATACGAGATCAATACCCAAAACCGCATGCCCGAGTACCAGACCACGATATTGCGCTGCTGCTCAAGAAAGCGGCCAATCGGGAGGGCGAAGAGTGCGCCGGCTAATGCCGGGAGTGAGGTGATCAAGCCAACCAACAAACTTGATGCCCCCAGACGAGCCAGGAAAATGGGCAGAAAGACACTGACTCCGGTTACAATACCGACGCCGATACCATCAATGAGTACATTCCGTACATTGTGTTCGGTGGTCGTGGTCGGCTTCAGCAGTGCGCGTATCTCGGCGCGTGCAATAAGCGGTCGCATAGCGAGTTGCCTCTGACCGACCCGCAAACGTGGCGGGCGATCGCACATCGGGGCGAAAATCAGTGCGCGGCCAGTTGGCCGCGCAACAGGTGGTGGGCGATACTGGACTCGAACCAGTGACCTCATCGGTGTGAACGATGCGCTCTAACCAACTGAGCTAATCGCCCGCATGCTGGCAAAAGTATAGCACATTTGGCCGGTTTGTGCAAACGGTTGAGAACGATTATACTATACATTACGTTATATTCTTCCTAGTATTGCTATGTGCGATAGGCGCTCGCGGTGTCTGGTTGTTAACAGCGATTTTTTCGTTTATGATTGCCCAATCAGTCCAAACTATTACTGAACCACGATACTTCAATCGTGAATTGAGCTTAATTGAGTTTAACCGTCGCGTGCTCGAAGAGGCGATGGATCCCCGCAACCCGCTGCTTGAGCGCATTAAGTTTTTGGCCATTTTTGCTTCAAATCTCGATGAATTTTTTATGATCCGGGTGAGTGGGATTAAACAACAGATCCGCGCCGGTGTCCAAAAGCGCTCACCTGATGGGCAAACACCAACTGAACAACTCAGCGCCATTCGACGTGCATTGATTCCGCTGCTCGAACAAGAACGTGACCTGCTGTTGAATGAACTCTTGCCGGCCCTTCGCGAGCAGGGTATCATCATTCTGAACACTGCAACTCTCAACGAACAGCAGCGGGCTTGGGTAAGTGATTATTTTCATCGTCAGATCTTTCCGGTCCTCACCCCACTGGCATTCGACTCAAGCCGTCCGTTTCCGTTTATTTCTAATCTGAGTCTCAATCTTGCTGTCGTTATTCACGATCAGGCAAAAGGTGAACTCTTTGCTCGGGTGAAGGTACCAGAGGTCTTGCCCCGATTAATCCCGCTGCCGTCTGAACTTTGTCCACCGGTAAACGATCTTCCCGCCGCTCGTTGTCATTGTTTCGTCTGGCTAGAACAGGTGATTGCCGATCATCTTGAGAAACTCTTTCCTAAGATGAATGTGGTCGAGGTGTATCCGTTTCGGGTGACACGCAATGCCGATGTTGAAATTGAAGAGGATGAAGCCGACGATTTGCTGGCAACCATCGAACAGGGCCTACGTCAACGTCGTTTCGGTGAAGTGGTGCGGCTAGCTATCGATAATGCAATGCCTGACCGTATCTGCCAGTTGCTGGCAACGAATCTGAAGGTTGGGCCAGAAGATATTTATACTGTCCGTGGGCCGCTTGGCCTGAGCGATCTCATGCAACTGACCCAACTTGATCGTCCAGACCTGAAAGACCCGCCGTATGTGCCACGTTTGCCGGTGGTGCTGAAGAATGCCCCCAATATTTTTGAAGCGATTAAGAAGCAAGATATTTTGCTACACCATCCTTATCATTCATTTACGCCGATCATTGATTTTATTCAAGCCGCCGCCGAAGACCCACACGTGCTGGCGATTAAGCAAACCCTGTACCGGGTCGGTCGTAATTCGCCCATCGTTCAGGCGCTTATGCACGCCCGCGAGCAGGGTAAGCAAGTGACGGTTGTCGTCGAACTGAAGGCCCGTTTCGACGAAGAGAATAACATTACCTGGGCGCGGGCAATGGAACGTGCTGGTGTGCATGTTGTGTATGGGTTGGTAGGTCTCAAAGTCCATGCCAAACTGGCACTGGTGGTACGTCAGGAGACTGACGGTATTTGTTGTTATGTGCATCTCGGCACCGGCAACTACAATGCGGCGACGGCCCGTGTCTATACTGATCTGGGCCTACTGACCTGTCGTTCAGATATTGCTGATGATGTGGTCGATCTCTTTAATTACCTGACAGCCTATAGTCGCCAAAAGGAATATCGCACGCTGTTGGTTGCACCGGTCAATCTGCGTCAGCACATCACCGAGTTGATCAAAGAGGAGATTGCGTTGCACCAGCGCCATGGAAATGGTCGGCTGATATTCAAGATGAATGCGCTCGTTGATCCGAAAATTATCGACGCTCTGTACGCTGCCTCCCAGGCTGGAGTGCAGATTGATCTGATTGTTCGTGGCATGTGCTCGTTGCGCCCCCAGATACCCGGTCTTTCCGATAACATCCGCGTTCGTTCTATTGTCGGGCGTTATCTTGAACACAGCCGTATCTATTACTTTCACCACGGTGGCACACCGAAAATCTATATCGGTAGTGCCGATATGATGGAGCGTAATCTAGATCGGCGGGTTGAAGAGCTTTTTCCGCTGACGGATCCAGGTGCCATTCAGTACGTGACCGAAATCTTGTTGAAGACGTACCTTGCCGATAATCTGCGTGCCCGCGAACTCCAACCTGATGGTCGATATGTGCGGGTAACTCCAAATGGCGCCGAGGTGATCGATAGCCAAGACCCAAACCGCATTATTCCCTGGTGCTGACCGGTGTTGCAGCGCGAAGGCGTTGCTTGAGGTCGCGGGCAGCAAGCGTAAAACCGCCGTCGGCGCCATCGACAAAGTGAATCTGGCGCCCCATGCGCTCGAAAATGAGACAGGTCAGCATCACTTCCGGTGAACGGTGCGCGCCGAAGACCAACTCGCCGGCTTCAGCACGAGTTGTCAACCAGGCCAGTAATTGCGCATGTTGCTCATCAGTACCAGAAATTATCATCCGCAAGGTGTCATCGTATTTACGATAATCAGCCGCTGTGGCAACGTGCTGGCGATAGCGATCCCACCATGGGTCTTCACCACGCAGCCGTTGTAACCAGCGATAACCACGAACGCCCAGGTTTAGGCCATAGATGTGTGCCCAATAGGTTAGTTGAGCTAACCGACCGTCACCACCCCGGAGGCGAGCTTCAGACCAGAGTGCTCTGGGATTGGCGCTTGCCTGCATCAGATTGTAGCGCAACGGATGATATGTCTGCTCATCGCCATAGATTTGTTCGATTGTCTCAATAACTGAACGGTAGATTGCCATTGATCCTTCTGGATCAAATTGCGGAGTTACCTGTACGATCAGGCAGAGCACCGCATCATGAGGGGGATGGATGGTGTCCCATCGACACTCTAACCCATCGAGCCTTGCATCATCGGCATTACCAGATGCAATGAGAAATTGTTCAGCATAGCCCTCATCCTTCGTCAACTTCTCGGCATAACTGATCCCGCCACCGGTGAAAACGGCCTGTGCAACCTGATGGGTAAGGGCAAAGCGTCCAACCAACACTTGATAGCCGGCACTGATAATCGTGGTCATCGGAATTGCGCCAACCCGCAGATTGAGATTGAAGGCTTGCTGCGACAATGCACTCACTGCGCTGAGCGCTTGCGCGGTCGCTTCAGCCAGCTCAGGTGGCACAGCGAGTGAAGCACCATCGCCACCAAACACGAAGGGAATCTCGATGTTGCCGGCAATATTTAAGGCTGCGGTGATAGTAGCAGCACCGACCAGATTGACCTCTTTGTAGCGCCCTTCGGCAATAGCGCGTGTTGAACCTCGCACATCGCACACGAAGACCGTCCAGTCGGCAGGTAACGGTCGATAGGCATTCAGGTCAGTAATATCGCTAAACCGCGTTAGAATGGGTAGACGGGAAAAGAAATCTGTTGTCATGGTCTTTCCCTCTGGCAGATGACATTTAGGCGTGGTACACTAAGCTTATCATGGGTCGTATATCTGCACAGGTGATGAATCGATTACAAGGCTGGCTCGTCGCGTTGGGTGTCTTCAGCGCACTCTTGATTGCTCACGTTGCGCTGGCCCAACCAACGTGGGTTGAGCAAAGCACAGCTTACTTTCGTGTTGTATATGCACCTGAAGATGTCGTGATTGCAAACGAATACGCGGCAATCATTGATCGCCTCTATGATGAGTTTAGCACAACCTTCGCCTTTCGTCCGGTAACGCCACTCACATTACGCCTCTATCCGACCAGTGAGGCATATTTCGCCGTCAATCCAGCCGCACGTGCCGTCCCTGGTGTTATCGCTCATGCCGATTTTCGCCGCCGGGAAGTCGTGGTGATTGTTGAACGTGCACGTCTTCAGGATCAGACAGCCCAGGTGAATAATCTCCGCCACGAACTCACTCATATCTTTGCTGCCGATCTGAGCGCGGGGAAGCTCAATGTTGGTTTACAGGAAGGCATTGCGCAATATATGGAACTGCCAGGGCCAGATCGTGATAGCAAGATGGCCGTTTTGCGCACTCTGGCTGAACGTGGTGGTTTGTGGTCGTGGGCAACGCTCGATGATCGCAATGCAATCTACGGGCAGCCAGACGTGAGCTATCCACAAACCTGGTCAATTGTCGCATTTCTCATCGAGCGTGATGGCATCGACCGGTTCCGCCAGTTTCTCGTTACCCTGGCCCAGAGCAGTGGTTATCGGTCGGCAATGGTTACCGTGTACGGTGTTTCGGCGACAACGCTAGAGGCCGAATGGCGGGCCTGGTTGCCTGGCTTCTTACAGCTCGATGCGCATCAGATGACACCAGCAGCAATCGATCTACAGCCAGTCCAAAGTTTTCTTTCGGCGGGTGATTACGAAGCTGCCTTACGGGAACTGGAACGTCTTGAACCTATCGCCGATGAAGCGACACGAACAGCAATCACGACGTTGCGGACTCAGGCACAGACCGGTCTGCGCGCCAACCAGTTGACTTCAGCCGCCCGTACTGCATTGCTCAACGGTGAATACGAACAGGCAGAGCGCCTCATCGGTCAGGCTGAACAGGCTTACCGCGACATTAACGACCTTCGTCAAACGGCAATCCTGGCCGAGTATCGGGCACGTGTTGCACGGGGCTTGCAGGCGAGTGAGCGATTGCGACAGGCGTATGAACAGGCTCGCACCTTCGATCTCATCAGCGCTCAGACGAATGCCGAAGCTGCGGCCCGTGAATTTGCCGCTCTCGGTGATAATTTGCGCCGTGATAACGCGCTGACGCTGCGTCAGCAGCTTGCCCGACAACAACAGAGTATCGCGATTGCGTTGCTGTTCTTCGGAGCAGCCGGAATCGCATTCCGATTTATTAGTCGCCAGCTTATGCCGGTAGCGCGACCGTGGTAAGTTGGGAGCAGAATGTTACTTCTACCCCCAACCGTTTGCATTGTACGTTGTTAACGCACCTGCACCATATCAGCCGGTACCGGGAAATGGCGGCACATCTCTGCTACTTCACCTGCTATCCGGTGCAGGCGAGCCTCATCGTCGGGGTATGTCAGTACTTCGCCAATCCAGGCTGCAATCTGGGCCATCTCGTGCTCACGCATACCACGGGTCGTAACTGCCGGTGTTCCAATCCGAATCCCACTCGTTTTCATCGGTGGTTGCGGATCGTCGGGAATGGCATTCTTGTTGACGGTAATGGCGGCTTTATCGAGTACACGTTGTGCCTGTGCTCCGGTCAACCCCGTGCTACGGAGATCAACCAGCATCAGATGGTTATCAGTACCACCGCTCACCAAAGACAGGCCCTGCGCAAGTAATCCTTCGGCTAATGCACGGGCGTTGCGCCGAATCTGGGCCGCATACTGCTTAAATTCGGGGCGCAGCGCCTCACCAAATGCCACTGCCTTACCGGCGATCACGTGCATCAATGGCCCACCCTGCGTTCCGGGGAAGACACTCGAGTTGAGTTGTTTGGCAAACTCTTCCCCCATCAAGATCAAACCGCCACGCGGGCCACGCAGCGTCTTGTGGGTCGTTGTCGTAATCACGTGCGCGTAACCAACCGGCGAAGGATGCTCACCGGCGGCTACCAGGCCAGCAATGTGGGCAATATCGGCCATCAGCAATGCCCCAACCTCATCGGCAATCTGACGCATACGGGCAAAATCGATGATCCGTGGATAGGCACTGGCGCCCGACGTAATCAGTTTCGGGCGAAATGCTCGCGCCTTTGCTGCCAGATCATCGTAGTCAATCTGTCCGGTTTGGGCATCCACACCATAGAAATGAACGTTGTACCACTTGCCAGAAAAATTGACTGGGCTGCCGTGGGTCAGATGCCCGCCATGGTCGAGCCGCATGCCGAGAATGGTATCACCTGGTTGGAGCAGTGCCGTGAATACGGCAATGTTGGCCTGTGCGCCACTGTGCGGTTGCACATTAGCGTGGGTTGTCCCGAATAACTGACATGCCCGATCGATAGCCAACTGTTCAATCGCATCAACGAACTCGCATCCACCGTAGTAACGCCGACCGGGCAAGCCCTCGGCATACTTATTCGTCAAAACCGATCCCTGCGCCTCCATGACTGCCAGACTCGTGTAATTTTCACTGGCAATCAGTTCAAGCCCCTGCCGTTGACGTTGCGCCTCTCGCTCGATCAGATCGGCGATGAGCGGATCGGTTGCGCGAAGATGTTCAAGCATGTGATTGCCTCATTTTTCTAACTAGAACTTTTGTTACGAACAAAGCACCTGTCCGAACATTTGAGGATGCAAAGATTGTGTCTTTGCATCCCGCAGTTTTGGATCGGCTCTTCAGGCACGTTTGAAAAGAAGAACAACCGCAATCGTTCCCTTTCTGCCGACGACCATCATTGTATAGTTTAGGCAGCCGAGCAAACGGTCGTCGCAATAGCACGATCAGTTCAGACCATGCCCTAACTAACCGATTCACCGGGCTTTAATGCAATGATCTCCGTCGTCACACCAAACTCACGGCAATGCTCGATCAACGCCTCTGGTGTACCGACCAGAATAGGGAACGTCCCGTAGTGCTCAGGAATAGCATATTTAGGCGATCCCATCAGCTTGAGGGCATAAGCTGCCTGGCGTGGATCCATTGTAAAGTGGTCGCCAATAGGCAAAATCACCAACTCAGGGCGGTACAGCTCGGCGATGATCTGCATATCCATCGTTACGCAGGTATCACCGGTATGATAGATGGTGAAGCCATTGCTGAAGCGCAATACGTATCCGGCCGCGGTACCAAGATTGATAATCTGCCCGTTTTCATAGATTGTGCTCGAGTGGTGAGCAGTAGTCATTGTCGCACGGACATCGGCGACGGTGACGGTACCACCCTTATTGAAGCCAACGATCTGCGCAGCGGGGATACCCTGGCCTTCAAAGTAGGGTACCAGATCATACTGGCAGACCACCGTTGCGCCGGTTTCACGTGCCAGATCGACCAGATCACCAATGTGATCGAAGTGGCCGTGCGTGACAAAGATCGCAGCCAGCCCCTCACGTACCCGCGCCTTCCATGGCTCTGGACAGGCCGGATTCCCGTCTACCCACGCATCAATCAGAATATTGCGGCCTTCCGGCGTGGTCAGGTGGAAGGTGCCATGACCGATCAGAGTGATCGTGACATTACGTCCGAGCGTTGCCAAGGTTGCCTCCTTCCCTTACAAAATGCGATCTTCGTGCTGCTATTGCCGATGGTTACACATGAAGGTGTTACGCTGATTGCGCTTTCAGTATAACATAGCATACGCAAGGTTCCTATCGGTGTGTGCGGGTTGACACAGACGACAATGGGTACGGATAGGGGGCGACGTTTCTAGTTTGTGGTTGAGTTTGGTACGCTACGCCACCATCGGAGTGCGTGGCCGGAAGGATTCGGCTGGTGCATCTCCCTGCAAGAAGGTAGGGAAGTGGAACTCGTCGCTGCAAAGGTGGCGACAGGGTATGATCGGCGCCGCAACGAAGGGCCTGGCTCCAGATCACCGTCGGAACAGAAAGCTGCTGCTGCTGTGCTTGTTTCTCTTTCCTCGCTCCCCGCCTTTGCCAGGTCAGGTGAAAACGCTAAAAACCCCTCACGATGAACGACCCTCTTGACAGTCGCCATGCTTCAGAGTATAGTGTACCCCTAGGGGGTATATGATATATCCTGGTCGTACTGTAGAGGAGGACACGTTCAATGGCTAAGCCAATTGTTGTCAATGATTCTGATTTTGCCGAAAAGGTCTTGCAATCACCAACACCGGTTGTTGTGGATTTCTGGGCGCCGTGGTGTGGCCCGTGCCGCGTGATTGCACCAATTCTCGACAAGCTAGCTGGCGAATATGAGGGGCGGCTCACCATTGCCAAGGTAAACACCGATGACAACGTACAATATGCTTCGCAACTTGGTATCCAGGGTATCCCAACCCTCGTGATCTTCAAGAACGGCCGCGAAGTAAGTCGAATCATTGGTGCGCGACCGGAGGCAATGTACCGTGAGCTGTTTGATAAAGTTCTGGCAACGGCGTGAATGATCGATCACCAGCAGCGGATTCAGACAGTGGAGCAGCCATGAATGCCGGAATTCGTCCGCTTGCGCCGGAACGGCGTGAGGAAGTATTGCGCCGCCTACGGCGGATCGAAGGTCAGGTGCGCGGCATCCAGCGTATGGTTACCGAAGGCCGCGATTGCCGCGACATCGTGCACCAGATTGCGGCAATCCGGCAGGCTCTAGCCAGCGCCAATAGTGTTGTGCTAGAATGCTACGCCCAGAACTGTTTGAGTGATCCGGACAACTGCCGTGCGGAGACGATCAGCGAGCTAATCGAGTTGTTTAAGGATGTGTGTTAGCGCGTAACATATACCTCTCTATCTGGCAGTGCAGGCCTCTGGCCTGCGTTTTGATGTTAACCCATCGCACACTTCATAAGCACAACAGGGCGGGTTCTCAACCCGCCCCTGTTAGTCTGGTGAAGTTATGCCGCTATCGACGACACTGCCTCCGGTTGCACGTTCTACCCGAATGATCATCGCGTCGCTGCTTCCCGAATACACTATCGAGAACGGTGGGCCGTGGGCCACCTCGGTGTTAGCCAGACAAACTGATAAGGGTGCAGAGTAAGGTCTGTTGATGTTGTTACCACCTGCTCGTGAACCAGGTCGAATAGTTCAGGGCCGGGACCATACATGCGCAGCAGATTACCGGCAATCGTCTGTGGGTATTCCGAAAAATTGACCAAAACCAATACACGCTGTGAACCCGTCTGCCGCACGTAGGCGAGGACATGACGGTTATCACTGCGTACTATCTCCATCGTGCCATCACGTAAGGCCGGTAAACTGGTTCGTAAGTGGATAAGGTAGGTTAAGGCACTGAAAATGCGACCGGGCACGGTAGTAGGATCGTGACGTTGATTCATCGCTGACTGGTTGCGCAACGGACGATGTACCCAACGGCTGTCAATGGCTTTTGCCGGGTCGTTGATGTAGCTATAGTCATTGAGGGTGCCTACTTCATCACCCAGGTAGATCAACGGAATCCCACCGATACTGAGGATGACGCTATGCAACAAAATAATACGGTGAATTGCGATTTCTATTGCCTGTGGTTCAGCACTCTCCAGCGCCTGTTCAAGACCTGCTAGGGAAGCGAGGGTACCTGAGACCCGCGCATCGCCAGTATCAGGATTTTCTTGAAATGGTAAGCCACGTGCGAACGATCCCGGAAAACGCCCAGTGTAAAACGCATTCAAAAACTGGCGATGACCTGTTGGATCGATCCCTACCGCACGTGCGTCGTTGTCATCAAATGTCCAGCCAATATCGTCGTGTGAACGCAGATAGTTGATCCACGCACACCCTGGGGGCAAGCGAAAGCGATGGCTCAGCGAATGCGCCAGCAATTTCACTTCGCGAGTTGCCAGTGTCTCCCAGAGTAAGGCCATCAAGAGCGGGTTGTACGAGAGTTGACATTCGTCAGGGCTGATGTAGCTCAAGACATCATCAGGATGGACTATCGCCTCAGATTTGAAGAGCAGCGATGGCGCTGCAACTCGCGCAATGGCATTGAAAGCCTGAATAATCCAGTGCGCTTCGGGTTGATTTTCGCAGTTGGTCCCCATTCGTTTCCAGATGAATGGAACCGCATCGAGACGTAACACCGCTACACCGAGATTGGCCAGAAACAGCATCTCGGCGGCCATAGCGCGAAAGACAGCCGGGTTAGCGTAGTTCAGATCCCACTGAAAGCTATTGAAGGTCGTCCAGACCCAACGCTGCATATCAGCCCGCCAGGTAAAGCTCCCGCGTCGTACCGTTGGAAAGATTTCGCGCAGAGTCCGTTCGTAAGCATCTGGCATCGTGCGATCCGGGAAGAGGAAGTAGAACTCCTGATAATCGGGATCACCCGCCTGTGCGCGTCGCGCCCATTCGTGTTCGTCAGAGGTGTGGTTAAAGACGAAATCAAGCACCAGGCTGATCCCTGCTCTATCGAGATCATAGGCCAGTTCAGCAAGCTCAGCAGTGGTACCGAGTCGCGGATTCACGTGGCGATAGCTACTAACGGCATAGCCACCATCGTTATTTCCTTCCGGTGCTGCAAACAGCGGCATCAGATGGAGATAGGTTAATCCCAGCTCTTTGAAATACGGAATAAACTCACGTAAGCGACTGAGAGTACCACAGAAGCGATCAACGTAGAGCACACCGCCCATCATGCGCTCTGATTGAAACCATTCGGCGTCGCTCTCGCGTAGGGAGTCACGCTGTTTGAGCCAGGACGGACGTTCATACCAGCTTCGTGCCATCATCAGCAACAATTGTTCGAGGTGGTAAAAGAAATCGTACTGCGTACCGTAAAGACTGAGTAACAACTCAAACAACCGTGGCCATTCGTGCCGTAATCGCTGCTCGAACACATACCAATCGGCATTTGCGCCATAGGCTGCAAAAAATTCCTGGGAAACTCTTGGTAGTAGTCGATCTAATGATCGCTTTGCTTCACGTCGAATCCGCTCCAGATCGTGCATTGTTGAACCTCACCCTCTATCACCTGGGTCGTACAACGTTTTATCAATAGCAGAAGCATCTCCTAAAACGCTGATCCTCTTTGTCGTCTGGCTGGGCTATCGTTTCCGAAGCACAAGTATCGCTGAAAACCGGTAATCTCGCAATAGAGCTAGGAACGAGGGCAGTAGTGAGTGGCAACATTTTCATCATGATGACGACTCCTTCTCTGCGAATGAGCAGAGCGCTACGAGTGATGCCTGTCGCTCAGGATGATCGCCTGCCACGTGGTTGGCGCTGCCCGGGATGACTGGCTTCCAGTCCGCGACTTATGGGAGCATAGGTAGAACCGGCGCGCTGCTCAAGAGCATACCAATGGCAGGCAAAGTGACCTATCTGCAAGGTATCAGAGCGGAACCTGTCCCTACCACTCGTTGCTACCTATGGTAATATAGAGCATTATGAAGGCAATCACGTCGCACAACTTGTTCCATCGCCTGGGATTATCACTGGTGCTCGGCGTTGTTCTGTTACTCTTACTCGAATGGGGGCTGCAAGCCGCCGGTATTCCGGTGTACCTGTTACCACCACCCTCACGAGTGATTACAGCTGCACTCCAACCTGAAGTGCGATTGTTGTACCACACCGGCGCTACGGCTAGGGCGGCCCTGCTCGGACTGGCCGTTGGGATATGCGTCGCGTTCAGCCTGGCTATCGTGTTTCTCTTTGTTCGTCCAATCGAAGACGTGCTGTATCCGTGGATCCTGGTGGGGCAGAGTCTCCCCTCAGTTGCTCTGGCTCCTCTGCTTATGGTCTGGTTAGGGCCTGGGATCGCAGCTCGTGCGGCGATGGCCGCGCTCTTTGCCAGCTTTCCACTCCTTATTGCTACCATCAGCGGTTTACGCCGTCCGGCCCCTGAACAACTGGCCATGATGGAAGCCTACGGTGCATCAAAATGGCAGATTTTGCGCATGCTTCGGCTACCGGCAGCACTCCCCTTCATTTTCAGCGGTCTGCGCGTGGCCGGTGCACTGGCCGTTATTGGGGCGCTGGTCAGTGAACTCGCTGGAGCGGGGCAGGGATTGGGCTATCTGATCACCACGTCTACGTATCGCCTGGCAACCGATCGTGCGTTTGCTGCGGTCGCTGCTGCTGCTGGCCTGGCGCTTATCCTTCACAGTCTGTTTCTCTGGCTTGAGCACCTCATTGTGTACTGGGAACGCGAACGATAGTTGCGGCGTGAAACAGATTGACGATGGAGGCGTGCGATGTCACCCCGTTTCAGACAAACATTATTGCTGTTTGTACTCCTTATTATCGTAACCGGTTGTACGAACACATCGGTAAACAACAGCACCAACAACGCTCCAGAAGTGACGAAAGTCACGATGCGGCTACAATGGCTTCCACAGTTTCAGTTTGCCGGTTATCTGGTCGCCGATGCTCGCGGGTATTACCGCGATGCCGGTTTAGAGGTGACAATTCTCCCCGGCGGGCCTGATGCCGTTCCGTTACCATTAGTCGCTACAGGCGCCGACACCTTTGGCAGCACCGGTGCCGATACCGTTTTGATTAGTCGCGAGCAAGGGATTGAGGTCGTAGCACTGGCAACCTGGTTTCAAGCCAGTCCGGTCGCATTTATGGTGCATCGTGATAGTGGCATTCGCTCGCCACAAGACTTCGTTGGGCGGCGCGTTGGCATGTTCTACGGCGACAATGTCGAGACTGAGTATCGGGCACTACTGGCGGCCACCGGCGTTGATCCAACCAGCGTGATTGAAATTCCGGGTGATTACAGCTTAGCGCCGTTCCTCGAACGGCGTGCCGATGTCTGGCCAGTCTACGCGACTGATCAGCCGTATACCGCTCGCGCTGCTGGCGCCGATATCGATCTTATTGTGGCGCGTGATTATGGTGTTGAACTGATGGGCGATGTGCTGTTTACAACCGCTGCATTTGCACGCCAGAATCCTAATACAGTGCGCGCCTTCGTTCAGGCGACATTGCGTGGCTGGCAAGATGCATTGAACGATCCGGCGGCAGCCATCGAGATTATTCTGGCCCGCAGCCCTGACTTTGATCGTGATCATCTGGAGTTTGAAGCCGTTGAGACGATCAAGTTGATGCGCTATGGGATTGGTCAGCGCTGCGTCGGAGCCAGTGATCGGAACGTTTGGGCCAAAGAATCGCAACTCTTGCAGTCGCTCGGTGTGCTGAAGACGGCGATTGACCCGGAAACCGTCCTGCATACTGAAGCAGTTGATGACTATTACCGCACGCTCGGTATTGAATGTCGATAGTGGCAAAGCTGAACCTGTCAGAACCGCGGGTGAACAGCAGGTATGTCTTTCAACACACCGGTAGGGTGAGAGTTCAACTTACTCTACCGGTGTGCAAGGTGTTGTCTCTCGACTATATTGAGACATTGTCACCAGATTCATCCATTTTTCCCGATTAAGAGGGAAATTCTCCCTGAAAACCCCTTGCGTGTTCGATCAAAACTAGTGCATACTATGTACAAAGAGTGATCAAGTCGTCACCATGCGCCAGGGTGGGCGCTATTGTTGCAAACACATCACCACATTGTAAGGAGTGCGCCGCATGGAGATGCTGCTGCAACTACTGGTTGCGGGGGCGTGGATGTTTACGCTCGTCAATGGTCTGCGTCGGCTAGTTCGTTTGGCACGAGTCTCACATCTGCAACGATGGGACAATCATGTGCGTGTCCGCTCTGGTCTCAACCGCATCTGGTGGTGGTTAGGCCAGGAAGAATTCTGGCGAATGGCTCGTTCTGATGTAGCTTATGCCCTCCAAATCTCCCTGTTAGTCTTCCTCTTTGTCTGGCACATGGCAAATTAGCTCATTGCGGTACCGACAGCGGCTGCCAGCACGTGATCATCAGGTATTGACTCTGACGTAGAGGGACGGGTCGCAAGACCCGCTTTTCCTGTTACGGATACGATCAGCGCCGTCGGTGATACTACAGATGCGCCAATCAGCTATACTGCATTCGGATGAAGTGAGCCGGTTACCGATCACGGCAGTGCGTCGAGTGAACAACCTCGCCGCTCCTGTGAAGTGCCGGTCATCTGGGCAAGAAAACGCCAGGGGGTGAATTTCGTGAACATTCGTTGGACGGCGGTTATTTCTGGTTTTATGACCGATTTCGCGCTGACCATCCTTTTGCAAATGATGATTGTGCTGTTCGGGCAGAGTGCAGTGTTTACTGAGCCATCGCTCCAAAATCCGATTCACGTGCTGCTGATTTTGCTTGGCGCCAGCTTGACTGGCGTGGGTGGGTTTGTTGCTGGCTGGTTCGCCAGTGAAGCGTTTGCAATGCATGGTCTGCTAGTCGGAGTCGTTGGGATTCTGGTCGCAGCTTTGGCAAATGTTGGGTTATCGGTACCACCGCTGTTACTGTTTGGTCAGGTGTTAGGCTGCGTCTGTGGGGCACTCGGTGGGATGCTGGCCGGACGATTACGCCGGGTATCGCCGATGAAGTAAAGTTCATCAGTGGGTGTTGTGGTCGTGCGATGGCATTCGTAGAAAAGATGGGGAAGGGTGAGGTGAATTTCCAAACCCATCTGCTGAAATACAACACAGTGATTCCAGAGTTGACTCCTCATGTCACGAATGTGAATGGTGAAACGTAGATTGGTAAAGAGTTCATCTTGTGGGTTGAGTACAGGTTATCATCGCGACATCATACCCGCTGCAAACGGGCAACAATCGTCAGCAGCAATGGTGGCGGTGGGCAGAACAGGTGGAGTGGGCGACCGACCGTTGGGTGGGGTAGGATCAGCTCAGCGGCGTGGAGGAGTGGGTGAGGCAGCCTGTGCCCGGCCACGACTGTTGGCCCGCCGTAGCGCTCATCACCAAGGATTGGGCAACCGAGAGCCGCCAGGTGCAGCCGAATCTGGTGGGTGCGTCCGGTACGCGGGACGGCCCACACCAGCGCGGCATCGGCGTATTGCTGACGCACCGTCAGATAAGTATGCGCCAGCTTGATCCGCTGTCCATCAGGGAGTGGCTGCCCGATAGCTGTTTGATCGTATAGCCGCCACCGCCCACCGGCAGCCCGACCGTGACCGGTGATCACCTCGGTTGTGGCCGGTGGATGACCTGCGCACACGGCAAGGTACCGTTTGTAGACTAAACCCTGGGCAAATGCCCTCTGCAACGGTGCATTCGCTCGTGACTGCTTACTCATGACCAGAATGCCCGATGTGCCAACATCGAGCTGATGCGCTAAGTGTAGCACTGGTGGCTGACCATCGCGCAATGTCAGTAAGCGCCGCATGACGGCCAACACACTGCCGTGCGTATCCCACGGTGTATCGCTCACATAACAGGCTGGTGGTTTGTTGATGACGACCAGATCGTCGTCTTCGTAGATAATGTGTTCGAGCGTTAATGGGGCATCGCAATAGCCGCCGGCAGGAGGTAAACGCACAAGCAGCGTCTCGCCACCGGTTGCGGGGGTGGCGGCATCAACGCGCCGCCGACCGATCCATAATCCACCCCGTGCGGCAGCCAGTCGTCCGACTTCACCCAGGTGCTCGGTGGCAATCACGCCAAGCGGGCGGCCATGGTCAGCAGGTGAAATTGGTAACGAAAGAACGGTCATAGCGCATCCCGTAAGACCTTGCTCAAACGACGGGTGCCTTCGATCAAATCGGCTTCCGACAGCATCGAAAACGCCAGGCGTAATTCGTGACGGCCACCGTTTCCGGCGTAGAACCGTGCACCAGGAATGTACGACACGCCAGCAGCCTCGGCACGGGCCAGTAGGGTAGTGGTATCAATCGTGGGCGGTGTACGGAGCCAGACAAAGAACCCGCCTAATGGCGGTTGCCAGGTTACTCCGGATGGAATCATACGGGCCAGTGCTTCTAACAGCACATCACGTCGGGCACGAAGGGCGTTGCGTAACCGCAACAGATGCGGTTCAAAATCACCAGCCTGCAACAATGCCAGTACAATGTGGGCGGTCAAATGGTTCACTCCGCCACCGCTGTCGAGCATGCCCGACTGCGTACAGCGCTGGATCACTGTTGCTGGCGCATGCATCCAACCTAGACGTAAGCCGGGGGCTAACACTTTGGCAAAACTCCCCAGACGGATGAGTGAACTACCGGTAGCAAAGCTGGTGATGGGTGGCGGCGGTGGCAGTTCATACCACAATTCGGCGTAGGCCTCATCTTCAACAACGGTTAACTCAAGTGCTGTTGCCAGGCGCGCCAGTTCTGCGCGCCGCGTTGCACTCAGCGTAATCCCACTGGGATTGTTAAAGGTCGGTACCAGGTAGAGAAAGGCGACCCGCTCACCACGGCGACGGAAAAGCCTCACCAGCGTTGCCACTGTTGTCACATGCAGCCCTTGCTGGTCGCCTGGTACCATTACTAGACGCAGCCGGTAGTCACGAAAAATACGCAACGCCAGGTGATACGTTGGTGCTTCGACCAATACAACGTCACCCGGTTGTGTCAATTGCTTACAGATCATATCGAGCGCCTGCGAAGTGCCACCGGTAATCATCAACTCTGTCTCAGGCACGGCCAGCCGGGCAGCCAGCAATGCCAGGAGACGCCCGGGTCCCTGGGCGAAGCCGTATGTAAGAGCAGCCGGTGCGTCATGGGTGAGGGTCCAGGTTGCGGCGCGTAACAATTCCGTGCGCGGCAGCAAATCAGCAGCCAGATGGCCCCAGCCAAACTCGATAATCCCTGGACGTTGTACAAATTGAATGTCAGGCAGCATAGATTGTCATCCTCTTATGGCTGCGTTTCGCGTGTGAAGCATACTCCTGCCGTGCGCCAGTGGCAGGAAGCGCCCGCCGCGTCAGTGCATCATGGTAGCGAATCCGCTCTTGGCGGCACCGTGAAAGACATTATATTCTGTTCTCGCCCGCAACCTGCTCTATTGTCTAGTCCCTCGCAGGGTGGTCATCATCGGCGCATAATGTACCGTCGTGTTCCATCACGTCAGTCTGAACCCCTCTTCGTCCCTGGTCGTGTTCCACCTTCCTCTCCCCTTATGAGCAAAGAAGAGTGCCAGGTGCTAACGTGCCGTGAATCGTCAGCATCGTCGGACACCGGCAGAGTGGCTCTGCAACCCTACATTCTCAGCAAGCTCTCACCGTATGATGGTGGTGCTAATGGTATCATGCTGTTGAACAGTAATGGTACAGTAGAACCGTATAACGACACGAACACGATGTATCTGCAACGCATTCTGCTACTTTTGCTTACAACAATTCTGATTACCGGTTGCTCTGCTCTGCGCGATGGACAGATTGGCTTACCGACCGATCAGCAGCGACCGACATCTACCGCGACATCTCTGCCGCAACCGACATCTACGCAAGCGACGGTGCCATCAGCACATACGACGGTAATTCCCACGCAGGCGCTGACGCCAATTGCCACTATCGAACCGACCCCAACTCTGGCGCCGCTCAGTCGCGAACAACGGCTGGACATCTTTCAGCAGGTGTGGGAAACGGTGCGGGATAACTATCTGTATGAGGACTTCAACGGCCTCGATTGGAATGCAGTGCGTGCTGAGCTACAACCCAAGGTCGAGGCGGCTGCCACGCCTGAAGCGTTTTACACCATCATGCGGGAAATGATTGCACGTTTAGGTGATGATCACTCGCGCTTCGAGTCGCCGCAAGAGGTTGCGGCACAGATGGCCGAAGCACGTGGTCAATTACAGTACGGTGGGATTGGTGTCAGTGTACGTACCATCGAGGAAGGTGGATTGATAACCCGTGTTGTGCCTGGCGGTCCGGCTGACCAGGCTGGGATTTTGCCGCGCGATGTCATCCTGGCGGTCAATGGGATTCCGTTCAACGATAACAGTGCGTTTGGGCCGGAAGGTGCGATTGGTGCGGTACGTGGTTTGCCCGGAACCAGTGTTCGTCTCACTATTAAACGTGGTCGTGAAGAACCGCGTGAGATAGAGTTGGTACGGGCGATCATCGATATTGCTGTCTTTAATCAGGTTACTGCCAAAAGACTTGCCGGTGACATTGGTTTGTTACACATTCCCAGCTTTTACGTTGACAACGCCGATACGCAGACTCGTGATGCCCTGACGACACTGCTGGCTGAGGGGCCGCTGCGCGGTATCATTATTGATGTACGTGACAATAGTGGCGGCTATATTCACGTGATGCGCAATATCATCGCCCTCTTTCACGATGGTGGGAGTATCGGCGCATCGGTCGGACGTAATGAGCGTGAGGAGCAGCGTATTCCGCGCGGACGAACCATCTCTGGCTTAACCAATATTCCGGTTGTTGTCCTCATTAGTGACGAGACGGCCAGCGCCGCCGAGATGTTCACCGCCGGTATGCGTCTCTTGCGTCAGGCAACAATCGTTGGCGTACCTTCTGCCGGTAATACCGAAAACTTGTACGGCTACAATTTCAGTGATGGTTCACGCCTGCTCCTGGCTGAGGTAGCCTATCAACTCCCTGATGGCACGTTGATCGAAGGAACCGGCATTATTCCCGATGTGCTGATCGAAGCTGAGTGGTGGCGTTTTGATCCCGAAGACGATCCGCAGTTGCAGGTGGCTCTGAAGGTGTTAACGGGTGCACAGTAATGCCGAAGAGAAGTGAACCGCATCTACCGCACCACCAAAACCGGTATTGGACTACCTTCCAGCAAATCGCGAGTCACATCTTGTAAGGAAATGCGGCGAAGAAAGCGTAGCCACTGGCTGGTTGGCTCTACATCATCGGCCAGATGGCTACCGATCACGAAGAGATCGTAGTGCTGACATTCAGTCAGCAGAGTTTCTTCAACTAAACCGTTGATCACTTGTAAACGACAGCTTACGCCCTCCGTCGCCAATGCGGCTACCATCCGGTGCAACACCGTGGCGGTCGCTTCATCGATCTGTAACGCAGTCTCACCTGACAATGGCGATGCGGCAAATCCCTCGAAATACACCACCTCCTGCGAAACGACGTGTAAAACGGTGACCGTTGCCTGAAAGGCTTGTGCAATCTGGCGCACCAATGGGATACAGCGCAGCGACTGCTCGCCGCCAGCACTGGCGAGCAGAATCTGACGAATTGGCGTAATTCGTCCGTGCACACGGAGGAATGATACTGGCAACATGCGCAGCAAATTGAACTCCTCGCGCCGCAGCCACCACTCTAATGGCGTTGCCCGTGCAGTAAATGCGGGTAAGAGTAAGACATCAGGGTGCACGGTCTGTACTGCCTTTAGAATTGCCAGGGTAAACGATTCTTCTTGACACCAACGCCGTACTGTGATGGTAGGATCGAGTTGTAAACGAGTGAGTATCTCATCAAGCGTACTCTGCTCTTCTGTCGGTGCAATCAGAGTCAATTGCCGCGCTAATGTGGTGATAAACGGTTTAGCAAAGGTAAGCAGATCGTCTGCTTGCAGACCTTCACCTGCATAAAGAGCAATGTGCATCACATTCACCATTTAACAAATAGTAACACCAGCGGTACTATCACCATAATCCCCAGGAAACCGGCGAGACGTGGGAGCGAATGAACAATCGTCGTTTCCAATCTGAGTATCACGCGGGCAAACCAGCGATAGAAGAAGAGGAGCGCCAACAACGAGAAGAAGGTTACGCTCAGCATCTCAACCAGCACGATGGTAAATGCTGCTGAGCCACCGACAATCAAGGCTGCGACTAGCGTATCAATAAACGTGGTAATATTGGCTCCCATAATGTAAGGCAGCGCATTTTCACGCCGAATAATACCGCGCACTGTCAATGGTACTAACATTGATAGCGAAACTGACACCGAGAGGGTAAATGACGTGATCCCGGCGCCAAACAGAAACATCACCCATGGTCGGTAGAGTAACTGACCGGCTTTACCAAAGATTTCTTGACCACCGGGAACCTCTGGAATGGCGCGGTCGAGCAGGCTAAATGCGCCAAGTAATACCAGTGCTCCTACAACCAACAATGACCACTCGGGTAAGATGCTTACCACGATGGCCACGATTGGATCAATTACTAGATCGAAGAGTGAATACAGCGGGCTGTCAGCACTGGCGGTAACGATGCCCACCAAATGCGCATCGAGCAGCCAGTAGCCCAACCCAAATGCTGGCAAATAGATAGCCGCCGTAGTCAGTAGTGAAAGTACACCGATGCTAACGCTCGCTGCCCGCCGATGACCACGCAGATGGTATATGAACCCAACAAACAGCACGATGAATGATGCACCCAACCGTGAACCGGTGATCATCGCAAAGGTTTGCAAACCATCGATTGTTCCTGACGCGAAAAACGATACGGCGATGGCTGCCACCGGCGAGCCACTGAGAAAGAGAAAGGCTAACAACCAACCAAAGCCGAGCGCGCTGGCCGGTGTACTGACATCTAACCAGTTCACCACAATCCGTCCATACCCCGCAGCACCGCGCTTAAGCAATTCTAGCGCCAACACGAATGTTAGTAGTCCGAACAGGGCAAAACCACAGCGCCGACTGATGGCCCACCAGGTTCTGGGTGACCGTACCGATGTCGTGTCGTGTACTGTACCTACCGGTGGTCGGGCCTCGTCGGTGGGCACTTCGACGACGGCAGTGATAGCTGACGAAGTCGATTGTTTATCGGATGAAGGTTCCATAGCAACCTGACAGATCTGCTCAATTGCGGTCAAATATCTGGTATGATAACAAATACAAACAGGAATGAGAAGAGGAAAAATGAAACATTCGCACCTGGAAGGCAGAATCTTGCAAATCAACGTCAATCCGAAAGGTGGCGTTCCGAAATACCCGGTACCGGTCGTCGAAATCACGATAAATGGCGTTCGTGGTGATTACCAGCGTGACCGGGAACACCACGGTGGGCCAAGACGGGCCGTCTCGCTCTATTCCGCCGAGCGGATCGCCGCTTTGCAAGCCGAAGGTCACCCGATTGCGCCGGGAACGACCGGCGAGAACCTGACAATCAGTGGTCTTGATTGGGCAGCAATCGGGATCGGTGACCGGCTGAGCATCGGTGCGTGGGTCGAACTGGAGATCACCGAATATACAACACCGTGTAACACGATTGCTGCCTCGTTTCTACGCGGCCAATTCACCCGTATCAGTCAACGGCTTCATCCAGGCTGGAGCCGCCTGTATGCACGGGTCATCAACGAAGGCGAAGTACGGGTTGGTGATCCTGTCCGCTTATTCAAGGCTGGCATGTGAGCACTACGGGCGAACCACCAGGACCGGTACCGGACTGGCCCGAATGATTTTATCGGCGACACTCCCCATTATCAGGCGCTGCCAGCCCCCTTGCCCACGAGTAGCCAGTGCGACTGCATCAGCTTGCAATTCGCGGCTGAGGTTGAGCAGTGCACGCGCCGGCTGGTCGGCAGTGCCGACGGCAATATCAATCGTTATCCCTTGAGTTTCCAGGCGTGTAGCTATCTCTTTGAGATAAGTCTCGATCTCTTGTTTCTGTCTGATGATAGCCGTGTCACTACTGTGTTGATGGCATACCAACGCTCGTGCCAGAATCAGGCGTGCTCCGTCAACTGCGGCTAGTCGCTGGGCCGGCAGGAGTACTTGCTCGGCGTGTGTTGATCCGTCGAGCGGCACGAGGATACGACGCAGTGGTTGCGCAGCTCGTGCTGCCGAATCGCCTGGTCGCATCAACCAGAGCGGTGTATGGGTGAGCCGTAGCAACGACTCAGCTACGCTTCCCAGCCAAAAATGCTCAAAACCGCTCCAGCCGTGAGTTGTCATAATAATCAGATCGGCATTAATTGCCTGAGCATGATTGGCAAGCGTCTCGGCCACCGGCCCTTCCAGGCGGGTAATGACCGTTTGTATCCCACTCAGGACCGGTTGCGCTGCAACCTGACTAAGGTAAAACCGCTCGTGTTCGGCTGCGAGCGAGTGCAACTCGTTATCGATCACCGGCAAGGTCTCGATGACAATTGGTGTCAACGAATTGGGATAATGCACATGTACTAAATGGATGGTTGCACCGCTGGCCCGTGCCAATCGGGCGGCTGCCGCCAAGGCTTGTTCTCCGACACCTGAACCATCGAGGGGAACGAGAAGAGTACGAAACATTTTACAACTCCTTTGCAGTTTTTGATACGACGGCAAGCATCGTATGCGTGCATCGCGTGCACGTTCATCCCAACTTTATGATGTGTTCGGCCTGTATTCTGGTATCTGGATATCGGCGTATTTGCGCCTCGGCAGCCCTCTCACCTTTCCCTATGGTCTCCTCCCGCTTCCACGCAGACAGGAACGGAAAAAACAACCAGTGACAAAAAGGTTTTTTCCCGTCCTACGCTAAATGTTACTCTTGTCTGCGAATGGCACACCTTCACCGCCAGTCTTTTTCTGGTTGTCCACCATCAACGAAAATCAATCCGTACTAACCGCCATTGCTCACCTTCTTTCCATAATCTGGCAGTAAACGATTGTGACGAAGAACCATCAACATAAGTGATCGTACCGCCAACCTCGGCAGTCGTCCCTTCAAGATTTGTGTTGATACTGAAACTGTTCAACGAGAGATCGGTCACTTCTCGAAACAGTTGTCGGTTGGCAAAAAGACGCTCAAAGTCTGCACGTGAGATCGAACTCAGGGCGGTATCGGCAAAAAGTGCTTCCGCCGCACCAATATCCCGCCGCCGTCCGGCATCCATAAACTGACGAATGACATCTTCAATGGCTGAGGTCTCGCTTATGACCCCACCGATGAGCTGCCACCCACCAAAGATGAAGAAACTACAACAGAGCACGAGTGTCGTGACGAGCAGGCCAATACCGAGCATCACCCAGCGCAGCGTCTGGTTTGCCTGAGGCTGATTTGGTATGGGATAGATCGACATAAATATTCCTCTCGGTGTGAGGCTGCATGGCTGTATGATAGCAGATAGGCACAGTGTTGTAAGAAGGGATTTCAGTAATGTCGCTTAACATATTGCAAGCAAGTGAGCGGAGTTATAAGAGCCTGATCAAAAACCCATCATCCCCCCTCCGCTCCCGCAGCGTGGGAGAGGAAGGTGGCCAGGGGAGAAGGTGAGGGCCGCCCTCACCCCCAGCCCCTTTCCCGCCCTGCGGGAGAGGGGTGATCTGGTGCGCAAACGCGGTATCGTTGCCAGCCGCAGGATCGCCCCTGCTCCGCTCATCTCTCCCCCTTCCGCTCCCGCAGCGTGGGAGCGGAAGGGGGCTGGGGGAAGGTGAGGGCCTCTCCCGCAGCGTGGGAGCGGAAGGGGGCTGGGGGGGAAGGTGAGGGCCGCCCTCACCCCCGGCCCCTCTCCCGCAAGGCGGGAGAGGGGTGATCTGGTGCGCAAACGCGGTATCGTTGCCAGCCGCAGGATCGCTCCTGCTCCGCTCATCTCTCCCCCGTCCGCTCCCGCA